>Ga0116216_10001548_pt1 | contig 15933 bp, 10 predicted proteins | sample Sb_taG_11_FD_89696 | JGI IMG/M metagenome (GOLD analysis project Ga0116216, IMG submission 89696) | Peat soil microbial communities from Weissenstadt, Germany - Sb_50d_3_AS metaG | ecosystem: Environmental > Terrestrial > Soil > Wetlands > Peat | place: Germany: Weissenstadt | collected 2010-09-21
CGCACGTCGGGATCGTCATCCACCAGTAGGATCGTATCGCTGCGGCCCCAAGGTTCATGCACCGGACGCAACTGGCGCACCGCCGGTCCCGTCTGGCTCTGCGGCAACAGGACCCGGAATGTGCTCCCGAGACCCGGCTGACTGTGAACGCAGATCGCGCCCCCGTGACCACGCACGATGCCGAGCACTGTGGCCATGCCAAGCCCTCGCCCGGTGAACTTCGTGCTGAAGAAGGGATCGAAGATCCTGGAGCGAGTCGCCTCGTCCATCCCAATGCCCGTGTCGTTCACCTCGAGGAAGACATAGGGACCTTCGGGCAGATTCTCTCCCAGGCACGACTGCAAGAGATCAGCGCGCGTGCAGTCCGTTTGACCGGTTCGAATGACGATCCTGCCACTCCCATTCCCGAGTGCCTCGGAGGCGTTCGTCACGAGGTTCAGCAGTACCTGGCTCAGCTGGCTTGGGTCGCTTTCCACGGTGCTGATGCGCTCCGCGAGGTCCAATTGGAGGGCCGCCTTCTTGGATATCGATACCGTCAGCAGCTCCGTCATTCCTCGGATCAGCTCCGACAGATTGATGGGTTCCAAGGTGGGGGGAACATGGCCCGCGTAAGCGAGAAGGAGTGCCGTGAGATCCGCCGCCCGGCGCGCTGTATCGCGGATCCGCTTCAAGTTGGCATGCGCCGCAGAAGCGGGCGGGATCGCTTTGGCCGCGAGGTGCGCGCCACCCAAGATCGTCATCAGGAGGTTGTTGAAATCGTGGGCGATGCCTCCCGCCAGCACGCCAAGACTTTCGAGCTTCTGCGCTTGCCGCAGTTGCGTCTCCAGCCGGACCCGCTCCTCCTCGGCACGCACACGCTCGGTGACGTCGGTCGCTACGCCAAGGACGCCTTCAACCTCTCCTTCGCGATCCCGAATCGAGGTGTAGCGAGTCTCGAACACCCGTCCCCGATACGGCACCGTGTCCGAGAAACTGTCACCCCTCAGTGCACGAAGCACATTGTCCCGGATTCGGAGAGAGTCCTCGAACACCTGACTCGCAGGGCGCCCAATGATTGCCCTCGGATTGAGACCGGCAGCTTCCAGGCCTTTCCCTTCGCAGCGCGTCACAACGCCGCTGCGCTCAAGGGCAAAGAGCACGACAGGCGCATTGGTGACCAGGCTCAGCAGGTGCGCTTGTGCCAGCGCCAGTGACTCCTCGACGCGTTTGAGCTCGCTGATGTCAACGATCGCGCCGCGGCAGCTGACAGGCCGCCCACCCTCGGAGACCACCCGGACGAGGTCTCGCGCCCAGACGATGCGCTCGTCCTTTGCGATCAGGCGGTACTCGAGTTGGTGGTCCTGCCCCTCTGCGGTGAGCCGCTGGCGCAAAGCCAGGACACGATCGTGGTCCTCTGGGTGGAGCCGCTCGGAAAAGAATCTCGGCTGCTCGAGCCAGGTTTGGACGGGGAACCCGAGAAGCCGCTCAGCTGCCTCGCTGACGAAGCGGAACTGGAAGGTTTCCGGGTCACCCTCCCAGATCACGCAATCGATGCTCGCCAAGAGATCTTCGTAGTCTATCTTGGGTAGTCGAGATGAGGTCCGCGACGCCACCCGCGCATCCTCTCCGGTCCGCTTCGGCAAGTTGGAACCCACCCCCCCAAAAAATTGTGATCCGGAAGGGTACCGCCTGATCCCTGCTTTCTCCAGCGCAATGCGAGGTTGGGCAAGCCCCACCCGTCGCCTCCACCTAATTAGAGGCTCGACCAAGGGCTTTCGGAAGCCAACCCGTCCACCACCCTTGGCTCTGATCGTGACCCTGCCGAGGCAAAAAGCGGCTTCTCCGACAAGCCCGGCCGTCGCTTCCAGACCTAAGGAAGGCCTAAGGTCCTCCGCTCGGTGCGCGCGCCTCCATGCAGGGCGGTGCCTCGGCAAGGCGGAACAAGGCCCCTCTCGCTTCGCGCGGAGGGCATCGTCCTCGCGGATCTCACGACGATCCTGGGACCCCGGGGAAGGGTCCGAGGGATTGCTCGATTAGGTGGTTTCGTCATCGGTGCGTAACGCTCATCCCAGCGCCCTCGCGCCCAGTCTCATGGCGATGGGCCAGAAGGCCGACGATGCCTGCGGCGGATTTCTCCGTCGCCCTTTCGGCCGCAGGGTCCGGTTTGAAATGGACGGGGCGCAAGGGCTCGGGCGTGTCCGCCGAGCCCTCGAAAGCACAAGAGGACCATCTCGATGCGCCTGACACCTTTCGTTTTTCAGCTCCACTTAGCAGTTATCGGTGGAGTGGATGTTTGGCACGATGGGGCGAACCTCCGCGGTTCTCGGGAGTTCCTGCAGATGCCTTCCCACGCGTTTGCCAGGCTGAGGGGGAAATCGCTCCTCGGGATCGTCGCCCTCTGCGTGGCACTCGCCTCGCGGGGGGAAGACGCCCCAGCCGCCACCCTTGTCGGGGCAACTTTCGGGGACTCGGGTGGGGCTGTCTTGTACAGCGTGAATCCCGCCGCCGATACCACGAGCAATCCGCGAAATACGGGACTCTCAGATCTGGCGGGTATCGCGTTTTCTCCCGACGGAACACTCTTTGGGCTCACCACATTCGCATCGCTGCCTGTCCCCAACGCGCTGTACAAGATCGATCCGACCAGCGGAACACCAACCCTGGTAGGAACGACCGGGCTCCAAAGCATCTTTGAAGGCGACCTCGCGTTCGATCCCATCACAGGCAACCTCTACGGCGTCCAATCCGTGCCGAGCTTAGGGTCGCCGGTGCGCGATCTCTTCGAGCTCAACACAGCGACCGGCCAGGCAACGACGATCGGTTCGGTGAGTACGTCCGGCGGCGATCTCTCCGCGATGGCTTTCGACAACTCCGGAAACTTGTTCATCGTGGATACCAGCTCAGCCACTCTATTGAAGGTGGACAAGAGTACCGCCGCAATCCTTGGGAGTGTCGACCTGAGCGTCCGCTCTCTTGGGGAACTCGCAGGAATGGCCTTCGATCCTCAAACTGGCACGGCCTATTTCGCAAATGGCAACATCGTGAATAACGTCAGCACGTCTGGCAGCCTGTACACCCTCGACACCTCTACGGGCAACTTGGTCCTGCTGGGGCCGACCGTCGCTTTGGCTGGACTGTCATTCACTCCCGTCCCGGAACCGGCGACCCTCGTCTTCTTGGGCTTCGGTCTTGCGGGAATCTGCGGCACGAGGCTTGCCATCGCCTGGAGTCCCTGGTCACGAGCGGGGGCCGTACCGAGCGTGGGATCTCCCGCTGAGGACTCCTCGATCGAGGCCAAGGGCTCAGCGTCCCCGCCGTTTGCCACAGCTCAAAGAGAAGCCTCGGCAGTGGACAGCGGAGATTCTCCCGCCGCGTTGTACGTACTCACCTTGACGTAGCCCGAGGGTACCGGCCCCACGAGTCCGATCTTGACGGTGATCCCGTCGGGATTCGCCGGGTCCGGCTGTGCCATGAGCATGGTCACCTGCTGCTGGCCGCTCGAATCCGATAGGGTCTGCCATTCACCGGTCCGAGAACCGGTTGTGGGCGGAGCCACGACCTGAGCAGAGACCGGCACCTGCAAGTCGTGCGCAAACGTACCGGTCGCTCCTGAAGAGAGCCAAATCCAAACTCCCTGGACTTGCTTCGATTGGAAGTCGGGGATCATGACATTCACCCAGGTGACATCGCAGCCCGCGAGTGCGAGCGCAAGGCCAGACACCGCGCAACAGACCGCTCCTCGCCTCCATCGTTTCATTCTCTGGACCTCCATGTGAGTTCCAGATCGACAGGCGCCGCCGTGAACCGTGTGAGGCTGGGCACCGAAAGAACGGGCAGAACTCGAATGTGACCGGCGACACGGCTGAGATGCCGATTCCTGCCTCGCCGCAGGACGGCAAGTCCGCGTATGGGCTTCTGGGCGATCCATCACTCGGGGGATAACGTCGCCGTCCCCTGTCTTCGTTCCCTCATCATGTCGTGGGCTCGATCCGCTCCACGCTGACGTGAAGCATCGGCGCCAAGGTTCCGGCAATAGGGCGTGACTCTCGCAAGGGGATACACGGTTTTCTGGCGGACACGGGCCATGCTGCGGCCTCTGTCGCGAGCGAGCAGCGCTTCGGGGGCTTTTTCACGCGTTTCGGGGCGTCGCGAGGGCCCCAAGCAGAACGTGCCGCTTGGGGGGAAAGCGGGTTTTGCCGCGAAGTCGCGGCGCTCACCCACCCACCCGGGGAAAGTGGGGAATGTGTCGGGAAGGGCCGCGCGAGGCGTCGCTGCTCTCGCTAGCATTGAGAGAGGAGATTGAAGATTGGAGGTCACACCATGGCGAAGTGGGCGATCGGGATCCTGCTGTTCATCGCCATTCTGTTTTGCGGCTACACGTGGGTTGTCCTTCATTGGAGCTACTCAAAGGGTGAGCGCGCCGGCTTCGTCCAAAAGCTCTCGAAGAAGGGCTGGATCTGCAAAACCTGGGAGGGGGAGATGGCCCTCGTGTCGATGCCGGGAACGGTTGCGGAGAAATTCACCTTCACCGTGCCGACCGATGCCATCGCTCAGGAGATCTATCGGAGTATGGGCAGGCGCGTGTCCCTATCGTACGAACAGCACATCGGGATACCGACCACCTGTTTCGCGGACACCCAGTACTTCGTGAGCCACGTCACGGTGGTGGATAACGGCCAAACATCCCCAGTCATGCCTGATAGCGGGGCTGGGAGCGGAGCCACTCCGTAAGACACCCACTCGCGACGCCCTGACGCCCCCTCCTGAACCTCAGATTCACCTTCAGGCGGAAGGCGAATCGCGAGAAGCGCTCGCTCGCGGAACAGACTCGCACAAGCTTCCTCTCGAAGCCGAGGGCGGGATCCCCCTTCGAACTCCCGAGGCAACACAGCCCTAGCGAGGCTTGGGTTTCGGTCTTTGATACGCGAGCGGGGAGAGCACCAGTCCTTCGGGCGGCGGATCGTTGCGAAACTCGCCGAAGAGCTCGTTCTTCCGGTAGAAGCGATCGAGGAAGGCGCCCATCACGTCGACCTGTGTCTTGTAAACGTGGAGTACGTGGAGCTTGTCTGCGGACTCTGTGGGTGTCAGGGGAAAGGATACCCAGTTGATCGGGGCCTCCGACAGGTCGACGGGCGGAGTGAGCGGTAGGGGGGGCTCGCCCGATGGTCCAGGCCAGCCGGGCCAGTGCACGAGATAGGTGAGAACGCGCGCGCTCGGGCGGCTCTCCTCCGCCTGGGCGTAGTCGTGAAACGCCTCGAGCGTGAATAGACCGGTTGCGCTGTGGTCTCCGTGTTGGTCCCGCGGATCTGGCAAGACGACCAGCGTCGGCTTGAGGTCATGAAGCAGCTGGCGCAGCAGGCCCTGCAGCTCGGTGCCCGAGTACGGCGCGCCGGGCTCGACGGAGTGGCGATAGGGGACGTGCGCGGCAGCCGTCGTATGAGATTCATAGGGATGCTGCTCTGAAAAGTGTCGCTCCCAGATCTCGCGAAGGCCTCCATCAGGAAATCCGAGGAAGTGCGCACGTTTCTCGGACAGTCGCAGCAGCGTCAAGACCGCAATGGATTCCCGGCGTCGCCACTCGCCGTATTCGACGAAGAGTTCCGGCTTCGGCTGCGACTGGCGAAGCTCAAAGACGACGCCCTCGACATAGCCGTCGCCTTCCGTGAAGTAGACGATGTCGACTTGTCCACCCTCGGCCAGTACACGGCGGATCAGACCGCCACAGCAGATGATCTCGTCGTCGGGATGCGGCGCCATGACGACCAGACGTTCGGGGGAATGGAGCTCGAACTCCCGCAACCCGTCGCGGCCGGTGAGCCGCGGAAAGTGGAGGGAGCATCCCGAGAGAAAGCCAAGCAGGAGTGTGGCGGCAAGACGCTTCACGCGCGGGGCCAGACCAGGTAGGCCTCACCGGTCGCATCTTCAAGGACCGCGGGCGCCGACGACAGAGCCAGGCGGCGCCCCTCTGCGCTCTTCCCAGTGCGCAGGTCAAAGCGGTAGCCGTGCCAGGGGCAGACGATGCACCCGTCGGCATCGGGCATTGCATCCTCGAGAGGTCCTCCGAGGTGGGGACACACCGTGTTGTGGACGCGAAGCTCACCGCCAATCTCGACAATGCGGAGGCGTCCAACCACCGTATCAATCACCCGCGGGACATGCGCGCGGAGTGACGAGGCGGAACCGAGCGGAAGGGGTTTTGCGTCAGCGGTTCCGGGGGCGCTGCGGGCATCCAGCACCGCCTGACGGCGAATCATCATGCCTTCATCCTCATTCCAAAGACGCATGTAGAGCTGGGTATACATGGCGCCCACCTCACGAAGTCGCGAGCCTAGGATCGCTTTGACCCCAGGGAGATGAAACTCGACCGTGATGCGGGTCACACGATCAGCCACGGAATCGAGACGGGTCCATATCTCCGTGCCCTCGCCCAGACCCGCGAGGGTGCGGGTCACGTACTGCAGGCGCGCTCGATCGAGGCAGACCTCAATCCACGCCGGGCGCGGCTCTCCGGGCTGCGGCAGGAGGACACGCGCGCGCCAGCAATCAGGCCCGGCATCCACCTCGCGGATCTCCAGGAACGAGTCGCGATGCAGCCAGGGCAGGTGCTCCCAGTCGAGCACGTTCTCCCAGATCCGCTCGAGGGAGGCCGCGACTTCGCGTTCGTATACCGCTGCCAGGGTGAGCCCGGCGCTTTCGATGGACACCTGCCTTCCCCGCTGCACGCACCCCCCCCGCGCGCGTCTCAGACCCTGGTCGGCCGGCAATGTACCTACCTGAAATGAGCTGCGGGAGGTCTGCATCCCGGGGGGCTCCGTTGTCTAAGGGAGAGAGTCTGCGGCGCCGAGACGCCTACACGCGAAGGCCTCGAGGGCCGCGATGGCTCTAGGGTGACGGCTTCACCCGATCTTAAGCTCCTCGACTCCGCAACATTCTCGGCTCCGCTAGGCGAGCTTCTCGGCCGGCCGCCCGCGACGCCTGATGACGCCGCCGGAAGGTCGGACAGAGGAGACGTCCAAGCTCATTTCAAAGTCGGCCTGGGATGGAAGAAGTGGTTCACGCGGATCGGCCGCTTCCCACGAGTCCTGGCTACGCTAGGGTGCCAACGGCGTTGAGCTCCGAATCGTGGATCCCAGGCGATGGTCGACTCTCATCGCAACCTCCTGCGAGGACTTAGAATTGAGCGGGCCCGCGTCGCCGCAAGCGAGTTAGACGAGGTCTGACCCCATGGTGGACGCCCCGCTGGCGGTCGACCGAGAGCCCAAGCCGCCGTGCGGTGAGGCGATGCGCGAGTCGAATTCCCGTGATTGGGAAGCGCGCCGCCGCAGATATGCGTGGCGATCCCTCGGCGCCAGCTTGCTTGTCGCCCTCTATCTCCTTGTGGGCGTCTTCGACCACGAACTCTGGCCCCCCATCGAGCAGGCGGTCGCGGGTGTGACCTGGGAGATGTACACCCACGGCGAGATCGCCGTACCGAGGATCAATGGGATCCCGTACCTCGAAAAGCCTCCCCTCGCCTACGCGCTTTCGTTGCTCAGCTCCAAGATCGCCGGGCACCTAAGCGCAGGATTCGTACGCCTCCCGGCAGCGCTCTGCGGTCTCCTCTCCCTCGCGGTTCTGTTTTGGATTAGCCGCCGACTTTATGGCGAGAAGGTCGCGTGGATCTCCACCTACCTGTGCGCGACCACCTTCACCTTCTACGACATGATGCACCGGGCGTCCTCCGACAGCGTGGCCCTCTTCTTCATCATCCTCTGTTTCGCACTCTTCCTGCGCACGTTGGACGGGGAATCGAGCGCCGCGGCTCCTCCCGCGAACGACAACGCGCCGACGTCCGGATGCGCCGCCGACCTGACGCTTACCGCTCAGCGGCGTGGCGAGCGCCCGGGCGTCACTGAGGCACCGCCTCGCCCAAGAGGTCGCTGGCTTCAGGATCTCCCTTTCTGCCTCGCCCTCGCTGCCTCCTTCTACGCCAAGAATTTCTACACCTTTCTCATCGTCGTTCCCCCCGTCGCGGTCTTTCTTCTTATGACGCGACAGTTCCGACGACTGTTCAGGATCGGCGCCACCGCCGCAGTTGCCCTGGCCCTTCTGGTGGGACCTTGGTGCTACGCGCTCTACGCGAAAGGCGGCCTCGAGTATCTAAGAGTCGTGTTCTTTGACAATACTCTCGGGAGGTTCTTCACCTTCCGTGACACCGGCTCCTTACACATCGGAGAGTTGAATGACGCCTTCCGAACGGAAAAGAGTCGTCCGCCTTTCGGTGTCGCGCGCTGGGTCAGTGCCGACATGCTGCCCTGGCCCTTGATCTATCTGGGTGCGTTATGGAATCTTTTCTTCGGGCCTAAGGTTTGCCAGCGCCGCCTGTTCCTGACGATTGCGTTCATTGCGATCATCGTCTCTTTGAGCCTTTCGTCCTCGAGGCAGATGACCTATTTCCTGCCCATTGTGTTTGTGCTGTGCCTCGTTTCCGCGGAGTTTTTCCACGACCTCTTCGCGCACGATGTGCGCTCGATTCGAAGAAGTCGCGCGCTCGTGGCGGCGAACCTCGCGGTCGTCGGGGTTGCCTTCGTGTTGGCGCCGCTCTGTGCCGGGCTCGTACTACACAATCGTCCACTGGTTTGGCTCTTTGTACCGAATCTTGTCGCGGCCGCCGCGATTGGTGTCCTGCTGAGGGGCCGCTGGCACGAAGACCTAGCGCTTTGGGTCTGTGGCGTCTTCCTCTCCAGCTCGGCGTTGTTCACGCTCGCCTTTGCCATTCCTCCCATCGACGAGTTGCGGTCCTGGCGCCCGTTCTTCGATCAGGTGCGCACCGAAATCGATGGTAGGCGGATCTTGACCCCGCTCGTGAACGACCGACGCTTGCCCGCGATGAATTTCTACTGGGATCGAAGACTGGAGATCTTGAAGGATCCCGATCAGATCCCGCGACTCCTTGGCTCACCCGAAAAGGTCGGCATCGTGGTTTCCGTCGACGACTACAATGAGCAGAAAGATCGTCTCGCCAAGATTCCCCACCGCGCCCTTCGCGCGGCGAAGGGCGCAGATCTCTTTGTATTCCTCGAGAACCCCTGAGACTGTCGATACACCCGCGCTTCGAGATTCGCATCCGAAGCCCGAAACGCCCGGGCCCAGGCGGCGGTAGCTCCCTATCCTTGGCAGGACTCCGGGCTCGAGGCTCACGACCGGCGAGGGGAAGATGGCGCCGCGTGCTCAGCGGTGGGCCTGCAGGGGGGAACTATGGAGAAGGTGAATCTCGCAGAAAAGTTTGCGCTCATTCATGAGCACTAACGGCCTAGGGTTTTCGGAGAGCAGAATGGGCAAGAGGTCAAGCTCGTCAAGTTTCGAGGAACATTCGTCTGGCATCATCACGAAGTGGAGGACGAGTTGTTCCTAGGAATTCGCGGACGTTTCCGAGTTGAGTTCCGCGACGGTTCGGTCGAGCTTGGCCCCGGCGAGTTCATCATCGTGCCGCGAGGTGTCGAGCACCGGACCTTCGCAGCAGAACATGCGGAGGTTCTCGTCTTCGAACCGGCCGCGACACGCAACACGGGGAATGTGGAAGATGCCGGAGACACCGCACCCTCGGGTGTTCGTATCCGAGAGCCCCTTGGCGCGGTCGCAATCCCTTGCGCCCTTCTAGGGGTGCCAAACAAGACCGATCGGGGCGTTCAGCCCTCCGCCGACGGTGACCGTCAGGTCCGGTCCCCCGGCCGACGCACTGTTTCGAAGCAAGAAGGTCCCGCTCGACGGATCGTAGATCCCGATTCCATCGCTACCGACGCCATTCCAGTCCCCCACGAGCGGCTGCGTGCCTGCGTAGCCATACGAGAAGACAATGCCAGGTGCACCCGGGCCGGGGCTGTTGCGCAAGAACCATTGGCCCGTGGGCGGGTAGTAGATACCCACGGTGTCGACCTTGCCGCCGTTCCAGTGGCCCGCGACAGGCATGACGCCGGCGAAGCCGTAACCGAAGGAGAAGTCAGGCGCGCCTGAGGAGTTGCTGTTGCGCAGGTACCAGTGCGCGCTCCCCGGCACGAAGACTCCGACCGTGGTGGTGCCGTTCCCGTCCCAATCACCCACCACCGGGAGCGAGCCCGCGGGTCCAAACTGGAAGACCAACTCTGCAGGACCAGGACCCGGCGTGTTGCGCAGGTACCAGGTCGCCGTGCTCGGCACAAAAGCACCGAGAGTGGCGACGCCGTCCCCATCCCAGTCCCCAAAGACCGGCACAAAGCCCGCCGCGCCGTACCCGAATATCGCAAAGGGGCTGGTGGGAGCGTTCCCGTACTGCAGAATCCAGGTCCCCGACTGAGGATCAAAGAGGCCGACCTGGTCGCCCGAGAGGGGCGGCAGAACGTTGGTCGGCGTATCCGGAAGATCCGGAGACGAGGTCGGCACGGAAACCGCCAGGCCACCTTTAAACCCGACCGCCGGCACCACTTCATCCGGCAGGCCAGTGCTTGCACTCGGGGTGAACTGCAAGTTCCAGCCGGTCGACGGCGCGAAGATCCCGATGCCGTCCATCCCGCTCCCCGACCAGTCTCCGGCCAGGGGCTGCGTGCCCGCGTAGCCGAAGGAGAAGTCGAAGGTGGGAGGACCGCCGCCCGGGGTGCTGCGCAGGAGCCAAAGGCCAGTGGGTGGGTAATACAGGCCCGGCGTCTCGGTGTGGTTCCCCGTCCAATCGCCTGCCACGGGTAAAGCGCCGGGAAAGCCGTACTGGAAGCTCACGTCGGGGCCGCCCGGGGCGTTGCTGTTGCGCAGATACCACTGCGCACTCCCGGGTACGAAGACGCCGACTGTGGTCGTACCGTTGCCGTCCCAGTCGCCTACAACGGGGAGTGCTCCCGGCGGGCCGAACTGGAAGGTGAGGTCTGGATTGCCGCCCCCAGCCTCGTTGCGTAGGTACCAGGTCGCGGAAGAGGGATCGAAGACACCCACGGTTGCGACGCCGTCGCCATCCCAGTCTCCATACACCGGGAGAAAGCCGCTCCCGCCGTAGTTGAACGACGTTGAGAGGTTGCCCAAGACCATCGCCGTGGAGAGCTTCGGGATGGTTGTCCCGCTGGCCAGCAACCTGCCACTCCCACAGAGCGGATTGGGCGTTTTCGCGGAGATCGGGAGAGCAAGCCCCCCGAGAGCAGAAGCCAGCTGCGGGGCGGTTAGCGTCGGAGTCTGCTGCAGAAGGAGCGCCGCGGCGCCAGCGGCCATCGGCGCGGTGAAGGAGGTGCCAAAAGCGCCTGCTTCGGGATCCAGGAAGACCCACTGTGCAGTGTCAGGAAAGAAGACTGCAAGTCCATCGACCTTTCCGTAGGTGTAGGTCATGGTCCCGTCCGGGGCGCAGAGATCCGGTTTCAGCCTTCCATCGTTCGTGGGCCCCTGACTGGAAAAGGGCTCGGGCGACGGCTTTGCGATGGCATAGGCGGACTCCGGGATCGCGCCCACAGCGGTGGCTCCATGTGCGTCGGCGGGGTCCGTCAGGCTCGATGCAGCGATCGGAATTGCGAAATTGTTGTCGAAGCTGAAAAGCGTAATGTCGAGCGTAGAAGGAAGGGATCCCCCGGCGTAGACAACCGTCGCTCGATAGGGTGCTCGAGAGGGGTCGTATTGAAATTCGACATCCTCCTCAGGGATCTGCGTACCGGTCTGCAGGTTGGTGCTGGACCCGGCCGTGGCCCCCATTTTGTCGAACACGTAGAGATTGAGGTCCGTGACGGAGTTCCCATATTGGTTCCAGTTCAGGTACACCGAAACCATATTTCCCGATCCCGGATCGGGTGCCGCCAAACCCATTGAGTTCGCGGTCGGGGAGAAGTTCAATCTCCCGTCCTTGTCTGGGTCAGACCATGTTCCTCTCCAGTGACGCTTCGCCGCATTGCCGGCGGCAACACTCCAGAAGACTCCGTCTGTGTCATGAGAGGAATTGATGATGCCGTTGATCAGGCCGGTGTCATCGTAGTAGCTCTCCACCACCCAGCCCACTGAGTGATTGGCGATGCGGATGCTGTTCGTGCGCAGGTAGGTGGCGGCGTTCTGGACATCCACCTCATCGCCGACTTTTAGGCAATAGAGCTGGACCCCGGGTGCCATGTCCATGAGCTCTTCGGCGACGGCGACGCCATGTTGCGTGGTCGTCTCAATGCCCGTGTTCGTGAAGTCCATGCTCACGGTACTCGCGGGGAGCTCACCCGCCGCGATGACCTTTGACAGCCCCTGAAACCCGAGGTCCACCACCGCCACCTTCACTCCAGTGCCGGTGATCCCCGATTGCTGAAGAAGGGCCGCCCCGGTGAGTGTGACGCCGTCGGAGACAATCTGGCCGAAGCCTGACCCGAGTGCTTTGGCTATGGCCGGGCTGCGCACGACCTGCACCTCGGGAAGTTCCGCAAGGCTCCGTGCATCGCTGGGCCGCACGAGGACACGGACGAAGGAGTCGGAGACCGCATCGACGTGTCCTCCGACCGCTTCGATCCGCTGCCGGTCAAGGTCGCGTGTCGAGAGTCCGGGGCGCAGTTCGAGGACCACGGGGATAAGGGCCCCTTGAGCGGACTCCCGCAGCTGGATCCTTTGCGCAGCAGCGGCGCGGCGCAGGCCGGTATCACCGTTCCTCTCGTATTCGTCGAGAAGTCGGAGGAGCCTGGGCTGGATGCGGTCGGAAGTCCCGGCAGGAGGAGCTCCACTCGCTGCCTGGAGCGGCGCCAGCGCCGTCATGATAAGCCAGCCGGTTGCGAAGACGCCTATGGCTCGAAACGGGGACCGCGATCGTGCCTCCACAGGAAGTCTCCTTGGGAACCTTGCGAGGGGAAGCACGTGCGGCGACCCCTCGGGACTGGCTTATGCCATGCGGCGCAGTGCTTGGGTGAACTAGTTGAGCAACACGCGCGGGAATCTACCGACGGAGGATTTCCGAGAAAGAGGCTGGGACCGCCGGCGAGCTACCATCCCTGGCGTCCGTGATGCCGACGGATGTTACCGGGCATCTTGCGAGACAGCCTATGGCCGCACGGATCCGACCCCGACTGGAGAATGGCGCGCCAAGAGCCAGCTGAGTAGTTCACTGGATGTATCTTCCTACGGATTCACGGCACAGAACGGTGGTTGAAATTGCCGAGGAAACCCTGCCCACGCCAGCTGAGGGTCCCCCTCTTCGCTCCAGCTCGCCGTGAAAGGTCGGTGTCCCGAGAACGGTCCCATCCTGTAGCGGGCCCGTCGAGGTTGATCACGATGCCGCGACGCCGTTGGCGGGCAGGAGCCTGGGGAGGCGGCGCCGTGTTCCCGCAGGCGCCGAGGAGACGGGAACGCCGCCACACCACACGAAGACGCCCCAGCCGAAGCCGGGGCATGTGGAAGCGAAGTGGTGCTACGCGATTATGCCCGCTTGCGAGCGATCAGCGCGAGACCCGCGACACCCGTGCCAACAAGCAAGAGGGGGGCCGGCTCCGGGACAGCGGTTACACCGACAGTAAATCCATTCCAGAATTCCGGGTCTGCGCCCGTCCAAGTGAGAGAAGTGAAGGTCCCGGTGAACTGGATGATACCGTCCCCTTCATGCCCCGTAAGCGTGGTACCAGAAAGGCTGAGGCAGGTAGCGCATCCGCCGAATGCTTTCGATGGCCCTTGATTCAAAATCGACATTGACTGTCCCGAGAGCAGTGAAAATTGATACTGCGTACGCACATTTTGGTTACCCAAAGAAACGATCTCCATAATCGGATTCACGACGGGCTCTCCAAACATGATCGTGTGCGTGGTCGCCGTGCCGTCGATCGCAATGATGTCCGAATTTGGCGCGTTGGGCACCGTCGGTGAGTGTGTGAATGTCGTCAGCGGTTGGTAGAAATTAGTTCCGATCCCATTTCGTTGTGTAAAAGCAATCTCACCGGCGTAGTCTACGCTGAATGGTGTAGTATCCGACACCAAGGTCCCGCTGGCGCTGGTTGATGTGAGCCGCGTCGTCCAGGTCGTCCAGCTAATCGTATCTGCGAAAGCTGGCCCGCTCACGACCGTCGCGAGCAGGAACGCGCAGCCGAGTAGGTCCTTCTGATTCACCTGGTTCTCCTACCTTCCATCAGAACTCGATAGCGCGACAGCCGATAACCAGAGAACGAAACAGGTTCGCAGAGATCGAACGTGAGCGAGTGAATCAGCGTCTCCACCCCTCTGCGGCAGAGCGCCTCCTCCCACCGTGCGTCAGATGCACCTCTCCCGTTTGTAAAGTGGTTACAACGAGCTCTTTGTGGCGGGACAATCTGGGATTTCTTTTGGAGCCCCCAGGGTCCCCCATGGTCTCAGGCCCTCAAGGCTCCGGCGCCCGCGCTGGCGAGCACGGCGGAGGGTCAAGAGTGCGTGGGCCACCCCGACGAGGTGACCTCTCCAAGCGGGCCCAGGTCTTGTAGGATTCGTTTCCAAGGCTGCGCGGAACCGCGATTGGCTCGCACTACGATGCCCCAAGAACGGCGCTTCACATTCGAGGAGGTTGCGGAACTCTACGATCGGGTACGCCCGCAATACCCAGAGGCCCCCTTCGAGGATGTCCTTTCACTCTCCCGTATCCCCGCCGGAGACAGGGTTCTCGAGATCGGGTGCGGTACGGGGCAGGCCACCCTTCCGCTGGCCCGCCGTGGGCTTCGCATGCTCTGCCTCGAGCCCGGGCCCTCGTTGGCCCGCCTGGCACACCTAAAGCTGGCGAGCTTTAAGAACGTCGAGGTCGTTTCGCAGGCATTCGAGGGCTGGCCACTCGAGGCGGGCGCATTCAGACTGGTGATCTCCGCCCAGGCCTTCCACTGGGTTGCTCCCGAAGTTCGGTTCGCCAAGGCCGCGGCCGCTTTACAGCCTGGGGGTGCCCTCGCCGTATTTGGAAATGTCCAGATCTTCAACCGATCTGCTGTCCGAGAGGCGCTCGACAAGGTCTACGCGCTGCATGCTCCCTCCTTGGCCGGACCGTCGCCGACTCGTTGGTATGCGGAGGACGGACCTATCCCGCGGCTATTCGCGGAGTCCGCTTGCTTCGGACCGGTCACATGGCGACGCTATCCATGGTCGCAGGAATATGCTCCAGCTGAGTACGTCGATCTTCTCGTCACGAGCTCCGATCACCGCCTCCTGCCACCGGGGCAGCGCGAGACCCTGTTGCACGCGGTGCGCCAAGCAATCGAGATGCACGGGGGGCGCATCGAGGTTCAATACGAGGCTCACCTCTATGTGGCGAACCGCGTGCTCTCCTAGCCCAGGTTGGAGTCTGCGGTCACTGCAAGTCCACGCTGAGAGGGGGATCCGCCGTCCGGGTGGTGCCCCCCTCACCCACATTGCCTTCCGTCAACACACTACAGAGTATATTTAATAGGGCGACGCTCCTCGATCTGGGCCCGAGGCGCGCGGTCACTGAGCACTTGACCAGGCCTAGAGATCATCGAGATATCGCTGTCCGAGATCCATTTCACTCAGACTGCTGGGGCGTGACGGGCGCTCGAGGTCCCCGGCCCCGAGCGCCCCTGCCCGCTTCCCGGACTCCGCTTGGGGGATAGCCAGAGACCGGAGCAGTCCGCGGTCGGGTCTCAGCCGCGAACGTCTCGCCGCCACGCGCAAGCGGGGGGAGCCGCGTTGCGCCTTTTTGTGTCCCGAACGATGTCGGCGAGCGGCACACAGAGTTTATACATCGCCGTGCGGCACGTCTCTGTCACATGTACGACAGATACATCCGGCTGCGCGAGTCAAGGCGGCACGCGGGTCAACGGAACTAGGCCTTAGTCGAGACAGGGCTAGACTTTATAATGTGTCATATACGCACCGCACCACGTTGACAGACGCTTGGCCGTGCGAGAACCACGTACCATTGTGAAAAAGGATGTCCCCCGGGGGGGGGGGGGGGGGGGGGCGGGCCGCGCCCCCGGAGGGGGGGGGGGGCCAGGGGGGGGCACAAAAAAAAGGGGCGGGGGGGGAACGTGCCCTCGTTGGGAA
>Ga0116216_10001552_pt1 | contig 15917 bp, 15 predicted proteins | sample Sb_taG_11_FD_89696 | JGI IMG/M metagenome (GOLD analysis project Ga0116216, IMG submission 89696) | Peat soil microbial communities from Weissenstadt, Germany - Sb_50d_3_AS metaG | ecosystem: Environmental > Terrestrial > Soil > Wetlands > Peat | place: Germany: Weissenstadt | collected 2010-09-21
ATGCTTGATTAAGCGTTGTAACAGATAGCGCCTGTTTATTACCCGCCCTGTTTCCACAATTTGCCTCGTAGGGGTACCTTGCTTGTAGATACTTATCTATTCTATATCTTGTAAGGCCAGTGTAACTGCCCCTACAATGTTTGCTTCTGATCCAAATGAACTCTGAATGATTCTCAATGAAGTATTCGCTCCCGCAGGACATAATGCAAGTACACGCGCTTGCAATGGTTTTATGAAGACGTCCCCAGCTTGCGCGACCTGCCCGCCTAAGATAATAACGCCCGGGTTGATCATTTGTACGATATTTGCCAGGGCGATCCCCACATAGGTCTGTACATTCTGAACGATGCTTTGGGCTACTTCATTACCTTCAGCTGCCAGCATGAATACCTGATCAGTTGTAATGTTATCTGGCCTGTCTCCTGCAACGCGCCGTAGAGCTGCTACTGTCTCAGGGTGCGCTTCCGAATGTTCAATCATCGCATGTGAAATTGCCTGAGCTGACGCGATTGCCTCAAGATGCCCATAGCTACCGCATGAACATTGCGGCCCATTTTCTTTGACGAATACGTGGCCAATTTCACCTGCAATGCATGTTTCTCCATGAAATATCTTGCCATTGATCACCAGACCACCACCGATACCACGTCCCAGGCCGATATAAAGTACGACACGTTCAGCGTTGCGAGGATTCTGACCTTTGACAGAAGCTGCTCCATATTGTACTTCCGCCAATGCAGCCGCATTTGCATTGTTATCTATTATACAAGGTATATCAAGTCTCTCTGAAAGATAGTCCTGTAGCGGAAAGTCATTCCATCCATGTGTATGGTACAAAGTACGTACTATACCGTGAGTTGCATCCACAAGCCCACCTACAGCAACGCCTACACGTAAAACACGACCATTCTGAAGTCGCTCAGGATTCATCACATCAGCGAGCATTTCTTGAATGAGACTGAGAACAGTTTTTGTGTCAGGCACATTCTCCAACGAATGCCGCACCTGGTATTGTATATTGCCTCCCAGGTCTGCAAGCGCTACGGATTGGCGCGTGCCACTGCCACTTATCTCAATACCCACAACATAGCCCTGCGTCGCAAGCAATTTGCCTGTTGTCCTTGTTAAACCCACAGGTGAAAGAGAGCCGGATGATTTACCAGAAGTCCCCTCCAGGGTTAGCCATTGTGGTTGCCCGAACTGTGTAGACATGCTTGTAATCTCCGTTCTTTGCGATGGCTGGCATCCACGCTCCATGGTCTGCCGTGCTGATGAGCTGCGCCTACGACTTTCGACTTCGGGGACAATACAAAGGAAATCCCTGCATGTGACAGTTTGACATGGAGAGAACCTCTCTGTTACAGAGGCTTCAGTATATCATACTTGCAGTGCAGACGCATAGGAAACCCGTACCAAAGACATGCTCTTGCTATAACATGTGCCTGTTGCTACAATAGCTGATAGAGAATAGATAAACAGATAAATTTGGAGTATTGGTATGGCATCATCTGCGGCAGCGCAAGGACAGATCTTTATTGGACCTGGTCTCAGCCCATTTAAGCGTACTGTCACAATACTTGGTGTTTTGGGTTTAACTGCCCTGGTATTGTGGATTGCTATTTACCAGGGAATATCAGTCATAGGTAGTACCATTGCCGCTTTACTATTTATCACTGGCTTCGTGATCTATTTACGCATCATTGCGCCTATCCCTTTTACGATTGCCCTGGAACATGAGGCACTGGTTAAACGTAGCAAAAACGGAGAAGTCATAGAAATCCGCTGGGAAGATTTAACTCGAATTAAAGAGGAATTCTTCCCAAACGGAAAGCGTATTGGCGTTATCGCCTATCGCAAACCTGCGACGCCTGAACAAAAAGCAAAAGCCTGGGCTGTGTATCGGGATGACGTAACCGATATCGATGGGTTGGCAGAAGCTCTTAAGCAGGCAATCCCCGTGACGTGTCAATGGGACAGCGAAACGGTACACGACTGACAATCCCCGGCTCAAGCACGGGGGTTCTTCCTTCAACCAGCCCACTTGCCCATCTTCGCATGGCGAGGACGAGTAGAGGAGGTCTGTCCAGAAGCGTTTTCCACCGAGGTGGAGGTTTCCCTGTGCCCCAGGGTACCTTCGAGCGCCTTGGCCAAGATATTGCGTGCAGCATTGTGATCCCTGTCCAACACGACACCACAACCGGTACAGATGTGGGTGCGTACGGAAAGCGACTTTTTGATCATCGTTCCACACGAGCTACACTCCTGGCTGGTGAAGTGTGGTTCGACGGCAATGACGGGGATGCCGTGTACCACGCCATAGTGTTTGACCCAACGCAGGAATGCCGCCCAACCGGCATCGTGGATGCTCTTTGCCAGATGCCTGTTCTTGACCATATTGCGTATCTGAAGACGCTCGTAGGCAATCACATCGCGAGATGAGACCAGCGTGCTTGCCTGTTTGCGGGCAAAGTCCTCACGCTGCCGTTGAACCTTCAGATAGCCTTTGGCCAGGGCTTTCCTGGCTTTCTTTCTGTTCTTGCCACCCTTCTGTTTAAGAGAAAGGCGTCGATGCAACCGCTTCAAGCGGTGCTCTGCTTTGCGGTAGTGGCGTGGGTTCTCGACGATGGTTCCGTCGGAGTCAACGTAGAACGCCTGTAACCCGACATCAATCCCCACCTGCTTGCCCGATGGCCGATGGATAATCCGGCGTTCTGCCTGTACCCCAAACTGGACATAGTACCCATCCGCACGATGCACAATCCGCACCCGCTTGATCTGCTGGAGTGGAAATGCTTCGATCTTCTGAGAGGAATTGCCAACCAGACGCAGTCGCCCAATGCCACAGCCATCAGTGAACGTGATATGCTTGCCACCGACTTCTAGCTTCCAACCTGTCGTTTTGTACTCCACGCTTCTATTATCGTGCTGGAACTTAGGATAGCCCTTCCTGCCTGGCTTGTGGTGCTTGCAGTTGTCATAGAACCTCCCGATCGCAAACCAGGCGCGGGAAGCTGAGGCTTGTCTTGCCTGAGAGTTGAGACGGGCGGCGAAGGGATAGTCTTTGGCCAGGACAGCGCAGTAACATTGCAGATCATTTTTGCTAGTACCCCGCGTGTCCATCCACAGGCGCAAGCACTTGTTCCGAATGAACTGGACGATGCGGATGGCTTCATCGATTGCAGCATACTGCCGCTTCGTACCGTCCAGTTTGTACTCGTAGATGAGCATGATCCTTGTCCTGGCCTTCCCGTTTTCCTCGTCTCTCCTCCTCTTCTTTTTCTCTACCCCAAAAGCGGAACGCCTTTCATCCTCCCGTCATTCATGCAAGGGATGAAAGGCGAATTGAGTAGCAATAGTTTAGTCAAGATATTGAAGTCTTTCCGAATACAGACAACCTATCGCGCCGATTCTGCTCATTAACATGAAAGGTAGATTTCGATTGAGTTGAAAAGGTCATTGCAAGCTCCTTTGTCGAAAACAAAATCCATATCTAGAAGTTGAACTGTATCATTGGCGAGACACGATAAGAGTGAAAGCGCCTGTGGGTCTAGCAGAGCAAGTCCAGGACGTACTTATGCGGTCGTCCTAGGTTATTATGTGCATAACCTGTGCCCTGCCAGACTAGCATTATCAAAATCCGCCTTCGAACGCCTCTTTTGTTTCACATTGGGAATGAGAAGGCGCTTGGAGGGGAGAAAGCGGTTGGGTCAGCTCTATTCCGCTTTTTCACAGCCACAAAGAATGATTCTCTATGAAGAAAGCGCATTGTTCTCGACTGTAACTGACGAAGAAGCAAAAAAATCATCTTGAACACGCAGCTTGCTCCGTGTTGTGAACTCTACAACGCTGCTCTGCAAGAGCGACGCGATGCTTATAGCATGTACAGCAAGAGTGTCAGTTCTACATAGTAGATCAAAAAGGATAAAGCGACAGGGACGTCCTGTCTAATGGCGCGGCGGCCAAAGCTGGACTGAACACATCGACAGTTGATACGGCCATGGACTCTGTTCTTTGCTGCACTTGTCGTGAAAGCTGAAGAAGCTGAGCGGAATGTGATCAAAGTCCCCTTGCCTACACCACAAAAACCTTTGCCGAGTGCGGACATAGGCAAACCATGCTGTTGCCGGTCAGTCGGTACTCATGTGCTTAGTGTAGGATAGTGGGAGGATGACAAGCGGGTGCTCTCAATTCCAGTCGCGTTCTGGCCAGCCCATGCGGGACTCCTGAACGAATTCGTTGGAATCAAAGGGATACACCTTGCCCCTACAGCAATACCTGGTCTATATAGCACCAGCGCCAGTCTTCTCCAGGTTGAAATGACTGGACGATTGGATGGTTCGTCGCGTGGAAGTGTTTGGTGGCATGCTTGTTCTTAGAAGAATCGCAGCAACCAACATGCCCGCATTCGAGACAGATACGCAGGTGTACCCATGTATCTCCGATTTTCAAGCAATCCTCGCAGCCGTTTGCGCCGGGGGTGACCCGTCGTATCTGGTTTAGATGTGTACATTGTGTAGCCAAAGTAAGTTTCCTTTCTTGCTGCCTGCAGCAGCGAACATGAAATGAAGGGGATTTTTCAAGGACACCCCGAACCCCGGCAAAGGACTTCGTCCTCTGCACTTCTATATATGATCGCCATCAGGAGCTTTCGTGGCGGCCTGTGGTGGTTGTGGTGGTTTGCCTTCGATGAGCAGTAGTGAACTCAAGGAGCTGCAAAGCGCTAAGAAGGAGGCTAGCAGCATGATCACCCGAAAACTCGTGATAAAGGAGTCGGCGATGGCTTGCTGAAGTGCTGCATGGGTGCCAGTGCTCACATCCATCGGAATCTCTATGCCAACCAGTTTGTTCTGTTGCTCGATGAGCGCCTGGTGGACTCCTGCTGGCACAGGAACGGCTGAAAGGTGACTCGCCAGGCTGCTGCTGAATACGGCCAGGACGATGATGCCAAAGACGGCGATGGCGATAAGCCCGGCGGTACGCGAGACGGCATTGTTGACGCCCGATGCTGTGCCGATGTACTGTTGATCCACAGACCCCATGACGGCGGTGGTCAAGGGTGCCACGCTCACTGCCATACCGATGCCCAGCACGACTACGGCTGGAAAATACGTCGTCCAGTAGCTGCCTCCGATGCCTGGCACGGCAAAGAGGGCGAACCCCGCTGCTGCGATCAGGGGACCGATGATCAGGGGCAGTTTAGCTCCGTAGCGTGTCACCAGTCCTCCTGACCAGCGTGAGAGAAAGAACATCAACAGGATCAAGGGTAAATTGGCGGCTCCTGCTTCGGTAGGGGTGTAGCCCTGTACGCGGATGAGATTGAAGGGCAGGAAGAACAAGCTGGCGCCTAAGGCGGCGTAGAGCAGGAAGGTCAAGACGTTGGCTCCGCTGAATGTACGCGAGCGGAACAGGGTGAGTGGCAGCATTGGCGAGTGGCTGCGCGCTTCTACCAGCACGAATGCGAGCAGAGCTACGACGCCGATGGCCAGGGAGAGCAGCACCAGGCTATTGCCAAAGCCCAGGTCGTTGGATTCGATGAGGCCGAAGACGATGCCTCCCAGTCCCAGGGTGGCCAGGATGGCACCCGGCCAGTCCAATCTGGCGTGCTCGCCCAGGGCTTCGTTGCGGCTTTCGGGAACTCGCCAGAACAGGACGAGAAGCACGATGATGGCCAGTGGGACGTTGATGTAAAAGACCCAGCGCCAGGAGGCATATTGCACGAGCAGGCCTCCTAAGACGGGTCCCACGGCGGAGGTGATGGCGGTAAAGCCTGACCAGGTGCCGATGGCACGGCCCCGGTGTTTGGTGTCGAAGGAGGCGCTGATGATGGCTAAGCTGCCGGGCACGAGTAAGGCGCCACCTACACCTTGAAAAGCGCGTGCAATAATCAACACGTTGACATTGGGTGCGAGACCGCAGATTACCGATGCCAGGGTGAAAAGTATGATGCCGATGGCGTAGATACGTCTGCGACCATAGTGATCGCCTAAAGAGCCTCCGACGAGGATAAGGGCTGCCAGGAAGAGGGAGTAGGCTTCGACGACCCATTGTACATTGGTGGCGGTGGCATGCAAGTCGGTCTGGAGCACGGGCAGTGCAACGTTGACAACGGTGCCATCGATGAAGGCCATGCTGGAACCAAGGATGGTGGCCACCAATACCCATGTGCCAGTGTGGCCCTGAGAGGATACCGATTCGGCCAGGGTTGCCTTCTTCACGTCTTTTGAAAGCTGTTCAGGTGCAGCCTGAATCACTGCCTCATCACATGGAGGCTTCAATATATGTGACATCGGTTACTCTTTCAAGTATATGCTCTAGCTTCGGTGGCTTTGAAGGTGGCGTACATCATTTTGCCTTCGCTCAACTCCATACGGCTGGCCGAAGCTTCTGTCACTTCAGCAGTAAGAAGTGGCACAGAATCGTCCACACTCATACTGACCCGTACACGCCCACTTTGTTCGCTATTCTTTTCGAAAGGGGTACCCAGGTTCAACAATTGCACGATTATACCTTGAAAAACGTTACGTGCAGAGCTATCAGGTAGCGTTTGATACAACGTGATGCTACGCGGGTCAACAAGCACAAATGCCTCATCACCAGGTTCTGGTAGCTTTTGTATTTGTTCTTCCAGTGCTGCACTCAACTCAATACCGGGTCGGCCATTATTTTGCAGTTGGATGGTACACATTGCACCTGCTTCGCAACAGATAACACGCCCGCGGAAGAAATTCATTCCCACCAGTTCAGCTACATAAGAAGATCGAGGGTATTGCAGGAGATCGCGATGACTGCCCTGTTGAATAACCTGGCCCTGCTCGAGAACCAATATGTGATATCCGAAGAGCAATGCTTCCAGGTACTGATGGGTTACCATTACAGTGGTGATGCCAGCACTTGAGAGGAGATTACGCAGTTCCTGCCGGACTTCACGTCGTGTTTGCACATCTAATGCTGCTAGCGGTTCATCGAGTAATAACAGTTGTGGATGTAATGCCAATGCCCTGGCGATGGCCACTCGTTGTTGTTGTCCACCTGACAATTGGGCAGGTCGGCGTTGATCGTATCCTGCCAGATGCACCTGCTCAAGTGCCTCTCCAACGCGCTGGCGTACAACCTTGCGCGGCAAATGTTGAGCACGCAGACCAAAGGCAACATTTTCAAAGGTGGTCAGATGCGGAAAGAGCACGTAGTCCTGAAAGACGTAGCCAAAGGGACGGTCCTGAGGTGGAATTGCAATGTGCCGCTCACTATCAAAATACGTATTTCCTTCAAGAGAAATATGTCCACGCTCTGGATGACGTAAACCCGCCAGAAGCCGTAAGACGGTGCTTTTGCCTGCACCACTTTCGCCAAGCAGGACGGTAGTTTTACCCTTTCCTGCTGAGAAGTTGATATCTAGATGAAATGTGTTGAGGTGAGTGTCCAGAACTGCTGTTAACATATACTCAGTATAATCAAGGTAGCAATACAAATGCAAGCAGAAATGATCAACATATAGCAAAGTTTGGCGTTCTAAATCTATTACTTACTTTTTGATAGTATCGGTACTTGCGTTAGAAGACAAAGCATGGTATACTCTAATGCAATGAATGGAGTAGAACCCTATTCTGGTCAACATTAGACCGGAAAGGCAAGGCAAGAAATGGCAACGCAGCCAGTAGAAACAACATCAACAACTCAAGCGTATCAGATGTGTCCGCGTTACGAGCATGCTATTCAGCTACTTGGGAAACGTTGGACAGGACTCATCCTCGACTCGCTTTTGGATGGTTCACGACGGTTCTGCGAACTGACCGCGACTGTTGAGGGACTCTCTGATCGTGTCCTGAGTGACCGTTTACGCGAGCTTGAATCCGAGGGTATTGTTGAGCGCATCGTCTATCCGCAAATTCCTGTGCGAGTAGAGTATCGCCTGACCGAGAAAGGCCGCGATCTGAAGCCTGTCGTGCAATCTATCCACGAGTGGGCTCAGGAGTGGGTAGAGTTGCCTCAACCCGCTGATGAACAAACTACCGGAAGAAAAGACATCTAACACATTAGACGAGATGAACAACAGGCATGGTGTGACAAATTTCACCATGCCTGTTGTGCTATAATGGCGCTGTCAATGACCTCCCCATCCAATTGGGAGGCTTGTGAGAGCCAGTCTCTTGCAAGCCGATTGACCAGACTCAGTTCTTGAGTGATCGTTGTCGAGCTTCTCTGCGTCAAAGATCACACTGAGAGAACTCCGATGCTTCTAAGTGTTTCCGTTCGTACTGGCGAGTGCTGCCCTAGCTCGCCACTCTACAACTGCTGATTTAAAAGTGATGAGGTCAGTCACGGTGATGAGCAGAAAGTACCGGGAAGCATCATTGTCGAGGGGAAGAGAAAACTCCGAAAGGAAGTGTTATGGAGCAATCCATCATTTACGTACTTGGGGCATCAGGAAAGCCCTTGATGCCCACCAGACGGCGAAATAAAGTCTGGTACTGGCTGAGACGTGGGCTGGCAAAAGTGGTCAGTCGTGAGCCATTCACGATCCAATTGCGGTTTGAGACCACCGAGTATACCCAGCCGGTCACTATAGGAGTCGATACGGGGTCGAAGACTGTAGGGACGGCCGCTACCACGAACGGCGCGGTGGTCTATCAGGCCGAGGTCCACCTGCGAACCGATATCACGGGCAAGTTGGCGCAACGACGCCAGTACCGGCGCACGCGCCGTTCCCGCAACACCCGCTATCGCGCTACCCGCTTTGCCAATCGCCGCAGGTCCGCTGGCTGGGTGCCCCCATCGCTGCGTTCTAAGGCAGAAGCGACGGTCAAGGCTGTGCATTTCGTGGCGAGGGTCCTGCCTGTGTGCCAGGTCAATGTGGAAGTTGGAAGTTTCGACACCCAAAAGATGCAGCACCAGGAAATCTCTGGCCTGGACTATCAGCAAGGCGAACTGCAAGGCTATTTTCTGCGTGAGTATCTCCTGGAGAAGTGGCAGCGTCATTGTGCTTATTGCGGTGCGGAACAAGTTCCTTTGGAGGTAGAGCATATCGTCCCCAGGTCCAGAGGTGGAAGTAATCGGGTGAGCAATCTCACGCTGGCCTGTCAACCCTGCAATGTGCGCAAGGGAAAGCAAACGGCCGCAGAGTTTGGTTATCCCACGATCCAGGCTCAGGCTCGCACACCGTTGAAAGATGCCGCTCATGTATCGACTCTCAAAACCGCCGTGGTCCAGCGCCTTCGGGCGATCTTTGGAACAGATAAGGTTGCAGTGAGCTATGGCTACGAGACGAAGTACAAGCGTATCCAGGTGCTCGGCCTTCCCAAGTCCCATACCAACGATGCGGTGGCCATTGCCTGTATTATGGGCGAAGTGGTCGAACCGAGTACAGTCACCCATGTGTTGCGCTGTGTTCCTCGTGGCAAGTATCAGTTGTTTAATGGCAAACACAGTGAGCATAAAGTTTGGGCACCGCGTAAGGTCAAAGGGTGGAAGCTCTACGAACGAGTTGCAGCCAAAGGGCTGGTGGGATACATCGGAGGAAGACGACTCAAAGGGAGTTTTGTGCTCAAAGACCCTGGCACCGGCAAAACCATCCTGGAGGTGGTCCCGAGCAAATTGCTGCGTCTGGCTCGCTGTACACACGGTTTGATAGCGGCCACGATTGATTTCAACGATAAGGAGGGCGGCGCTTCCTGCCCTGGCTAAAGCCGATGGGTACCCGCGCCAAAAAGTCATGGAAAATTTATGGGCACCTTGGCGTATGGCTTTTATCGAGCCGAAAATACCACAACCGCAAGAATGTATTTTTTGCACCCAACCAGCAGATTATCGTGATGAGGAGCATCATATCCTGTATCGGGGTCCGCTCTGTTTTATGATGTTGAACCTCTATCCTTACAATAATGGACATGTGATGATCGCTCCTTATCAGCATGTTGCAAGCATTGAGGGGCTTGATGCCACAACACTCACCGATTTGATGGCTCAGGTACAGTTAGCATTACGAGCATTGCGCGTAGTTATGAAACCTGATGGCTTTAATATGGGCATCAACGAAGGGAAGGTGGCTGGAGCAGGTTTCGCCGAACATATGCATTTCCATATTGTTCCTCGATGGAATGGCGATACAAACTTCATGCCGGTTATCGCTGATATCAAGGTCGTACCCGAACACCTTGATATTGTCTACCAAAAACTCAAACAAGCGTTGGCATCATTGCAAGACGAATAAGAAACTAATAAGCAAGGGGAGGTGCAATAAAAACTATGCATCTAGAAGTAGTGACTCATGAACCCAAAACCAATGCTCGCTCAACACCTCTGCTCTTCGTTCATGGTGCCTGGCATGGTGCGTGGTGCTGGACAGAGTTCTTTCTCCCTTATTTTGCGGAGCATGGCTATAGATCACATGCCATAGATCTTCGTGGTCATGGGAAAAGCGAGGGATCGAATCGGCTGCGCTGGACAGGGATCACACATTATGTCTCTGATGTTGGACAGGTAGTAGAACAGCTTGAAGAGCCGCCAGTATTGATTGGACATTCGATGGGAGGTCTTGTTGTTCAGAAATATCTGGAGTCAGACGCCAGGATACCAGCAGCAGTCTTACTAGCAGCCGTGCCACCCGCTGGCGCTATGCGCACAACGCTCAACATTGCAATGAGACATCCTACCGCTTTCCTGAAGGCTAATGCGACCTTAAAACTGTATCCCATTGTGGGTACACCAGAGCTTACACGCGAAGCATTCTTTTCAGCAGATATGCACGAAGAAAAGGTAAGGACCTATCATCATCGCATACAAAACGAGTCATATCGAGCTTTCTTGGATATGATGCTCCTGAATCTTCCCCGCCCGAGCCGAGTGAAAACGCCTATGCTCGTTCTGGGTGCTGCCAATGACACTATTTTCTCTCCAAAGGAGATTAAGGCGAGCGCTCAGGCCTATCGAACACAGGCGGAGATTTTCGACGACATGGCTCACGATATGATGTTAGAAACTGGCTGGAAAACAGTAGCTGATAGAATTTTAAGCTGGTTTGAAGAGAGAGGGTTGTCATAAGATCGGGTAGGAAGTTCAATGAGAGACGTTGGGGTTCTTTGATTTACCTGATCTTGGACCTGATAACACATAATGATCTTCGTTCTGGAGACTACCAACTTCAGACGGCAGAGGAAAGAATGGCGGCGAAGCCGTACATTTCCGCTTTGCTTCCTGTTTGCCAGAATATAGACATAGGTGTGATCTCGTACAGATTGCAACGGCGCGTACACGGAGTATGATGTTACTGGCCGATTCCCCTTGTGACGGAGAGAAGTGATGCTCGCGAGAAAGCAAGTACAGATCGGCAGGAAGCCTAACAGCTTGTGCTCCAGGATCAACCTGAGTAATCCTTTCTGTATGGCCGACTGCATCTGTAGATAGGGTATGGTTGTACCCGGCCTAACATGCAATACATGTTCTGTGGGAACTCAATGTGTTCACTCGTTCGCTTTGGATATGGCTATCTCGATGAGACGTTCCGTTGTAGACAAGTACACATAAAGGTCTTCGAACCTCCCAAATTTGGGATCACCACCGAAGAACAGTGCAAGAATCGCTCAACATGGTAACCGTTTTTTCGGGTCGGTTGTATGGGCGCCGAGCGAAAAAGTGCGCTTGTGCTAGACGCACGAGCTCATGAACTGTTTGTAAGCAGAAGAAGTCAATGGGACAGACCGCTAGAACTACGAAACTCTTGCTTGATTTCTCAGGACGTGCATCAGGGGGAACCAATGCAGGAAAAAGAGAGCATCTGCGCGCAACGGTGGACATCCTCAATGCTGCGCGCCGCTTCTATCTGGATTTTTTCCTGGCACACACTGAGAAACTCACCGACAGAGTCGAAGTCATTTCCAAGAAGACTGGCGAGATACGCGAGGGGATCATTTCTGCCGATGTCCTGTTGACCTGGGCCGAGTTTCAGACGGTCGAAACAGCCGATCACCCGACTCCTCTGCCCGACTGGAACTTCGCGCAAGCGTTTCCTGGTTTCCCCACTCGCTATCGCCGCTCGGTCATCAAGGATGCGATCGGCAAAGCACGGGGCTATCTCAAAGCCACCAAGAGCTGGCATGTCTCGGGGAAAAAGAAAGGGAGGCCAGGTGTCCCTACGGCTTCTAACAATCCCACCCTGTACGCTGGGACCTTCACCCTGGACCTCGATGAACTGGATCTCAGGAAGAGTTTTCTTCGGCTCAAGGTCTATACTGGCACGGCGTGGGTGTGGAGGCACTATCCAACGGTGTACAACCGCTTTTTTGAACGCCGACGAACCGAAGCAGGATGGGAACCGGAAAGCCCCCAGTTGGTGCTGGGCAAGCAGGGAGCTGAGCTTCATTTCGTGCAAACCAAGACTATCAGCGCAAAGAAGATCGTGGAGAGCAAGCAAGATCCTGAGTTGGTGACCGTGGCAGTCGATCTCAATGTCAAATTCCTCGCAGTGATTACTGTGCGTCAACACGGCAGGATTCAAGCAACTCGCTTCGTTTCCGACAAGGGTTTAGATCAGCACCGGTACCGGCATCTCAAACGGGTGGCGAAGAAGCAATGGCAGTCGGGCAAGGCGGTCAAAGGAGAACGAAGTAATCAGCAGTTGTGGGCACATGTGCGTCGTCAGAATCTGGATAGCGCGCACAAGACTGCGCGGGCGATTGTCGAGGTGTGCGAGCAGTATCCAGGGTGCGTCCTCATCTTTGAACGCTTACGCAAGATCAAACGCAAAGGCGGAAGTACATCGAGGAGGCTCAATCGCAAACACGCCAACCAATTGAAAGGTAAAATCAACCAACTGGCGAAAGAGAAAGCGTATGCATCAGGGGTGGTGAGCGTGGAAGTCAATCCCCATGGCACTTCGCAGTATTGTTCGCGTTGCGGCTGTCTCGGCGTGAGGTTCACGTACCAGGCAGGACAGCGCATCACAGGCAGAGGGGGTAAACTCTTTGCTTGCCCAGCTTGCCACTACGAGTGCCATGCCGACTTCAATGCTAGCGTCAATGTGCATCTCAGCTTCTTCCGTGGTGCGCCGCGTAAGCGGCAAAGGAGAGTGCGCAAGCCAAGATTATCGGAATATCTCGTCTGCACCTGACTTACCCTTACTAGAAATAGTTGCAACCTCGAAAGAGTGAAGGGGACAATAGCATGTCAGAAAAAGGCATAGTAGGGGAAAAGCTATCAATCCTCGATGTGTCAGCAGAAGACGTGTATGGCTAAAGCTACACTGCCTGAACCTCAGTCTAATGGCATTAGAAGCGGCGGCGACGAATGATAGACGAAACGTCGTCCCGAAGAGTAGAGCAGCATTTCGCGGAGGTTGTTCTATCCGATCTCTTCGGCATACTCCTCATCGAGGAGATAATAGACGAACGAGGGGCCTGGAGCACGTCACATCTGACCTTTGCTGAAAACGCGGGATCATCTAAACAGGGTCATACCTGCATGATGACGGACCTTCGGTATTACTTAAAGTGGGCCTGTAATGGGTTCCGCAGGTTGCAGGGCAATGAAGCTCATGCGGCACCGATATGGGGATAAAGCGTAGCAATATGGCCGAAACCCCCTCTATCCGGAAGGAAGAGAAGGAGCCTTACTTTGCAAACCAATCGACGAAAACGAGGAAGTGCTGATGCTAACCGAAACAGTGATTAGAAGATTGGATGCACTTGGAGACATTTCACAACAGGGAAAACGCATCAATGGCCTGTTCCGTCTGATGGAAAATCCCATTCTGTGGTACGAGGCTTACGCCAACATCTACGCTAATGACGGAGCACCGACGAAAGGTGTAGATGACGTGACACTTGATGGCTTCTCCGAAAAGAGAGTTATGGCGATTATCGCACGGCTCAAAGACGGAAGTTATTGTTTTCAACCAGTGCGACGAACCTACATTCCAAAGAAAAACGGCAAGAAACGTCCACTAGGCATCTCATCTGGGGATGACAAACTCGTGCAGGAGGTAGTGAGAAATATCCTGGAACGCATCTTTGAACCGATCTTTAAGACCAGTTCACACGGATTTCGCCCAGGACGATCCCCACACACAGCGCTAGAGCAAATTGGAAAGCAATGGACGGCGGTGAAATGGATAGTAGATATGGACCTGAAAAGCTACTTCGACACGATCAATCACGAATTACTGATGGGTCTACTCTCGAAGAAAATTGAGGACAGACGCTTCTTGCACCTCATTCAAGCCATGCTCGATGCTGGCTACTTAGAGGACTGGACGTTCCATACGACCTACAGCGGTGTCCCCCAGGGGTCTATTGTCTCACCTATCCTCGCCAATATCTTCTTACATGAATTTGACACCTACATAGGTCATGAAGGAAAAATTCGACGCAGGAAGAGAACGAGAGCTGAACCCAGTTTACCGCAGCCGCTCCAACAAGATAAGACGCCTCAGAATGAAATGGAAAACCCTGAAGGGAAAGGGGGCGAGTAAGAAAGAACTTCAGGAAACCCAGAGAGAAATTGAGGGGGTCAAACGCCAAAGGCGGAAGACTCCGAGCGGCGACCCATTCGACCGAGAGTACAAACGACTCTACTATTGTCGCTATGCTGATGACTTCATCGTAGGCATAATTGGCTCAAAAGCAGATGCGGAAGCAGCCGGAGAGGAAATGAGAGCTTTTCTCCAAGAAACGCTTAAGCTAACTATCGCGGAGGAAAAGTCACATATCCGATCTGCCAAAGAAGGTGCAACCTTTGTAGGTTATTGGATCAAAACCTACACCGGAAAGCGTATTGTCAAGGTCAAGCGCGGATCACAGTGCTATACGGCTGAGACAATGGCAGAGCGCCTTCAACTCCATATTCCACCGGGCAAACTCCAACGGTTTTGCACCGACAAAGGATATGGAAACTATGATACCGCCAAAGGAATACAGAGGCCAAGATTTCTCTCACTCAGCGATGCTGAAATCATACTTGCTTTCAATGGAGAATTGCGAGGGCTGGCAAACTACTATGCCTTAGCTTGCAATGTCAAGGGAGAGATGGGCAAGCTAGCCTGGACCTGGCAAACTAGCCTGTTTAAAACCCTGGCCAACAAGCACAAAGGGAGTATCAGTCAGATCACCAAACGGATGAAAACCGAAGATGGATATGTCCTAACCGTCAAAGGAAATCAGAAGACTCGCAATATACGCGTCTTTCGGCTAAAAGACCTCAAACCACCCAATGCAACAAGCGGAAGCCTAGATATGCTCCCGAACCCCTTCCCGTTCACCCTGAGCCGATCAGAGCTGATACGACGGCTCAACGCCGACCAGTGTGAATATTGCGGGACGCAAGAGGGACCATTTGAGGTTCACCATATCCGACGCATGAAGGATGTCGCACGAGGAAAACAACTCTGGCAACAGGTGATGGCTGCTAGAAACAGAAAGACACTGGTACTCTGTCTTCAATGCCACCACCTGCTTCACGCGGGTAAACTCCCTGATGTTGAATACGCCAGGAAACAAGTAAAGGGAGAGCCGTGTACGGTAAAAGCTGTACGCACGGTTCGGCGGGAGGGTGACGGGTGATCCCGATACGGGACAACCGCTCCCTACCCGACAATTGCACTGGCAGCCGCGCAAGCAACCGAGCGGTTGACAACGCCCTGTCCGGCTAAACGTCGGATGGGAGAATGGCTGGGGAGGGCAACCCCTGTGATCCAGCCCAGGCCCGTTCGCAGATGAGCGAACACGTGAAAGTGGTGGGGCTCTTGCTGGACCAATGGGGGCACGATTCAGACAGCATGCTCTCGCGGTCATCACCCGTTTCCCTAACCTGTTGGAATGTTGCAGAATCGCTGACAGGCTGAAGAGGAACAGGGCGGCACAAACAGCTTTTTCCATCAGAGGGGGGAACTGTTGACACCACGTTGCAAGATCACGATATTCTGATGCGCG
>Ga0116216_10001557_pt1 | contig 15882 bp, 11 predicted proteins | sample Sb_taG_11_FD_89696 | JGI IMG/M metagenome (GOLD analysis project Ga0116216, IMG submission 89696) | Peat soil microbial communities from Weissenstadt, Germany - Sb_50d_3_AS metaG | ecosystem: Environmental > Terrestrial > Soil > Wetlands > Peat | place: Germany: Weissenstadt | collected 2010-09-21
CGCGTCGCCGCCGAGCACATGCACGGCTACTGTTCGCCCGGCCTTGTGCGCTTCATCTACAGCCGCGCGGATTTCTTCCAACGAGAAATAGTAGGGATTGTTGTCAGCGACGAGCTTGATGACGTCCACGCCGTAGTAGATGTTTTCGCGCACGGCCTTTCGGACCTCATCCGGAGTGTCCGCGTCGATATATTCGAATCGCCAGAACGGACCTTGCTCGGCGGGGATGGCGATCGATTGGCCGCCAAAGGGCGCAATGATTTTCCCCGAGCTGAGGATCGTCGGACCATCGAACCATCCCAGAGCGATCGCGCGCCGCAAGTCCTCGGTGGCATAATTGGCGTCATTGCCGACATCGCGAACTGTCGTGAACCCTGCTCGAACGAGATCCTGCGCATTCTTTAAGCCGCGAAAGCCTCGAAACGCCGAACTCTCTTTCAAGTAGAAGGATTCAAATGGCGCGCCTCCCGGGATTTCCGTAAGCGTGAGATGCGTATGCGCATCGATAAGCCCGGGCGAGACCCACTCGGTTGAAAGATCGATCAGCTGAGCATCGCTCGGAACTCGCACATCGGAGCCGACCTCCTGGATTTTTCCATCCTTGATAAGGATCACTTGACGAGCCGTCGCCGTTCCGTCTGCCGGATTCACAAGATGACCGGCGCGTATGGCCACCGTCTGGGCGGCAGTAGGCCCGGCAAGGAACAAACAAAAAATCAGAAGTCTCGCGCGCATTCGTGTCTCCCTAGTGCGGCCGCATTGAATATCGATAGATCTTGCGCTATCGAGAGTCCGCTGTTCGCACGATTACGCAAGCCCGGCCGTTGATTGTTCCAGGCCTTCGGTGATGATCGCAAAGACGCGGCTCTGGTGATTCAGCCGGAGCGAATTACGCAATGGCTGCGCCTCGGCGTGCAAGAAAACCCAAGAGAGCGCGGCCACGCCGCAAGCACCGGACTCTCCTGCCAGGATGCGAGGATCGCTGGGGAACGGATGGGCCAGCTTGCGCACCGCATCATTCGCTGCGTCGTCGCTCACGCATACACATGCGTCAACGCCCGTCTTGAGCACCGGCCACGCGAGCGAAGAAACTCTGGCGCAATTTAACCCACCCATTATCGTTTGGAGAGATCCAGTTGCCTGATGCAGTTGGCCCGCACCGATGGACTCCAAAACGCAGGCCGCTTCCTCCGGTTCGGAACATACGATCGAAGGGCGCTTCGCTCCATACTCGCTATGCAGCCAGCTCACAACGGCGCACGCAAGCCCTCCGACCCCCGCCTGAACGAAGACAACATCAGGCGCCGCCTGCCATTGTTCCGCAGCCTCGATCATCAACATGGTATAGCCGGTCATGATCAATCGTGGCACCTCTTCGTAGCCCGGCCACGCCGTATCCGAAATCAAAACCCATCCCTGCGCCTCAGCGTCCCGGGCCACTTCCCGCACCGAATCATCATATGTCCCGTCAACGAGTGTGATCTCGGCGCCTTCCGCCGCGATCGTCTGAACTCGAGACTGGCTCACACCTCTATGAACGTAAATCCTCGCTTTCAATTTGTGCTGCCGCGCGACATGCGCCACCGCCCGTCCATGGTTTCCAGCCGTTGCGCAAGCGAGAATCGATTCACTTCGAATGATTCTCTCCTCGATCAGACGATGAACCGCATACGCAACGCCGAGAATCTTGAAGGCGGGCAAGCCGAGCCGCGACGTCTCGTCTTTCACCAGCAATTCGCTCACACCGATCTGTTCGGCATAACCCGGCAGGCTTCTGAGCGGCGTCGCTTCATAGTCGGGTCGCGAACGAAAATAGCGCGCTACATCCGCCTGTTCTTTCGAGTCCCACAGAGTGATTGGAGAAGCAGCGTCGAGCGACGCCCGATTCAGCATGAAGGAAGGCCCGGAGTAGGTCCGCTGTTTGCCAGGCGCTGTCAAATTTTCTTCTCTTCGGTGGCGTATCGGGCGAAAGACTGATTCGGCTTCAGGAGTTTACATGGGCTGACGCAAAATTTGCTCCGACTTGATCATCCGGGTGCAGGCGATCCAACGGCCGTCAGGAGACACTTTGGGATGAAACAGATTATCTGGATCGTGGGTCAATTGTTGAGGAACTCCGCCCGATCGGGCGATCGAGAAAATCTGCATCCGATCGCCGCTCAATCCGCTGTAGACGATGCTTTTTCCATCCGGCATCCAATCAAGCCCGCCGTAGGTGGTGCTTCGATAGTCCACAAGCTTCTGTGGCTGCGAACCGTCGATGCGCACAATCCAGAGGCTGCGTTTCCCGCCGTCTTCGTCGTCTTCGATGGCGATTTCTTGGCCGTTGGGTGACCACGCTGTCCATTGCGCACTGCGAATCGCCGCCGGCAGCGGGAAAAGGTCACGGCTGAGAACGCGGCCGCTCTCCGGGTCAAGTGTGAGAATCCACACTTTATCGATGCCCGGCGCGCCGCCCTTGATCCACGAGCTGAACATCAACTTGTGGCCGTCCGGCGACCAGAACGCCGGACCAGTCTCCCATCCGAAATCTGTGAGCCGAATTTCTGGCGCCGAAGTATCTGCCGCAAGTCGAAGGTAGACGTCATCCGTGCTGCCGGGACTCGCATAGAAAGGCACGGGAGTGGGCGACCGATGCGAATGATATGCGATCCATCGGCCATCAGGCGAGAATGCGGGAGTGAAGTCTTCGTGGTATCCCGCGACAATCACGGATGGTACTGAAGTGCGGCGCGCTTCGCTGTCGACATTGACTATGCCGTCGTCCATTGGCAGCGGCCCGTCCGTCATTCTGTCGCGATCGAATATGTAAGCGATCCGGCGGCCGTCCGGGCTCCAGAGAGGGAACTCAGCATCTTCGAGGATCTCGTGTACCTCGCCGCCACTCGACGGGAACGCAGCGATGGCTTTGTGCCTGATGAAGTGCGTCCAGTAGAGAGACCCTCGCGCGACCGTCGGGTCATAATTGTCCTCGTCGGATGTAACAATCAGCCGGCGAATTCCGGTGGTGATATCAAGCTCGTAGATTCCCAGCCAGCGCGAGGCGTTGGGCTGATGCCGGGCTTTGTTGTCTGGAGCACCTGGACTCGCGAGCGCCAGGTACACGTGACGGCCGTCCGGCGAAACTCCGATGGAGTTATTGCCGTTATTCATGTCCAGATCGTTGGCGATAACCTTGACGTGCCCATCCGCGGGTGTGGCCAAGACCAGAGACGACACCCCATCATCGGTGACGAAGACCGTATAGACTCCGGTGTTGTCTGAATTAAAGGCGATGCCTGCTACTTCGCCTTTATAGCGGAAGTTTTCATTAGAACTCGGAGTTCCGACAAAGATGCCGTCGGCGCGCTTCGACTCTCGGAAGAAGACGACCGACTTGCCGTCCGATGAACACGCGAGTTCAGCATCGCTCGGGAGCGGAGACAAGTCCAGCCCGCGTTCATCGGCCATGAACCAACCTTCTTGCGAGCCGCGCTTTCCCCGGCGCGCGAGTTGCCCAGGACCGCAGAACGAGATGTCATTCGTCTGGTCGAGGCCGGAGCCGAGCCGGTCGAGTTCCTCCTTGCCAGTTCGTATCGATATGAGATGCACGTCGCGCCGCGTTTCATACGCCGCCCAATCGGTGTCGGGGGAGACGACTACATGCGACCAATCGCCCTCGAACCAGGTATTGTCGCTTCGTTCGTAGACAACCGAGGGCGCGGGCTTCTTATCATCGCCCCGAAGAAAACTTACCGAGGCGATCACCAGTGCGAGCAAAAACAAAATGTGCCGCATCTAAGTTCACTCCTGCCGGGGACGCTTTACCCGATACTGTGAAACGGAAGCGCTACTTGTGCACGGCGACAGCGTCGGGCCCGAACATCACATAGTCCACATGGCCATTCACGTAATCGCCGAACTTCTTCATGATTTCGGCAGCCTGGGGATCGCTGGCTGAACGCTGCAAGAGTGGCCCTTCTTCGCGATTGCGGGATGATTCAACCGCAGCCAGATCCTTGAATTCCTGGATCAGGACCACGGAATAATCCGTTGGGCCCATTCTGTGCCGCATTACAACTGAACTCACCAAATCGGGATCCTCTTTTTCCAGTGGCACAAACACTTTTTCCCAATACCCCATAAATTCGCTTACTTGCCCAAGCGGGATCTTAAACATCGTCAGGACGAAGATGTGCCCGGGCTTCTCTCCCGTCTGCGTACCTTGCGAAAACGAAACGGAGGGTGAGAGCAACAGCAATAGCAGAGCGCAACGAATCGATCGCACGGCGAACTTCCTCATGTTTCCTCCTCGTTGTGACTTGAAAGGTACTTTATGCGACTCTCGGTCTTGCAGCAATTTCAGCGCGAATGCACCGGCACGCGTCACTTTTGAACGAAAATCTTTTTCGGCAACAGTGCTTGAATTTCCTTTGTGCCGTCAACTACCTCGGTCACTTGTAGATCCACCGCCATGCTGCAAAGCATGTATGCGTCGTCGGGGCTCAAGTGACGCTGCGAGACGAGATACCCCACCATTTCACGCACGGCCATCTGCGCTGCTTTGTTCAGGTCTGGATCGAAGCCCATCGTCATGTAGAAATCGGGCGTCTCGGCTCGAGGCCACTTGAACTTCAAATCCTTGCGCACGAAGAATTGAAATTTTCCCCACAGTGCTACTTCGATCGCTGTGCCGTCCACTTCGCCATCGCCTTGGCCGGCGTGGCCATCGCCGGCAGAAAAAAGCGCCAGCTTGGTCTGCACGGGAATGTAAAGAGTCGTGCCGGCGACCAGATGTTTGTTGTCGAGATTTCCGGCGTAGTATCCTGGCGGCCCGTCCCCGATTCTGCCGATTGAGGGCGCCGGCGCCACTCCCATGGTGCCGAAAAATGGCTGCAGCGGGATTTCGACTCCGGGCGCGAACAGCGCAACATTTCGATCGCGATCCAGTGGAATCGCCCGTGCCCGCGCGTATGGAAAATCATCCGGCAAAATTCCGCCGCCCGGATGAAACACGTTGACCGCGTAGTTGTCCGGCAGGCGCAGCTCGAGAATGCGCACCTCGAGAACATCGCCCGGCTCCGCGCCTTCAATCGCCACAGGCCCGACCAAAATGTTTCCGTACGAGCGGCTGCGATCGTCCACTCCCGCCTCGAGCACGCGCATTTCCGGCCGGATCAATTCCTCGGGCATGCCGAAGGATTCCATCTCCTTCGAGCCCGCCAGCGGCGAATCGAGTTCGACGATGTCGCCCGAACGAATGGTCACCAGCGGTTTGACCGCGGGATCGAAAAATCCCCACTCGACCGTTTTTGGCCCGGATTTAATTTGATACGTCTTCGGCTGGTCCTGGCCGCGTGCCACTGACGCTGCGACCAGCACCGCAATAATCCCAACGATTCGCCACGAGCTCATTGAAGACCTCGGTCTCGCGCCGACACTGGATTATGGGCCGGTGCGCGATTTACGTTCGTTTCGAGCTACCACGCAAATTTCACTGAGAACTGAAATGCTCTGGGTCCTCCGTCGGCTAGCACGCCCACAGTAGACGTGGGCATTCCGATCTGATTCGACTCTGCAGTACCGCTGACTCCGGAAAAACCAAACGCGGCCGCGCCAGCGTTGCCGCTGTTCGAAACGAAGTTCGCTGAGTTGAACAGGTTGAAGACCTCGGCTCGCAACTCGAGCTTGAAGCGGTCACCGAAACCGAACTCTTTCGAAAGGCGCATGTCCGTCGAACGTATATTCAGCGAATTGGTCAAAATCGGGCGGCCCAGCGGTCCCAGGAAAGTTCCCGGCGGCCCATTGGGATCTGGCACGGTCGCGCGGTAGGCGTTGATCAGCGCGAGTTGTTGCGCTTGGTTCCCGCGCGCTCCGGCGTTGCGCGGAATTCCAGGGGGGCGTACTGGCGTGCTACCGTCGGGCGCTGGTGCAGCCTCGGTTATGGCAAATGGCAGGGGCGTGGTAAAGCTGCTGATCAACGAAATCTGCCAACCTTTGCCGAAGAAAGGCGGCAAGTGGCTTGGATCGAAAACGCCGCTGAAGATGAAGCGACTACGCTGGTCCGTCTGCGCCGCACCATAGTCCGCTCTATAATTGAATGGATTGGAAGCCAATTGCGAGCTTCCAGTGGAATCATCTGTTTCATCTTCGGCTTTCGAAAGCGTGTACGAACCGTCGAGCAGGAATCGATGGCTCATCGATTTTTTTACCTCCACGACAAACGCGTTGTAATGAAGGTGATCACCGTTGGCGGTCCACGGTACTACTCCGAATTGCGAGCAGACCGCGGAGCCAAACATCTGGCACAGAGGAGCGCCGGGTGTCGCCGTATTGAAATCCGGATCCACATTAATATTCCGGCTGATGAAGCCCCGGACGCCGAGCATGTGTACGCCGGTCATGGCGAGCACCCACTTCGGGGCAAAGGACCACTGGAAGCCGCCGGAAGCGTATTCCACATAGGGCGTGCGAATGTGATTGTCGAGTTCCGCCAGGGGATTGACCGGCGGACCGAAGAACATGTCGTGGATTTGCTGCGGCGTCAACCCCGGGAAAGGATTGGCGACGTTAATGCCACCCGGATCAACGAACACGCGATAGCCGATGTTGATGCCGTCGAATCCCTTTTCCAGCAGCGTGTTCAGGAAGTTGATGTTCTCATAGTAGATTCCGTAGCCCCCGCGGACGACGAACTTGCCGGTTTTGAACGGGTCATACGCCAGCCCAATGCGCGGCGCGAAGTCCTTCTTGTCCGAGGATCGGCTTCCCGGCGGCGCGAGCAAACCTAGAGCGCCACGGAAATCCACGTCGTTCGCATTACTGAAATAATCCCAGCGCAGTCCGGCATTCAATGTCAGATTCGGAAGGATCTTCCAATCATCCTGCACATACAGGCCGGAAACATTGCTGGTGCCGGTGCCGAGCAGGCAATCGGGAGTGCTGCATCCGCTCTGGATCAGCAGGTCGGCATTCGGTGCGTCCAGCGGCGCGTCCGTAAAGAATGTGAATGCGCCGAGAGTCGCAAAGTTAAACGTCGCAGCGCCTTGTACGTGATGATATTCGCCGCCGAACTTCAGGCTGTGATTCCCGAGCGTCATCCCAAAGTCATCTTTGAACTCGTATCGCTTTTCGAGAGTGCCCTGTGGGTCGCCGGTGCGGCGTCCGGTGACGAGGTCCGGACGTGATTCCTCGGGCAGGTCCGAGAAGGGCGCGATTGTGTTGTTGTAGCGGAAGAACTGAAAGCCAAACGTGTTGATTTTAGTCGGGCTGATAGCGTAGGTGTCGCTCACTGCGTGAGCTTGCGTGTTGGTCAGGTTGGTTTCGCCGTTGGATTTGGCGCGGATACCGCCAACATTTTCTGCAGCGGTGAAATCGTCGATATTGAAGCGATAGAAGAGGTGATTTTTCTCAGTCATCGCGTAATCGAGTTTTGCGGTGACGAAGTCGCGGCGAAGCGGAAGCGGCACGTTCCCGTCGAACTCAGGATAAATGCCGAGCGTATTGACAACCCCGGTGTTCAGCTCGCGATGATCTTCAAAGGCCACGAAACCGAAGAGTTTGTCGCGTACCAGAGGACCACCGGCGCTTACGCCTTGTTGCTGGCGGCGATAGGTGCCCTTACTGTCCTGAAAATAATCGCGCGCGGAGAGCGCTTGATTGCGGAAGAAATAGAACGCGTCGCCATGGAACTGGTTTGAGCCCGAGCGCTCCACGATGTTCACGACCGCTCCCACAGAGCGCGCTTGCTCGGCATTGACATTGTTGGTGATCACCACGAATTCTTGAATTGCCTCGGGACTCACGTCGTATCCCAGCCCGCCAACCACGAAGTCGAAATCTTCGAATCCGTCCACGTAGACGTTCGATTGGCGCCCGCCAGTGCCAGCCACGCTGATTTCGCCCACAAGAACTTTCGTGGGATCGATCGGGGGTGTGCGAACAATTTGGGGCACCAGAGTGGCCAGGTCAGTGAAATCACGATTCTTCAAAGGCAGGTCGGCGATTTGCTGATTGTCGACGACCCCGCCGACGTCAGACGTAGTCGTCTGGACGAGCGGCGCAGCTCCGGTTACGGTAATTTCGGTACTCGCTTTGCCGATGGAGAGTTGTACGTTCTGCACCGTGGTTTGTCCCACCACCACGGTGAGGTCGCGCACGTTGGCAGCTGAGAAGCCCGTGGCATCGACCTTCATGGTGTACAACCCGGGAATCACAGTGAGGAAGGAATAGGCGCCGCTGGACGTGGCGACCGTCGTGCGCGTCTCAGCCGTCGCCTGATTCACAATATCGATTTTCGCGCCGGGCACTGCCGCGCCGCTGGGATCGGTCACTGTTCCGGATATCTCGCCGGTAGGGAGTTGCGCATGCGCCCGCGGCGCGGAGACGTGAACCGCCAGGCAGAGCAATAGAATTGAAATCCAACAGGATGCGCTTCTCATCGGGCCCTCCTTAGGGTTCGTTCGATAATCTTGTGTTTTGCCGCGCAGATGGACAGCCATCATCTCTTCACTTCGCCGTTTCGATTCGAATTACGCCGACACCTTCGAGAAATTTGAAAAATTGATAAACGTCCACGGTGGGAATGGGCTCGAATTCAGAACTGAGTACGTTTCGAATTTCGGCCACGCTGCGCTTGCCGTTGGCGAGATTGAGCGCTTCGTAGTAGGTGTACTCACCGCGTTCCGCGATGCCGAGCTTTCGCTCGAAATGTTCGTCTCCGGTTTTGTCGATCAGCCACCAGCGCCCGTATTCCGGCCTGAAAATGTTTACCGGGCCGCGGATTTCGGTTGTCCGCGATGGAATCGCTTTTGAGAACTGCGGATCGGGTTCCGCCTGTCGCAGTTTTTCTGCGGAAACTCCCAACTGGCGCGTGCGCGATTGCGCATAGTCTTCAATGAATTTTAACGAAGCCTTCTTTGCATCCTCGAGAGCGGAGATAAACGGCGCGGCGTCGGACTCAAACGATTTCGAATCGGCTACCAAGCTCAGGCTTTGCAACGCGGTGAGTTCAGTCGCATAGGCTTCTTGAATCAGGATGTGGGCATCGCCGTAAGCCGTGGGAAGCGATTCGCTCGTAGCCGAGCCCAGATACGCGAACGCGCGACTCTGAATGCCGGCAAGGCGCGCTTCCGCTTTTGTCCAGGCACTCTGCAGGAACGCAGGCATATCGGCGGGTGTCGCTGACGCCAAGGCGTAGCCGGCCGCGGCGCCGAGCACGACTCCGCGCCTCATCTGGGTGGGGTCGCCCGCGGCGGCGATGGAATCGTCCTGCGTGCCGAGAAAGTGGTCCGGATAATCGTTGAGGAGAATTGCACGCACGCCGAATGTCTGCGCATCCTCGTGATCGCTCGGCCCCCAGTACGGCTCGATGTTGTAGTGAAATTCATCGTGCGTTCCCGTCGGAGCGAAAATCGGATCGAGGAATCCAATCGATGGTGAGGCCGAGAGAAACCCCGCATTGCGGATGGAAATTGTGTTCTCGGTGCCAACTTTTTGCACGAAGGTCTCTACGATGTCGTCAATGAAGCTCGGATTGGAATACGGCGAGCGATAGAGATGCAGAACAGCCGCAGCGCCGCCCTGTCTCTGGCTGTAGCCGATCATGTCAATGTTGATCATGGCCAGGATTCGCGCCACATCTTCCGGATGCTCGTGGAAATGGTAGGTAAGTCCCATGTGTTCGGGGCCAAACATGAAGCGAATCGTGCGCCGCGGCCGCGGCAGTTTTCCGGACTGGATCAGGCCGTTGAGCAATCGCGCGATTTCTAGATTGCATCCGACTCCCGTCAAATTATTCGCGCCTCCGGAATCGCGGCTGTTGTCATGCGCGGTGAACAGCACGACGGGCAAGTCCGGCTCAGACCCGGGAATCGTGCCAATCACTTCGGGATAAGTACCTGGGCCCGTCTCGGCATCGACTTCCGCGCGAACGACTACGTGCTCTCCGGCCGAAAGGCGGTTCCGAAGATTTATTCCCTCGCGGTATGAAAGCGAGAACGCAAATGTTGGCTTCTCGCCGTGCGGGCCCTCCCACGGACCGATTTGCAGAGATGAGATCAGCCCGGGATGCTCAACAGCATCGTCCATCCGGTAAAAAACAACGCCAAGCGCCTTGCGCTCCCAAACCGCCAGGCGCATGGCCATCGACGCACTTCCCGAAACCAGCACAATCTTTCCCTCGACGGCGCGGCCCGCATAATCTTCCGCATGCGTCCCCGCTCCGACGTCGATCAACTCAGCCGAAACCGAAGCCGAGCGGCTGAACCGTGCGATCGACCCTTTGTAAACCTTGTAGTCCGCCAACAATTGGCGGTTCGGCTGCTCCAGCCAAAGCTGCGCCTTCTTTGCGTCCCACGAAGGCTCCGACCGGAAAGCCCAAAAATACTTCTCGCCATCAGCGGCGAAATGCTCCACAGTGACGCCCGTCAATCCGATCGCACGTAGTTCGTTTGACAGATACTCCGCCACCTGTTCCGCACCCGGCGAAGGTGAGAACCCTGGAAACTGAACGATGCGCTCAAAATCCGCGTAGGGAAGTTCGCCTGAAGCGTTGTCACGAATCGCCCGGTACTGCTCTGGCTTGAGGAGTTGCTGCGCCTGCGCCGCAGACGCTAAAAGCAGAGCGCAAACACCGACGCCGGCTGCGAACCGCCAGGGGCGTGGACGTCGCGTTCCTCGGAAATCCGGTATCGTGTTCGCAGTGTTCATGGCCTCCCCCTCGCCCGTTTATGCCCGTCCGATTCAGCCAGCGTCTGTTGCGCTTCCGCTCGTCTCAGGGCCGTGATCACCGCATCGCAACTCTTCCGCAAATGCTGTCGAATTGCGGCGCGAAGCCGTGCAGAATCTTGTCGCTCCACCGCCTTGACAATCCGCAGGTGGTCTTGATTCGCCCTCGTCCGCGCCGTGCCATCCCGCACCATACTTCTGATGTACGCAGCTACCCAATTCCGCAGAGTTTCGATCACCTTCAGGAGCCGGACCGACCCTCCCTCCTGATAGAGGAACAAGTGAAACTCGTCATTCAGTGCAATCCAGCGATCCGGATCGCGGCAGCGCGACATCTCACGCTCGAACTTCCGCATCTGCGCGACTTTCCTTAGCGTAATTCTCTTCATGCCGGCGATCGCGGCCTTCGCCTCGAGCTCCCCGCGGATCTCGTAAACGTCGCGCAACTCCCGCGGCGTCATTGCCGCCACCACTGCCCCCCGGTGCGGATAAAACCGGATCAGGCCTTCCCCCTCCAAGATGCGCAACGCCTCTCGCGTCGGGATTCGACTTACGTTTAGTCTTTTCGACAGCGCCCATTGGTTGAGCTTTTCGTTCGGCTTAAAAGTTCCATCTAAAATGGCCGCCCGTATTTTCTCGGTGACGAGTTGCTGCACGGTCTTGTACGGGAGTGCGAGGTCAAGGTCAGATGTCATCTCGCATTCCGATCACATACTGAAGAAATGCATGGTAAACACCTCCCGGGCACTCCAGGTGTCCTCCGGACAAAGGCGGAGAGTATTCTGTATACACATTTTCAGAGCGAATGGGCGCGGTTTATCAGCTTTCGATATTTCCTGTCAAGAAAAATCGCGAGCGTCAGGCAGGATCAAGAAGAAAGGTGGTGCCGGTACTCGTCAGTTCTAGCTCATGCTTTGGACGGGACAGCGCCGTGCTCCGGATGCTTATCGGGTCAGGGTCACGCCCAGGACACACCAAGAGTAATAGAAGGCGTGAATCTATCTCTTGAATTCGATAAACAAGTTGTGCGTCTCGGTTGTTCCTACGTTCTCCCCCGCGTGTTCCAGCGCGCTACTCCACTTCACCTCGCCCGCTTTTCCTTCCACTACTTCGGATCGGCCATCCGGATACCAAAGCCTTCTCTTCCACGGCCCAAACGAATAGATCAATCGGTCTGGATGGCCGTGCATCCCGACCTTTTCGCCCGGCTGGTCCCGGAATTCGAGCACTCTCACTCGGTCGTTCTCGAATAACACCTTGTACCGGCCCGGATCAACGTCCAGGGGATCCAATGCTGCATCTTTTTTCATGAGTTTGTGGTTTCCTTTCACTCCATCTAAAGACCATGTGCACGCCCTCGCAGCCGCTCTAAACCAAAAACTTTCCGTTTTCTCGTACATCAGTGCCGTCATTCAGCTCCTGGGTTCGCTGGCGCGTAATCGCTTACGCGCTGTGATCACGCTTCGGTCCGCGGTCGTCTCGCTGAAGCGCACATCCGAAAAACCGACATCGCGCAGCAGTCCTTCGATTTCAGAAATGGAGTAGCACTTTCCGTCGGTCGAGGCCATCAACAGCACCGAATAAGCAGCCACAGCCAGCGGCCCGGTTTTCTTGCGGTTGATGTGCGAGTCGTGAATCACAATCATTCCCTCGCGCGGCAACGCCGAGAATGATTTCTTCAATAGCTGCTTTACCGTCGCTTCCCGCCAATCATGCAAGACGTTTGAGAACAGGTGCACATCGTATCCGGAGGGAAAAGGCTCCGCGAACATGTCACCGGAAATCACATCGGCCCGCTCGGCAAATCCCATCTTCGATATGTAGCGCCGCGTAATTGCATCAACTGGAGACTTCTCGAAGACCGATGCGGTGAGCGATCGGTGATTTGTCAGTATGGAACAAGCGTAGACGCCCGATCCCCCGCCAATGTCCAGCAATCGCCGACGCTTGCCCAAGTGCAGCCGTTTCGCCAGCGCTGGTCCGTGAGACAACCCCCGGCAATGCATCATCCGGGTAAAATTATCCGCGAAGGCTTCAAAGCGCATCGCCGCGGCCCACGGGGCGCGCGCCGCGACTCCTGGCAAGCCAATAGGCTTTCCCGTTCGAAGAACTATCAGCAAATCCTGGCAATCCGGCCGGTCGGCGATAGAGGCAAAGTACGGTCCCAGGAAAAATGGTGATTTCGCTACCAGAAAGTCGCTAGCCAGCTTCGTCACGCTATATTTGCCACGCACCTGATGAATCAGGCCCATGGCCGAAAACAAGGTGATCATCACGTCTACGGGCCGCTCCGCGAGGCGCAGAGAAGCGCAAATCGTCTTTAGATTCATCGGCCGTTCTGCGAGCCGGGAGAAAAAATCCAATTCCGCGATCGCCGCGCCCAAGAGCGGGCTACTGTAAACGCCGTCTCGATATCGAAGGAGTGCAGAAGGATCGCATTTGGGCAGTTGGAGTGCTTTCCTGATGACAATATCTCGAATCAATTCAGCTCCAAAATTCTCCGAAGTTGCCAGGCAGGATCCGCCGGTGCCGCTCCTCTGACTTTCAGCCCTGTCGTAGTCTCAGGGCCGCTGCGAGTGTACATCAGCATAGCAATGTGAGAAATCGCGAGTGGAACGCCTCGTGGATCGAATCCTGCTTCGCCAGAACGCGTAAAATGACAGTCAGTACACTCAACCGAATCGTCGAGCACACCGCAGTGGTGGCTTAATCGATGCGGAAGAACTTGGCGAATGGAAGCGATAAGAAAGGGTGCGATTTCCTGGACGAGTCCGCGGCCCCTCTTGGCAGGACGGGCTACGTGTCGCATTGATCGATTCGTGGCCCTGCGGTGTTTACCTAAGACGATGTCTGGCTCGGTGACAGCCCGCGCAGAGCGTAATAAGGTTTTCTTCGGCATCATCTCCTAGATGGCCGCGTGAGCGGATGTGGTGGAGCTGAAGATCGCGCGCCGCGCCGCAGTCTTGGCAGCGCCATCCGTCGCGTGCGAGCACCTCACGGGCGAGCTGGCGGTACGCCTCGGTTTCAAGCCTCAGTCGCGGCCGCTTCCGTGTGAACCGGCTCAAAACTGTTCCTCACAATTTCCAGCAACTGCAGTCTCTGCGCCACGGGAAGAGCGCTGATGAGCCGAGCGAGCGCCAGAAACAACATGCTCTCCGCGCCAGCTTCCAGGCTCGCTCCCGCCAGGAAGTCCGCGCAGATCATCTCCAGACAATAGCCGCGAGATTTGTCCGTCCCGAGCATCAGGGCGGCGGTATCGAGCGCTTGCTCAATCACCGGTAATTGGCTCTTGTAGGCCTTGAAATAAAGAATCTCCCAGGGCTCGGTTTCCTTCCCCGTCAGGTGCCGCTCCACTTCCCGCTTGAACTCCTCCCGGGGTAGCTCTCGCGCCTTGTGCACCCATGGTGCACAATCGAATCTCTGTTGCTCCCTCCGCACCACCTTGGCCAATTCCCTGGCTTTGGTCAACCCCATCGACCGCAGGTCGGCTTTCGGAATCCGCGGCAGATGTTCATGGATGGCCATCAGGTAGTAGGCCTTTCGCCGGGATTCTGGGAACTTCCTCTCGAGGAACTCATCGAAGGACTTCAGATTATCGAGCCGCCAGTACTGCCCGGAACAGACTTCGCACAGATAACAGCCCAGATCGACCGAGCGCGAGGATCACCTGGGGTACCTTTCCTTCTTTAAATGAGTCCAATCCTGCAACCACGAACCGCTGATTCCCGCCGTTACAGTTGATGGCGGCCAGTTAGCTCCGCGACGAATCCTTGCAAATCAATCGCTTCCACTCTGCCAGCGACAGCCCTTGTAGCCGGGGCCGTGCGCGACGTACCGTGCACGATAACCAGGCGCGTTGAGCGATTTTTCAATGTGCGGCGCAATGAGAGAAGCGGAGCGGCCATTTCGGGGCGGATGGTTTTACCGGCCTTGCATTCAATTAGCCATAGTCCGGCGTTCGGTTTCGGCAGAAGAAAATCGACCTCCAGGCCTTGCTGATCGCGAAAGTAATAGAGCTCTTTCCTCGCTCCCCGATTCACTTCGCTCTTGAGTATTTCCGCCGCGACAAAACCTTCAAACAACTGTCCCAGAAAAGGCGAGCGCTGAAGCTCCTCCTTCGAGGTAATACCCAATAGGTAGCATGCGAGGCCAGGGTCACCCCAGTAAATTTTCGGCGATTTGATGAGCCGTTTCCCAAGATTTTCGAAATACGGCGGAACAACAATGATCTGACTGGTGATTTCAAGAATGTGCAACCACTCGCTTATGGTCGGCACCGAGACTCCGAGTGGCGCGGCGAGATCGGTCTTATTCAGAACTTGGCCGTGCCGGCTAGCCAGTAGTCCCAGAAATCGACGAAAGGTCACTAAGTCGCGTATGTTTGAGATTGCTCGGACGTCTCGCTCCAAGTAGGTTTGGAAGTAGGAAGCGAACCAAAGAGCTCTGGATTTCGGGCGAAGGAGTACTTCTGGAAAACCACCGTGAAGCATATCAACCTTTGTAGTCTCAGTTACACTGAAAGGTAGAAGTTGCAGAATGGCAGCGCGGCCCGCCATCGACTCGGTGATGCCCTGCATCAGCGGCGCTTCCTGCGATCCAGTGAATAGCCATTGCCCCTTCAGGCGTGGCGCGGCATCAACGAGCGAGCGCACGTAACCGAAAAGTTCGGGAGCATTCTGAATTTCGTCGAATAGGACAGGAGGGCGTAGCTCTTCGAGAAAAGTACGTGGGTCGCTGCGAATCCGTCCTTGCATGTCAGGATCCTCAAGGAGCACGAACTGAGCTTTGGGGAACAATTGGCGAAGGAGAGTCGTCTTTCCGGAGCGGCGCGGTCCTGTTACGACCACCGCTGGGAAATTCCGTGCGGCTTGTCGGGCAACGTTTTCCAGACTTCGGGGGATGTAGCGCATGTGAGTATTGTAAATTGGAACCTTAGAATAATCAACACTCAGAGCCATGCTGGTACGTTTGGCGAAAGGCCGTATAGTCTCGAAAGGATTGGGGGTAAGCCATGAAACGGGGCGCCGCAAGCGGCCGGCGATCTCTTGGCTAGGTGACGGCATGTCGGGTTGCATGACACACGGCGCACAATGTGGTGAGATTTCCTTCGGCATCGCCACTCCGATCGACTGCGCGAGCGGATTACGTCCTTGCCCGTGTTAGTAATGAACACGC
>Ga0116216_10001558_pt1 | contig 15861 bp, 9 predicted proteins | sample Sb_taG_11_FD_89696 | JGI IMG/M metagenome (GOLD analysis project Ga0116216, IMG submission 89696) | Peat soil microbial communities from Weissenstadt, Germany - Sb_50d_3_AS metaG | ecosystem: Environmental > Terrestrial > Soil > Wetlands > Peat | place: Germany: Weissenstadt | collected 2010-09-21
AAGAAATCGGCGGGTTACAGCTTTGTTATAATCGAAGCTCTCCGGATGGCGCTATCGTCTAGGGGTTAGGACGGAAGATTCTCAATCTTCAAACCCGGGTTCGATTCCCGGTAGCGCTACCAAATCAACTTTTCTGCTATCAATCACTTGCGCCATCCCGTAACACAGTCGCCTAAAACGGTGTGACTAAAAATGTGACTTTCCTACTGCACCAACTGATTCCTTCTCTCAATCGCGTCGCGGATCTGCTTGGTGCCTGGATGGTTATAGAGTCGCGTGGTATCGATTTTCTCGTGCCCCATCGCATCCATGACCGCCATCAGATTGCCCGTGCCCTCCATCGCATCGGTAGAGAAGCGATGACGAGCACAGTACAACACGACTGGTTCAGGCAGACCAGCAATTTGTTTGGCCCGTTCGAATTGCTTCTGCACAGTTTCCAAATGTCCCGACTCGGCACGAGCAGATGGAAATACCCAGCCCTCGTTCGCGTCGGTTTTACGCGCCAGCAATGCCGCCCTGACGCGCTCCGTGATTCCCACGAAGCGCTTCGACTTGCGAGATTTGCTCCGCGGTACGAAAATTAGCTCCCGCTCCCATTTCACATGCTCCCACCGCATACGAAAGACTTCTGCCGGCCGCATTCCGGTATCGAGCATGAGCAAAAGAACGTCGCGAAGCGGCTGCCAACCGTAATTGACCGATTTCGGAGCGTGCTTGCTGGTTGGCGTGCGCGCAATCTCAGTCACGGCTAACAGCTTCGTCTCCATCCATGGCTCGATCAGTTCTTCCCGGCCATGTTCTTCGACAAGCTTCACGACTGGCACCGAGCGGATCAATGTCCACTCGTGCGCTTTCTTCAGCATGCGCCGAAGGGTGCGCAGAGCATTGTTAGTATTGGCCGGAGAACTGCCGACAACGAGCGAAGCGATGTGGTCCTGAGTGATGTGATCCAGTCTCCGGCCCGCCATGTTCGTCTTCTGCAGAAGTTTCCAGCCTGTCCGGTAATACTTTCTGGTTGGCTCCGTCGGCGGCCGGTCCGCAGGCAAGGCAGCCAGCCATGAGAAAAAACGACTTGAGAAATCGGAAAGTGTCGGGATTTTCTTCGAGCCCGGCAAGCGTCCGTCCTCCAGTAGTTGTGCCAGTACCAGTGCTTCGACTCTCTTGGCCTCTTGCTCTTTCGAGGTCTTGCAAGGTCCCCGATAGCGTTGGCCATTCAAGTAGATTGAGTAGTACCAGCGGTTCTTACGTCTAGTGAGCGACACGGTTCTCCTCCGCAATCGCTCGAGCCTTTGACACGCAGGTTTTACGCTGGAGGTACGATTCCAGCTCAGCCTCATGATAGCGCACCAGCTTGCCCATTTTGATGTAATTCGGACCGTCACCACAATGCCGCCAATATCGAAGGGTATTGATGGAGACGTTGAAAATCATAGAGACCTGGGTCTCGGTCAAAAGTTTGGGCAACCGCGATATTGCCGAGTGGCCATGGTTCTTATTCATCGGTCCGCCTCCAACGTTTGTCGTGTACGTCTGCCTGTATCGCCATGTCGCGGTGCTCGATCCGATGTTCGATGTTCAGGGTGAGAACGACGGTCAGAATCTTGCCCGTAAGCTATGTCGTTGAGCGAGAGGCGCTTTTAGGTGTTGACAGACGAATCGGGCAAGGCTGGGTTGACCGTTTGGAGAATCGTAAGTAATTGGAAATATAGGATCGACGCTGGTAACGTTGACCGTTTTTGCCCGTTGTCTATTTACGGGTTGACCGTTTTTTTGCGATCTCGCGCGACAGCGGATATGCCTTCGCGTGTCTGATCCGATCAAGGCAGCGTTTGGCCGCGTCGCCCGGCTCCAGTCCAAAGTCGAGGCGCAGGCGCTTCTTCACGCTTGCTTCTTTCATAATCTCGGCGTTCGTAAGAGTGCGGAAGCGCTCACCGCCGACGACGTTGTGTATCTGCAGGTCTCTATCGGAGAGCGGGTTGCTCCGCTTTGCTGCGCGCGCAGCCTTCTCTCCTCCGCTTGAGGGCGTTGCTGCCCTTATGACCGACTCAACGGCGGCTAGGCGGAGTGCTGCCCTGTCGCAATTCAACTCGTTCTGCGGCTCACGGATTGCCAATCTTAACGTCTGTGCAGCATCTTCCGCCGCTTGATTGTCGCCGCCGCTCTCGATCAGGCCCCTGGCTACGAGTGCCGTTCGAACATCAGCTGCCGCTGCCGACTTTGGGAATGATAGATTCAGCGGGCTACCGAGTTGCTGGTCGGCGGCGGCGAAGAGAGAGCGTTGCCAATCCTCGGTGCGTTCCGTGTCATAGCTATCCTTCAGGAACTTGGAAGCCCACTTCACAACCCGACCCGTGACGTCCTCCTCGGCCACTGCCTTTGTCCCCAGAGCCATGCCAAGAATGCCGACCGCGTCGGAACAAAAAGCCACCGGCAATCCGTCAATGACGACCTCGCGCCCAGCCTGTCTCCTGAGACCTTTCTTGAGTACCTCAATCTGTGCTGCACCAAGAATGCCAGCATCTGCGCCGAAGCCTAGAATCGCCACCGTCTGGAAATCCTGCTGCGCTCCGTCCCTCTTAGCCGCCTCGCTAACCAGCGAAGCAAATTCAGCATCCGTTTCGGGCTCGCGCAGTAACCACGCCGCAAACGCCCGGCTCAATTCCGTCCGGCAAGACTCTGTCAAACGTCTTCGGAGTGCAGCGCGGGCATCCGCTAACAGAAAGTCCGATGTGGTGCTCACAGAAACCATCTCGTCGTTCCGATGCGACCCAACATGACCTCTGGGTTCCACCGATCCATGAGCGAGAGGTGGCCGAGCGCATTCGCAATCAGGTTCGAATACTGAATCGTCACAGGTATCGATGCCGGCAGAAACGTGCGCCATGAGTGACAAGCGAACGTAAAGACTTGCCTGGTGAGGTAGGTCATGTCGGCGAAAGTGGAATCCCGGTGCAAACTCAAGAACAGCGGACGGGGGGTGCCATCCTCTGGACGTTTGACTTCCCTTGGGCCAGTTAACGACAACAATACCTCTCGATTCCCAAGTTCCAGATACCGGCCCCTTTCCGGCGCATATATTCCCTTGGTGCGCTTGGATTCATAGTCAAAAGCACCGCCCTGCTCCTTATCAAAAAGGATGTAGGGATGTTGCTCGCTCAGTTGGACAAACGCATACTCCACGTCGTAGTCTCCGAGTTCACTCAGAAGACCTTTGATCGATTGCACTTCCTCCCGACTGAATCGCTTGAAGGTTGCGTGGAACACGAGCCGAACGTGGTCCTTCGGCTGCCAATTCATATCGGTTCGCACTTTCAGAATCGCGGCCCGGAGTGATCCCAATAATGCGGTCTCGTATTCATCCATTGATACCGCCTTCGATAAGTTCGACAGGTGGTAGTTGCCATCTCCGCTGAACACGGTCGTAATGCCGACGAACCTTTCCTGTTGGCCCAAACGACCTTGGCCAACGTTGGCGCTTCCAAGCCCGATAACCAACTCGTGGGCAATCGTGGGATTCGCCTTCAGAAGCCAGGGAATCCCGTTTAGCTTGGCGTAGGTTGCAAGGCCCATATTGTTGAGCACGTAAATGAGTTCTTTATCGGGTCTGCGCGTTGTCTCAATCTCGAATTCCTGAACTGGGATCTGGTGAGTGTGAAAACTTACTTTGCAGGCAAAATATGGATTGCACCTGGCTGTCAGCCGATGGAACGGCTCTTCTATCTGAACAATCGCCAGATCCCACTTCTGTCCTGCACCAAGCTTTTCCAGCGCTCTTTGACATGCCTTTCTGTACGAATCGACGGAACTTCCCTCCGCGAGAAAGAACTCATAGTGGATATTCTGGAGCGCATATTTCCGGCAGAAGCCTTTTTCGAAGTAGTTCGTTTGCCGGTTGGGCAGCCTCCCCCGATCCCGAGGTGCCGGTGGTGGCGGCAGTTTTATTCCATGAATGAACTTGTGGAGGAACTGTTCTACCTGGCCTTTCGTCGATTGTTGGCACACCACACAGATTCTCGGCTGGTTGGGGGTGAATACTTGAGCCGTGTACGGCCCGTGTTGAGTCAAGCCTCTGTCATGCCAGGTGTCCGTCTTCGAACCGGTCTGGTCAAAAACATAGACTGGCCGCGGTGCAGATTCGAGATACGGAAATGAGGCCTTGGCGCTGTCGAGAAGCGGGCCGAACGTAAACGGTACACCGGGGACCATCTCATGTTGTTTTCTTCCCAGGAAGTCGACAGTCTTCGTAATACGATCGAGGCGCATGGGACCGTGCCTCAAGGCGGCTCGCTCGCGTTCGAGGGCTTCAGCTATTTCCGGTGCATGTCCTCCGAACACATGGGAAAGACACGAAGCAAAAGCGCGTTTCTCCAGCCACGCTTTGCTCGCTTCGACAGTTTCGATGTCTTCTCGACAGTCCGTTAGGTGGAGCCGTGAACCTTGTGTCGATTTGACGCACCCAAGAAGCTCCAAGTGCGGCGCTATTCGAGGGTCACTGCTCGGTACACGCCTGCCCACGTAAAATCCTTCAAGGGAAAAACTGTCCTGCATCAGTTCCCAGGCCGACCGTTCGATGAGCCGGGTTGTACGCACGTCCAAGACGGCGGCGACGAACGGGTCCTGCTTGAAAAAATAAATCGGACGGACTGCTACTTCGTATAGAAGTCGAACAGCGAGCCAGTCGGGAGGCGCGATCCCCTGCGGAGGGTTCATGCGAAGGAGGTCGTGACGAGCAATGAACTTGAGTGGATCGTAGCTCAATACGACTCGCCTCATTCCAGCGAGATACGTGAGCAGCGCGTTTCGAACTAGCGCCGAAGCCAATCCGAGGTGTGCCTTTAGCCGAACTGTCTTGGGTTCCCCGAGAAGGAATGCGTCGGAAGCCACCGGGACTGCCAGAATGCTGTCCGTCCCTTCACGGCGGAAAACGTGGGTAGCGTTGTGTTCTTCCCGAAGTTGCTTTAGAACTTCCTCACCATCGTCGCCGTAGGGCAACTGTCCAACTTCGATCTCGGAGTCATCGAATCGGATGGGCGAAAAGTTCAAAACCAAACTCAAGGAAGCATCCTTTCACAAACACAGTGCTCAGGAGCGAAGAAGACCAGTGCACAACACGCTACTATAATAAGGGTTTTGACGCTGCCTAATAGTCAATTACACGTTGTCCTTGTGTGAGCAGAACTGGAATTAAATCGCCTGCCTGCTTCGCATAGACGTGGACGGCTTCTACTTTGTTTATCGCTTTGACTTCATCGACGCGATGAGCGGCGGCAAGTGCTACCCGATCGGGCTTTATCCAGGGCACAATTGTCGGCCACGGGCTGTAGCTGCCGTCGGTAGGCCGAAAGGATTATCTCTCGAAGCGCGTTCCTTCGGTGCCTGTCAGGGAGAAGCCCTGTCGTAAGCTTCCCGTTACTAATCGCAGTGAGCCGGGCTAGTTTTGTGGCCAGTTCTGTTTCGCCGCGCAGGACAGCGAGAGCCGCCATGCAGAAGTCAGCGGCAGCGTAGCTTCATTTTCTGCGATTTTGAGCAGAATTGAACAGCGATTGACCATCCTCTGTCGGCACAATTCAAGTTTGTGGTGTCCCGCGCACCAGAGGAGCGTGTCGCCAGTTGCCTGATCTCATCGAGTCCACGGAACCTTTCGCCGGTTGCCACGATCAACCACTCTCCTTCTGGTGCGAAGAGATTGACCATGCTCTTTATCATGCTCTTCGTCTCACCCTTGTTTCCATTAGCATCCGTGGCCACTGCCACCGGCCCCAATTCGCGTTGCGATACGAATTCTGATCGTTGGCCATCCGGAAACGGGATTGTGGGAAGTGCGAACGGACGTCGCAATTTCAAGTGCGATCCCGGTGTGTTTCGTTTGCGTGCGAGAGGTGGGCTAACTCTCGGTGGGGCCCTGTTTCCAGAAAGTGCGAATGACATACCACGTCGAGTCTTGGCTTTAGGGGTAGGGGGTCTCATTTGTGAAGGTCGGACGTCTGTGACCGGCAGGCTGCCACTTGCGCACTTTCGCAGCAAAAGATTTTTTTGGTTTTTGGCCAATTTTTTCCGAAAAAGTGGGATCGACGCGAATGCGGAAGGCGTCAGCCAGGCAGACAAGTCACTGCGTGCGTGACGCAAACGTCGGTGCGAAAGTCGCCGATTCTCAAACCTTTCTTACTGGCGGCCGATCACACCTCTTTGCTCCAATCTAGAAGTGCCTCACCGAACGGGCTGGGTTACTGTTCAGAAGGCGTTTCTTTTTCCTAACACGGCCAGATGTCCCAGAAGCCGACTTCGGGCCCGGAATACCCTCCGCATTTATTTTGGTTCGCTCGACTCGGCGCCGCCCAAACTAATTTCCTCGGAACTAAGAGGAAACGTCGTCTTCGCCTCCGACCACTTACTCTATGTCCGCGACCGTAGCCTCATGGCCCAGCCTTTCGATCCGAACCGGCTTGAGATCACGGGGCCTGCCGTGCCTATCGCTGCTGAGGAATTAGAACAACATCCCGGGTTCTCAGAGTCAGGATTCTCCTCCTCGTGGAACGGTGTGCTTGTCTTTCAGTCCGCCACAGACTCGCCTTCCCAGCTTGCTTGGTTCGAACCCACAGGCAAGGAAGTCGCTCAAATTGCCGGCGTAGGCTACCAGAATCCAGCCATATCCCCTGACGGCCAGTCGCTGGCTGTTTCTTCTGACGACGGACACAATGGCAAACACTTCATTCGCGTCTATGACCTGAAGCGTGGCGTCAGCACTCGGCTGACTGACGGCGGCGACGACGAAGTCCCCACTTGGACACGCGACGGGAAACGCATTACTTATGGAGCCCTGCATGGCGTTGGCGTTCCCATGATGGAAATCCCAGCGGACGGCTCGGCCCCTTCAAGGGTTTTGGTGACAGGGAACCGAGTGGTTCCTTGTGACTGGTCACAAGATGGTCACCTGGTATTCATGCAGTTCGACAAGGGATATCCTTCTTTGGCGATTTATTCCGCTAAGGACCGCCAAGTCATCCCATTCGCCACAAGGGGGGCAGAGGCGCAGTTCTCTCCGGACGGAAAGTGGATCGCCTACACTGGGATTTCCGTCCAGCCCTTTCCCGACCCAGGTGCGCGAATCCAGATTTCCGAAGGCGACTCCCAACCTCGCTGGAGCCGTGACGGCAGGCAGATTTTCTATGTTCAGCCCGACCGAAAACTCATGGTCGTGAACTTCGATCCAACAACCGCTACCGTGAGCGCGCCGCGGGAGGTTTTTCAAACTCGTATCGTCGCTCCTAATTTCGATATGTTTCAGTATGACGTTGCCCCTAACGGACGGTTCCTTATCAATTCGCTGCCTGCGGATCACTCGTCGCCACTCACGCTGGTGACAAACTGGACCACCGTGAAGGAATGAGCATTGATATCCGACAGATCCCGGCCGTAGGTAGTCTTCAGTGCAACTCTTTGCGTCGCACGGCTATGTGGTCGAGTTCGAGCACGCGGTGGTGAACGGAAATGCAGGGACGGCCCGGCTCGAATGGTTCGACAAACATTTGAAGTAGCCTTGCTGTCTCGGTGAGCAATGCGTGGTTGCCTCTCACGATTCTCCCCGAATAACGGGCAACCCTTCCATAATCCGGTAAGGTCAGGTTTGCCGACTACTCGCTCAGAAACTTCAGCTTCCCACACGATAGGGCACTGTGAGAACCCGCTGGTGGTATTGGCCGTCACCGCCTGCAGGACAGAGGCGGCGCGAGCTTCCTGGCCTCTGAACAATGTCCCTGGATGAAATTGTCAAAGCTCCAGGAACGGCTTTGAGCCCAGGAATTTTCGACGTAACCGGTCATCGCGAATCGACTCAGCGAGTGATTGGATGACAGCACGCGCCCGCCCGAGTAGTTCCTCGCCGGTTGAGTCACTCTTGGCGTGCCGAGCGGCTTTCGCGGAAGCCTTCAAAATTTGCCACTCGATCATTGGGCACGGGTTTCGTGCCAGCATGTCCAGTGCAGTTTGATACTCGCGACGGGACTCATCCATACGTTCTTCGAGCACGGCGATGTCGCCCAGAAGCTTGTGTCCCCAGGCCAGGTACTTGCGGGCGCGAGGCATCTTTGCGGCCTGGAGACAGGCGGCGGCGTGCATAGTCGCCATCTTCAAATCCCCTCGATGGATCCAGTAATTGGTCATCTCTGCCTGCATCCGGATGGCATAGCGCCAGCGGAACCAGACATCCTGTTGGAACAGTTGCTCGGCTTGCTGGAGGTGTTCGATAGCCCGGCCGGGCTCGCCGAGTGCGAGATAGTCGTGTCCCAGGTTTACGTGGGCGTTGGCGCGCCCCTCGACCATGCCCATCTCTTCGGCCAGACGAACATTCTCGGTATCGAGCTGAAGGGCAGTCTCCAGGTCCTGCATTTCGCGGTAGATCCAACCCAGCGTATTGGGAATGCGCGGAAGCCAGTAACGCTCGCCGTTCAACTCAGCGAGCCTGCGGGCTTCTTCCAGCGTCCTCAATGCATCCGACAGACGTCCCTGATTGCCCAGAGCCATTCCCCGAAAGAATAGATTTGCAACAATGTGGAAGGTGGCGCCGATTTCCCGCGCTTTTTCCAGGGCCGAGCCGGTGACGCGCTCGGCTTCCGTATAGTCCAGGCGCCAGGTGTGAAGAGCACCCAGGTAGCTGAGAGCATCGACTACACCCAACTGCACGCCTTTTTCCTGCATGACGGGGATCGCTCGTTGATAATACAGTTCGGCCGCGCCAAGATCACCGGTGCACAGCCGATCACAGGCCAAGACCGATTCCGCAGCAGCTACGCCCGCCTTTGACCCTGCAGCTCGGGCGATGTCCAGTGCACGATTGGCCTGCTGCCGCATTTCCGCCATGCGATGAATATAGAAAAGCGACATCGCAGTCCCGCGGATGGCATCGATCTGCGCCTCCTTATCTCCTAATTCGAGGGCCGTTTTTTCGGCCAATGCGAAATCCTCGATCGCTTCATCAAATTGGGAGAGCGTCAGGTGGAGTCGGGCGAGATGGAGAGCTGCCACCAGTACTCGGGACAATCGCTCTGCGCCGCGAAGCTTCTCCGCATTCGCGATGGCCCGGCGCGAAAGAGAGATCGCTTCGTGATTGGCGAACACGCGGGCAGAGTTCTGTGAAGCCACCATAAAGTAGTCTGCGGCACGTACGAAATCCCGCGCTCCCTCGAAGAGAAATGCAAGTGTGGAAGCGATCTCTCCGCTGCGCTCGCCGTAGAGAGATTGCAAGGTTCCCGCCACCGCCGCGCTCAGAGAGGTTCTGCGTGCTGGCGCGAGCGTGGCATACAATGCGTTTTGATAGAGAGCGTGTACAAAGACACAGCGTAGCGTCAATTGCGAGTTGGGAAATTCGTGCTCCCCGATCTTGCGGACGAAAAGATGAACGCGTTCCAGGACTTCAAGTTGTTCCTCGACCTCGGCAGCATCGATCTTCTGGGCTCGTGCCACAACCACTGAATCGAACTCTTGCCCCTGCACGCTGGCGACCGTGAGCAGCCTGCGTTGGGCATCGCTGAGCTGCTCGATCTTCCGCTGAATCATGCTGCGGACGGATTCGGGTAATTCGTGCTCGATCTTCGGAACCGACTCCGCCAACGACCAGCGTCCTTGCTCGTCTTGGGCGATCACCCCCCGGTTGCGCAGGTATCGGATCAAATCCACCATGAAGAGCGGGCTGCCTTCCGTTTTGCCATGGATGAGCGAGGCAAATTCCAGTGGGAATCGATGCTGCGGGAATTCCTGAGTGAGGTAGAGTTCGACATCCGCTGGGGTCAAAAAAGTAACGGCCACGTCGCGGCAGACGCCACGCTCCTGAAGTACGAGCTTCGCTTCGGCAAACGGGTGCTTTGCCAACAACAAGTCTGAAGGACGGTACGTCGCAATGATTAACATTCGCAATGAGCCGAGTTTGCCGCCTATATAGGCCAGCAGGTCCACGGTCGAGACATCGGCCCAATGCAAGTCGTCGAGGAAGAATACCAGCGGCCGGACTCGCGACGCTTCCTGTAGGAAGGAACTCAGCTCGCGCTTCAAGCGTTCTTGTGAGGCCGCCTTCGCATCCTCCATCACTCGAGAAACCGAGGAATCGTTCGCGGCCAGGGGTGCTATCTGGACGTACCAGGTTGGCGCCACACGTTTCAGGACACCGGCGAGTGAAACGCTTCCTTCTGCGTGAAGCATACTTTCAAGCGCTTCCAGAATCGGCAAGTACGCCTCCGTGCCGGCGAGGCGCTCAGAACATTTTCCGCGCGCAATGCTGGCATTCAGGCCTCCCGCGACGAGACCTGCGAGGAAATCCTCGGCTAAGGTTGTCTTCCCGATTCCGGGCTCCCCGGCGACGCACATCAGCAGGCCGCGGCCCGATTCGGCGGAGTCAAAAGCGGCGCGCAGTTCCGCAAGCTCGCGCTTGCGGCCTACCGTGTGGCGCTCGATCGACACGACGGCGCGAGTCCCTTTGCCGGTGGCGGGAGTTGCGGTGAGGGCGCAGAGGTCAGACTCCACTTCCGGCGCGGTGGGCCGAAGGCGCGCATCTTTTTCGAGCAGCCGCAAGATCAGAGAATCGAGAACAGCAGGAATTTCCGCGTTGAGGCGAGAAGGGGGAACGGGTGATTGCGATAGAATCGCGTGCAGCACGCCAATCTGTGAATCCGCCGGAAACGGGTGCTGGCCAGTGCTCAACTCGTAGAGGACGATCCCCAAGGAGAACATGTCCGTGGCGCTGTCGGTCGCCTCTCCACGCGCTTGCTCCGGCGACATGTACCGCGCCGTCCCCAGAACGGTTCCCGCTTCAGTGTTGTCGACGACCGTCGCGAGTGTCGGCGAAGAGCTGCTCGGAACAAGACGAGCCAACCCGAAATCGAGCACTTTCACGTATCCGTCATCGCGGACCATGATGTTATCGGGCTTGATATCGCGGTGAACAATCCCAGCGGCATGTGCTACCGCCAGCGCCTTAGCAACTTGCTCACCGATGCGCGGGAGCGACGCGAGGTCTACGCCCTGCTCGATCATTTTCCCGAGTGTGCGACCCATGATGAATTCCATCACGATGAATCGGTTCGTTCCGCTCTCACCGATTTCGTGAACGGTCACGATGTTGGGATGGTTCAACGCAGATGCGGCCCGCGCCTCACGGATGAATCGCTCAACCGCCGTGGCGTCGCCCATGATTCGTTCCGGCAGGAGCTTTAGAGCCACGCGACGGTGGAGATGGGAGTCTTCTGCTGCATATACCTCACCCATCCCACCGGCGCCGATTTTTTCGACGATGCGATAGTGGCCGAGCGCTTGGCCAATCATAAGAAAAGGGGATCTACTCTGGTCGCGTATCTTAGGCGCTGATAATCAAGCGAGTCAACTCGCGTAAAGAGCAGCAACCCGATCACTTCTCTTGCGAACGGTCGATTGACGCTTGCCTGATTTCGGGCGGATGACGGGCGACCCTTCCATAATCCGGTAAAGTAAGGTTTGCCGACCAACCGTCCAGAATCGTCACGCCCTCTCCAACGTGCTGCGCAGGCTATAATTACGCCCACGCATGGCTCTGACCTCTGGCACCAAACTTGGCCCTTATGAAATTCAATCACCGCTCGGTGCTGGCGGTATGGGAGAGGTGTACCGCGCCCTGGACACGCGTCTTGATCGCATCGTCGCCGTCAAGGTCCTTGCTTCTCATCTTTCTTCCTCGCCGGAACTAAAACAGCGCATGGACCGCGAGGCGCGGGCCATTTCCTCGCTGAACCATCCGAACATCTGCCATCTCTATGACATCGGCTCGCAGGACGGCACCGATTACCTGGTGATGGAGTTCCTCGAAGGTGAGACTCTGGCCGAACGGCTTCGCAAAGGTGCGATGCCGCTGAATGAAATCTTCAAAGTCGGGATTGCTGTGGCCGAAGCGCTGGCGTTCGCGCACCGCAGCGGCATTGTGCACCGTGACCTGAAACCGGGAAACATCATGCTGACCCAGGGCGGCGCCAAGCTGATGGACTTTGGTCTCGCCAAGCCGCTGGGCGTGCAAACGACGGCTACCGGGTCGGGAGCAGCGCCTTCGTTCACCGCGGTGGCCACGTTGAGCGGGCCGAGTCCCCTAAGTCCACTGACTACGGCGGGCAGCATCATCGGCACCATCCAGTACATGGCGCCGGAGCAGATCGAGGGAAAAGAAGCCGACGCTCGTTCCGACATCTTCGCCTTCGGCGCCGTGCTCTACGAAATGTTGACCGGCAAGCGGGCATTTGAAGGTAAGTCGCAAATCAGTCTGGCCTCGGCAATTCTGGAGAAAGATCCTGAACCGATCTCGACCGTGCGCCAACAGATATCGCCCGCGCTCGAACACGTAATTTCACGTGCTCTCGTCAAAGATCCGGCCAAACGTTGGCAAAGCGCGGGTGACATCGGTGCGGAGCTGGAATGGATAGCCAGTTCCGGGACCGCACTCAGCACAAGTACAGGTTCTGTTAGCAGCATTTCACGCGGGTCGAGGGAACGCTCGTTACTGGGAATTACAGCCGTCGTAGCGGTGTTGGCGCTGATAGCTCTCGCTATCGTCCTCTGGAAGAAGCCTCCAGCAAGTACACGTCTCGTCGCCTCCATCCCGCCGCCAGAGGAGGCTCCGTTCCAATTAATCGGCGATGTCGGTGCCCCGCCCGTCCTCTCGCCGGATGGTCTGAGTCTTGTCTTCGGGGCTGGTGACCACATCTGGATTCGCTCTCTCGAATCCGGCGAGGCGCACCCGCTGGAAGGAACGGAGAACGGCACCTTTCCTTTCTGGTCGCCTGACAGCCGCAGGATTGCATTCTTCTCCGCCGGAAAGCTAAGGGTGATGGACGTAGTAGGCGGTGCTCCCGCGCCTCTCTGCGATGCCTCGAACCCGCGTGGCGGATCCTGGAGCAACAAAGGTGTGCTGCTGTTCACGCCCAACATTCGTGATGGCCTCTACCAGATCCCTGCCACCGGCGGAACACCGGTCGCCGTCACCAAGGTGGACACCTCTAAGCACAGCACGCATCGCTGGCCGCAGTTTTTTCCGGATGGCGATCACTTCCTTTATCTGGCCATGAATCATGCGGGACAACGAGAGTACAGCGGAATATATGTCAGTTCTCTGAGCGCAGCGGGATCGCCAGGACGATTGTTGGTGCGCACTGATGGCAACGCGGTTTACAAGTCGGGCTACATGTTGTTTTTGCGAAAGTCGGACTTGATGGCGCAGCGCTTCGACCTTGGTCGGATGGAGTTGCAAGGCGATCCGGTGCGCCTGGCCGAAAAAGCACTGAATGACCAGGGGATTTGGCGAGGAGCGTTCAGCGTCTCCGGCAACGGACTGTTGATTTACGCGAGTGGCGCGAATTCCGCCGCTGAGGGCCAATTGACATGGTTTGATGTCAATGGAAAAGTCCTCGGGACCCTTGGAGAACGCGGCAACAACGATCCGCGCATCTCGCCGGACGGGCATAAAGTGGCGCTCGTAAAATATGGCGGGCCGAACCCGGAGGTCTCGGTTTTCGATACCGCCAACGGCCTGCGCACCCGCCTGAGCACCGAGTCTGCCGGCACCACACCTGCGTGGTCACCAGACGGCAAGAACATTGCGTACATGGTGATCCCGGCGAACACCAGCAAGGCGCGTCTCGCAGTGCGGGCGGCGGACGGAAGCGGAGAGGATCTCCTGCTCTACCAGGAGGACCAGTGGCAATCGCCCACCGATTGGTCTGCCGATGGCAAGTACATCCTATACAACCGTGGCGAACCCGGGGCCTCCCACATTTACGTCATGCCAGTTGCAAAGGGCGACAAGCCGTTTCCTTTCGTAGCGACAAACGACTGGGAACGTGACGCGGTGTTTTCCCCGGATGGTCATTGGGTCGCCTATACGTCCCGCCAGTCCGGCAGGGATGAAATCTATGTTGCTCCCTTCCCCGGAGCGGGCCAGCGAGCGCAGATCTCATCAAGCGGAGCGGCTACTCCACGTTGGCGGCACGACGGTAAGGCTCTCTACGCGGTCAACGCGGTCAACGTAGAAGATATCCTGGAGTTCCCGATTAACACAGCGCACGGTACGATCCAGACCGGCGATCCCAAGGTCCTCTTCCGCACCGCCGTCGGACAGACGCTGTTGTATAGCGCGGGGTACGACGTCGCACCCGACGGACGTTTGCTCATCAACACTTTGGGAGAGTCGCGAGCCGGAAGTCGTCCACTCACGCTGGTAGCAAATTGGCCCGCAGCAATAACCCACTGAACAGGAACTCTCCAGAGCAGATCTCGACATCGTAAGTAATTGCCGAAAAGACAGTGGGGATTAGTTCCGGTTGGCCGACAATCCATCCGGAATCACGTCGGCACACGTGGAGGCAAGCGCGACAAGCCTTCCCGGATGAACAGTGTCGGGGTTCCTCAAAGAGACCACCACAGCCACGCCTCAGAATGGCGGCACTCCGGCGATCAGAAGCGGCCCCGGTCAAAAGCGAAAAATCAGATCGCTCGCCACTGTAGGCTGATTATGCCGTCGACGGGCAGATCGTCGGCACTTGGCAACGCACGTTTCAGAAAAAGGTCGCGCTACGACGTTGGCTGGTTTGTGACCTGGCTCGGCTTCCGTAAAGAGAATCCCGCCGCTGATTGCAATTTCAAGTTATCATTTCAGCGAGATTGGCGCTGGTACCGCTGATTGCGACCTTGGGAACAGTGACACTTGGGGGAAGCATGGCGATCAACTTTGTGCGGACACGTGACGGAAATGACGACTCCATGCGCTTTCAACCGATGGAGCGTCTGAAAGTATATTTGTTCGGGGCGACTGTATTGTTTGCATCGTTTGGGATGGGTGAAGCGATTTATCGACTCTTGTTTTCAGAGTTTGACGGCATAACCGATCGTATTCCGGTTGAGGTGCTATTTGGTTTGGTATTTGCCTGGCTCGCCGCTAAGTTCGTCGGCGGCGTTTACAGAAACCGCAAGGAGAGGAGCGCAAGGCTCAACTTCATCTGGGCTCGGAATCATCAAATACGAGGCGCTCTGGAAGGAATTACTCCGTTGGCCCACCCATCGAGAAACCAACAATCGATCAGAGTAATCCGTGAAGAAGTCGATAGGATTGAGTGGGCGCTTAAGGAGATCTTGCTGGGCTAAGCTTCTTTGTTGTCCTTTCGGCAAGCCTGCGTGACTCGACCTGACGGAAGCTGCTAACGTGTGCCTTTCGCCCGGCGAGGGCACCAAGGCTGACGATGCGCAGAACTGCTCTCGGCGCTTCGAACGCCTGGAGAGCGCACACACTTGTCCGGACAGGAACGCCAACGGAACGTGTCTAGTTAGGAGAAAGCTGGCACCCCATGCTAGCATCGCTTCAGTTTGGGTTTCCGCAGTCTCAGTTGAACTTGCCGCTGCAGAATCAACAAAGCACCCTTTGCTCCATGCAGGACGGCGCCGAAGGGATTCCGCTTGCCTCTTGACGACATTAAGAAACTCATGGATGCCGGAAAGGAGAAGGGCTATCTCATCTACAACGAGGTGAATGACTTGATTCCCCGTGACGTCCATTCCCTGGAGTCGCTGGACGACCTGCTCAGCACTATCGGCACGCACGGCATTGACGTGCTTGAGGGCCAGCCCAAGCTGCCCGCTTCGGCGCTCAAGAACAAGCTTGAGAACGAAGTTGAGGCCAGCGACGAAGTCGAGCTCGACCTGACCCTAGCGGCTCTTGAAAAGACCAACGATCCGGTACGTATCTACCTGCGCAAGATGGGCACAGTGCCTCTGCTCACCCGCCAAGGGGAAGTGGACATTGCCAAGCGCATCGAGCGCGGACAGCTGCGCTTGCTGAAGGCACTTTCACGCTCGCCTATT
>Ga0116216_10001560_pt1 | contig 15848 bp, 14 predicted proteins | sample Sb_taG_11_FD_89696 | JGI IMG/M metagenome (GOLD analysis project Ga0116216, IMG submission 89696) | Peat soil microbial communities from Weissenstadt, Germany - Sb_50d_3_AS metaG | ecosystem: Environmental > Terrestrial > Soil > Wetlands > Peat | place: Germany: Weissenstadt | collected 2010-09-21
GAAAACCACGCCGAGATGGAGCCCGAGATACATCTCGGTCGTGGGAAGGCCCTCGGCCGCGCGTCGCGCGTTGAGCGCCTCGACCGCCTCGTGGGCTTCCTTTGCCGCGTCGAGCGCGGCGGCGCAGGCGCGGGCCCGGTCCTCCGCTGGGAAAATCGCCAGCACCCCGTCGCCGATGAGCTTCAAGACGTCGCCCGAGTGCTCGTGGATGGCCGAGACGATCGCCTCGGCGTAGTCGTTGAGCAGTGGAATGATCTGCTCGGGCGGCGATGTGTCGGAGATGCGGGTATAGTTGCGCAGGTCGCTGAACCAGAGCACCGTCTTGATCCGGTCGGCGACGCCCCGCGCGATGCGCCCTTGCAGAACCCGCCGGCCAGCGTCGCGACCGAGATAGGTCTCGACCAGCGTTTCGGCGATGCGCCCGAGCGAAGCGGCCTTGATCGCGAGCCCGAGGAAGGGGGTCAGCCGCTGCAGCGCGTCAATGTCGCCGTCCGTGAAGCCACTGGCTCGATCGGTCGACCATGCGGCGTAAAAACAGTCCATCTCGCCGATGACGGCGTCAGCGGCGAAGCGATTGATGATCGCAACGAAATCGGTGATCGACGCCTCGCGCAACTCGGCAAACATCGGGAACTCGACTTCCCCCTCGGCCTCGATCCGACGGCGCATCAGCGATTCGCCGTCCGCGAGCATGCGGAAGAACGGGTTCGTGCGCCAGCGCTCGGCAGCCTCCCCTTCCGTGCTTCGTCCGTACTCGGTCAGCGTCGCTTCCGGCTTCTCGCGCTCCCAGCGGAAGGCTCGCCCCTCGTGAATGGGATGAAGCGTGTCGATGAAGACAATCGCGCGCACGAGCGGGAGCCCCGCGGCGACGGCGCGCTGGCAGAAACCCTCGACGAGGACGGTTTCCGCCCTCCCTTCGAGCCCAACCTTGGCCAGCCAGCTCGCCAGCTTGGCAATCTCCGCCTCTGTCATGGCCCCGATCATAGTTCGGGTCCGCGGCTTGCGCCAAATCGCGACGCTCCGATCGCGGTCAAGGCCCGATTGCGTTGGATCGGACGCCGCAAGCCTGCTACGAAATGCGGCGACGCTCTCAAAGAACGAAAGCCGACGGGAGGAAGGAATTGAGCAAGATCGCTCTCGTCGGACTCGGGCTCGTCGGCCGCGCCTGGGCCATCAGCTTCGCCCGCGCCGGCCACGAAGTCGCGCTCTGGGACGAGCGCGCCGAGGCGATCGGCGAAACGCTGACTTTCGCCAACAAAGTCCTGCCCGAACTCGACGCTCAAGGCCTGCTCGACGGCGAAGCCGCGCTCAGCGTTCGCGGTCGCCTTCGCCGCGCCGGCTCGCTCGAGGAAGCGCTCGAGGGCGCGGCCCATGTCCAGGAGAGCGCGCCCGAGGACGTCGAGGCGAAGCGAAGGATCTTCGCCTGGCTCGACCGCGCCGCCGAGGCCGAAACGGTCCTTGCGAGCTCGACCTCGGCGATCCTTCCCTCGCTCTTCACCGAGGCGCTCGAGGGCCGCGCGCGCTGCCTCGTCGCCCATCCGATCAATCCGCCCTATCTGATCCCGGCCGTCGAGGTCGTGCCCTCGCCATGGACCGATGCGGACGTGGTCGAGCGCACGACCGCGCTCCTCAGCGCGGCCGGCCACAGGCCGATCGCGATGACGCGCGAGATCGACGGCTTCGTCGTCAACCGTCTGCAGGGCGCGCTGCTGGAAGAAGCCTTCCGGCTCGTCGCCGACGGCGTTGCGACGACCGAGGACGTCGACGTCGCGCTGCGGGAGGGCTTGGCGCTGCGCTGGTCGTTCATGGGGCCGTTCGAGACGATCGATCTCAATGCGCCGGAGGGCGTGCGCGACTACGCCGAGCGCTACCAGCATATTTACGCGCGGATCTTCCCTTCGACGCAATGGCGGGCCGACTGGTCGGGCCCCATGATGGACAGGATCGAGGCGGAACGCCGCGCCCGCCTGCCGGCCGGGCGGCTCGGCGAGCGGGCGGCCTGGCGCGACCGCCGCCTGATGGCCCTCGCCGCCCACAAGCGGCGCGCAAGCGAAGAGATCGGGGATTGAGCCGCCATGACCGTCTCGACCCTCTTCGATCTTGCCGGCAAGACGGCGCTTGTCACCGGCTCCTCGGCCGGGCTCGGGCTTGCGATGGCGCGGGGTCTCGCCGAGGCCGGCGCCGCAGTCGTGCTCAACGGGCGCGATGGGGCGAAGCTCGCGGCGACGACGAAGGCCTTCGAGGCTGAAGGCCATCGCGTGCTGACGCACCCGTTCGACGTCGCGGACGACGCGGCGGTCCGAAGCGCGTTCGAGCGCTTCGACGCGGAAGACGTCGCGATCGACATCCTCGTCAACAACGCCGGCAACCAGCTGCGCAAACCCATGCTCGACCTGACGACCGACGAGTGGCGCCACGTGCTCGACACGCATCTCACCGCCGCCTTCCAGGTCGGCCGCGAGGCGGCGCGCCGCATTGAACGCGCGCGGGCGAGGCGGCAAGATCATCAACATCGGCTCGCTGGCTAGCGAGGTCGCCCGCGAGACCATCGCGCCCTATACGGCGGCGAAAGGGGGCATCAGGATGCTGACGCGGTCGATGGCGGCCGAGTGGGCGAAGCACAATATCCAGGCCAATGCGATCGGACCGGGCTACATCGCCACCGAGATGACCGTCCCCCTCATGAACGACCCCAAGTTCGACGCCTGGGTCAAGGGGCGCACGCCGTCCGGACGCTGGGGCCGGCCTGAGGATCTCATCGGCGTGACAGTCTTCCTCGCATCCGCCGCCTCGGATTACATCAACGGGCAGATCGTCTACGTCGACGGCGGCCTGCTCGCGGTCATGTAGCGCGACGAGGTCCCATTTTGAGTGAACACACGCCCGCCCTCATCGCCCTCGATTGGGGATCGTCCAGCTTCCGCGCTTATCTCATGTCGCGCGACGGCGCGGTTCTCGACGAGATCGAATCGGCGGACGGGGTCTCGACCATCGCGCCCTACGCCTTCCCCGCCACGCTCGAACGCCTTGCCGGCGGCTGGTTCTTCGCCCATCCCGGGCTGCCCATTATCGCCTCCGGCATGGTCGGAAGCCGGCACGGCTGGCGCGAGGCGCCTTACGTTCGCTGCCCCGCGCAGCCGCGCGACATAGCCGCCAATCTGATCGCCGTGGGAGCAGGCGAAAGACAGGTTCATCTCGCGCCGGGCCTCGCTTACGAGGACGAAAACGGGCAGCCTGACGTGATGCGCGGCGAGGAGGTCGAGATCCTCGGCATCGCCAGCACCGGCGGGCGCCTGATCGTGCTGCCCGGCTCGCATTCGAAATGGGCGATCGTCGATCCGGGGCGCATTCTGAGCTTCAAGACCTTCGTGACCGGGGAGCTCTACGCCGCGGTGAAGGACCACACGCTCGCCGGCGCCTTCGCCCGCGTGGCGAGGCCGAAATCGCCGGGCGCCGCCTTTGCGCGCGGCGCGACGCAAGGCGCTGCCGCCGCCCGGGGCGAAAAGAACGCCGGCCTGCTCGGCGCCCTCTTCGGCGCGCGCAGCCTGCCGCTGATGGGCAAGCTCGCCGAGGACGACGCTGGCGACTATCTGTCGGGGCTCCTCATCGGCGCGGAGATCGCCGAGGCGCAGCGCCTTTTTCCCGACGGGACGCCGCATGTTGCAGGCGCGGAGCCGCTCGTCCGCCGTTACCTCGCGGCCTTCGACGCGCTCGGCGTCAAGGCCATCGCCGCCCCGCCGCGCGCAGCGGCCCGCGGGCTCCATCTCCTCGCGCGCGAAGCAGGCCTCATCCGATGATTTCGCTGACCCCGACGCCGCTCGTCGCCATCCTCAGGGGCATCCGACCCGACGAGGCCGACGCGATCGCTTCGGTCATCGTCGAAGCCGGCTTCGGCGGGGTCGAGGTCCCGCTCAATTCGCCGGACCCGTTCGTCAGCATCGGGACGATCGCCCGGGCATGGGGCGACAGGATCGTCATCGGGGCGGGGACGGTGCTCGCGCCTGACGAGGTCGAGCGCGCCGCGGGCGCCGGCGCGAAGCTCGTCGTCGCGCCCAATGCCGACGGGGCCGTCATTGCGCGGGCGCTCGAGCTCGGCCTCGCCGCGCTGCCGGGGGTCGCGACTCCGACCGAGGCGTTCCGGGCGCTTTGGCTCGGCGCCTCGGCGCTCAAGCTCTTTCCCGCTGAGGCCATGCCGCCGGAGGTCGTGAAGGCGTGGCGCTCCGTCCTGCCGAAGACGCAGCAGCTCTTTCCCGTGGGCGGCATCACGCCCGAACGCATCGCGCCGTACCGCAAAGCCGGCGTCGACGGCTTCGGCATCGGTTCGGCGCTCTACCGGCCCGGCGCGACGCCGTCTATGGTCGCGCGAGCGGCGATGGCGTTTGTCGCGGCTTGGCGAGAGGCCGGGTAAGGTCTGGCGGAGCCGCTTGAGCGCCCGCGCGCCACTGATGAAAGGCTCGGCTCGCGGGCGGGACCGGCCGGGCAGCGAAAGGAAACCCGATGGAAGTCAACGTTCCGTCGAACTTGCCGAGCGTCCCAGTGATGCGAGTTTCGGCCGGCGAGACCTGGTCCTTTTCGGCGTCGGGCCAGTGGACGAACGGCTTCATCACCTGCGGCCCCGACGGCTACCGCAATTTTCTCGCCGACGCGCTGCAGATGGAACCTCTCGCCGCGGGGCATCCCTGGTTCCGGCTCATGGGGCGGATCAAGGGCGCGCCCGACTCGACCTTTCCGATTGGCACGGGATGCACCAGGACGTTCGGCGCCGCGGGAGATCTCGTTGTCTTCGCGAACGACAGCGCGGATGGATATGCGAACAACAAGGGCGCCGTCACGCTGACCGCGCTCCCCGGCGGCGTCGCGCCGGCGGTGGAGCAGGATGTGGGCTTCATCGGCAGCTGGCATCGTTTCCGTGACGTTTTCTCCCGAACGCAAGGCATCCCGGTTATCGCCGCGCTCGTCCTCGGCGTGTCGTGGATCCTCGTCTTCATGCGCCAGGGGCAGGACCTCATCCGCGGCGTCGGCGAGGACAATTTCTGGCAGTTCCCGTCAGGATTGCTGCAGATCGCTTTCGCGGTCGGCCTTTTGTTCCTGGCGCTCCAGGCCTGGAGCTGGTCGCGGCTCGTCGTCACGTCGAATTACGGGCCCGACCGCGATCGTTGGCGTCCGCGGCGATTGCTCGTCTGGACGCCCCGCGTGCTCGGCGGCCTGCCCTTCGCCGCCGCCGCCGTGGCGCTCTGGTTCAATCCCGCGAGCAATTCCTATTTCGTCTTTGTGTTGATCCTGCTCGGGTTGGCCTTCTTCATCTTCGTGATCAATCGACAGGACATCGAGCGCCGGGCCGCGGCTGCAACTCCGGCCGGCGGCCCGACTAGGCCGAACCGCTTCCAGCGCCGATGGGTGGTTTTCAGTTTGCTCGGCGCGGGCGTTTCGATGGTTCTCGCCACGCTCTTTCCGGCGCATTTCGGCGTCTGGCTCGGCGCGCCGGCCGTCGTCTTCCTCGGCCTCGGCTTCATCATTCCGGTGATCGTGGTCGTCATCCAGCTGGGAGCGAGCCTTCGCATTCCGGTCGTCGGGGCGCTGCTTGTCGCGGCGGTCGTTTTCGGCTTATGGGTCGACAATCACGCCGTGGGACGGCGCGCCTTCGCTGCGGCGACGACCGGCCCCACCGAGCGCCCCACCCTCGGCCAAGCGTATGAACTCTGGCGAGCGGCGCAGCGGGGCGGCCCGGCTGCGAAGAAGACCATGGTCCTCGTCGCCGTGCAGGGCGGCGCGTCGAGGGCCGGCTACTGGACGGCGCTTGCGCTCTCGAGCCTGCGCGAAGCGGCCAGGGCGAAAGGCGTCGACCTCGACCCGCATCTCTTTGCGATCAGTTCGGTGTCGGGCGGCAGCGTCGGCTCGATCGGCTACGCGGGGATGCTTCGATCGGCGCCGGACGCGCCTGATTTCAAGCTGAGGCTCTTGCGCTTCGCCGGCCAGAACGCGCTGGGGCCGGCGGTGACCGGCATGCTGTTCCCCGACCTTCTCCAACGCTTTCTCCCCGTCGCATTCCTGCCCGACCGGGCGGAGGCGCTCGAGCGCTCGTGGGAATACGCCTGGGATGAGACCTTGACGGCAAGCGGCGCGCCGGCAAGCGCTTCGCTGATGCGCGAGCCCTTCCTCAATCTGTCGCCGAGGGCAGGCGAACCCTGGCGGCCGATCCTCATCGTGCAGGGGGCGAGCGAGAACGGCGGCCGGCGGGTCCTCACGAGCGCCGTCAGGTTCGGTTGCGACGAGGTCGACGCCGACGACTTCCTGGAGAGCGAGGGCCACGACGTCGCGGCCTCGACCGCGATCCTCAATGGCGCGCGGTTTCCCTGGATCAGTCCGGGCGGGACGTTCCAGGCCACCCGCTGCGGGACTGCTGGGAAGGTCAAGGATCACATTCTCGACGGCGGCTATTTCGACAACGCCGGCGCCGAGACGCTGCGCGAAATGGAGCGCGCCCTCCGCGCCCTTCGAGCGCAGGCGGGCGAGAACGACCCGCTCGAGATCATCTTTGTGCTGATCGGCTATCGCGATCCCGACGCGTCGAAGCCGACGCCGGCGCTTGCGACCAATGACGTCTTTGCGCCGCTCTTCGGCATCTTCGACAGCATGTCCGCGCACGAGGCGCATCTGGCGCGCGAGATGAAGCTCGTCGGCCAGTCGAAGCTGGAGGAGGCGGATCCCTACACATCACGGATGGACAGCGGCGACATCGACTACGCGGCGATCGTGCTCTGCAAGGGACCGACCACGCCCGGCGGCCCCGATTATGACCCACCGCTCGACTGGACCCTCTCGGGCGAGGCCAAGCGCTACATCGAGAATTCGCTGATCGCGACCACGCCGGCCTGCGCGGCGGAGGCCAATGTTGCGACAATGGGCGCGGTGGTCGAGAAGCTCAGGCCTTGACGGACGGCAAGGCTGCTATACCCCGAACAGCCGCTCCGCATTGCCGTGCGCAATCCTTTCCCGGTCCGCGTTGCTGACCGGCAGCCGGTCGAGAAAGGCTCTTCCCTCCGCCATCGACTGGTAAGGATGATCCGTCGAAAACATGATGCGATCGACGCCGACCTCGAGCAGGAGGTCGAGGAAAGTCGGCAGGAAGTTGAAGCCGGAGAACGTGTAATGGACGTTCTCCCCCAAATAGGCGCTGACCGGCTTCTTGAGTTTGGTCACGGTGGGCTGCATCACGTCGGCCCGCTGGATCATGAAGGGCAGCGACTCGCCCATGTGGCCAACGACGATCTGCAGGGCGGGATGCGCGTCGAAGACCCCGCCGAGGACCATGCGCAACACATGAAGCGCCGTCTCGATGTGCCAGCCCCAGCCCGCGCCCGCCATCATCTCGCCGACCATCGGCGAAAGGCCGCCGTACCAGGCGTCGACGACCGGTTGCGGCGACGGGGTCGGATGGAGATAGATCGGAAACTTGAGCGCCTCGATGCGCGCAAGAACCGGCCAGAAGAAGCGGTCGTCGAGGTAGCGCCCGCGATGATGGCCGTTGATGACGACGCCCTTGAAGCCCTGATCGTCCGCCGCGCGCTCGAGCTCCTCGACCGCGGCCCCCGGATCGCCGATCGGCAGCGCCGCCAGTCCGAAGAATCGGGTCGGATGGCGCCGGATTGCTTCGGCGAGAAACGCGTTCGCCTCTCGCGCGACGGCTTTGGCCTCTTCGACCTCGAGCTGCTCGACGCCGGGCGATGTCAGTGACAGCGCCTGCACGTCGATCCCTGCGGCGTCCATAGCGGCGATGCGACCATCGCCGACGTCGATGAGCTGAGCGACCAGCGCCGTCAGCCTCCCGCCGGACTGTTCCGCCCGCTCCTTGAGCTTGCGGCCGGGACCGTCCAGAAACCCGGGCGTGGCGAAGTGCTCCTCAAGGGCGATCGTGCGCATAGGCCGCTTCCTTCGATGACGAAACGAATTCGGCGCACCGAAGCGCGCCGAACCACAGTTCGCTCGCCGCCCCCGCGCCCTACTTCTTCTGCCCCTTCACATAGGCGACGTAGCCTTCGACGTCCTTCGCTGGCTCGGCATAGGCGTCGCCGAGGGCGTGCTTCACGGCCGACCAGTAGGTCGCAAGCCAGCGGGGGACGGGATAGTCGATGGCGTGGAGGAACTCGAGGCTCGCGGCGAGGCGGATGTCGGCGATCGACACATGGTCGCCGCCGATGAAGGTCTTGCCCGAGAGATAAAATTTGCGGAACACTTCGAGCGTCTCAGCCATCGCGGCGGCGGCGGCCTTCTGCGCCTTGTCTTGGGCGGCCGCGTCGGCGTCGCTCGCGCCGACCTCGCCGGCATAGAGCGGGAAGTTGAGCGCGCCATAGGTCGCGCGCGCGAGATAGGGATAGAGCGTGCCGACGATATAGAACATCGCGCTGTCGACCATCGCCCGCTTTTCCGGGTCGGTCGGATAGTACTTGTCGAGGTGATGCTTGTTGCAGAGATACTGCATGATCGCGCAGCTCTCCCACACCACGCCCTTCGGCAGGTCGGCGGCCTCCACCATCGGCGTCAGATGCGCCGGGTTGCGGGCCAGATAGTCCTCCGAGCGGGTCTTGCCGTAGACGTCGTCCTCGGTGAAGTCGAGCTTCGCCGCGCGCACGAAAACGCGCGCCGTCAGATTGTTCACGCTCGGCTTGATAACGTGCAGCTTGATCGCGGACATAGGCGTTCCTCCTATTTGGTTTCGATGAGCTCGGGCGCATGGCTGCGCCGGTATGGATCTTTCGGCGAGCGGTCGGCCGAGAGGCTCTTGGTCGATCCCTTGACGAGCGCTTCGATCGCATCGGCAAGATGGACCTCCATGATCGCGCGGTCGCCGCGGGCGACGCGCAGGTTATGCGCGGCGAACAGCACATCCGCATGCGTATAGCCCGCGGGGGCCTCGAACTTGTAACAGGCGAGCTCGATCAGGAGACCGAGCGGATCCTCGAAGTAGATCGAGTCCATGAACATCCGGTCGCGCACGGCCGGCTTGACCCCGCGCTCTTCAAGCCGCTGGACCGCCTGCAACCAGACCGCGCGCGAGACGTTGAAGGCGATGTGGTGCACAAAGCCTATGTCGGTCGGCGTGCGGCGCTGCACGGGCTTGCGGTCCTCGCGGGTGAAGATGGTGATCAGCCGCCCGTCTCCGGGATCGAAATAGATGTGGCTTTCAGCCGCGTTGTCGAGATTGGGCTGCTCGAAAATGAAGGGCATGCCGAGCACGCCCTCCCAGAAATCGATTGAGGTCTGGCGATCGGCGCCGACCAGCGTGATGTGATGCACACCCTGCGTCTGAAGCTTTTGCATTGCGTCTCTCCTCATGCTTTCTCGACGAGCTTCGATTTGTATTCGCTGCGCGGCAGGCTGCCCGCCGGCAGGAGCTCGATCTCCGTCGTCACCAGAAGCTTTTCGCGCACGCGGACGCGGATGCGCTCTTCAAGCCCTTCGACGTCGGCGCCGGACGCGACCTCGACGCTGACCGGCAGCGGCGGCTCCTGTCTTATGCCCTTCGCACGCGGCCGAATCACGACGACGCCGGCGACCGCGGGGGCAAATTCGTTGACGACCTCGCGCACGGCGGAGGGAAAGACATTGACGCCGCGCACGATCAGCATGTCGTCGGTGCGCCCAATGCAGCGCACCCGCGGCGACGTGCGTCCGCAGGCGCAGCGGCCAACGTTGAGCCGCACATGATCGCGGGTGCGGAAGCGCAGCAGCGGCGCCGAGCGGTTGACGAGATGGGTCAGCACGAGCTCGCCTTCGGCCCCGTCGACGATCGGCTTCGCCCCTCCGGTTTCCGGGTCGATCAGCTCGAAATAGACGAAGCCGCGGCCGCTAAAATGCATGCCCTGCTTCTGCTCGCACTCGCCCCAGAGGGACACGGATATGTCGCCGATGCCCATCGCCTCGGTGACGCTCGCCCCCCAGGCGCCTTCGAGTTTGGCGCGCATCGCCGGTTCGCCCCCTCCCGGCTCGCCCGCCACCATCACCCGCTTTACACTCGATTTGGCGAGACCCATGCCGCGCTCGCACGCCCATTCAGCAAGATGCAGCGCATAGGACGGGGTCAGCACGGCGACGGTCGGCTTCAGGAGCTCGATCGCCGTCATCAGCCGCTCGGTGTTTCCAGACCCGACGGGGATATGGCAGAGCCCGAGCCGGTCGAACGCGCCGAGCGCGGCGCCGGCGACGAACGGTCCGGCGTTGTAGGTCGAGACGAGGCGCTCGCCCTTCACGATTCCAGACGCCGCATAGGAGCGCGCCGAGGTGCGCACCCAGACCTCAAGATCCGCGGCGGTGAGCGGAATGAAACTCGGCGTCCCGGTCGTGCCGCTGGTCGAATAGATGCGCACGATCTCGTCGCGTCCTGCGGTCAGATGCGCGCCGATCGGCTCTTCGGGCGTACACGAGGCGCGCAGCTCGTCCTTTTCGGTGGGCGGCACGCCTTCGATCGCGTCGAGACCGCCGACCGCGCTGTACGTCGCAAAGCCCGCGCGCTCGAGCTTCCCGCGATAGAAGCGCGAGCGTTCGAAGAGATATTCGATTTGCTTGAGGTAGAGCGGAGCGTCGGACCGCACCTGGCTTTCCCAGGGCGCGCTCTCGATCTCGGGATCGACCATCGGCATTACGCCGCTCCCCCGTCCGCGGCCGTATGGGCGATTGCCTCCTCGCCCTTCGAGGCGAGATAGAAGCCGATCGGCGTCTCGGATTCCTCCATGAGATGCGCGATGAGCCCGGCGGTGCGCGCGAGAATGGGGATGGCGCGGATGAGACCGGGCGGCGCGTCGACGTCGCTCAGCGTCGCAGCGATCGCCATCGAGACGTTCATCGGCAGCGGCTTGCCCCAAACCTGCGCGACCGCCTTCGTCATCGCAACGGCCGCCTCGACCGAGGGTCCGGCGACGCCGCGTTCGCGGGCAAGCGCGATCATCCGCTCGGCTCGCGGATCGACCGGCCGGTGCAGCGGATGGCCGTATCCGGCGACGGGCCTGCGCGCCTCGCGATGCTCGCGGGCGACGGCGAGCACCGCATCCTCGAGCGAGCCCGCGACGGGAATGCGCGCGTGCACGTCGTCAATCAGCGCGCGGCAGAGACCGGCCGCGCCGAGGATCACCGTGCCGCAGCCGAGCACGCCGGCCGCGACCGCGCCCTGGAGCGCGGCGGGATCGGCGGCGAGCGTCATGCGCGCCGCCTGCACCGACGGGGTCAGGCCATGCTCGGCGATCGCGACGAGGCTCAGATCGAGGAAGAAGCGCTGCTCCTCGGTCGGCATGCGGCCGGTCGCCGCGAGGAAGAAGAAGTCGGTGAAGCTCACGCGGCCCATGAGGTCATGGGCGAGGTCGCGGCCGCGCACCGTCACGCTTTCGCTCGTCGCGACCGCAATGGCGGTCCGGGCCTGCCCCGGCTTGCCGATCAGCATCGCGCCCTCCCGGCGTCCCAACCCCTCGCTTCCCGCGGGCCGCGAATTGGTGTAGGATGATTGTAGGACAATAACAGAGGGGCCGCGCGTGTCAAACGCCGCCGCCGAGAGCAAGAGAGCGAGAACTCGCGGGCGCGGCGAGGCGGTTGGTCCCCGCGCAGCAGCCTCGCCGGCGCATGGCGCGACCGTCGCTTTCATCGTCGAGCGGCTGCGGGAGGACATTCTCGCCGCGCGCATCGCGCCAGGCTCGCGGCTCGTCGAAAGCGACCTCACAGCCCGCTTCGCCGTCAGCCGCGGGCCGGTGCGCGAGGCGCTGAGGCGGCTCGCCGCCGATGGGCTGATCGACCATTGGCCCAACCGCGGCGCGCTGGTCCGTCGTCTCTCGGCGCGCGAGATCAGCGAATTTTTCCAAATCCGCGTCGAGATGGAGTCGCTCGCCGCGCGTCTGGCCGCGGAATCGGACGATGTGGACGCGCGCGGGAGCTTCGCCGCGGCGATCCGGCCGATCCTGGCCGACGGGCCTCGCCGCCTTCCCGACTATCTGTGCGAGAACGCCGCGTTCCACGAGGCGCTGATGGCGCTCGCCGGCAATCGTCAGTTGCGCGATCTGGCGATGCGACTGCACCTGCCGCTCATCATGGCGCAGGTCGCCGACATCCTCACCCCCGACGTCCTCGAGGCGTCGGTCCGCGAGCACCGCGCCATCGCCGCGGCGATCCTCAAGCGCGACGCTCAAGGTGCGGCGAACCTCATGCGCGCGCACCTCGAACGCGCCGCCGCGCTGGCGCTGAAGCCTCGGGCGGCGGGAGAAAACGGGATGGAGCAACGACAGGGAAGTCGCTGAAACCGCCGCGAGCCATCGAATGCGGCGCGGGCTGCGACGCCTACCACATCTTTGCCGCCGCCAATTTGCTGAGTCCTGCAAATCGAAGCATGCTGATCCCGCCAACGATCATTTTAGAAATTGTTGCAAGGATATGGGGCGATGTCTGATTTTCGCGTCTACTCGACCGACGGCCAGATCGACGGCGTATCGCTCTACTTCGTCGAGAGCACCGCGCCCGACAGCGTCGAACAGCGCGTCAATCTCGAAGATGCGGCGCCTCCCGGGCTCAAGGCGGTCGATCCGGACCAAGCCGTCAGGAACATTGCAAGAGACCTGGCGCCCGAGGGAATGCCGCAGGTCGACGCCAATCTCGTCGTCATGGTGCACGGTTTCAACACGCCGCGCGATCGGGTGCTGGAGTTCTACGACGCGGCGCGGCGCGCGATTCTGGCGGATAAGGACGCGATTTCCGACGCCGGCCGCAGAACAGTTTGCGTCGGTTATCGCTGGCCGTCGGAATCGATTGGCTCGGTCGTAGGCAGCAGCCTGAGCGCTTTGCCGATAGCTCCGTTGAGCCTGTTGGCTGGCGCTCTTGCATCGGCCTTGGCCGTTGTCTGGGTTATTCTATCGGGATTCAAACTTATGGCCTGGGGGTCGCCAGACCTCGTGCGCGACCTCGCTTTGGTTGTCGCAGCAGGCGGCATCGTGCTGATCCTGACGATCGCGGTATTCGCCTTGTTGCGCGCCATCGTCTATTTCCGGGATATTTATCGCGCGACCAACTACGGCGTGCCGGACCTCGTCGAAGTGATCCGTCAGATTGACCTTGAGACGTCCGACTGGGTCCAGGAGTTGCGGCGGCGGGGCGAAACGGCGCGCAAGCGGATCGCGCTTTCTTTCATCGGCCACAGCATGGGTGGGCTTCTCGTCACCAACACGATCCGCGTTCTCTCGGACGTGTTCGACAGGGCCGCGATCCGTACGCGGCTCTCCGGAGAAAAGCGCGCCGGGCCGGCAACCGACGCGCCGGGCGGCTTGGACACCGTTCCGGGCGAACTCGGCCACGTGTTCACCTTGATGCGCTTCGTGCTGGCGTCGCCGGACATTCCCGCCGAGACGCTGCTCGCCGACCGGGCGAATTTCCTCGCCTCGTCGCTACGGAGGTTCCGCGAGGCCTATCTCTTCAGCAACGAAGGGGACGAGGTCCTGCGGCTGATTTCGACCACAGTGAACTACTTCTCCTTTCCAACCCTTCGAAGGCAATACGGGTACCGTCTCGGAAACCTCGAGATGTTGACCAGCAGCTTCGGGTTGAGCTCAAACGCCAACTTGCTGGACTCGTTGCGAACTGGAAGCGAATCCCTGTCGGCGCTCTCCAGCGATACGACAAGACAGAAGGATCCGAGCGAGGTCGCCAAGGCGTTCACTTATTTCGATTGCACGGATTACGTGGACGGTGATCCGCCAAAGGGGATGCTCACCGAAGCCCGAAACTACAAGCAGCGCGACCCCAAGGGTCACATTCCCTACCTCGAGCATGTCAAGCTTTTGCTGCTCTATGCTCTGGGCGGCAAGAGCAGCATCAATGTCCACGGCGGCTATTTCGACGGCGCGGTGACGCAGCGGCTGATCTACCGGCTGGCTTGCCTGGGTTTCCAGGGCGCCGCTCACGCGTACGGAGACGAGAGGCAATTGCTGGACGAGTGCAAGAACCATCAAATTCGCGTGATGTGCTCCGAGCGCCTCAGCCCGAAAAATCAGCGAGAGCGCGAGGATATGGACCTTTCGTGAAAGTGAGGCGCTAACGGCGCCTTGCCGGAGGACAATGTCGCAGCGCCGCCTAGCGTGCGCGGCGGCCGTGGTTCAGCGTCAGCTCTTGTGGTGCGTCTGCTGCAGTCCGTAGACCGGGGTCGAGATCCCCTCCATGCGCGCCTTGAGTTGAAGCGCCAGAAACTGCGAATAGTGGCGCGACTGATGCAGGTTGCCGCCGTGGAACCAAAGCGCCTCCTGCGTGGGCCGAATTGTTCGAGCCGATGATGACCGCTGTCTTGCCGGCGTAGGCGTCCGGGCCCGGATGTTTCGACGAATGGTGCTGGTCGCCCTTGAAACGCGCCGTGCCGGGAAAATTTGGAATGTTGGGCTTGGCCGACATTCCGGTCGCGAGCACGAGGTGCTTCGGCCTCAGCGTGATTTCCCTGCCGTCCCGCTCGACGAGGACGGTCCATTCCTTCTTCGCCTCGTCGTAGCTCGCCTTCTTGCAGGTCGTAGAGCCCCAGTAGTTGAGCTCCATGATCTTCGTATACATCTCGAGCCAGTCGCCGATCTTGTCCTTGGGCGAGAACACCGGCCAGTTCGGCGGGAACGGCAGATAGGGCATGTGGTCGTACCAGACCGGATCGTGCAGACAGAGGGACTTGTAGCGATTGCGCCAGCTGTCGCCGGCCCGCGCGTTCTTCTCGACGATGATGGTCGGCACGCCGAGCATCCGAAGGCGCGCGCCGAGACCGATGGCGCCCTGTCCGCCGCCGACGATCACTACATAGGGTTGCCTGGCAAAGCCGAGCGTTCGCGCTTCCTCCTCGCGCTCCTCCTTCCACGTCGGCCTGTGCTTGCCGGCGCCGTGCTTGGCGCCGAGCGGACGCTGGTAGCCGACCGGCTCCTCGTGGCCCTTGAGCTCGGCGGCGGTGGTGAGGAGCGTCCAGATCTTTCCCTCTTTGAGCCGGACGAGCCCATAGCCGCGCGCGACGTCCGTCTCGAAGGTGAACCAGCCTGTCGTGACGCCGCCTTCGTCGGAAATCCCCGCCGCCGAGTCGACGGTCCAGGCCGAGGGCTTCACCGCGGGGAGCTGCGCCTTGAGCATGGCCCGCACCGCGTCCTTGCCCTCCATCGTCTTGATGTTCCAGGTGAAGGCGACGAGGTCGCGCCAGTAGCAGTCATCTTGGAAGAGCGCGACCGCGCGATCGAGGTCCCCGCGCGCGAGCGCTTCCCCCAGATTCGTCAAAACATGGCTGACACGGCCCTCCGCCGTCACATCGAGCATGGCCTTCCTCCAGTTTTCGAAATATTGGCTCGTTGAACCGAACCCGAGGTTCAGGGCAAAAGCTACCGTGGCTCGTACGCCGAGGCAAACGGCCATTTTCAACTTGGCGTTCGAAAGGCGGGCCGTTCGCCGGCTTGCGTCGTCCGCCAAAAAGACGCATGTAAAACGATTGCGCAAACGTTTCGATGTGCTACATTGTCGCAAAAGCCGGAGCTTGCCGCCGGCAGGTTCGGGGCGCGGCGCACACCATTCGGGAGACGGCGTGGCGACGATCGCTGACGTTGCGCGCGAGGCGGGCGTTTCGGTTTCGACGGTTTCGCACGTCGTCAACCGGACTCGGAGAGTCGCGCCGGCGACCGCCCGCGCGGTGCAAGCCGCGATCGACCTCATCGGCTATCGCCCCAACGTCCTGGCCCGGTCCCTCAAGATGGCCTCGACGCAGTCCGTCGGCATAGCGATTTCCGCCATCGCCAACGCCTATTTCATCGACATCATCTGCGCGATCGAGGCCGAATGCGCCCGCCTCGGCATGATGGTCTTCCTCTCGGACA
>Ga0116216_10001563_pt1 | contig 15819 bp, 10 predicted proteins | sample Sb_taG_11_FD_89696 | JGI IMG/M metagenome (GOLD analysis project Ga0116216, IMG submission 89696) | Peat soil microbial communities from Weissenstadt, Germany - Sb_50d_3_AS metaG | ecosystem: Environmental > Terrestrial > Soil > Wetlands > Peat | place: Germany: Weissenstadt | collected 2010-09-21
CGCGGCGAATGGTAGTGCTGCGAGTGGACCATCGGGCCGACGTCTACCGGCCTTGACGGCTCAGCTGCCCGGATTGGTGACGGGTACCTCGGTCGTTGCGGCAGCGGCCGCCATCTGCTCACCCTTCCTCTTCTGGCGCACGCCATACACGGCCGTCCAGGCCGCCAAGATGGCGGCGTAGAGGAACGGCATGACCTTGGAGATGGCCAGCGCTGTTCCGGTCGATGTGTTCTCTACGATGACGATCCGCAAGGCGGCCTCGATGACATAGCCGACGCCCCACACCACCGTCATGACCCGGAATACGTGCCGGAATCCCGGATACTGCCACAGGCCGGTCAGCTCGCGGCCCTTAGCGGTGTCCGGGCCCATGAACTCTATGGCGAAGCTGAACATCAGCGGCCGCCGTGCCCAAAGCGAGCCCAAGCACGCAAGGCCGAAGAGGCCAGTGGGCACGGACCCCTCGATGAGCACCAGCCGTGCGCTGTGGGTGGCCAGCCCGAGCACCGTGCCCACTGCGATCCCCGCCAGGACCAGGACGCCGAGCACGTCGAGCCGACGGTGCTGGAGAAACCCAATCAAGACTCCGAGAGCGGGGAACACCCCGCTCAGCACCAGCGCCGTCACAGCCGTCAGGCCGGCCGAGCGCAGCAAGCTATAGGCCACAAGCGGGCCGACGACGTCGAAGAAGGCGATCATCGCAATCGAGCGCAGCCGGCCGCTCGTCGCCGAGGACCTGCTCGCGGAGCGCTCGGGATCCTGGCTCACGCCCCAAAGATAAAGGACCCCACCTACCGGGTCCGTCACGCTCGGGTGCCCGGTGTCCCAGTGCCGCGGCCGGCCGAGCCAAATGGCGCCGGGGCGGTCCCGTGCACCTCGATCTGGTCGATCTCGCTGGCAGCGACGGCGTGCGGGTCGGCAGACAAGAAGGTCTGGCCGGCCTGCTCGTCGCAGGCCAGCTGAATTGCCAGCGCAAGGGGAAGCCGGGAGTGCTCGGGCGCTGCCTGCGCAGTGGTGAAACCCGGCCGATCCGAGCGCCCGTTGACGAGCCGCGCCAGGCCCACCAGCGGCTCGAATACCTCGATCGGGTAATCCGTGCCAAGCAGCAGCCGGGCCCCGGCGGCCGCGAGCGCGGCCCACGGATACGCCATGGCGGCCCGATCTGCTCCGAGCGCCGCCTGGACCTGCGGCGCGTCGGTGACGGCGAACGACGGCTGGAGGCACGCGGCCACGCCCAGCGCGGCGATCCGGTCGGCGAGGTCGCGGGACTGCACGCTGGCGTGCTCGATCCGCGGACTGGCGGCGGCGATCGCGGCCCGGTCACCTCCCCAGGTCATCTCGTAGGCGTCCAGCACGGTCTCGATGCCTCGGTCACCGATGGCATGGGTGGCGATCCGCCAGCCGCGAGCGGCGAAAGGCTCGATCCTTCTGGCCAGCGTCACCGAATCCATGAACAGCGTGCCGCGCTGGTCCTCGTCAGCGAAGGGACGGCACAGAGCGCAGGTGCGCGGAACCAGCCACCCGTCCGCGTAGAACTTGATCCCGTCCAGCCGCAGCCACGGGCCCGCATCGGATCGCCGGGCGTCAAGCTCGCCGAGGCTGGCCCGTTCGGCCAGGCCGCTGGCCAGGTAGATCCGCACTCGCGCGGGCAGCGGACCGCGCTGCTGAATCCTGGCCAGCGCATCGAGGTACCACCAGTCCCGCATGCCCATCTCGGTGATCTCCACCAGTCCCGCCTGAGTCGCGCGGGCCAGGCCACGGTGCAGCCGCCCGGCCAGCTCATCGAGCGGCACGGGACTGGCCGGCTCGGCTACGTCCATCGGCGTGCCACTATCGCGTGCGACCCGCTCGTGGAACTCGCGGACGGTAGTCCCCTGCCAGGGAAACGGCACCCCGGAGGCGTCCTTCAGCAGGTGGGCGTGGTGGTCGACGAAGCCAGCCACCGCGACACTGGTTCCCCGCACCGTCGGGCTCATCGCCGCTCCCGCCTCCATGCGCAAGTGCAGACCGCCGCCATGGCCCGGCCTCAGCTGAGCATCGTGGCGGACCAGCGGGTCACGATCTGGTCGAGCACTCCCAGCGGGACGGCGCCGTTGCCAAGCACGGCCCCGTGGAAGGCGCGGATGTCGAAGCGCCCGCCCAGCTGGCGCTCGGCGTGCTCCCGGAGCCGCCGGATCTCGCGGCGGCCGATCAGGTACGCAAGTGCCTGGCCGGGCCAGGCGATGTACCGGTCGATCTCGTTCTCGACGTTGGCCCGCGGGGTCGCCGTGTGCCGCCACATGAAGTCCACCGCCTTCGAGCGCGGCCAGCCGTAGTAGTGCATGCCGGTGTCGACGACCAGCCGGCAGGCGCGCAGGGCGTCGAACGAGAGCATGCCGAGCCGCTGCAGATCGGATGTGTACAAGCCCATCTCGTCTGCCAGTCGCTCGCAGTACAGCCCCCAGCCTTCGACATAGCCGCAGACCTCGGCATCGAGGTAGCGGCGGTAGTCGGGCAGCCCGTGCAGCGTCTGCGCCGAGGCGATCTGCAGATGGTGACCCGGTGTGCTCTCGTGAAAGGCGAGGGCCTCGTACTCGTAGACGAAGCGCTGCTGCGGCTTGTCGGTCAGGATGCAGTGGGCGCCTGGCCGCCTCCCGCCTGCCGCCGGCGGCCGGTAGTAAGCCAGCGGGGCGTGGTCGGCTTCGACCGGGTCAATCTCCTCGATCACGCAGTCGGGGATGTCCAGCGGCAGGAACCAGTCGCCGCGGGCCTCCTCGGCGCGCCGCAGGGCATCGGTCACCGTGCGCACGATCTGGCCCGAGTCGCTGAACCGGAGTGCCCGGTCCTCCCGCAGCCGATGCAGGATCGAAGGGACGTCGCTGATCCCCAGGACGCTCCAGCCGATGCAGGCCCACTCCGGTCGCAAGGCTTCGAGAGCGTCCAGGCCGATCTGGTGGATCTCCTCGGGGGAGAGCTCGGTGGTGGTGTGCCGCCGCACCGCCGCCAGGTAGCCGTCGGCGCCGCCTGGAACGGAACGGATGCCGACCTCGGTATCCGGCCGCGCAACCGGCAGCAGGTCCTTCTCCAGGCAGTCAAGCAGCCGCCGGATAGCCGGCCGGACCTCGCCGGTGACGATATCGGCGGCCTCGCGCCTGATCGCCTCGTGGTCGATCTGGTCGGGCAACGGCACGGTCACCAGCGCGTCGGCAGCGATGTCCTTGCGCAGGTGGCCTTCCAGCTGCCCGATGGCCTGGCGAACCCCGATCCCGGTCGGGACTCGCCCGTCGCCCTTGGCCTCGCGGTAACGACGGGCGACAGCGTCGAAGTAACCACGCAGGCCGCGGAGCCGCCGGAGGTACGCCTGCACCGCGTCGGCGTCATCGAGCACCGCGGTCGGAACCGACTGGAAGGCCAGGGCCTGCGGGGACACGTAGCCACCCGCCGACGCGTTCGCCTCCCAGAGACCGTGTTCGAGATCCGAGCGCGCCCCCCAGGCGAGGTGCGTCAGGACCGCATGGTTGATCTGGTCCGGTTCGTCGAGGTGGCGCGCATCAATATCGTTCAGCCGCCGCTCGATTCTGGCGATCAGCGCAGCGCCGTGGGTGGCGCCGCCGCGGCTGGGATCCGGGACCAGCGCGTCGAAGCCGGATGCGCCGAGCAGCGTCGCGTTGAACGGGTCGATCGTGTGCACGGTCTCGAAGAACTCCTTGCCCAGCCGGCCGAGCTCAGCGGATCCGGCCCGCGCCACCGCGCGCTGGCCAACCGCTGCGGCGTGGTCGGGGCGGCTCACGGCGACACCCAGACCGCCTGCAGCACCTGGTAGACATTCCCTCCGATAACCATTCGCACGGCCGCATCGTCGAAGCCGTGTTTGACCAGCCACCCGCAGATGTTCGCGAAGTTCTCGGTGGGGTTCTCCAGCCCGTCGACATAGTCGACCGGCTCGAAGTCGGGCCCGCGTGCGGCGCTCAGGCTGAGCAGGTGGGCGAAGATCCGGTGCAGCTGAACATGATCGCCATACAGGGTGTCAGGCCCGAATGCGACATGCTCGATGCCGACCAGGTCCACGCAGTAGCTGAAGTGGTCCATCACCGACTCGATCGTGTGCCGCCGATGCGCACCAGAAAGCGTCGTATGCGGCGCTGCTGACATTCCGATCACCCCGCCGGTTTCGGCAACCGCCCGCAGCACATCGTCTGGCTTCATCCGGGGTGTGTCCCAGACCGCCCGCGCGCCTGCATGGGTCACGAACACCGGCCGCTCGCTCTGCTCGCACACATCAAGCGCGGTGCGGTCCGAGGAATGGGAGACGTCGATGGCGAGACCGAGCTTGTTCATCCGGGTCACCGCCCGGCGGCCGAACGCGGTGAGCCCGCCGTCGGTGACCTCGCTGAGCCCGCTGCCGAGCGCGTTGGCGTCGGAATAGGCGATCCCGATCTGCCGGAGGCCGAGGCCGTACAGCACGTCGAGCCGGTCGATCTCGTTCTCGATCGGCGTGGCGGCCTCCAGCCCGAACACGAATCCGACTCGCCCCGAGCGGTGCGCCTCGTCGATGTCGGCCACCGCGCGGATGACCATGGCATCGGCGCAGTGAGCGAGATCGGCCTGGCGCATCCCCAGGTCGGTGATGATGTCGTTCCACCGCCACGGGGCATTCCCGGTCACGCAGGCAGTCCCGTCCATCATGTTGTCGAATACGACGGTCATGCCCGACGCTGCCAGGCCGGCGTAGGCGGCGTGCTGCCGCCCGGTGCGGTTGTACTCGGGTGTCTCCTCCATCCGGAGCGGGAACCGGACCGGATGATCGTGCAGGCTGATCACGATGCTGTCGTGCAGTAGCCGGAGCGAATTTCGTTCCTCTTCGTCGGTCAGGTCGGCGCAGTACGGAGGTACCCGGCTGAACTCAGGCGCCAGCTCGAACTGGCGGAAGTCCAGGCCTGCGGTGAGGTAGGAGTAGGCGGCGTAGCTGCTTCCGTGGCCCGAGCCGCCAGGCGGCTGAGGTGATTGCATGTCAGCCATCTTGCCGGCCGATCTCCGGCGGGTCGCTCATCACGCCGCCAGGGCCGCTCGCTAGCTCGCCTTGGCCGCTGGCGAGTTGACCCGTGCCGCTCGGAAGATCCCGGGCCGCTCTGCGGGCCTGACGGTACGGTAGACCGCGCAGGTCCGGCGGAAGCCGCCAGACTGTGTAGCCACCAAGGAGTGCGTAAGAGCGGACCCGGATCACCGGAGCGCCGGGCCGTGGTGGGCGGCGGCTTCCTTGCTCAGCGTCGCCGCCGGCGTGCTCACTCAGCATCTCGACCACCTTGTCTCGCTCCTGGTCGGAGGCGCGGAGCGCAGGCAGCCGCGGACCTGACTGGTCGGTTGCAGGGTTCGGGTCAGGCAAGGGAGCCTCCTTGGCAGCGGCCAGGACCAGGCAGCAGACCGCATACGCAAGGCCACGGTAACGACGATTCGGCGGCGCGTCGAAGCCGCGTGCCTGACCTGCGGAACCACCGGCGGTCCGGATACATACACGGATCTGCCGTCGTTGACTCGACAGCCGTATGATATGACGCCACTGGATCACCTTGCCCTGAGCCCGGCTGACTCGATCCGGGTGAGCCGGAACATTTGGCGGGCAGTCCATTCGTTTACGACGACATGCCCCGGTTGCCCGCAATAAGCTATGGTCTGCCGTTTGAATTCGATACCGGCAATGCGACAGTCGACGCGGAGACGCTGCGCTAGTCCGGATCCTCGCGGGTCGCTGCCGAGCAGTGACCGCGGAGCCGGCAAGCGGGAGAGGTTCTGGTGGCGGCCATGAGCCCAGCCCAGGTCAACGATGCCATCCTGTTCTTGCTGTACTTGCTGGTGCTGCTGCTGGCGATGATGATCTACGCGGTGATCCGCATGCCAGCGCCCACCTTAGGCTCCCAGGACCGGGAGGATCAGCAGTGGGAGGACGCGCCCGCCGCGCCGCCAGCGTCCGTGCGCCGCGCTCCAGCCATGCCTGTCCCTGGGTCGGCTGGCCTGCTGTCGCCGGGAACCACGGGAGGTCCCACTTCGGCGCTCGCGTTTCTGGGCGGGGCGGCGGGCCGGTCCGGCCGGACCAAGTACGTCGCCAGGCACGTGGCCGGCCCTGAGCCTGGCCGTGCCACGATCCGGATTCCGAAAGTTTCCGGCAGGCCGCCGTGGGGACCGGCCCCAAGGCCGCCGGGTCAGCGCCCGTAGACCCGCCGGACGCGAACCGCCAGCCATCGCCCGCAGCCGCTCGAACGAGCCAAGTAACCGGCGTCTCAATAGACTTCTGGTCATGAGCCCCGAGCCGGCAGGCATCCAGCAGGTGACCAATTCCTCCGCATCGCCGGCCGTGGCAGCCGCCACCCGGGATCACCCCGAGCCACCGGCCGTCAGGCGGATCCCAGCCGAGCGGACACACCACGGCCACACATTCGTGGATGAGTACGCCTGGCTGGCGGACAAGGAGAATCCGGACACCATCGCCTACCTGGAGGGGCAGAACGCCTATCTGGAGGCGATGACGGCCAGTCAGGCCGAGTTGCGCGCGGCCATCTTCGGCGAGATCAAGGCGCGGACCAAGGAGACCGACCTGTCGGTGCCTACCCGCAAGGGAGGCTGGTGGTACTACTCGCGCACGGTGCAGGGTCAGCAGTACGGCGTGCAATGCCGCCGAGCCGTGCGGCAGGACGACGAGCGCCCGCCGATGACGCAGGATGGCTCGCCGCTTGACGGCGAGGAGATCCTGCTCGACGGCAATGAGCTAGCCAGCGGCCGGCCCTTTTTCTCGCTCGGCGTCTTCAACGTCAGCCCGGACGGCACGAAGCTGGCCTACTCCACCGACTTCGCGGGCGACGAGCGCTTCACCCTGAGAATCAAGGACCTGGTCACCGGCGAGATCGCCGCCGACCAGATCCCGAACACCTACTACCGATCGGCCTGGTCCCGTGACGGCTCGGCTCTGTTCTACGTGACGGTCGACGACGCCTGGCGGCCGTACCGGGTCTGGCGGCACCTGGTCGGGACCCCGGTCGCGCAAGATCAGATCGTGTTCTCCGAGCCCGACGAGCGATTCTTTGTCGGCATCGGGCTGACCAGGAGCGAGCGCTATCTGGTCATTTCGGCGGCCAGCACGATGACCAGTGAGTCCTGGCTGCTCGACGCCGATCAGCCGACCGGCGAGTTCCGCGTGGTGGTTCCGCGTCGGCAGGGAGTCGAGTACAGCATCGAACACCAGGTCAGCGCCGATGGCACCGAGCGGCTGCTGATCCTGCACAACGAAGGCGCCGAGAACTTCGAGCTTGCCACCGCTACGCTGGCTGATCCCGGCCGCTGGACGCCGCTCGTGCCGCATCGCGCTGACACCAGGCTGGTCAACGTGGCCGCCTTCGAGGATCACCTGGTGATCTACTTCCGCAGGGACAGCCTGACCGGGCTGCGGATCCTGGGCGCGGACGGCACCGAGCACGAGGTCACGTTCGGCGAGCAGGTCTACACCGTCTCGCCCGGCTCCAATCCGGAATACCGCTCACGGCTGTTCCGGCTGGATTACGTCTCGATGGTGACGCCGGACTCGGTCTACGACTGCGACACCGTGACCGGTGAGCTGACCTTGCTGCGCCGCCGCCCCGTGCTCGGGCTGCCCGGCCAAGGCGATTACCGGATCGAAGATTACGAGCAGCACCGGGAGTGGGCGCGGGCGGCTGACGGCACCAGGATCCCGATCTCGGTGGTCTGCCGCAAAGGGATGCCGCGCGATGGCAGTGCCCCGTTCCTGCTCTACGGCTACGGCAGCTACGAGCACTCGGCCGATCCGTACTTCTCCATCCCCCGTCTGTCGCTGCTCGACCGCGGCTTCGGCTTCGCGATCGCGCACATCCGGGGCGGCGGCGAGATGGGCCGCCGCTGGTACATCGATGGCAAGCTGCTCAGGAAGATCAACACCTTCACGGACTTCATCGCCTGTGCCAGGCACCTGACGGTCGACGGCTGGACCAACCCGAGTCGGCTGATCGCCCGTGGCGGCTCGGCCGGCGGCCTGCTCATGGGAGCTGCGGTGAACATGGCGCCCGACGCGTTCGGCGGCATCGCGGCGGACGTGCCCTTCGTGGACGCGCTCACCACGATCCTCGACCCGTCGCTGCCGCTGACGGTGACCGAGTGGGAGGAATGGGGTGACCCGCTGCACGACCCGCAGGTCTATGCCTACATGCGGTCCTACAGTCCCTGCGAGAACGTCTCCTCCGGCCCGAAGTACCCGCCGATCCTGGCGATGACCAGCCTGAATGACACCCGAGTCCTGTTCAGCGAGCCGGCCAAGTGGATCGCGAAGCTGCAGGAGCGGGCCAGCGGAGGCCCGTTCCTGCTCAAGACCGAGATGATCGCCGGTCACGGCGGCCGCAGCGGCCGCTACGACTCCTGGCACCAGGAGGCACTCCGGCTGGCCTGGATCATCACCACCGCCGGCCAGCCCGAGACTCAGGCCGGTCAGGCCGATGCCGAGGCCGGTTAGGCCAGCCAGCCCGATGCCCAGGCCGACAATCGCGCTGGGTAATTGAGTGGCCACTTTTCGTGGATCAAAGTTGGTACCACGAAATAATTTGGGCTTCATTTCATTGCTGGCCGGCGGGTCGATGCCGCAAGGAGTCACCAGGTCGGCCGTATTGCCGGAGAATGGGGTCCGGCGCGGGAAAACGTTCTCAGCAGCGAAGAGCTATGACTACTTGATGCGAATCCCGTTGGGCAGGACGTTCGAGGTCATTCCTCCGCCACTGAGCACGTTCAGCGCTAGGATCGGCGTCCGTTCTGGATCGTCCCGGCAGGTGTCACACCAACAGTCACAGCCTGGATAGTCGGCTTGCCCCGTACGATCGGCTGGCTCGGTACGAGTGGGCTTAGCGTACGGTCCGCTGACTCCGAAGGAGTGGGCTTGACCCGTATGGTCGGTTAGCCTCGTACTGTCGGCGGTAGCTGTCCGGGTACGCCCGTCAGGGCGGAAGGCAGGTGTCCGATGAGGGTGGGTGACGGCGGTTGCGGCACTGCCTGCCGCTCGTTACGTAATGCGATCACTGCAGGTCAGGGTCGGTCGTCTGGGGAGTCCAGGTTGATACCGGCTGTACCATTTGCGGGGCCAATTCGCAGGTCATCGGCGAGTCGACCTCCGCAAAGAGTCGCGAGGCTGGGCGTATTGCCGCAGAATGGTGCCGGACACGAGCAATGGTGCGCCGCAGCTCCTGGCCGGGTTGGCGCAGAAGAGCAGGCGGAGGTGTGATGGCTACGGGCAATCAGGTGCTGCCCGAAGCCGCGGCGGCGCCCGAGCGAGCGCAGCCAAGGCCGCGGCGGGGTGGTGGTGGCCGTTGGCTTGTCTGGGGACTGCGCGTCGTGGTCTGGGTGGTGCTGCTGCTGATCGGCTACCGAGGTATCGACGCGATCGTGACCGGGACGACCGGGTCAGGCAGCAGCCCCGGGTCGGCCAGCACGTCTGACGGCGGCTTTCCGGTCGCTCTGGCGCAGGCGTATGCGCTTGAGTTCGGGCAGGTCTACCTCAACTTCAGCCCGGCGACGGCGGTCACCCGCGCCACCGAGCTCGCGGGCTTCCTGCCGCCCGGGGCGGACCCCGCGCTTGGCTGGAATGGTGCGGGCACCCAGTCGCTGCAGTCCGAGCAGGTCGCAGGCGTCACCGTGCAGAACGCTCACAACGCCGTCGTGACATTGCTTGCCCAGGTAAATGGCCACCTGATCGCACTTGGCGTCCCGGTCTACTCGGCCGGCGGCGGGCTGGTGATCTCCGGGGAGCCTGCCCTGCTGCCACCCCCAGCCCAAGTTACGCCGCCCACGCCGCCGGCTGTCACCTCGGACCCGGGCACGCAGGCCGAGCTTGCCCGCCAGCTGCCAGCCTTCTTCCGCGCCTTCGCCAGCGGTGACAAGCTCACCCTCGGCCGGTTCCTGGCTAGCGGGGCCCGGATATCCGGCCTCGGCGGCGCGGTGGCGTTCAGCGGCATCTCGCAGCTCATCGTGCCAGCCGCACGGGGCGTGATCCGGCACATCGAAGTCACCGTCCTCTGGAGCACCCCCGGCCAGCCCACCACGCCAGGCAAGTCGTCCGTCGCCAGCGCTCCCGCGCAGATCCAGATGACGTACGCCATGACCGTGCTCTGGCACGCCGGAAGCTGGTATGTGCAGTCGATCGGCGCGTCAGCCGGTCTGCCAGGACCGACGTCATGAGCAACTCCCGACTAGCGCTGACCCCTTGCAAGCCGTACCCCCCGACCCCGGAGTAACGATGACGCCCCACCTAGTCACCGCGCTAGCCCCCGCCGCACTCAACAGCGCCGGCCTGGTGTCCTACCTGCAGAACCTTTTCGGGCCGCTGTTCCTGGGGATTGTCGGAATCGTGGCGATCTTCTTCCTTTTCACCCGCGAGATCATTCGGTTCGTGCAATTCTTTGTGCTCGCCGTAGCTATCGCGGTCATCTTCTACGTACCTGGAATCGTGCGATCGCTGGCTGTGGGAATTGCCCACGCGCTCGGCGTGCACTAGCTGCTCATGCGCGGCTCACGGAAGTAGTCGGAAGGAGAGCACCAGGTGGATCTGCCCACCTACACCAACATCTGGCGAATCGAGAAACGGCTCTACAAGCTGTATGACTTTCGGCTGCCCATGCCGCTGCCGATTGGCCAGGTCGCAGTGTTCACGGCCATTGCTGTGCCGTATGTGGTGCTGCTCACGGTGCTCGGACTTCCGTTCAACCACAAGCTGATCTGGCTGTACCTCCTACCGCCAGGAGCGCTGACCTGGCTCGCAACCCGTCCGGTCCTGGAGAGCAAGCGGCTGCCCGAGCTGATCGGGTCCCAGCTGCGTTACCTGGCCGAGCCGCGGGTCTGGTGCCGGATGGCACCCCTCGCCGAGCGGGATGTGATCGTGGTGACCGGCCGGGTCTGGCGGCGGTCACGGCCGGTCGGCAGACGGCCAGCGTCGGCGCCTGCAATGGCACCTGCGGCCCACCCCCGCCACCAACTTGCTGGTCGGAGCAGATCCCGGTCAGCCGGTCCGCTCGTGGCCGGCTCAGCCAGCGCGGCCCAAGTGCCGCTGCGCGCCTCCTGGCCAGTCGGTATCGCCAGCCCCTCGGCTCCGTCGGTCCGTCGGACAGTCGGTGTCGCCGGTCCGGCGGCTCCGCCTGCGCCCTGGTTGGCCGGAGTCGCCAGCCCGCCAGCTCGGACTGGGTCCTGGTCCGCCGGTCGGCCCCAGGTCCGGCGGGCCGCTGCTTCCGGCCGTCCGACCGGCGCTGCCGCAGCCCAGATCCGCACCGCCGCCGCCGCTGGCGGGGCCGATCCTCTCGTCCGCCCGGCTGCCCCCGCCCGCGCGGCTGGTGCCGCCGACCGCCCGGTTGCTCATCCCAGCCACCCGGCTGCTGCCCTGTCGGCCAGTGCCGACGCCCCGGTTGCTCAGCCCGTCCGGCCGCCCGCCGCCGCCTCGTCGGCTGGTGCCGCCGACCGGCCAGTTGCTCAGCCTGCGCGGCCGGGCGTTGCGCCCCCGAGCGGCTCAGGTCGGCTCACACCTGCTGGCGGCTGGCCGCCAGGGATGGTGCCAGGCTCGGATCGGCCGGACGATCTCGCAACTGCCGAGCCTCCCGGATCGGCTCCGCACCCGCCCGCACTGGCAAGGCCCGCCCACACTCCGGCCGCCCACAGCCCGGCCGCCCACAGCCCGGCCGCCCACAGCCCGGCCGCCGCCGAACCAGTTTCGCCGTCCGTTGCTCAACCCGCCCCGCCCGGCCGGGCACCGCAGCGACCGCTGGTCACCGTGGTCAACGAGGGATCGGACCACGTGACGCCGCCAGCGGTGGAACGCGCGCTGGCCGGACCATCAGCTAACCGGGCGCAGGCCCGCCCCGGCCGGGTCCTGATGGTTCCCGGCGGTCACCGGCCCGGCAAGCCGGATCAGCTGCAGCGGGACCGGTCAAGGGCGCAGCTTCCGGTCAGCAGCCCGAGCCGGATCGTCGTGCTTGGCTGCACGGTCGGCGCTGGCCAGACCATGACGACGCTGCTGACCGGGGAGGTGCTGGCCAGTCTGCGCGCCGACCAGGTCGCGGTGCTTGACCTCAACCCAGGAGCCGGATCGCTGACTCAGTGTGCTCTGTCCCGGCCAGCGGTGAGCCAGGCGGCGTCGCTCGGATCGTCCCGGCTGGAGGTTCTCGGCCAGGGACGGACCGCGGCCGGTGGCCAAGATGGCGAGGCTGAAGCGTCCGCGCAGGGTCCCGGCCCGGCGGACGATGCCAGGACGTTCGAGCTCGCCTCGGCACGCTATCCGATGGTGCTAGCTGATCCGTCCACGCCCGCTGTCCCGCGCCTGCTCGCGATCGCCGATCAGCTCGTCCTGGTGGCACCGGCCAGCGCGGCGGCGGCCAGCGCGATCGCGATGACCTTCGAGTGGCTTGAGGCGCACGGCCAGGCCGGCCTGGCCACCGGGGCGATCATGGTGCTGAACGGGGTGAGCCGCCGGACCATGCCCCACGTCGAACAGGCCGAACGGGTCGCCGCTGGCCGGTGCCGCGCGATCGTCCGAGTGCCCTGGGACGATCAGCTGCAGAACCAAGCGGCGAAACGAACTCATCCGGGCGCTCTAGGCTCAGCGGCCGGTCAGCACGGAGCCGGTCAGCACAGTGTCGGCCAGCATGGGACAGGTCAGCACGGGCAAGGTCAGCACGGGGCCGGCCAGCACTGGTCTGGCCTGCTCAGCCCGGCCACGGTCGCCGCCTATACCGCGCTGGCTGGCGTCCTAGTGGCCGCCGTGGCCGACCGGCCGATCCCGCACTCCGGGCAGGTGGGCCGATGAGCACTGGCTTCGCCAGGAGGAGCAGGCTCTCCGTCCGGTATTTCGACGACCGGATCCTGCTGACCGAGACGCACGCCTGGGCCTACTTCCGGATACCGACCATCTCCTACGAATTCATGACCGGTCAGCAGCGTGAGGCGCTGGCGATCAACCTGACCGTCGCGCTGGCCGGAATCAGGATGGCCGACGCGGAGGTGCACCTGCGGATCGCACAGCGAAGCTATCCAGCGGCGCAGTGGGCCACCGGGCTGCACGCGACATCCGATGGCGGGCCTGGCTGGATTGAGTATCTGGACGAGATGTACCGGCAGGTCTGGGCGAAGGACTTCTGGACCAAGGAGGTCTACCTGGGCGTCCGGCTAGGTCAGCGCGGCGTGCGGGCTCAGCTGGCAGGCGGCACGCTCGCCCAGCTGGTCAGCGCCTACCGGGCCGGTGAGCAGCTGCTCGGAATCGAAGACCACGCCGTCAGCGCCGGAGAGATTGCCAAGTGGACCGAGCACGCGGAGCGGATCGGCCGGACGCTGGCCGCCAGCTCGCTTGCGGCGCGGCACGCCAGCTCCGATCAGGTCGCCTGGCTGTTCCGGCATGCGCTGCTCGGCACCCTCGGCGACCCGCCGCCGTCGGCCGCCAGACGGCGCACCTGGGGTCAGGGCGAGATCGAGTCGCTGGTGGAAGGCGAGATTCACAACGGGCGGACCGTTTTGCGAATGGTTCATCCGGCCGGGGATTCCTACGCCGCCTTCCTGTCGTTCACGCGGTTCCCCGACGTCATGTATTTCCCCGACGGCGAGCCGTGGCTGCATTACGCCGACGCGATGCCGTTCCCGGTCGAGGCCAGCCTGCGGATGCGGCTGATCCCGCCAGCCAAGGCGAGTAAAGACGTCAGCCGCAGGCTTGCGCACGCCAGGGACATGGACGCGCATATCCGCGAGGCGGGCGCCGACATGCCGCTCGCCCTGGCCGAGCAACTCGAGGCGGCCAGGCTGCTTGAGCACGGAATCACGAAGGAGCGGCTGCCCTTCGTCTACGGCTGGCACCGGCTCGCCGTGGCCGCACCGACCAGAGAGCTGTGCGTCCGCCGGGTCGAGGCGGTCGTCGAGCACTACCGGGATATCGGCATTGACGTAGTCAATTCGACCGGTGACCAGTTCTCGCTGCTGAGCGAGTCGCTGCCAGGCGAAAAGGTCAGGCTGGGCTCCTACCTGCAGCGCCAGCCGCTCTACACGATCGCAGGCGGAATGCCCACGGCGACCGTTGACCTGGGTGACCGGGTCGCTGACGGGGCCGGCTGGGTCGGTCCCTACATTGGCGAGACGCTCGGCCGAGCCAGGTCCGTGGTGCATTTCGACCCGCTGGTCGCCGCCACTCGCAACCGGCCGACCGCCGTCGCGATCACCGGGGAGCCCGGCGGCGGAAAGACCACGCTGGCGCTGCTGCTCATCATGCAGCTCGCACTCCGCGGTGTCACCGTCGCCGTGATCGATCCCAAGGGCGACGCTGAGTCGCTGGTCCGGCTGCTGCAGGCACGCGGCCGCCGGGCCCGAGTGCTTCCGCTCGGCAACGCCGCGGCCGGCCTGCTCGATCCGTTCTCGTTCGGCGACGATCTCGCGGAGCGCCGGACCATGGCCGCGGAGACGCTGCGGCTGCTGCTGCCGGGGATGAGCGAGGAGCGGGAGAGCGCGATGATCCAGGCGGTCGGTGCCGTCTCGGCGACCGAGCGGCCCAGCCTGGGTCAGGTTGTGGAGCATTTGCAGCAGGCAGCCGACCCGGCGTCGAAGAACCTCGGGGCGGTGCTGCGGTCGATGTCGGAGATGCGGCTGGCAAAGCTCTGCTTCGCGGCATCGGGCGGCGCGCGGATCGACGCGGCCGGCTGGACCACGGTGTTCACGCTGGCCGGCCTGACGCTGCCGGACGCCGGCCTCAAGCGGGACGACTACTCGTACGAGCAGCGGCTCTCGGTGGCACTGCTCTACCTCGTTTCCCAGTTCGCCAGGCGGCTGCTGAACGGCATGGACCGGCGGATGCCGAAGGCGATCGTGCTCGATGAGGCGTGGGCGGTGACCTCGACGCCGCAGGGCGCCAAACTCATCCCGGAGGTCTCCCGGATGGGCAGGTCCCGCAATACCGCGCTGATCCTGGTCTCGCAGAACGCCGGAGACCTGCTGACCGAGCAGGTGACGAACTGCCTCTCGGCGGTCTTCGCGTTCCGGTCAAGCGAGCGGGCCGAAGTTGCCAGCGTCATGTCGCTGCTCGGCGTCGAGCCGTCGGAGGAGCACCAAGCGGTTCTTCGCGGTCTGGGCAACGCCGAGTGCATCTTCCGCGACCTGGATGGGCGGGCCGGCCGGATCGGTGTCGACTTGATCTCCGATGAACTGCGGCAATGGTTGGACACGAACCCGACCAGGGCCAGTTCCGGTGATATTCCAGTCCCGCCGCCCGTCCCGGCTCAGGGTCAGCCGCCGGCGTACGGCCGGATGCGCACGCAGGATCAGCAGTCGGCGCACGGTCAGCCGCCGACTTACGGGCAGTCTCCGGCGAAGGGGCAGCCGGGCCTGCCGATTGGTCAGCCACCGGCTACGGCTCGGCCACCCAGCCCGGCTCAGGCGCCGGCCCCCTGAGCCGACGCCGAAAACTACACCCCCAGGAGCCCCCCGATGCCCAGACTCCACCGGCCGACCCGCAAGACCGCTGTGGTGCTGGTTCTGGCCGCCGTCCTGTTCAGCGTTCTGGGCGCCGGTCACCAGCCAGGCCGTAGCGCCGCACCAGACCGTCCGATCGCGGCGGTCACCCTCGCGGCTACGGCGCCGAGCGGCGGCCTGTGCTCGGTCCCGGGGATCGGAGACATCGGCGGGCTGCTCGGCTTCTGCTCGCTCGGCCAGTCTGGACTCACCGGGGATCTGAATAACCTGTGCCAGCCCGGGCTGCCCCAACCAGAGCCGGCCACCTCGGGCCTCGACGCGCTGATCAGACCGCCTACGGGACCGGGCAAATTGCTGCCCACGCCCTAC
>Ga0116216_10001569_pt1 | contig 15761 bp, 8 predicted proteins | sample Sb_taG_11_FD_89696 | JGI IMG/M metagenome (GOLD analysis project Ga0116216, IMG submission 89696) | Peat soil microbial communities from Weissenstadt, Germany - Sb_50d_3_AS metaG | ecosystem: Environmental > Terrestrial > Soil > Wetlands > Peat | place: Germany: Weissenstadt | collected 2010-09-21
CCGACGGCTACACCGAGTCGAATGACGACCCGGCTCCACAGGATGAGATCACCGGTCGGGTGCAGTACCAGCCGGAGATTGCCGTCGACCCGGTGACGGGGACCCTGGTCATGTCGTGGCGCGATGGCCGCGACAACCCCGCGCGGGACCTGGTGGCGACCTACATCACGACCAGCATCGACGGTGGCAATACCTTCAGCGTCCAGGACTATGCGAACCCCGAGCAAACCGCCACCGACGCGATCACGGGCCAGACCGACGTCATGGGCCCGGAGGCCGACAACGAGTCGTCGAACAACAGCAACCGCGACGGTACCTACGGCTATGGCACCTCGATGGGGCTGGCCGTCTACGACGGCCAAGTCTATCCGATGTGGGCCGGCGACTTCAACCAAGCCTCGATCGTCAACAACGCCATCCAGGGCGATCCGCTGTCCATCTATTTCCGGCCGATGGTCATCGCCGCCGGGCCGCGGATCCTCACCAGCACCATGGGGCCGATCCCGCTCTCCGAGGCCGAGAGCGGCCGGGTGAGCTTCACTGTCACCTACGACCGGCCCATCAACCCGCCCAGCGGGACCGCCACGTTCACCACCAACGACGTCCAGGTCTTCTACCATGACACCACCGACGGCGATGCTTCGATCCCGCTCCAGTTGCTGAGCGTCACCCCGGTTGCCTCCAGTGGCGTCGGGCCCGATAACAAGTTCGGCTACACCGAGTTTACGGTCACCTTCAACCCCAACGCGCGGCCCGACGACTCCGCCAGCGGCATCACGAATTTCACCGGCACGTATAGCTACCTGATCGCGCCGGACGACGGAAATGGCAACGCAATCGCCTCGCCGATCCCGTCGTACGTCATTACCCCGGTCGTCCAGCCGGTCGTCGGCCCGGTGCAGTCGACGGACGTGCCCCTGCGGATCCCCACCGAGGGCACGGGGGGCACAGGCACCACTGACGACATCACTACATCGACGATCACGCTGGCGGGCTATGCCAATCAGCTCATCACCGGCATCACGATCGGACTGACGCTCAACCATCAGCGCGCCAGCGACCTGACAATCACGCTGGTTGCTCCCGACGGCCGCTCCACCGTCATTTTCCAAGGTACCAGCAACGGCAGCCTGAACTTCGTCAATCAGCAGTTCGCCGTGAACGACCTCAATAACGGGCCGGTCGATGGCACCTACAAGCTCGTCATCGACGACGGCGCATCCAACAACACGGGCACGCTGACCGCCTGGTCGATCACGGTCAACTCGGAGCTGCCCACATACGGGCTGCAGACCGGCGCCCCGGACGATCAGAACGCTGACGGCACCGCCGACCAGAACGCGGTGACGACGCCGTACACCGGCCTGACGCCGGGCGATGTCTACGCGGTCCCCACGCCCCAGCCGACGACGGCGGTTACCTTCTTCGGCGCGGCGTCCATCCTCAGTCCTCCGTTCAATCAGAACACGTTGCCGCTGATCGTGCCCGGGCCTCAAGTTCTGAGCACCTCGGTGCCGGGTGGTGACAGTGCCAACGGTAACCTGATCACCGACGGCACGACGAGCTCGCTCAACGTGACGTTCGACCGGCCCATGCAGGTGAGCACCTTCACGCCTGCCCAGGTGCTATCGATCATGGGCCCGACGGGCTTGCTCTCCGGTCCGCAGTACTTCCCATCGAGCAGCAGCACCGGCCAGATAATCCCCGGCGCGACGAGCTCAACCAGCCCCGGCGTGCTCGACGCGACGTTGAACGTTCCGAGCTATGGCGGCACGTTCAAGATTGCCCAGATCACAGTCGAGCTTAACGCCGCGTTCTCGCCGGATTCGGGCCTCACTGCGGTGCTGATCGCGCCGGACGGGACCCAGGTCCCCCTGTTCTCGGGTGTGGGCGGCACTGGCTCGAACTTCATCAACACCGTCTTCGACGACACGGCGGAGAATTCGATCACCACGGGCACGGCCCCCTTCACGGGGACGTATCGGCCCACCGGCACGCTCTCGACCCTGGACGGCCACACGGTCGATATGCAGAATTCCTTTGGTCAGTGGATCTCCGGTACCTGGACGCTCCAGCTTACCAACAAGTCGGGATCCACCGGCATGCTCGACAACTGGTCGCTCAACGTCACGCCGGTGATCACAGTCACACCGGTCAGCCCCGTGAACGGGACCGCGACCACGTTCACAATCGGCTTCCCGCAGCAGCAGCTCAGCGGCACCTACACGATTCAGCTTGGTCCGAACATCCTCGACACCTTCGGCGACGCGTTGGATACGAACCAGAACGCGGGCCTGGCGGTGCTGCGGGACCAGGGTCAGAACAGCCCGACGACCACCGTCAAGTACACCGCGGCCGACCTGCCCAAGGCCATCCGGGCGCCGATCGGGACGACCGCGGGCCAGGTGACTTCCACCATCGCCGTGCCGGATAGTTTCATCATCCAGGGGGACACGACTTCCACCGGGGTCAGCGGCCTGCAGGTTCAGATCAACCTCACCTATCCCACTGACCCCGACCTGACGGCGACGCTGTATCATTACGACCTGAACGGGGACCTCCTGGGTCAGGTCACGCTGTTCAGCAACGTGGGGCAGGGCACCCGGACTGCCAACTTCACCAATACCGTCTTCGACGACAACGCGACGACGCCGATCCAGAATGGCAGCGCGCCATTCTTCGCCACATTCAACCCGCAGCAGTCGCTGGCGACCGCGTTCGCGGGCATGAGCGCCCAGGGGACCTGGACCCTGGTCATCCAGAACGCATCGACAACCGGCGGTACCGGAACCTTCAACAGTTGGTCGCTCACCTTCCAGAAATCGTTGCCAACCTCTGGCCTGGGCGAGCCGGGCAGCGACGACGTGACCGCCAGTTTCCGCATCTTCACGCTCAGTCAGGCCGATGCGCTGTCGAGCCAGCAGTGGACGGCGGTCGGCCCGGCGTCGATCAGCGGCATTGGCGCAGGGCGGATCGGCGGGCTGGCGATCGACCCGTCCGACCCCTCGGGCAACACGGTTTACGTCGCCGGCGCCAGCGGCGGTATCTGGAAGACGACCGACTTCCTGACGACCAACCCCGCTGGCCCAACCTACATCCCGCTGACCAACTTCGGCCCGACGTTCGGAGTCAACATCGGAAGCATTGCTGTCTTCGGCCGGAATCACGACCCCAACCAGTCGATCATCATCGCCGCCACCGGCGAGGGTGACACCGGTACCCCCGGCGTCGGTTTCTTGATCTCCATGGACGGCGGCGCGACCTGGAACCTGTACGACAGCCTGAACAACGTCGATTCGAGCGGTAATTTGCTGCCGATCGAATCGGCGGCGCGGGATCGAGCCTTCGTCGGCATGACCTCCTACAAGGTGGTCGTCGATCCCCAGCTCACTCCCAGCGGCCAGGTGATCATCTACGCCGCCATGAGCGGTCCCAACGGCGGCATCTATCGCAGCGAGAATACGGGCAAGACCTGGCAATTGATGCTCGCCGGTCAGGCGACGGATGTGGTCCTCGACGCGGACAGCGGTGCCGCCCTCAACCCGGTCACCGGCACGATCGGTCAGGGCAACCTCCAGGTCGTCTATGCCGGCATCCGCGGCGTGGGCGTCTACATGAGTCCCAACCAGGGCCAGGTCTGGAACCTGATGACCGGCGGCATCGGCAACCCGCTGATCGTCGACGTCCACACGGGCAAGAACACCAACCCCGTTGCCGGCCTGACCCCCAACGGCGCTGAGGGACGGATCGTCCTGGCTGTCCCCACCCCGACTGGCAACGCCGCGGAGGACGCGGTCTACGCGGGATGGCTCTACGCCGCCGTCGCCGCCCCCAACGGGAGTCTCTACGGGCTCTTCGTGACCAAGGACTTCGGCCAGAACTGGACCCAGGTGCGCATCCCGTCCTTGCCCCCACTCACCAGCGGTGGCATCGCGTTCCGACAGGCCATCGCCACCAACAACGTCAGCGAGCCCGACTACAATATCCTCGGCAACCAGGGGAATTATGACATTACCCTCGCCGTTGACCCGACCAACCCCAATATCACCTACCTGGGAGGTCAGCTCAGCTTCGGCCAAACCGGTCTGATTCGCATCGACGCCACCACGCTCTGGGATGCCCACTCCCTGGTCGCCTACTCCAACCAGAGCCAGTCCGGCGCGGTGAACCTCAATTCCACCGGCCCGGCCGCGGTCGACAGCAATCTGCTAGGGCTCTTCCCCGGTTCTTCCTACTTGAACTACATCCGCAGCCCACAAGACCCGTTCGAGGCTGGTGCGACCCTGCCTGTCTTCAACTACGCCAGCTTCACCAACAACGGCGCCGGCGTCGAGTGGATCCCGTTCGACATGGGCGGCACCGATTACCACCGTGTCGTCACGATGATCGATCCGACGACCGGGTTGCCGCGGCTCATCTTCGGCAACGACCAGGGGGTCTGGACCGTCCTGGATGATAACGGCACATTCGAATCGCAGATCGGATCTTCCGATTCGCTGGCGACCATCAACCGCGATGGCAACCTCCAGATCACCCAGTTCTATTACGGCGCGGCCCAGCCCAGCAGCGCGGCCGCCCAGGTCGCCGGTGCTTTGTTCTACGGCAGCGCCCAGGACGACGGCGGACCGGCCTCGGACCCCAATATTCTGACGAATGGCAATAGCCAGTGGTCCTACCCGTACTTGATCTACGGCGACGCCACCGGCGTGGCCACCGACCAGCAAGGCCTGGGTACCCTCTACCAGTACTGGTGGCCTTGCTGCGGCGGCGACTACACCGACTTTTTCCAGGTCGACGACACCGGCCGGACTTCCGGCTTGCTCCAGGCAAGCGGCGGTCTGCCCACGCCCGACCCACAGTGGCCGTTCACCGGCGGCGCCAACTTCGCGGTCAACCAGGTCAACGGCCAGGACGTTGTCATCAGTTCGGCTACTGGCAACATCTTCGCCACCACCAATGAGGGAGTGAGCTGGTTCGACATCGGCGAGCCGGCGGTCTTCGGCAGCCCTGGCAGCTTCAGCGACGCCTTGGCCTACGGCGCGCCCGACCCGACGGCCCCCGAGGGCGTTGGCAACCTGGGCAACTTCATCTACGTCGGTACCGCAAAGGGGCAGATCTACGTCACTCAGGACGGCGGCGGCAGCGGCGCGAGCAACAACTGGCTGAACATCTCGCTGGGCCTGAGCGGCGGGGCCGTCGAGTCGATCACGACCGACCCCATCCGCGGTACCCACGACGCTTATGCCGTCACGTCCGCTGGTGTGTTCTACATCAAAGATTCGATTGCTCTGGCGAACAACCCCACCGACGTCGCTGACGAGTGGGTCAACATCACCAATAATATCCATAACCTGCCGTACACCATCTTCAGCCAGAGCTACAACCCGACGACTGATCCCAACGACATCAAGCTCAACCAGGCGATGTCCCTATCCTCGATCGTCGCCGATTGGCGGTATATGATCCCCAATGAGTCCACCGACCCTGCTGGTCCGGGATATCACCCGGTGCTGTACGTCGGCAGCAATTCGGGTGTGTACCAGTCGACCGACGATGGTCTGACCTGGACGCTCTTCCCCGACACGACGTATTCCGCCATGATCGCGGATGGCGCCATCGCGGAGGGGGGCAACCTGCCCCACGTCTCCGTCACCTCCCTGAGCCTGTCGCTGGGCAACATCGACTCGAATACCGGTATTCCCACCCTGGCCGGCCCATACCAGACCTTCGTCTTTTCCGGCACGCTGTCGAGTGGATCGGAGTCTGTCACTGGGATCAGCAATCTGACGGGGTTGGTCGTCGGGGAGAGCATTACTGGCATCGGCATCCCGGCCGGGACGACGATCCAGGCCGTCTCGAGCTCGACCAGTACCATCACCCTTTCGGCGAACGCAACGGCCAGTGGCTCCCAGACCCTTGCCGCCGCCAACGCCACGACCACCCCAGACCCCGATCTGCTGATGGCCGCGACCTATGGCCAAGGCGAGTTTGCCATCAACCTGCCGCCGCTGATCCTCGGCAACGCGGTCACGGTCACCCCCACCAGCGGGACCGGCAGCGTGCCGACGGTGACCGGCCCGGTCACCATCAGCGGCTCGAGCGAGATCAGCGGTTTCGGCGACACCACCTGGATCACCATCGAGGACGTGACGAACCCGGCCAACCCTGTTGTCATCGCGGGCTTCAATCCCAAAAACGGAGCCGCAGTTCCGAGCTCGAGCAACTCCACCAACGCCTTGGGCAACTTCTCCATCCCATTCGACCCGGCCAGCTACTATACGTCCAACGGTCCCAAGACGATCGAAATCTTCGCCACCGACAACGCGGGATCGGTGGGTAACGTGGTGACGTACAGCTTTATGCTCAAGGAAAGTCTTCCCCCGCCGCCGCCGACCTCGCCCCCCACATTCAGCCAGAATCTGGCGCTATTGCCCGCTGACATCAAGTCAGCGCCCGGCGTCAACCCCCCGGTGACCAACCTTACCCAGCCTGTGCTCACCGGCGCGACCAACCCCGGGGTCACGATCACGGTCTCTGAATTCGAAGAGGTCAACGGGTCTTTCGTGGCGTTCGGGCCCTCGTACGTCCTGACATCGGGCGTCAACGCCGACGGTTCGTTCAGCTTCCCGTTCCTGAATCCGAATCCTTCGAGTTCGCCCCCGCCCGTGCTCAATGGAACCTTCCAGGTTTACGTCACGGCGCAGTATACCCAGTACCCCGGTCTCGGCACGACGACGAGCAATACCGTCACGTTCAAGATCGACAACACGACGCCGGGCCCAGTGACCGACTTCCGCCTCAACCCCGCCGACGATACGGGGATCCAGGGGGACAATATCACCAGCGACCGCGCGCCGCAGTTCATCGGCACGGCCCCGGCGGGCGATACAATCGAGTTATTCCAGCTCATCAGCTTCACTGGCACACTGACGAGCGGATCGGCGAGCGTCACGGGCGTCAGCAGCACCACGGGGCTGGCGGCCGGGCAGGCCGTCACCGGCACCGGCATCCCGTCTAAGACGACGATCCTGTCCGTCAGCAGCTCGACCGACACGATCACGCTCTCGGCCAACGCGACGGGCACGGGCCCCCAGAGCCTCACCGCAATGGTTCCCGTCGTCCAGAACACCACGATTGCCCAGCCCATGTCGACCAATGATGCCAACGGTAAGCCCTACGATTTCTCGATCAACTTGCCCTTTAACTTGACCAACGGCCAGATCGGGCTGGGAGTCGTTGTGCTCGACGTCTTCAGTGGCAATGCCTCCCCGGTGAGTAGCCCGGTGACCGTGACGATCGTCTCGGTCACGTCCGACTACAACGGCGACAGCTATTCCGACGCGGCACTTTACAGCCGCAATACCACCGCCAATACGGGGACATGGCTCGTTCAAAATACGACGCTTGTCCCGGCGACTCCTCTGCCCCCACCGTTCTGGTTCACCAGCGGGACAGCCTTTGGTCCAGCCAGAGTAACACCATTCCAGGGCGATTTCGACGGCGACGGTTTGAGCGACCTGGCGTACTACCAGTCCAGCAACGAAACCTGGTACATGTACGACTCGCAGACCAAGACCATGTCATCATTCGCCATTACGGGCGCGACAACATCGAGCATTCCGGTGGTGGGCTATTTCGACGCCAATGCTCCGGAAGAGGTCGGGGTGTACACGTTCGCCAATGGCGTGGGAACGTTCACCGTCACCGACGCGACCCATGGGCTACGCACGGTCACATTCCCGTCCGCCCAGGCCGGTGATATCCCGGTCCCTGGCTCGTACAACGGCATTGGTCCCAATAGCCCTGGTCACGACCAGTTCGCCCTCTATCGGCCCAACAACGGGAACTTCTATGTGCTGCAAGCCAACGGCACCTTCACGACGCTCAACCTCGGCGTGGGTAGCTCGCCGGACCTCAGCAGCCTCGTCCCCGTGCCAGGGAACTACAATCCGTATCTCAACACAAGCGTCAGTCCGGCCGTCTGGGTCGAGGACACCGAAGCAGCGGTGTTTGATCCGAATACCGGCGTCTACACGATCCTCGGGCCAAGTGGCGTCTATACCGTCGGCGGGTTCGAGAAAGGCGATATCCCAGCCCCGGCTGACTACGCCGGTAACGGCTCGACTCAGCCGGTGGTGTTCCGCCCGAGTACCGGGCAGTTCCTCGAGTTCATCACTGTCAACGGCAAACCGACGCTCACTGCCATTGCCACGTTCGGCCAGGCGTCGGCCGATATCCCCCTGGCTGCTCCTCTGTCATACCGTACGCCTCCCAGCGCTCCGTCTTCGCCGCCTTCGCCGCCATTGCCGCCTTCAACCGGCACAGGGACGGGCACGGGTACTACCGGTACAGGTACAGGTACAGGCACAGGCACGACGGGCACAGGTACAGGCACGACGGGCACCGGTACGGGCACAACGGGTACCGGGACAGGCACCGGTACGGGCACGACCGGCGGCACTGGGACAGGTGGTTCTTCGACCGGCGCCAAACCGCCTACCGCCCCTGGCAGCGGTGCGCACAAGACGCCGAAGCCGCCCGTCCATCACTCCAAGAAGCCGCCTGTGCACGTAAAGCCCAAAAAGGTTCAGCATGCCGCTCCCGAACCGAAGGTTCACGTTGTCAGCCATCCAGCCAAGAAGGTCGTCAAGGTCGTGACCGCGTCCTCGACTCTGGCCAAGAAACCCGTTCACGTGGTCGATCTGGCCTTGGAGCATGTTCACGTAAACCTCCGCCGCTCATCTTTGGGGAACCATGGCTGATGTGCTGACCCTGGCTCGATGACTGGCCTGTTACCTGGCATTCGGCCATCCTCGTCCCGCCCGGCGGGGGGAGGGGCGTGATAACTTGCCCTCGCTCCTTTGGCGCGGAGGACATGGGTACCGTGGCCGACCGACACGGGGCCGGGGGGCGATCTACCACGTAGGGTATTCGATTCCTGGGAGAGGGCAGGGGGGGTACGGCGGTGGCGAGCCGTGCGGCGGCGGCGAACAATAGCAACCGCCTCATCAAGAAGCTTGTCTGGACCAGTGCGTTTAGCCGGTGCTCGTCATGCCCTTGGGAGCGTGCTACAATCGTCTCCCATGAACCGTCGAACCTTCCTTCAATGTGGTCTGGGGACCGCTTGGGCGGCCCCCGTGATCGCCGCCGTGCAACACCGGGAGAAGCTCGACGGCGCAGCCGACGTCTTGACCCAGGCGGCCGCCGCAGGGCAGGTGGACGCGGCGGTTCTCTATGTCCGGCACCGGAGAAGCGTATTCGCCAGATCATTCGGGTCGGCCCGATCGGCGGATGACCTCTTCGTGCTCGGTTCGATCTCGAAGCCAATGACTGTGACAGCCCTGATGACGCTCTACGATCAGGGTAAGTTCCGGCTCGACGATCCGGTCCGGAAGTTCCTCCCTGAGTTCACCGGCACGGCCCGGGACCGGATCACGGTGCAGCAGCTTCTCACGCATGTGTCTGGCCTCCCCGATCAATTGCCAGAGAATGTAGCGCTGCGCAAACGCCACGCCCCACTGTCCGAGTTCGTTGCCAGGGCCATCCGTACCCCGCTCCTGTTCGAGCCAGGTTCCCGGTACGAGTACTCGAGCATGGCGATCTTGCTGGCCGCCGAAGTCGCCCAGCGGATCAGCAGGACCGAATTCGCCTCGTTCATTGAGGGAGCCGTCTTCCGGCCGCTGGAGATGAACCATTCCGCCTTGGGGCTCGGGCGGTTCCCGCTGGAAGCCATGATGCGGTGCCAGGCCGAGAACGCAGCGCCGGAATCCGGTGGGGGAGACCCCGCGGCCGCGGGGTGGGATTGGAACAGTCCCTACTGGCGCCGGCTCGGCGCGCCTTGGGGCGGTGTGCACGCCTCAGCCCCCGACGTGGCACGGTTCTTCGCCGAGTTCCTCGATCAGCAAGGCAAGGCTGTCCGGCCGCAAACCGCACGCCTGATGCTCCGCAATCACAATTCCGGCAAGTTGCCGCCGCGCGGGCTTGGATTTGCCATCGGCACCCCGGCCGGCAGCCCGGGCTGCTCGGCGGCGACGTTCGGCCACAGCGGATCAAGCGGGACTCTTGCCTGGGCCGATCCCCAGACGGAGACGATCTGCGTGGTGCTCACGACGTTGCCTGGTCGGGCCGGCCATCCGCACCCGCGCACGCTCGTCTCAGATCGCGTGGCCAAGGCTGTTGCCTGAAGGCGCACCGAGAGTGAGGCCGAGAGCCGTCACGGTTTCGGTGCGCTTCGATAAAGCACGGCGGGCAGGGATGCGGAAGAGTTATTGTCGTGAAGGAAAAAGGTGTGCGTCGTCGATCAGGAGGACAATGTCTGATAATGGGAATTATGTAAAACTGTGTGGCCTTTTATTCTCTTTGGGCTAGGATCCTCGGTGAGCACGATGCGGTGGCTGGCAGTCCTCAGGCGGTCGATCCAGTCGGCGAGAATGATCACTCCATCTCGAGGATCGCGCCGGTGAGCGAGACGCGTACCTCGCGGATCTTGCCGTCCGCGGCATTCTTGCCTCGGATCTCGTAGGAGTGAAGCTTTCCCTCGCGGTCGAGGTTTTTCCAGGCCTCGTTGAGGTTGACCCCCGGTATTGCATTGCGAGCGGCCGCGCGCACCGGTTCGGGGATGTCGTCGACCTTGACGGCTTGTTTGGTGAGGGCCGGCGGCAGATCGGGGTCGCCACAACCTGGCGCGCTGAAGGACGCAGCCAAAAGCGCCGCCACCTTGAGCGCTCGCGAAAGAGCTGGCGAGCCGCAGTCGGCGACACTTTGCGCCACTCGATCATATTTCGATAGCTGCTCAATAGTCACTTGAAATGATCTCGCCCCAATTGCGGGTGCTGAGCGCTTTATAGACTTGATAATTCATCTCATTGTGGAGGTACTGCACGTGACCGTCGCAATACAAGAAAAAACATCCCCGGCCGTGCCGGCTGATGAACTGGTTGACATCTCCGTAGGGATCACCAGGGCCGTGTCCCTCGCCTGTGTGACCCAAAATTGCGCCCGAGCCTTGTTCTTCCACGCAGGTACCGGCATCCGGCTCGTATGGATTGGGTGCACACGACCAGAGATTGGCACCGGGGGCCGAGCCGACCCAGGTCGCCATGCCACGTCCCTGTTGCAGGTTCTCCGAACGCTCGCCCACGCAAAGCGTCTGGCTCAATCCGTCAGTGATCAAGGCCAACGGCATGTAGCTCCCCCGAAAGAAGACCCCTTCGCCGTTGACGCCTGGCTCGCCGATCCCGAAAACACCGACATAGTTGGAACCCGCCAGGTCGCAGATGGGGATACTTGACGAATAGACCTGCCCCATGTACATCCACGTTTCGCTATTGGTGGCCGTCCAGCGGTGAGGCATGTTGTCGCTGGGGCACAGGAAAACGCTCAAGTTCACCAACCGGGAGGTGGACATCGTAGGCGCTTGCAGAGGCGTCTCGAATACGATGCTATCGTGGAGCGATTGCTGCTCGAGGTCTGGTAGAATCATGCTCGCCCAGCCCCAGCCTGGGCCGATTTCCGCCTGGAAGAGTGAACTGTAATTCGACTGGTAGCCTGGTGGCAGGGTGCCATGTCGGTTGGTGTAGTTTGCCAGAGCGAGACCCATCTGTTTGAGATTGTTCATACAGGCGGTTCGACGTGCTTGCTCGCGGGCGGCCTGTACCGCCGGCAAGAGAAGGGCGACCAGGACGGCAATGATCGCGATCGCAACCAGGAGCTCGATGAGGGTGAAGCCGGAATGCCGAGAAAACGCATCGACCCTTGGTCGTACTGCGCACCTGCTCAGGGCGTTCAGCCTGGCGTCGTCAACCGTTTTCATGCGCTGGATCCATCGGTCCACTTTGAACTCGATCGAATTGGGTAAAGCGATTTTTACACGCTCAAAAACCGCGAGACCAAGCCAAACAAGCACTCGAGTCGTCTTGCCCTCAGGATGGATACTATCCGGCGAAAGCCACTTTCGCAACCATTGCCGTCGCGTCGGAAGAGTCGTGGGTCGTTGCTCAAAGCCGCCCCGAGTCGCGAGGCTAGCTCACATCACGGTGTGCTCAATACGAGTCGCCGCCGATGACCTCTCCACCTGCGATCGTGCCGAGCGCCCTCCACGTCATTCCGTCGATCGACGACTTGACGAACCGCACGCTGCCGTCGGCGAGCAGGGTGTTCACTCCCCCGGGGTGGTAGCTCCGGGCAGTGATCGCCCCATAAAGCGGCTGATTCTTACTGATCAGCAGCGTCAAGATATCAAGATCGGCGTGGCTGGTTGGGTTGATAGCCGGCTTGTTGGGCGGGAAAGCCGTGGTCATGCCGGTCTCCTGCGAATTGCCGTCAACCCAGGCGGTGTGCCCCGTGCCGGGGGGGACAGCATTGCATGCGGCGACCGTTGTGTACTCCGAAGCGACCGAGAGAGGATCGACGTTAGGCGAGGGGAGAGGAGCCGTCGGCGAACTGAGGTTTGGCTCGGAGAACTGACCACCGACCTGGCAGAACGGGTTGAGTGCCTTGACGTCGGTGGCGAGGAGTGTCTGGCTGGTGCCGTCGGTGAACGCCGCGATCCGCCTGCTGACATTGGGACCGAAAACCCCGCGCGTGGTCGGTGGGTTGTTGTACCCGCTGGTCGAGAGGGCGTTCCATATAAACCAGTCGCCCTCATTGAATCCATAGCATGGCACACGGGCGTTGACGCCCGACGGAAATGACGTCAAACCATCCATGTTCGGGTCGCTCGGGCAGAGAAAGCAGGTCAGCGCCAGGCCGACGACCGTCGAGTTCTGCACGGTGCGATGCGTGAAGAAAAAGTTGATCGAGTTGAACGCGACCCCCTGTTCCATAAAGGGCAGAACTCGGGCATGGACGCTAAAACCGTTGTAGGTGAAGGTCCCGTTGATGTAACCGGCGATGTTCGACGGTGGGAGCGCCGAAGCGATGCTCTCATAGTTATGTATACCGAGACCGATTTGCTTCAAGTTATTCGTGCATTGAATGCGCCGCGCCGCCTCGCGCACGGACTGCACCGCCGGCAGCAATAGTGCGATCAGAACACTGATGATGGCGATCACCACCAGAAGCTCGATCAATGTAAATCCGATCGGTCTCGCCGCCGTTGACCTGCCACTGATCGGTCGCATGTGACTGCCTCAGAGAAATTGGTATCGTGAAACGAGAGATCGGTGCATCCGCCCCAGATTATGCAACTATACAATCTATCACATTCTCCGAGGCGAAACGACTCGTTGCGACCAGGGTTATCGGGAAGAGCGGCCTCTCGCGAGCAACGGGTGAGCCCTCCCGAGTTCTGTGTTAGGGGATCATCAACAATCCCCCTTGTCGTGGGTGGAATCGGGATAGCGTTTTTCGAGGTCGGTGAGAAAGCGGTTGATCTGGCGCGTTCCCTCTCGGTGTATTTGAGGATGGCACCGTTCGAGCCATGATTCCACCTTGCCGAAGGCTTCCGGCCAGAGCACCAATCCGCCGGCGATGATCGCCGGAGTCCCAGGGCCGGGCAGAATGAAGCCGACAATCCCCGCGGTGACGAGCATGACCCCCACCTCCTTGGGAAGCTCCTTGATCTTGTTGAGTACCGCTTGTTCCATACCGGCTTGGTCTTGCCCTGACGCACCATGCATGTACTGATTGCCGGTCTCTCCGGCGCGGTCGATTTCTCCTGGATCGAAAGATGCCTGCTCCACTCTACCCTCCCGAGTGATCTTGTCGCGGTTGAAGCAACCAGATCGGCGCGGGATCCTGATCTAAACCGTTGATCTCACTTCCAACCAGAGAAATGGCGAGTTGTGCCTCGTCCACCGTGCGCTGATTGTTGCGACAATCGCCGACGTAGGCGACCTTGAAACCTCGCCGGCGGCAGCTCCGCAGCCAGCGGACTCGACCATCAGGCCGCTGGTTTCCGACATAAAAGTTCGTACCCAGTGACTCCGCCAAAGAGGCCAGGCTTGCACGTGGATCTTCCGAGACGATCCCGATCTGGGGGTTTCCCTTGGCACGCAATCGACGCAATGCGGAGACCGCCCCAAACCGGTGCGAACGGCGGAAACGGATCAGGCCCCCGACTCGCCCGTTGATCCCCACCATGAGTGAATCAGGCGGCTCTGGTTCGGTCCGGCAAGTAACCTCGCGCCCGTGCGGATTAGGGAATCCTTTGGCGGATGAGCCAAGATCGCCGACCTTGACGCAATCGTTGCCGTGCAGCAAGGTTACGTCGGCGGCGAAATCGGCCGGCAAAAGGTCGAGCGGCTTGATATCTCGAGCGATGCACACACGATAAAGCGCGGTGCTCCGTTCGTCGCTGAGGTCGCGGAACGCTGCGGCGGCGTAACGTAACAGGTCCTCCTCGGAATGGCCGGGAAAGACCTGGACGGCATCCAGCTCCAGTAGAGCGCGTTCCAGTGCCAGGTGATGGTCGAAGACCAAAAGGTCGGCCGTCGCCAGCCGCTTGAGGAATTCAGGCAGCGCGCAACGGCCGTGGTCGTAACCGACGTGAGCGGTTGACCGATCACGGTCGATTTCCACCCATTTGACCTCAACCAGCGCGAAGGCGTGGCGGACGAAGGCGGCGCAGAGTTCACCGAGCGATTCTCCGAAGAGGTCTAGATCGCGCAACTGGATCACTCCCGCGGACCAGGAGACGCTGACCCGCGGCGGCGAGCTCGGATTTTCGACTTGGCTTGCGTTCATCGCGACACGACGAGCAAGATTGGATCGCGAAAGGTCCGTCTCGTCCTATGCCTGCCCTCCGGGCGCGTACGGCTTGAGCTGTCCGCTCTCGACCATCGTCTCCAACAGCACGGCGATCTCGCTTTCTTCACGGTCGAACACGTTGAAAATCTGGCGCAGCTTGTGCCGCTGCCTCTGAACTTCGTAGCCGAAATACAAGACTCCCAGGGCGGCGACGATCAGGGGGACGATGGGGATCTCTTCGGTATTCATGCAACCTCCTCAATGGGATAGAGATGATGATCAAATCAGTTCCGTTGATGCCTCACGGAGGATCTTGACCATGCCGTCGAATCCTTCGCGGTACAGCTCGCGGCGGATTGCGCGGTCGAGCGGGACCGCGGTGCGATTGACGGCGACGAAACGGAGGAATTCCTGTAAGCGCGCGAGCGCTTGTTCGGGGTGCTTGATCAGGCCCAAGTTCAGGCGAAAACCGCGGTAACCACGAGTTTTTCGATTGGGAGGAGCATGAAGGTCGTAGACCAAGATGATCGGGTCGTGCCCAATCAAGTGCGGCGCTCGCTTGAGGATCTCGACCGATTGCTCAGGTGTGAGGATGTAAAACCCATCCTGCTTCTCGAAACTGAACATCGTGGCCAGATGAGAACGGACCAACTTGGCCACCGAGCTATTCCAGCCGGTGTCAATTAAGAAGATGTCGAACCGCTTGGCCTCGGGATCCAGTGGTTCATGACTCGGCTTGAATCTCAGGTCGAGCTTGCTCTTGTGCGTTGATTTTGGCTTGTTTTCGTGCGACATCGGTCGTGGTCCCCTGGCTGTTACAAGGGGCGGGCAAATCCTAGAGCGGTTAAAGGTTCAGGTCGTTGGCCACGCTTTCGATGAACCGGACAGCGTGACGTCGGTTTTCGTCGGTGGCGAACATCTTGGCTGCAAGCGAGAGCTCGGCGTTGACCACCAGGCGCTCATGGGCGAAACTTACGATCAATGAGATCCATTGCGAGCGGATGGTAAACTCGGGCCTGGCGACGTGCCACGACAGTTCCGTTGGCACCAGGATCTGGTCCCGCCGACGGCGA
>Ga0116216_10001572_pt1 | contig 15747 bp, 18 predicted proteins | sample Sb_taG_11_FD_89696 | JGI IMG/M metagenome (GOLD analysis project Ga0116216, IMG submission 89696) | Peat soil microbial communities from Weissenstadt, Germany - Sb_50d_3_AS metaG | ecosystem: Environmental > Terrestrial > Soil > Wetlands > Peat | place: Germany: Weissenstadt | collected 2010-09-21
GCCATGCCTCCACGGCGCGCTGCCCGCGGCGCATCCAGCCCGGCTCATGGCGAGCAGCTGCCCTGGGCCGTCATCTACTACCAGGCACCGGACGGGACGGCGCCTGCTCTGGCGTTCCTGGACAGCTGCCCGGCAAGATCGACGCTGAGTTCACCGCGGTGCCAGACGCGGTTGCCGCGGCGCCGCCGCCCCGGTTCTCCGGAGGCGGCAAGTAGGAGGCCATGCACGGTGACATGGGCGGCCGCGGTGAGCACGGGCCCTGTCGCCGGCCGCCACGCGGGCTGGTAGCGTCCGCGGTGTGCCGTCGGCGTGGATCGGACTCGCGCTCGCGTTCGTCTCGGCGCTGGTGACCAACACGGCCTATTCGCTCGAACACGACGCGGCGGCGGCCCTGCCGCCGCTGTCGCCTCGCCGGCCGTTCCGGTCGGCGAAGGTGCTGCTCCGCGACCGGCGCTGGGTGACCGCGTTCGCGGCCGAGAGCGCTGGCTGGCTGATGTACGTGGCGGCGCTGCGGCTCGCGCCGCTCGCGCTTGTGCAGGCGGTGACCGCGTCCGGGGTCGCGGTCCTCGCCTTCGCGACGGCTCGCGGGCACCCGTCCCGGCTCGCCTGGCGCGAGCGGTTCGCGGTCGTCCTCGCGCTCGCGGGGCTGACGCTGCTCTCCCTCTCCCTGGTCGGGGCTCAGGCGTCTGATCACCGTCCGGCAGTCGCCGGAGTCGTCATCTGGCTTGCGGCGTGCGGCGGTGGCGCGGTGCTCCTCATCGTTGTCCCGGCCCGCTTCGCCCGCGCGGCGACGCTCGGTCTGGCGACCGGCCTGCTGTTCGCCGACGGCGACATCTCCGCCAAGCTCGTGGGCTACGGCGGGCTGTGGCTCGTGGCGCTCGTCACGCTGATCGTCGCCTACGCCAGCGGGACCAGCGTGCTTCAGTCCGCGTACCAGCACGGCGACGCGCTGACCGCGGCCGGAACGGCGACCATGGTGACGAACGCGGTCCCGATCGTGGCCGGGTTCGTGCTCTTCGGCGAGACGCTGCCGCTCGGGACGCGGGCCGCACTCCAGATCGCGGCGTTCGCGTGCCTCGTCGTGAGCGCCGTCGCACTCGGTCACCCGCAGGGGCCACGCGACCGCCAGCCAGGATCGCGCTGACCCGGATCGGGACACGTCCGCCCAGCGCCCGGGCCGGTGTGCCCCCGGCGGGCTGACGCGAGCCAGGGGCGAAGGACCCGTGATTTTCGGTACCCGCCGCCGGCTGTCCAGGGTCTTTCGGCCATGTCCGGGCTGCGGCTCCGTTCCGAGCCTGGAGCGGTGACCGACGTAGCAATGGTGCAGACCACTGGACTAAGCAAGTCTTACGGGCGCGTGCCCGCGCTGTCGGATGTCAGCTTGTGTATCGGCGGCGGTGAGGTGTTCGGGTATCTCGGTCCTAATGGCGCGGGCAAGACAACGACACTGCGGCTGCTCATGGGCTTGATCCGGCCGACAGCGGGCAGCGCGGCCGTCCTCGGCTTCGACGCGTGGCATGACAGCGCCGAGATCCACCGCCGGGTGGGTTACCTGCAAGGTGAGGCCGCCCTCTACGACCGGCTGACCGGACGGCAGCACATCAGCTACTTCTGCCACTTGCGCGGCACCGGTGACCAGTCTGGCGCCATCAAGCTGGCCGACCGGCTCGACCTCGATCTGGACCAGGCCGCGCGGACGCTGTCCAAGGGCAACCGGCAGAAGGTGGCCGTCGTGCTCGCGCTCATGTCCGCACCTCAGCTGCTTATTCTCGACGAGCCGACCAGCGGCCTGGACCCGCTCGTCCAGCAGGAGTTCCTCACGATCCTGCGCGAGCACACCGCGCGCGGCGGAAGCGTGCTGCTCTCCTCCCATGTCCTTGCCGAGGTGCAGCGGATCGCCGACCGGATCGGAGTGCTCAGGGCCGGGCGGCTGATCGCGGTCGAGCGCCTGGAGGTCCTGCGGGCCAGGTCGCTGCACCACATCACCGCACGATTCACCGCGCCCGTCCCAGCCGATGCCTTGGCCGTCTGCCGGATGTCCGTGACCTGCGAGTCAGCGATCAGGTTCTGACCTGCACCGCGCCGCAGAGTGCGCTCGACGCGCTGCTGAAGGAAGTCGCCAGGCACGACATCGCCGATTTCGAGTGCGCGGAGGCCGAGCTGGAGGAAACCTTCCTCGCCTACTACGGAACCGGAGCCAGCGATGCTGCGTAGCGTGGGCCTGAAGACCCTCCACGACCAGCGCCGGGCGCTGATCGTGTGGAGCCTGAGCCTCGTCGTCCTGGTGGCGATGTATGCCGCCATCTGGCCCAGCATGCGCGACCAGCCCTCGATGAGCGAGTTCCTCAACCAGCTGCCCAAGGCGATGCGAGCGCTCTTCGCCGCGGCCAGGGCAGACCTGTCCACCCCCGTGGGTTACGTGCAGGTCGAACTGCTGTCCTTCATGGGCCCCCTGCTCCTGATCATCTACAGCGTCGCGGCTGGTGCCAGCGCCATCGCAGGCGAAGAGGACCGGCATACCCTCGACCTGCTCCTGGCCAGCCCGGTCAGCCGCACGCGCGTCCTCGCGGAGAAGCTCGCCGCCATGGCCGCCGGCGCGACGCTGCTCGGCGCGGTCACCGCCGCCGCGCTGCTCGGTGAAGGACGCCTGGCCGGCATGTCGCTGCCGGCCGGCGGTGTCACGGCGGCGATGGTCCACATGACGCTGCTCGCCCTCGTCTTCGGCACCCTCGCGCTGACGACCGGGGCCATCAACGGCCACCCGGCACTCAGCCGCGCCCTGCCCGCCGCCGCCGCGGTCGCCGCCTATATCGTCAACGGCCTGGCACCCGAGGTATCCTGGCTCAAGCCAGCGCAGCGGTTCTCGCCGTTCTACCAGTACGCCGGGCACGACCCCCTCAGGCACGGCTTCTCCTGGCCGGCCATCCTCGTCGCCGTCTCGACCATCCTGCTGCTGGCGGCGATAGCGGCGGCAGGCTTCAATCGCCGGGACCTCGCCGCGTGAACCCCGAAAGCCCCAGGCCGACATGACATAGGACGCCGCGACGCCGGACCCGCAGCAGGCCAGGGCAGATTCCAGCGGCACAGGCGCACATCCTGGTGAACCGCACACCGCCGGGATGGCCGGGCGCCTCAACTGGCTTCGCGCCGGGGTACTCGGGGCCAACGACGGCATTGTCTCAGTCGCCGGCCTGGTCATGGGTGTGGCCGGCGCCACCACCTCACGGGGCGCCATCTTCACCGCGGGTCTCGCCGGGCTCGTCGCCGGCGCGGTCTCGATGGCACTCGGCGAGTACGTGTCGGTCAGCAGCCAGCGAGACAGCGAAACCGCGCAGCTGCACAAGGAACGGCACGAGCTCAAGAACACCCCCGCGCAGGAGCTCGCCGAACTATCCGCGATCTACGAAGCCAAGGGGCTCTCGCCAGCTACCGCCCGGCAGGTAGCGACGGAACTCACCGCCCGTGACGCGCTGGCGGTGCACGCCGAGGCGGAGCTGCACGTCGATCCAGAAGACCTTGCCAACCCCGTGCACGCAGCCGCTGCCTCTGCGCTGTCGTTCCTCTTCGGCGCGCTGCTGCCGCTGCTCGCGATTCTGCTTTCCCCAGCACAATGGCGAATCGGCGTGACCGTCGTAGCAGTCCTGGCCTCACTCGCCGCCACCGGAGCGATCTGCGCCCGCATCGGCGGCAGCAATCCGCGACGCGCAGTGACTCGTGTCCTCATCGGCGGCGCGGCGGGTCTCGCACTTACCTACGGCATCGGCCACCTCTTCGGCACGGCAGTCGGCTAATCGCTCCCAGCGTGCCAGGACGCCACACACTCGCCCTGCCTCCGTTCCGTCCGAGCGTGCCGACTTGTTGATCCAGCGATCGCCAGCCGACGCCAGGCCACCGCCGCTAGACGTCGGACCCCGATCTTGCGAGGTCCTCCGTGGCCTTTCCCGGTGCAGGACTCGGTCGAGCCGCACAGCGGCGTACCCGAGAGTAGACAGTGCGCAGACGATCAGCAGATCGGTCAGGGACAGCGGCTGGGTTTTCAGCAGGTCGCGCAGGAAGGGCAGGTACAGACCAGCGAACTGGAGAAGCAAGGCCGCGCCGATAGCTACGAGCAAAGACGGGTTGTCCAGGGTACCCGAGCGGACCCGGGAGCCCGCCGCAACAGCAAGCTGGGTGGCGCCGAGTGCGAAGAAGGCCATGCTCTGCCATGGCCGCCCGGTGGCGTGGCCCCAGATGGCCACGCCCAGAGTCACCGCCGCGATCACCAAGCCGACCCGGATAACGCGCTGCCATAGCCCGGCCCCGAGCACGCTTTCGGCAGGGGGCCGGGGCGAGCGGCGCATCGCGGCCGCGTCTGCCCTGGCTACGCCGATGTCGGCCCGGCGCAGCGCCGGGCCGTCGTTGACCCCGTCGCCAGTCATCGCGACGACGTCGCCCGCGGCCTGCCGGGCCTGGATGATCGTGAGCTTCTGCTCTGGAGTGGCCCGCAAAGTTCCCGCCAGGTCTCGGGGCGGCCCGGGATGTCAGTGCGGATCGCCTGATCGGGAAGACCGAGCACGCGGCGGAGGATCGCCGCCGCGGTCGGCTCTGCCGCGCCACGACCGTCGAGGCCGCCGGTGTTGGTGAAGACGATGACCCCGATCCGGTCATCGGGAGCAACGACCATCGCGGAGAGGAAGCCGGACACGACGCCGGTCTTGCCGACCGTCTTGTGACCGCTCTCCTCGCCGGGCTCGAACCCGAGTCTCATGCCGGGCACCCTGGGATCGGGCCGGAACTGCGGCTGGAACATCGATGCCAGGGTGCCGGGCTCCAGCACCGAGCCGTGCTCGCCGGCCGTCATGCGCAGCAGAGCGGCGACGTAGCTGGCCATGTCCGCCGTGGTGGAGTACATCGCGCTCCCGCCGGGGGTCAGGACCTCGCGGTGGGCGACCGGCTTGAGGCCGCTGGAGCGCAGCACGTATCCGGTGGCTAGATGGTGGCGCACTCGCTCGGACCTGGTGAGGTCCGTGTGCTCCATTCCCAGTGGCTCGAAGATGTGATCGCGCAGATAGTGTTCGAGGGGCTGGCCGGTCACGTCCTCGATGATCTGGCCGAGGACTGCGAACCCGTGGTTGCTGTATACCCACTTGGTCCCCGGCTCGACCTCCACTGGCAGGCCCTTGCGGTAGTAGTCGGCCAGGGGCGGCGCGCCCGATCGTCCTGCCCGGTCGCCCGAGCCGACGCCGGGCCGCAGCGGGTCGGGCAACCGCCGCCAGTAGCCGATCCCGGCCGTGTGGGTGAGGAGGTGCCGTATGGTGGCGGGCCGGAAGCTCGCCTTGGCCGGGATCAGCCGGAAGGAGCGCAGGTTGTCGTTCGCGGGAGCGTCGAGGTCCACCAGTCCCTGCTCCCATAGCTGCATGACGGCGATGGCGGTGAAGGTCTTGGTGATGGACCCGATCCGGAAGACCGTGTCCTGGGTGATCGGCTCTTTCGATTCGGCATCGGCGACCCCGTAGCCCCAGGAACCACTCCAGGGAGCCGTCGCGGACCACGCCGGCGGCCAGCCCGGCCGGGGGCGAGCGGTCCAGGACCGTGGCCACCGTGGCCCTTAGATCGTCGATGGTCACGGCAGACCACCACCCTGGCACATGAGATGTGACCTCATCTTCAGTCAAGAGCGCATGGCCAGTGGCGGACAGGGCTGAATAGTGTCCGTCAAGGTGACGTTCGGCTCTAGCCGCTGGGACTGACTTCGCGTCATCCTGACCGCAGACTCGCGATCCGCAGCTCGGAACAACAGACACAGGCGGGGATCACCATGAAGATCGAGTACTTTCACGCCTCGAAGTACGGCAACGGGGCCATCGTCGCGGAGGAGTTCAAAGACCAGATGATCGCCATGGGCGTTACGGTCAACGTCCATCCCATCCGGGCGGCGAGGCCCGAACAGCTGCCGTCGGCCGACCTGTACCTGTTCAGCTCGCCCGGGCGCTTGGGAAAGCCCATCGGCGGCATGCGCCGCTTCCTGAGGAAGGTGGGACTGCCCGCGGGCACGAAGTACGCCATCTTGACCACTGAAATGGCACCACGACCGGACAAGGAGACCGGGCGAGTGCCCACCGAAGACGAGCTGGCCAAGTGGCAGCGGGTCCGCCCGATTATGAACGAGATCTTGCAAGGCAAAGGGCTTGTCGAGGTCGCCGAGGACAAGGTGCTGGTGACCGGGGTCAAGGGGCCGCTGGAGGAGGGCTGGCAGCAGAAGGTCCGGGCCTTCGCCGCCCGCATCCCCGTGCAGGCCTGACCGGCGCGATGCGCGGCACCTGTGAAGAAGCAAGTGCTCCTCGCCGCCGTAGGCGGCGGATCGGCAATAGCCGGTCGGCGCGTTGCCCGCCGCTACCGGCTCGACCTTGCGGCGGCCTACGCACGAGTGACCGCCGTCGATCGCGCTGCCGTGGTGACCGCGTTCGGCGCGGTCGAGTACGCTGAACGCGGCAACGGTGAGCCGCTGCTCGCGATTCACGGGTTCTTCGGCGGCTGCGACTCAGGGCTCCAGTCTCTGCGCGGCCTGGCCGATGACCGCCGGGCCATCGCCCCATCGCGTTTCGGCTACCTTGGCTCCAGCATGCCTCCGGGCGCCAGTGCGGCGGACCAGGCCGACGCGTTCGCCGCCCTCCTCGACGTCCTCGGAATTGGCCGGTCGGACGTGATCGCGTTCTCATCGGGGGCTACCTCGGCCCTCCAGTTCGCCCTGCGGCATCCAGATCGGGTCAAGCACCTCGCCGTGATCTCCGGCAACCTGCCTGGAAGCTCGACGGCTGCGGTCCCGCCACGAGCTGCCAGGCTGGCCTACCGGGATTTCCCGATGTGGACGCTCAAGGTCTTCGCCCGGCCGGTCCTGCTCCGGCAGATAGGAGTCCCGGCAGGGTTCCCGCTCGCGGCCGGGGACGCGCGGATCATTTCCGACCTCATCGACAGCATCTTCCCGGTCGCGCTCAGGGCCGAAGGCGCGACCTTCGACGCCTTCGTCTCCGACCCGGACGTGAACAGCTACCCACTAGAGGCGCTCATCGCACCGACCTTGATCGTTCACGCCAAAGATGACCCGCTTGTCGCCTACGACGCGGCCCGGCGGGCCGCGAGCCGCGTTCCGGGCGCCCGGCTCGCCAGCGTGGAGCGGGGCGGGCACCTCATCCTTGGCAACGGGCAGGCCGTCGGCCGCGAGGTCACCGCCTTTCTCGCCGGCTCGAGAGTGCCCTGACTCCGACCCATAGGGGGTTCAGACATGAGCGTCAAGGCCACCGAGCTATGGCAGATGAGCGCCGCGGACCTGGCCGATGCCATCAGATCCAGGCAGGCTTCCAGCCAGGAAGTCATCCAGGCGCACCTACGGCGGATTGAGGCGGTGAATCCCGCGGTGAACGCCGTCACGGTGGTGCTGGCCGAGCAGGCCCTCGATGCCGCGAAGGCGGCTGACCGCGCGGTCGCCGGTGGCGGGGATCTGCCGCCGCTGCACGGGGTCCCCTTCACCGTCAAGGAGAACATCGACCTGGCCGGGACGCCCACCACGCAGGGCGCGAGGGCGCTGGCGGGCGCGTATCCACGTCGCGACGCCCCCCACGTGGAGCGGCTCCGGGCGGCCGGTGCGATCCCGATCGGCCGCACCAACCTTCCCACCGGCGCGGTCCGCTGGCACACCGACAGCGAACTGCGGGGAGCGACGGTTAACCCGTGGGACCGGACCCGGACCCCTGGCGCCTCCAGCGGCGGCGAGGCCGCAGCGCTCGCCACCGGCATGAGCCCGCTGGGGCTCGGCAACGATACGCTCGGGTCGCTGCGCTGGCCGGCGCAATGCTGCGGGATCAGCGTCCTGAAGCCCACCTTGGGCCGCATCCCGCACGCGACCAGCGTTGAGCCAGCTGATCTCCCGCTCGGCACCCAGCTGATGATGGTCGAAGGCCCGATGGCGCGCCGGGTTGCCGACCTGCGGGCCGCCCTGGAGATCATGGCCGGACCCAGCTGGCGCGACCCGTGGACGGTGCCCGCGCCACTGCGCGGCCCCGCACCCGCCACGCCCATCCGCGTGGCCCTGGTCACCGACCCGGCCGGCCGGGGCACCGCCCAGCAGGTGCAAGAAGGGATCCAGAAGGCGGCCAGCGCTCTGAGCGACGCCGGCTACGCCGTCGAGGAAGCCGAGCCGCCGTCGATAGCCACGGCCGCCAGGACCGCGCTGGAAATGCTCAGCACCCCCGGCACGCGGGCGGGCTGGCAGCTGATGTCATCGCTGATGCCGGACGACACCAAGCAGTTCATGGCAGCGTTCTTCGAGGCGGCCGGCGACCCGGACCCGGTGACGGCCACGCTGAGCTTCATGACCCGGCAGTCACTGCTGCGGGCATGGGGCGAGTTCCAGGAAACACACCCGCTGATCGTCGCACCGATCTTCACCGAAATCCCCTTCGAAGCGGGCACGGACCTAGCCCCCGGCCACGTGGCCCACACCATCCACGGCATGCGCATGACCCTCGCAGTCAGCGCGCTCGGACTGCCCGCCGTCGCGCTTCCCGTCGGAATCGGGGAGAGCCTGCCCCAGTCGGTGCAGGTAATCGGCCCACGCTACCGGGAGGACTTGTGCCTGGACGCCGCAGCAGCGCTAGAGGACAGGCTCGGCATCATCACCCCCATCGATCCCAGATAACGCAACCAGCATGGTCGATCTGCTAGTCGATCTGGAACCGCCACCGGCTGGCGGCAAATCTCCTGCCTGACGCTGCAGAGGCGATAGCGTTCGGTGCCCAGATGGCGAACCTATTCGCGGCGACAGGCCAGGTTGTAGGCACGGCCAGCCGTTCAGGAGGAGCAGGTCGAAGTCAGGGTGAAGGCGTTGCCAGCGTGATTAAGGTTGCCTGTGTTGCAAGGGCGCCGCTATCGTCGCCAACGATTATAATCTGGCCGGAAAGTCTTAATGCCGCCGGCCCTGGTGCCGGAGGTGACATGCACGGCCGTCGGGCGCCAAGTGCCGAAGGGCGGCCAGGGCCATGTCACGCGAGCACCTCCGGGTGTTTCGGCGACCCATTCGGCGCTGGCGTTGGAGCAGCCGCGCCAGGCGGGCACTACTGGGTGGCGGCGAAGCTACTCGCTGGATGGGTGCTCTCGGCGGCGGCGAGCCTGTAGCGGTGGTGGGGAAAGCGCCGGGATAAACCGGCATGGAGGAGGAGATGAGAGAGCTCTACGTCGAAGGACTAGCGATCCACGACGGCCCCGAGTCATGCGTCGACGACCCGCGAGGGCGTGGCGAAGCGTTGGCAGGGGCACGTGCAGGCCGGGCTATCGAGCCGCGAAATCAGCTCTTCGGGGTGCTGACACTGTCCCACTTGTGGAAGGCAACACCGCTGCCGGCGCTATGCGCGAGCCGTCAGCGGGCCCCGCGCGGTCAAAGAACCAGGGCATGTGCGGAACCTTCATGCGCGAGAACCGGGAGATCCCGTGTCTTGCCCGCCTGGCTGATCACCGGGCGGGCCGCTCAGGGAACGCTGAGGCGGTAATCCTGAGATGCACGAGCGCGGGAAGTCGGACTCCTGGGTCACCCCGAGCCGCTTGGGCATCTCGGCCAGCCGCCGGACGGGGGCGTCATCCAGCATCGCGGCGACAGCAGCGTCGAACCTCTCCTGGCCGCCGGCGGTCTGCACCGCGCGCTCCAGGTGGCCAGAATCCCGCCACCGCGACACGTTACTCACAATCCCATCTCCGCCTCACGTTCGGCCACGTAGCCGGCGTACAGCTGCTCCGCCTGCGGGATCGCAGCACGGTACACGCCCGCTCCTGACCGAGCACTGCTGGCCACGATCGGTAACTGCCGCTGTGGACGCAGGACAGGCCGTGCGCGACATGCCGGCATGTTCACCGCTTAGCGTCAGGTGAGCTGGGAGAGGTCGAGTTCGGCTTCGTGCCCATCTGCGAACCGGACAATCACGCTGGCGTGCCCGCCCACGGCCTCAAGGTAGGCGTTGAGAGTGGACAGGAGCAGGTCGTGGGGCTGTTCCATGCGGCTGACCGCTGCCTGCGTGACGCCCATCCTCTTGGCGAGTTCGACTTGGGTTAGCTTGGCGGCTTGCCGTAGCGCGGCCAGGCCCATCGCGTAGGTGCGGTCGGCGTCCTCCATGTCCCGGCGGACCTGTGCGACGCCTTCGGCCAGGTCTGGCCGCTGGGTGAGTTCGCTGATGCGGTCGTTGCCGCGGATGAACCTAACGTCCTCGGTCATCGGAGTTTCCCTTCTGGCGCAGCCAGGCATCGACGAGCGCTTCCCCGCGTACTGTCGCGCTTGCGTAGAACACGTCCCCGAACGTCTTCTTGTTGAAGCCGATCAGCGCGATCACGACCTCGTCGTCGGCGGGGAACCAGCAGATGATGCGGACGGCGACCTCGGGATCGAATGGGTGGGCGACCCGCCAGAGTTCGTGCCGGCGGGCTTGGCGGACTCGCTTGAAGGTCGCGGACTCTTCGGCCGGCTTCGCCGGCAGGTCGGTGAGGGCTTGCAGCAGCGCGACGGCGATGGTCAGGAGTCGGCCGCCCTGCTTTTCGGCGTGGTGGAGCCAGCGGTCGAACTCATCTGTCCAGTCGACGAGCACGTCTCTAGTATGAGTTACAGTTAATATAACGTCAAGTTTGTATCCACTGGTAGGCGGTCGCCAGACTGGCGTTCCCGGTTGTTGACCCTGCACATCAACGGCGGCGGCATGGCTCCGTGACGCACGAGGTCAGGTTCGCCGTGAGCGTCGCGACGCTAGCGTTACGAGATCCATGCCGGGTCTGCTGTGTTGGCGCTTGGCGTGGGCGGCAAGCGCCTCGGGTCGGGGAAACCGAGACTGGTGTAGCCGGGCGCGCGTTTGGCCAGTGCCGCGGAGAGGACGCCGGTCATCTCGTCGTGGTAGTCGTGGACCTCGGCGGCGCTCTTGCCGTCGCGGGACCGGAGGATCCGCCCGGGTACTGCACCACGCGGCCCTTGTAGGAGACCGGCGCGGCGAGGAACAGCGTGTCCAGCGCCGGGCAGTCGAATCCTTCCCCTGCGTAGGGCCCGGTAGCGACGACGAGCAAGGGCGGGCCGCCGGGCTGGGGCTGCAGCCGTCAAGTGCCGCGGCGCGGCTCTTCGCGCCCATGCCGCCGCGCAGCACAACCGGATCGTGGCCCATGTCCCGCAGCGAGTCGGCCAGTTTCTGCAGGTGCGCGGTCCAGTTAGTGAGAACCAGGCAGTTCCTGCCACGGGCCAGTGCGGCGGCCACGTCGGCGGTGACCTGCCTGGTCCGCTGGTCGTCGGCCGCCGGGTCGCGGTAGATCGCCGTGATCCCGCCGGGCACCGATGGGTCAGCGTCGCCGGTGTAGCAGTACGCAGTCTTGTGCACACACAGCACGGGAGCAGGCCGGTCGTAGGTCTGAGCGTCTTCTGGCAGCGCAAGCGTCGGCGGGCCAGCCTGGTTGAGATGAAACGTGATGGTGTGCCGGACCTGGCCGACCTGCATAGTGATCAGGCCGTCGAGCTTGTCACGGCGGAACGGGGTGGCGGTGAGGCCGAGCCAGCGACGCGCCGGGATCTGCTTTGACCGCGTGCTCGAACGCTGCTGCGGGGACGTGATGGCATTCATCAGCGACCACCAGGCCGTATCCGCCGGTCAGCGCGGCGGCGTCGTCCCGGCGGGCCAGCGTCTGCAAGGTGACGACGTCGATGGTTCCGCCGAGCCGGGCGCGGCCGCCACCGAACTGGCCCGGATTCACGCCGAGGAACTCACCGATCCGGGCCCGCCACTGACCGGCCAGCGCCTTGCGGTCAACCAGCACGAGGGTCGAGGTCGCATGTGCGGCGATCACTGCGCAGGCGATGACCGTCTTGCCAGATCCGGGCGGGGCGACCAGCACGCCCAGGTCGTGGCGGATCAGTTCTGCGGCAGCTTCCCGCTGGGCGGTGGTCAGGGTGGCGGTGCAGGTGAAATCCTGATCGCTTCCTGCCGAGCGCTCGTCGGTCACCTCCAGGCGGCTGCCTGCCTCCTCGGCGAGAGACGTCACCGCGCCGAGCATGCCGCGCGGCAGGATCAGGCCGCCGTCGATGGTCTCGTCGAAGCTGTACAGGAACCTCGGTATGCCGTACGTGGAGGCGCGCATGCGCTGCCGCTCGTAGAACACGGGGTTGTGCATCGAGGCCGCATGTCGCAGCGTCGCGGCCAGGCCCGGGGTCAGCTCGGCGTGCTCCACCCGGATCCCGGCGCCGAGCCGGGCGCGGATGACGGGAGCCGGCGCCGGCCGTGTCGCGGATGAGGTCGGCGAGGCGAGTCGCGTTACCTCCGCGCCGACAGCAACCCGGCAGGCACGGTCGGCTGCCCGGGTGAGCTCGCGCGGGGTCATGCGTCCCAGCGTGGACAGGTACGCTCACTGGTCCTTGTGCGGTTCGAGTGTCTCCATATTCAGGAACACGGTCGCGCCGTCGCGGCGGGCGGGCTTGAACAGCGGCGCGGCGATCAGGTTGCCGACCCCGCCTGCCGGGAGCAGGTCCTGGGACGGGAACAGACGGTCGTAGCTGGCCAGGTTCATCCGCCCGCGAAGTGCCATCGCCTCTCGCAGCAGGCCGCTGCCCAGCCGGCGTGCCGCCTCGGCCGGCACCGGGGCAGTGAAGAACACCGACGCGTGGGCTCCGACGCCCGACCGTGACACCTCCAGAGCCACCGGCACCTGCAGCGCCCGCCCGGCCTTGACATACATCAGAACGTCGAACATCGCTTCGGGCCCGCCGAAATCAGCGGCAAGCCAGCAGCAACGGTCACCATCTAGCAGCGGGTACAGCCCGACATGCGCCTGCCCTTTCAGGTGCGCGGCCAGGACGTCTGCGGTCATCGGCAGGTAATCACGGTCGGCATGCCGGACACCCTTCCGCCAACCGCCGCGGACCGCCGGGACCCATCCGGCCTTGCCGGTACGCCGGTTGTGGAACCGGACCGCGTAGACATCCGCGCGGGCAGCGAACAGCGCGCCAAGAACGCCACCTTCGCCTCCGGCGGCGAGCCATCATGCACCGGACCGGGCGGCGCCTCGAAATACCCCGCCCGTGCAGGCCCGGGCGGCGCCGCCTGCTGCGGACTGAGCCTCAGCAGCCTCAACAGGCGCTCATTCTCGGCCCTCAGCCGCGCAAGCCCGGCCGGGATCGTCGCGGGGATCTCGGTCACGCTCACAACTTACGCGCGCCAGGTGGCAGGCCGAGCCGTGTACATGAGCGCCGAGCGTAAGACCCGGGCATCCACGGCAAGATCGTCCTTGTTCCTTGAGTTCCCGGGTGCCGCAGGTCCGGGTCTTACCGATCAAGCGCCTGGAGATTCAGCGGGAGATGGCTGTCGATCGTGGGTGCTGATGTTCGCCGGGATTGCTGTCTTGTGTTCATATGCTTACCTTCAGCGGTGACGAGGGCACCGGTCGTGGCAGGCTGAGATGGTGAAGCGGGAACGGGCCATCGAGCTTGCCGAGCATGTCTTGCGGAATCTCCAGAACGGCCAGGAGGAGTGGCCGCTGAGCCTGGTGACCGAGGTGTACGTCTTCGGCTCGTTCGCGCGTGGCGCGTTATCTCCGCACGACCTCGACGTCGACATCGAGCATGAGCGTGATCGCCGGTGGGGTACGCACTTCGCGACTTCGCTGGCCTACGGCCGTGATCCGCATGCGGCCATGCGCCGGATGCTCACTACCGGGAAGCGCGGCTGCCAGTTCACATTTGACTTCCGGAGGGAAGCTGATTTCGACCTGACCCTGTTGTGGCGGAGGGGCGACAGCCTCGCCACTGCGCTGGAGCGCCTGCATGCGATCAAGGCTGACCCCATAGCGGGGCGCGCGCCACGGGACTCCATGCTGCCGGAGTTCGAAGGACTCGACGAGTGGGTGCCCCGCCCCTATCGGGAGGCCCTCTGCGCGGCTGTCAGCGGGAAAGTCATCAGGCTTGAACGCGTCCTGCTTCCGGACGGTCCAATAGCGAGCCAGATAGCGGCAGAACATCTTGCTGACCGGTGGAAGCCGTCGAGCCCGCTGTACCGGGCCGCCACTGCGGTTGTTCACTACTGGGAGAAGCGTGGTATCGATCCTGGCCGCTGTCATCTTCACGGGACTGACATTCGTGACCAGCAAACGCCGTATTTCGCGGGGTTCGGGTGGCGGTATTTCAGGTCGATCCCGGCGTGCCTGACAAGGTTTGGCGGCGTGGAATGGATCGAGGTCGTCCATCCCACGAGAACCCGGCCCCTGGATTGCCTCCGGATCGTTCCCCTGGACGGCGAAAAGCTTGATCAAGCTGCGTGGGACTGAGGTTTCGGCTGGCGTAAGGATTCACGGCGAGAGGCAGGTCATGAGCACCGATGAGTTGAACCCTGAGCCGGAAGAGCAGCTCATCGGCGAGATGCTCCGCGAGCGAGGCGGCATTGATCCGGGCAGGCTTGGGCCGGTTGCTGACCTGGCAGCGCTGGGCCTGGTGAACAGCGCATGGCGGAACACGTGCGTCGAGGACTGGCACGCCGAGGGCCGGGTGCATGACGGCGACATGATGCGGATCAACAGCCACATGACCTGGCGTGGCCGCCAGATCCTCCGCCGCTGGATGACCGACACCGGGCTCGTCGCCGATGGACCTCTGTCGGCTCTCGACGGTGTCCCGGCCGAGGAAGTTGATTGGCTCGCGATCCGGCTGTTCCGGTGGCTGGTGAACCCGGCCCGGAAGCTGGCTACCGGCGCGACGCTGGCTGAGCTTGCCGGTGACGACCTGGGGGAATACGAAGACGCCGCTGACCTGCGGCTAGGAGGATTTGCCAAGCAGGCCGCAGACCGGGGAGCCCGGTTCGGCCTGGCGCGGGCCGCTGCGCACGGCGCTGTTGCCTGCCCGCGCTGGTGGGGTCATCCTCGCTGGCCGGACCTGGTGGACAGGCTGCTGATTGCCCTCGACGATCCGGCCGATGATCACTGGGGACAGGACGGAGAGTTCAGGAAGCGCCTGCCGCCCGAGCCGTTCATGGTGGCGGATCGAAAGCTGCTTCGTCGGGTTCTCCGTTCGCGTCCGTGGGACCTCACCTCCGAGTCAGCGGTGTGGCTGGTCAGTGCTGGTATCGGCCATCCGCGCGACTGGGCATGATCACGCCGAAACTATGCAAGTCACGCCCCCGACCGGATTATCTGACGCCTTAGGCTCCGCGACGAGGTAGCACCGCCAGCAGGCCGAGCGGACCGCCGCGGGGTATCCGCTGGCGCGAGACCGGGCATCCGTTCACCACTGATACGCCGTCGGCGGGGAATCTGCCCCGGATGGACATCCGAACGGCAGGGCCCGCTGCGCTAGCGGGTACATAGCGGGGCAATAGCCGCCGCCCGGCGGAGCCGCCTGGTCAATCGGCTGCATGAGTCCTTGGCCGGGTTTGTGCTGGGTGGCGGAGGTCATGGCCTCAGGCAAAGATCTTCAACCTCGTCTGGAGGCCCATCATGAACAGCGATCGCGACATCGTGTTCAAGCGGTGCGGGTGCACCCGCGAAGACACCGGCCGGCAGCTCGCCGGGCACTGCCCGCGCCTGGCCGAGGCAGCACATGGCAGCTGGTATTACGCCGTGCAGGTGACCACGGTCGGCGGGCGCAAAGCCCGCTACCGCCGGGGAGGCTACCCGACCCGGGAGGCGGCGGTCGCTGCCCGCCGAGCGCTCCTGGACGCCCCGGCCGGCCAGGCCGCGGCCGGTGCATGGACGCTGGCACGGTGGCTGCGGTAC
>Ga0116216_10001575_pt1 | contig 15728 bp, 15 predicted proteins | sample Sb_taG_11_FD_89696 | JGI IMG/M metagenome (GOLD analysis project Ga0116216, IMG submission 89696) | Peat soil microbial communities from Weissenstadt, Germany - Sb_50d_3_AS metaG | ecosystem: Environmental > Terrestrial > Soil > Wetlands > Peat | place: Germany: Weissenstadt | collected 2010-09-21
GCCGCAGTACGCCGAGTACCTGGAGCGGATCGAGGCGCTGGTGGCGGTCGTCAACCATCGCCACGGCACGCCCGACTGGATGCCGATCCAGCTGAAGCTGCGCGACGATCTCGAGGAGGCGATGGCGGCATACAAGCACTACGACGTGCTGCTGGTCAACGCGATGTTCGACGGCATGAACCTCGTGGCCAAGGAGGGACCGATCGTGAACGAGCGCGAGGGGGTGTCGATCCTCTCGGAGAACACCGGCGCACACGAGGAGCTCGGCGAGTATGCCCTGTCGGTGAACCCCTTCGACATCCAGGAGCTGGCGAACTCGATCTACGCAGCGCTCACGATGAATCCAGGTGAGCGCAGCCGCCGTGCGCAGGGGCTGGTGGAGATCGTCACCTCGCGCGATCCCGGGGACTGGATCGACGAGCAGCTGGCGGACATCCGCGCTAAGGGCGCCTCACGATAGTCGGGGAAGGCCATGCCACATGTGGCATGGCCGGAACGACCGCATGCGGTCGTTCCACGGGGCCGCGCATGCGCGGCCCCGCCGGTCGGCGCATGCGCCGACCGCAACCGCACCCCGACAAGCTAGCCGTGATGCCTGGACCCGCTAGTCTTTCTGCCCGACCCGATGACCCTGCCCGCACCCACATACGATCTTGTGCTGCTGCTTGACCCACAGGTCGAGCAGGCGACGCGCGCGAAGATCGTCGCCGACGCGCGCTCGGCGATCGAGGCACAGGGGGAGTTGCTGCGCCACGACGAGTGGGGTGATCGGGCGCTGGCATATCCGATCGATCGCAAGACCGACGCGGAGTATCACCTGCTGCAGTTCCACGCAGGCACGCCGGAGCTGCTCAGCGGCTTGGACCGAGCACTGCGGATCACGGATGGCATCCTGCGCTTTCGGATCGTCAAGCTGGCGCCGGGCGTTCCAGACGCGCCAGACATGAGCGCCGCGCCGGCGGCAGGACAGCACGTCGAGGCAGAGTCCGTGGCCGCGGTCGAGGTTGAGGTCGAGTCCGCGGTCGAGATCGCGATCGGCGAGCCCGCATAGCCTCGTTCGGCGATTACGCGAGTCGCGGCGAGGTAATAAAATCCAACCCATGCTCTGGGCCGAGGACATGAGTGATCGTCAGTCGACGAGCAAGACCGACGTGTTGCGTGCTTCGCCGCCGATGTTCGACTCAAGGCTCTTGGACGCCCTCTCGCGCGTGCATCCGACGGTGCCGGTGGTGATCTTCGTGCCCGTGATCGTCGTCCTGACGGCGTGGGGCCTGCAGGACGTGAGCGTGCCGGGCGTAGTGGGGCTGATGGCCGGCGGCTATGCGCTGTGGACGCTGTTCGAGTACTGGCTGCACCGGATCGTGTTCCACTTCGAACCGGCGGAGGGGATTGGCGCGCGCATGCACTGGATCATCCACGGCGTCCACCACGACCACCCGAACGATCCTCTGCGCCTGGTCATGCCGCCGGCGGTGAGTCTGCCCCTTGGCGCAATCGTGTTCGGGGTGCTGTACGTGATCTTCGGCGCCCGCTACGCGCCCGGGCTGGGAGCGGGGTTCTTCGCCGGCTATCTGGCGTACGACATGACCCACTACTACCTGCATCACTTCCGCCCACGCGGGCGGTTGGGAAGGATGCTGCGCGAGCGGCATATGCGCCACCACTTCCAGGACGAGACGTGCGGCTTCGGGATCAGCGCGCCGTACTGGGACGAGGTGTTCGGCACCTCTCCACGCAGGCGTTGAGGGCTCGCTTATGGCTCAATCAATCCACGCAACGTGCAAGATTCTGAGCGTCCCGATCAAGAGTCACAGCCGAAGCCGGGTCTAGACTCGCGATCAGAGTCAAGAAGGCCAATCAGTGCCCCATCCCGGGCCAAGCAACAAGCCGAAAGGAAGAGGAAGTGGCCGCCACAAATATCAACCGAATCGTGATAACTGGAAACCTGACCGCCGATCCCGAGCTGCGCTCGCTGCCGAGCGGCTCCTCGGTGTGCAGCCTGCGCATCGCATGCAACACGCGCCGCAAGAACGGGAGCACAGGCGAGTGGGAGGACAAGCCCAACTACTTCAACGTCACCGTGTGGGGCGCGCAGGGCGAGAACGCCGCCCGCTATCTGTCAAAGGGGCGCCCCGTGGCGATCGATGGGCGACTGGAGTGGCGCGAGTGGGAGGCACAGGACGGCACGAAACGCCAGGCAACCGATATAATCGCCGACTCGGTGCAGTTCCTGGGCTCGCGCGACGACGCCTCCAGCGGAGGCGGACCGATCGAAGATCGTCCAACGGGCGACGGGGCCTCCAAGGGCAGCGACGTCCCGGTCGACGAAGGGGATTTCCAGCCAGCACCTGTCGCCAGCGGAGGCGACGACGACATTCCGTTCTAGCAATCAGCAGACAGCGAGGCACTTGTGGACAGACGTACTCACGGCGGAGGTCATTGATGGGCAAGGCGCGTGGTCGCGGCAAGCCGGTTCGCCGCCGAGACAAGAAGGGCGGACCCGGAAGCGGCCGGCGCAAGCCTTGCCAGCACTGTCGCGACAAGGTAGAGCAGGTCGACTACAAGGACGTGGCAACGCTTCGGAAGTTCATCTCCGAGAAGGGCAAGATCCGCTCTAGGCGGATCACCGGCGCGTGCCGACGCCACCAGGTGCAGATCGCCCGCGCGGTCAAGCGCGCTCGTGAGCTGGCACTGCTGCCCTACGTGAACGAGAGCGGTCGCGATGACAGTCCTCGCCGCGAGCGCGGCGATCGCGACCGGGAACGTTAAGGGTCCGTAGATGCCCGAAGCAATCCTTCTCAAGGATGTCGAGGAGCTCGGCGAGCAGGGCAAGGTGATCGATGTCTCGAAGGGCTACCTGCGCAACTACCTGGTGCCGCGCAAGCTCGCCCAGCCCGCGACGAGGGGCGCTATCGAAGCGATCCGTCAGCGCCAGGAGGCCGCCGAGAGGGCCGCGAGGAGCGCCGTCGAGAAAGCCCAGGAGAATGTGAGCCTGCTGAACCGGACCGTTCTCACCGTCCCTCAGCAGGCAGGCGTGGACGGCCGCTTGTTCGGGTCGGTGACCGCGCAGGACATCGCGACTGCGATCCGCGAAGCGCGCGGGTTGAAAATCGACAAGCGCAACGTACACATGCCCGAGCCGATCAAGAGCGTTGGCACCTACATGATCGAGGTCGAGGTGGTCGAGAACGTGATCGCCACGATCAAGACGATGGTCGTCGCGAAGAAGTAATCGCCCGCGCAGAAAACTCGGGCACCCTCCGGACGCCGGTCACATCCACCCTGCGGCCTATCGTGTTGTGCTCGTGTCCGCATCTTTCTTGGCCTCAATCGCCCACGGCGAGGCGGTGCTGCGCTTCCCCTACGACGAGCGCCTGCGCCAGCTTTTGCGTGCGGTTCCGGGGCGCCGCTGGGATCCCGTTGGGCGAGCGTGGTGCATCCCCCTCGATCCCGAGCGTGCTGAGGCGCTCGCGCGCCTGTTCGCCGGCCTGTCGAGAGCGCCAGATGTGACGCACGAGCTCGCCCGCGCGATCGAACGCCAACGTGCCAGACGCCGCTACGACGAATGCGTGCTCGACCTCGCCCGGCCCGACGAAAACTGGTGGCTCAGTTTCGCAACCGACACCGCGCCCGCGCTCGCCCAAGCGCTGCTCGAGCACCCCGACGGCTATCGCCTGCCGATGATCGCCCGCGCACTGATCCCACTCGACAGTCATGCCGCGCACCTGGTCGAAGAGCTGCCCACGGCCACCTGCCGACTGCGTCTGACCGACGACGCGGCGCATGCACTTACCGAGATCAAACAGGGCGCCTCCGTCACTCCGGAGCGGGGCTCGCGGAAGCGGGGCTCGCTCACCCACGACGTCGAGCTGCGTCGCGACCGTCGCGGGGAGCATTGGATCATGATCGCCGCTGCCCACACGCCGCTCGCCCGGGTGCTCGCCGGTCGTGCCGACCTGCGCGCCCTGGACGGCCCCGACGCAACGTTTGCGCTGGCGACTGTCGAGCACGACGCCGAGTCGATCGCCGAGCTGATCTCAGAGCTCCAGGTCGACCTGATCGACCCGCGCGTGCAGAGCTGGCTGGCGCGCGTCACCACCTGGACGGGCACGGTCGAGGCTGCGGGCCCCCACGAACAGCCCGTGTTCCTGCTGCTCGGTGAGACTCACCGCCTGCCGCGCGAGTTGCGGGAACAGGCGGTGAGCGCCCCCGGCGGCGCGACGGTGCCGTTGACGCTCGAATCGTGGCGACTGATGGACGGACGGCTGCGTGGCTGGATCAGCCCCGGGGCAAAGCGCTGCATCGCGGCTCTGCGCGAGGGCCAGCCCGCACCTGCAGCCGTGCTCGAACGCTCCACCCTGCACGAGGATCCCATCTTCGTCCTCGCGCCCGGCCACGACCCCGACCAGCTCGACGCCTTCACGGCACTCGCGGGCGTGGCGCCCGGCAAGTCCCGCCACGACGGGCGAGGACATGCGACGGGGGGCGCGGGCGAGCATGCTGGGCTCCCCTCGATTCGCGCCGATCCGTTCTGCGTTCCCGAGCTCGACCGTTTTCTCACCGCGCACAAAACCTGGATAGCACCCGAGGCGCTCACACTGCTGCAGGAGATCCGCGAGGAACACGCCCAGGTCGCTGGTCTGGTGGCACTCTCAGCCGCGACCGATGCCCCGCTCGACGTCCCCGGGCTCGGCGGTGAGCTGAAGCCGTTCCAGCGCGCAGGTGTGCGCTACCTGCTGGCGCAGCGGCGAGCGTTTCTCGCCGACGAGCAGGGTCTCGGCAAGACGATCGAGGCGCTCGCGACGCTCGAGGCCGACGCCGCCTACCCGGCGATCGTCGTGTGCCCGGCGAGCCTCAAGCTGAACTGGCTGCGCGAGCTCGAGCTTTGGCTTCCTGGCCGCAGCGCCCAAACGCTCGCCGGCACACGCGCGGACGCTCCGATCGTGCCTGCCGACGTGATCGTCGTCAACTACGACATTGTCGCCGCGCGGCTGGCGCAGTTACAGAACCTTGAGCCGCGCGCACTCGTGCTCGACGAGTCACACTACTGCAAGAACGCTGCCGCGAAGCGCACCCAGGCGGTCCAGCGGCTGTCCGCGACGGTGCCGAACGACGGCCTTGTGCTCGCGCTCACCGGCACGCCTGTGATGAACCGTCCACCCGAGTTGATCGCGCAATTGCGGATCCTCGGGCGACTTGCCGACTTCGGCTCGGGCGCGCAGTTCGGTAAGCGCTTCTGCGGCCCCGACGCGTGCCTGCGCCTGCACTGGCATCTGCGCGCGCGCTGCTTCGCGCGTCGCCTGAAGGCCGACGTCCTACCGCAGCTGCCGGCAAAGACCCGTGCCGTCGTGCCGATCGAGCTCGACAACGAATCCGAGTACCGTCTCGCCGAGCGCGACGTCGTCGCGTGGCTGCAAAGCCAGCCGCTGGACCTGCGTGAGCTCGACGCGAAGGTCGCGGCGGCGTTGCGCGCCGAGCGCCTCGTGCGGCTCAATGCGCTCAAGCTGCTCGCCGCCCGCGGCAAGCTCCACGCCGCGTTGGCCTGGATCCACGACTTTTGCACTTCCGGCGAGCGCCTGGTCGTGTTTGCACACCACCGCGAGATCCAGCGCGCCGTGCTTGAGCGCTTCCCCTCGGCGTTGCACATTCTGGGTGAGGACACCCACACCGCCAGGGACACCTCGCTGCGCGCATTCCAGGCGCCCGACGGCGCCGAGAACCAGCTGATCGTCTGCTCGATTGAGGTCGCCGGCCAGGGCCTCACGCTGACGCAGTCCTCCAACGTCGCCTTCCTGGAGCTCGACTGGACCCCAGCGAAGCACGATCAGGCCGAGGACCGCTGCCACCGCATCGGCCAGCAGGATGCGGTCAACGCCTCCTACCTGCTCGCGGCCGGCACCATCGACGAGGCGATCGCGACCCTGCTGGAGCGCAAGCGCGCGGTGATCGGCGCGGTCACCGACGGCCGTGCCGAGGATGAGGGAGGCGTCGTGGACGCCCTCGTGCGCGAGCTGCGCGGCACGCCCTACCGACACCTGAGTGCCGCCGCGTGAACGCGAGCGGCTAACCTGGCGCCGTCGAGAACCTCGACCTGGAGGTTGCCCGGCTTTGCGTCCGTCCGTGCTGGGAGCATCTGTTGCGCATTGATTTCCTCCGACGTAGCGGCTTGACCTTCAGACCCACGGCTAGAGGCAGCCTAGACTCGCCCAAGCCATGAGCACCGCCTCGGTAGCCAGTGGCGCGAGCAGCCGTGCGTCACGCTCACAGGGCGCGGCGGGGGGGGTAATCGCGCCGCCGCATAACCTCGACGCCGAGCAGTCAGTCCTGGGCGCGATCCTGCTCTCAGATCGCTCGCTGTACGCGCTGGTGATCGAAGAGGGGCTACGCACGGAGGACTTCTACCGCGAGCGCCACGGGACGATCTACGAGGCGATGCTCGCGCTGTACAACGAGTCAGAGCCAGTAGACGTGCTGACGGTCACCGACCGCCTGCGCCAGATGGGCAAGCTCGAGGAGATCGGCGGGGCCGCCGCGGTGGACGAGCTGACCGGCGTCGTGCCCGCCGCCGGGCACGCCCGGCGCTACGCGCAGATCGTCCGCGAGAACGCGCTGCTGCGGCGCCTGCTGAAGGCCTCGTATGAGATTCAGGAGAGCGTGCTTGGCCACCAGGCCGCGCCGCGCGAGCTAGTGGAGCAGGCGGAGAAGGCAATGCTCGAGGTCGCGCGCGATGACCGCCAGCAGGATTTCCGCGCGATCGAGGAGGTGCTGCACGAGGAGCTCGACAAGCTTCACCGGCTGTCGATTGAAGGCACCTCGCTGACCGGAACGCCCTCGGGGTTCAAGGACCTGGATGAGATCACGGGAGGGTTTCAGCCCGGGAATCTGATCATCGTCGCCGCCCGTCCGGCGATGGGCAAGAGCGCGCTGGTGTGCAACATCGCCGAGAACGCGGCCGTCGAGCACAAAAAGCCGGTGGCGCTGTTCTCGCTGGAGATGGCCGAGGCCGAGCTGGCCCAGCGCTTCGTCGCCTCCCAAGCGCGGATCAAGGGCGAGGAGCTGCGCAAGGGGCGCGTGGCCGAGCAGCGTTGGCCGAAGATCCTCAAGGCCTCGCAGCGCCTGGCGGCGGCGCCGCTGTGGGTGGACGACTCGAGCGATGTGGGGATGCTGGAGATTCGCGCAAAGGCTAGACGGCTGCACAGCCAGTGCGAGGGAGGGCTGGGGTTGATCATCATCGACTACCTGCAGCTGATGCGCACCGACAGCCGCTACGACAGCCGCGTGACGGCTGTCGGCGAACTGAGCCGTGGCCTGAAGATCCTGGCGCGCGAGCTAGGGGTGCCGGTGATCGCGCTGTCCCAGCTCAGTCGCGCGGTGGAGTCGCGGACTCCCAAGAAGATTCCTCAGCTCTCCGATCTGCGCGAGAGCGGAAACCTCGAGCAGGACTCCGACCTGGTGATGTTCATCTATCGCGACGATTACTACGACGAGGACTCCGAGCGTCCCGGCGAGGCCGACCTGATAATCGCCAAGCACCGCAACGGCGCGACGGGGAAAGTAACGCTCACGTTCCAGAAGGAGTACCCGAAGTTCATGAACTACGCCGGAGAGCGCTACGCGCAGTGACCTCCGACTGTCCCACCCCCAGCTCTCCGTAAACTCTCTCGGCATGCCGGGAATCGTGATAGTCGGCGCCCAATGGGGCGATGAGGGTAAGGGCAAGATCACCGATCTGCTCGCCGAGCACGTGGACGCGGTCGTGCGCTTCCAGGGCGGCAACAACGCTGGACACACGATCGTGCGCGACGGAGTGGAGTGGAAGCTGCACCTGATCCCGTCGGGGATTCTGTATCCCGGCAAGCGCTGCGTGATCGGCAACGGCGTGGTAATCGACCCGAAGGTGCTGATCGAGGAGCTGGATGCGCTGCGCGGACGCCGGGTGGACGTGGGCGGGCTGCGCATCTCGGCGAACGCGCACCTGATCATGCCCTATCACCTGCTGCTCGACTCGGCCGGCGAGGCAAAGCTCGGCAGCCTGCAGATCGGCACGACGAGGCGAGGCATCGGGCCGTGCTACGCGGACAAGGCGGCTCGATTGGGCATCCGCGTGCAGGATCTGCTCGACGAGAAGATCCTCAAGAAGAAGATCGTTGCGGCGATGGAGCCTAAGCGCCTGTCGCTGCGGCCGTTTGAGAAGGACCCGACGCTCGACCTGCACACGATGACCGAGGAGTACTTGACCTACGGGCACCGTCTGGAGCAACACATAGCCGACACGGCGAAGCTGATGTGGGACCTGCTCGACGACGGCAGGAAGATCATCTTCGAGGGAGCGCAAGGAGCGATGCTTGACATCGACCACGGCACGTATCCGTTCGTCACCTCCTCGAACCCGCTGGCCGGCGCGGCGTGCGTGGGGACCGGGATAGGACCGAAGAGTATCGACGAGATCTGGGGGATATCGAAGGCCTACACCACGCGCGTGGGCGCGGGGCCGTTCCCGAGCGAGCTGCACGACGAGATGGGGGACCTCATCCGCGAACGCGGAGGCGAGTTCGGCACGACCACCGGGCGCCCGCGGCGCACTGGTTGGCTGGATCTCGTCGCCCTGCGCTACGCGGCGCGGCTGAACACGATGACGGCGCTGGTGGTGACCAAGCTCGATGTCCTGTCAGGGCTGGATCGCATTCAGGTGTGCACGAGCTATCGCGGTGCCGAAGGAGCGACGTTTGACGACTTTCCCTACCACCAGACCGTGCTGCACCACACGACCGCCGAGCTGACCGAGTTGCCTGGATGGAGCGAGGATCTCGGCGAGTGCCGCACGTTCTCAGATCTGCCGAGCGCGGCGCAGGAGTACCTGCAGTTCATCGCCGAGCACGTCGGCGCGCCGGTGACGCTCGTGGGCGTGGGCCCGGGACGCGAGCAGACGATCTGGACAGACGCCGGCCTGCAAACGCTCGTCGCCAGCAACGGCTGGCCGATCCCCGATCGGGCTCCTACCTCAGCGTAACTTGTACTGACGTATGTGCAGACGTGGGGCCTTGAGAGCGTGGTCTGCTCGTGCGTGCTCGTTAGGAGCGACGACGATGGGCCGTGCAGGAATCGAACCTGCAACCTTGGGCTTAAGAGGCCCCTGCTCTGCCGGTTGAGCTAACGGCCCGTGAGGGCGCCGGCGGGCGTCTGCCGGCTCGACGTGAGATTCTAGCCGAGGCGGCGCGGCGCCTGGCCGTTCAGAACACGACCGTTCGCCGCCCGTCGACGATTACGCGATCGTCGAGGTGCAACGACACGGCCCGGGCCAGGACCAAGCGCTCGATGTCGCGGCCGACGCGCGCGAGGGCGGCCGCGCTCTGACGATGGTCGACGCGAACCACATCCTGGTCGATGATTGGCCCGTCGTCGAGCTCCTCCGTCACGTAGTGCGCGGTTGCCCCGATCAACTTGACCCCCCGCTCGCGCGCACGGCGGTAGGGATCGGCTCCGGCGAACGCGGGCAGGAAGGAGTGGTGGATGTTGATCGCCGGCATCCCCATCCGCTCCAGAAACTCGCCGCTGAGGATCTGCATATACCGCGCGAGCACCAGCACGTCGGCCCTACCCTTCAGCAGCTCGAGCATCGCGGCCTCGGCATCCTCCTTGCCGCCCTGCGAGACCGGCACGTGATGGTAAGCGACGCCGCCCGCCGCCTCGACCTCCCGGCGCAGATCGTCGTGGTTTGAGATCACGGCGACCACGTCGCCGTCGAGCTCGCCGCGGCGCCAGCGCCACAGCAGGTCGACTAGGCAGTGGTCATGGCGGGAGACCAGGATCGCGATCCGCCTGCGCTCGCCCCACCAGCGGATCTCCCAGTCCATCTGGAAACGAGCGGCGACCTCCTCCGCGAAGCGCGCTCCGAAGCGCTCGCGCGCGGCCGGCTCGTTGGCCAGCCCCTCCAGGAACAGCTCGGTGCGCATGAAGAACCTGCCGCCGGTCGGGTCGGAGGAGTACTGGTGGGAGGAGACGATGTTCGCGCCCAACTCGAACAGAAAGCCCGACACCGCCGCGACGATCCCGGGCCGGTCCGCACAGCCGATCAGCAAGCGCGCCGTGTAGGGCAGCGCCCGCCCGTCTCCGGTGCGTGCCTCAGTGGCCGCAAGCGTCTCGTCCGAGCCAGCCACGCGAGCGCGCTCCCGCTATTTCTTGGTCGGCGTGGACGTGCCGGTAGTGCTGCTCGCGCCCCCATGGATGGGGTAGGTCTTGCCACCGATCGTGACGGTGCCGCTGGAGCCGCCCGCCGCGCTGCTCGTGCTCACAGCGCCACTGGCGCCAGCCGCGCCGCTTGCGCTTTCCGCACCGCCTTCGGCGCCGGTCGGATTCTTCTTGATCGCCGCCAGCGCGGTCTTCAACCGCTTGCGCTGCGCGGCCGGGGCAAGGCCGACGGCCTTTGCCGAGGCGAGATCGCCTATGCGCGTGTTGTGGGCTTTGTAGGCGTACTCTGCGAGCGACGCGTAGTAGGACTCGCTCGTGGGTTCGGCGGCCACCACGATCTGCAGGACCTGCACCGCCGAGGCCGGGTTGTTGAGACCTTCTTCGTCGAATACCCGCACCATCTCCTTGGCCAGTTCGAGACTCGGCTTGGGCGGGTTCAGCGCGAGATAGCTGTTCCACGACTGCGCCACCTGGGAGAACAGTTCTTTGCCCTTGCTCGTCAGTCCTGTCCGCGTGACGTACGCTTCACTACCGGCTTCGTGCAGCTGAGCGAGTGTCAGCTGTTCCCATGCGTACACGCTGTTCGGCTGCTCTTTCGTGAGCTTCTCGTACTTCTTGATCTGGTTGGAGAAAATCGCGCTGCTGGAACCTTCATTGCCGGTGAAGGCGTTCAGTATCCCGCCGCTGCCGAAGCCACCCCCGACGCCGAGGAGGACCAGTCCCCCTCCCATCAGCAGGGCAAGGCCAAGGTAGATCACCCGGACCGTGCGGCGCCGGCCGCGTCCTCTTAGGTCGAAGAGCATTGGATGGTCGATTCTATGGTCGTGCTCACGTAGAGGCGCACGCTGGCAGGCGCGCCTGGCAGGGTCAAAGGGCTCACTCCGACAGCTCTCGGTTCACGTGGTCGATCGTCTCCTGCACGCTTGACTCCGCCGGGTCATCCTTGGATGACGCCGGGTCCCCCGCAGCCGCAGGCTGCCCGGCGCCTTGGTTCCTCGCGCGGGCGGCATCACGCCGCTCGACGAGCGATGCCAGCAGGATACTCGCCTCATACAGCACATACAGCGGCACGGTCTCGAGCACCATCGTGACGGCGTCCCCCGGCAGGAAGGCCGCCAAGACGGCGCACGCCACGATCGCGTAGCGACGGTTCTTGCGCAGCTGCCGCGGGGTCACAATCCCAATGCGGGTGGCCGCCAGGATCACCACGGGCACCTGGAAGACGAGGCCCATCGCAAGCAGCACGGTCGCGGCGAACTTGTAGTACTGGTTGGCCTGCACCAGGACGTTGAACTCGCCGCTGTTGAAGTTCTGAAAGAAGCGCACCGCGGCGGGCAGCACGACGAAGTAACCGAACAGCACACCGATCGCGAACAGGAACGGGATCGCGGTCAGTAGCGGCACGACGATGCGTCTCTCTCGCGGGTGCAGCGCGGGCAGCACGAAGCCGTACAGCTCGTACAGGATCACCGGCAGCGAGATGATCAGCGCAAAGAACAGCGTCACCGTGAGCGTGGTCGTAAACGGCTCGCCGATGCCCAACGTCACCGGCTTGTTGCCTTCCGGAACCCGGGGGATCTTGGCGACGTCGGCCTTCAGGGCGGCTGACAGCGGCTGCACTTGGGCGCGGGCGTGGGCTGAGAGGCCGCTGCCCGGTGCGGCCAGCACGCCCACCAGCGCCTGCACGTCTTCGGTTGTTTTCAGCACCCCCTGCTGCGCGAGCGCGGTCTGTCCGAGCGGTCCATTGCCCTTAGCCACCTGCTTTTCGGTCTGCTTGCTCAGCGGCGCGTTGATCAGGTGCAGCAGCGCATGGTTCTGCCACAGGCAGAAGCCGAAGGCGACGGCCAGGGCCGCCGCGCTGAGCATCAGGCGGGTGCGCAACTCGTCGAGATGGTCCACGAGACTGAGCTCCTCCTCGTGGCCAATCGGGCGGATCGCGGTGACCATAGCCTTTATGAAGCTATACACCTAGGCAGCCCTGCGCAAACCTCGGAGTTCAAGGCCTGTTGGCTAAAGGCCCTCGTATGGGAAGTCGATGACTTCAGAGAGCAAACCATGCACTCTGAGAAGGACCCCCACATCCATCCTCGCGTACAGCTACCTTACGGCAAGCCTATCGATGTCGTCCGCCATAATCAGCGGCGGGCTCTGGACGGCGCCTGCGCGACGGATCCGCTGCACGTCTGCTTTCACTGCGCCGGCGAGCTAGTCTATCCGCTCGACTGGGCCGAGGAGGGCCCCCGGCACTGGCGAATCGTCCTGCGCTGCCCAGACTGCGAGTACCGGCGCGAAGGCGTGTTCGATCAGACGACGGTAGAGCAGCTGGACGACCAGCTCGATCGCGCGGCCGGCGCGCTGCTGAGCGACCTCAAGCGCATCACCCACTCGAACATGACCGACGAGGTCGAATTCTTCATCCGTGCGCTCGCAGCGGACCTGATCGTCCCCTCGGATTTCTAGTCAGCGGTAGCGCTCTACCACCGCGTCAGCTACGAGGTCCAGCAATACCGAGCGACCGTCCGGCAGAATCGCCGGCAGCGCCGCCTTGGCCTCGGCGACTACCGCCAGCGCCTGCTCTCTGGCCTCGTCCAGCGCTCCCGTCGCCGCGATCTGTTCGCACAGCGCCTCCGCCTGCTCGGGCCCCTTCAGCGAGGCGAGGTCGAAGGCGGCGAGCTCCTGCTCGTGCTCGCGCGCGAGAATGAACGGCAGCGTGACTGTTCCGTCGAGCAGATCCGTCCCGCGTGACTTGCCCGTGCGCTCGACCGGGCCGGACACGTCGAGCACGTCGTCGAGCATCTGAAAGGCCAGCCCGATACGCCGGGCAAACGCGCCGAGTGCGGCAGCTAGCGCGCTCGATCCATCCACTGCCGTGAGCGCCCCCAGGCGGCAGGCGGCCTCGAACAGGGCCGCCGTCTTCAGCTCGCAGCGTCGCAGATAGCGCTCCACCGCCACATGCGAGGCGTAGGCGTCCTCGCGCTGGAGCAGCTCCCCCGCCGCGAGTGCCGAGCTGGCGTCTGACAGAGCACGCAGCTGAGCCGCGTCCTCGTTGCGCGCTAGCTCCGCAAACGCCCGCGAGAACAGCAGGTCGCCGGTGGCTATCGCCACCTCGCGCCCGGCGACGGCGGCGACCGTCGGGTGCCCCCGTCGCAGCTGCGCGCCGTCGATCAGGTCGTCGTGCACGAGCGTCGCCGAGTGCACCAGCTCGACCGCGACCGCCGCGCGCACCAGGCGCTCCTCACCCTCGGCAGTGTCCGGTGGTCCGCCTGCCGACTCGGCTGCCAGCACGACGAGCAGCGGGCGCAGCCGCTTGCCGCCGGCCATGATCGTGGCGTTTGCGTGAGACGCGAGCGGGGCGCCGGCCTGTGCGGTCACCCGCTCCAGGTGCAGCTCGGTGCGGACCATGCGCTCGCGCAGCCCTTGCCCGCCCTGGCGCAGGATCGCCTCGACGGCGTCCACGTCCGTCGCGATGTCTCCGCTCGCCGCGCTGCCAACTGTGCTCATCGTTGCCGCTGTCTCGATTGGGGAACCGTACCGGCGTGGATCGCGATGATGCCTCCGGCAGTCAGCACCCAACCGATCTCGCGCAGGCCGGCACGCTCCATCTCGGCAGCCAGCTCTGCGGGCGCGGGGAAGCGCCTGACCGAGCTGGGGAGGTAGCTGTAAGCGTCGCTGTTGCCCGCCAGCCGCCCGAGAGCGGGCACGGCACAGTCGAACCACAGGCGGTAGAACAGCGACAGCGGGAGCTCCGTCGGCGTGGTGATCTCCAGTATCACCACCCTCCCCCCGGGTCGCACGACCCGGGCCATCTCCGCCAGTCCACGGGGAAGGTCGGCGAAGTTGCGAGCGCCGAATCCGACTGTGACGGCGTCGAAATATCCGTCGGCATATGGCAGGTCGAGAGCATCGCCCCACTCGAAGCGCGGCTGCACGTGAAGTCCATCCACGGCCGACGCCTTGGCGCGCGCGCGCGCGAGCATTCCCTCCGCGAAGTCGCTGCCCACCACCTCGCCCCCCGGCGAGACGCGGCGCGCCAGCTCGATCGCCAGGTCGCCGGTGCCGGTCGCGACGTCGAGCACACGGCTGCCCGAACCAACCCGGGCGAGGTCGGCCGCGCGTGCGCGCCAACGATGGTGCAGGCCAGCGGTCATCACGGTGTTCAGGAGGTCGTAGGAGCCCGCGATGCGCTCGAACATCGCCCGAACCTGGCCTGCCTCCAGTCGTCCGGGGCCATGAGCGGCGGACATAGCCGCTACTTCAGCTGGGACAGGAAGTTGACGATCGCTTCGAACTGCTTCGGCGGCAGATTCTTGTACGACGGCATCGGCGCGGTCGGGTTCACGAGCGTGCGTGCGATCCCCTGGCGCGGCAATCGCGATGCGATGTGCGTCAGCTGTGGGCCAGGCCCATCGTTGCCGTTCTCGCCGATCTTGTGACAACCCAGGCAACCATGACTGGCGATGGCAGCCTTACCCGCTTCGTATTCGACAAGCGTGGAGCCGCCCGCCTGTACGACGGCCGCGGGTGTAGCGGTTTCGATCGCCGTGGGCGAGCCCGCGCTGGCGCCCTGATATGTGAGGAACGCCATCGCCGCGATCACGACAATCCCAGTCAAGGTAGCGATCGGGCGGCGCTCGGGGCGGCGCTCGGGGCCACGGTCGTAGAACGGCAGCAGGAACAGCAGGATCATGGCGATCGTGGGGACGCCGATCGTGGCCAGCGGCACGAGGCTCGTCGGCTTGATCACGCGCAGGACCTCGAACAGAAAGAAGAAGTACCACTCCGGCCGCGGCACGTAGGTGGTGGTCGTCGGGTTCGCCTTGGATCCCAGCTCCGCGCCCAGCACCAGCGACATCGCGATGATGACCGCCATCACCACACAGGCCATCGCCGCGTCCTTGGCCACGGCGTAGGGGAAGAACGGCTTGCCCTGCGACTTGAGGATCGCGTACTCGCGCAGGTACTCCTCCTTCTCGCGCTGGTTCATGGCCCTGTGGCGACTGGTTGAGGCCCGCGGGCCGATGGACGGCGGCGCATCGGCTCTAGACCTCCGCCTTGCGCAGCTCGGAGGGCTTGTCGGCTTTCAGCCACGGCGGCGCGGTGGTGCCCAGCTTGGCCACCAGATAGAGATGGGCGCCGATCAGAGCGGCAAGCAGGCCGGGCACGAGCAGCATGTGGATGGCGTAGAAGCGCGACAGCGTCGTGGCTCCGAATTCGTAGCCACCGCGCAGGAAGTCGCTCAGGTACGGGCCAATCAGCGGACCGGTGCCGTTGATGTTCACGCCCACGATCGTCGCCCAGTAGGCGCGCTGGTCGAATGGGAGCAGATAGCCGGTAAACGACATCGTCATCGTCAGGATCAGCAGCACCACGCCGATCACCCAGTTGAGCTCGCGCGGATACTTGTAGGCGCCGAAGAAGAACGTGCGGCCCATGTGCAGGAACACGAGGATCACCATCACGCTCGACCCCCACTTGTGCATACCGCGCACGAACTGGCCGAGGAACACGTCGTTGGTGACGTAGCGGATCGATTCATACGC
>Ga0116216_10001579_pt1 | contig 15718 bp, 12 predicted proteins | sample Sb_taG_11_FD_89696 | JGI IMG/M metagenome (GOLD analysis project Ga0116216, IMG submission 89696) | Peat soil microbial communities from Weissenstadt, Germany - Sb_50d_3_AS metaG | ecosystem: Environmental > Terrestrial > Soil > Wetlands > Peat | place: Germany: Weissenstadt | collected 2010-09-21
CCACCCCCTACTACCAGGTCACAGGCGAGGGATACGTGACGGGAGACTTGGGTGCGTACGGCGTGCCGGTGGCCTTCGTCCAACTCGAATCGACGCCGTCGATTCCCATGATCACCGGCGACATTCATGTCGTAACGAAGCTCTTCACAGTACCTGATGCGACCCTGATCTACACCATGGACACGGCGGCAAAATCGGGTGATATCCAGTCGAGTTCCTCCGCCATCGAATCGATCGCGGCGCTGATCGGGGATCGATTGCGCCGGGACGGCGTGATCCACTAAATCTTCGCCCTCAGTTAGGCGGCCGGGAAAAGACCACCTTATCGCCGAGCACCGTCATGTCGACGTGTATGGTCTATGTCGTCGCTCACTCGCCGGAGAATTGCGGCGGGCGTTTGCCGCGGAATGCGCGCACGCCCTCCGCGAAATCCCGCGTGTCGCCCAATTCCGCCTGAGCCACGGCCTCGAGCGCCAGCTGGTCCGCTAGGGTGGGCGCGGGCTGCTGATTGAATATTTTTTTGATGCGTTTGAAGGCCTGAGTCGGGCCGGCCGCGAAACGCTGCGCCAGACCCAAGGCTTGGCCGAGCAACGCGCCATCCTCGACGTACGCCCAAATCAGTCCCCATTGCGCCGCATCCGCCGCCGAGAGCGCATCGCCGAGCAGCGTCAAGCCTTTCGCGCGCGCCGTGCCGACCAGACGCGGCAGGTAATAGGTGCTGCCGAGATCGGGCATCAAGCCGACTTTGGGCGCGAACAATTGCAGAAAGGTGGCGGAGCGAGCCGCAAGCACGATGTCACCGACGAGCGCGAGGCTCATTCCGGCGCCTGCGGCAACACCGTTGACCGCCACCACCACGGGCACCGACAAGTCGTACCAGGCATGCACCATCGGATTGAAGTGGCGGCGCAGGCCGGCACCGATATTCTCGCCGAGACTGCCATGCGAAGCCTCGAGAAAGTCATTCTGCATGAGATCGGCGCCGGAGCTGAAGGCCCGTCCCGCCCCGGTGAGCAATACGGCGCGAATTTGCGCATCGGCTTCAATGGCGGCGGCGGCGGCGCGCAAGTCCTCGACCAACTGCAGGCTGAGCGCGTTCAATCGCTCGGGCCGGTTGAGCGTGACATGGGCAACGCCTTCGCGCCGCTCGAACAACAGGGTTGCGAATTCCATGAGGTCCAGTGTACCGCACGGCACGGTCAGTCATAATGAGCCGCCATTGGTTATCGAGTTCGTGTAATGCCCGTTCCCGCCGCTCTCAAAGGCCAGCTGCGCTTACCGGTCGTCGGCGCGCCCATGTTCATCGTATCCACGCCCGCCCTGGTGTTGGCGCAGTGCAAGTCGGGAATCGTCGGCTCATTCCCGGCGCTGAACGCCCGTCCGGCCTCACAGCTCGACGAATGGTTGGCCGAGATCACCGAAGAGCTGGCCGCATACCGGCGGGCGCACCCGGAAGTCCCGGTCGCGCCGTTCGCCGTCAACCAAATCGTGCATGCCAGCAACGATCGGCTGGAGCATGACGTCGGTTTGTGCGTCAAGCACCGCGTGCCGATCGTCATTACGAGCCTGCGACCGCCGGCCGAAGTGGTCGCCGCCGTGCACGGTTACGGGGGCATCGTGTTCCATGACGTCATCAATCTGCGCCACGCCGAGAAGGCCGCGGCGCAGGGCGTCGACGGTATCATCGCGGTGTGCGCCGGCGCGGGCGGCCATGCCGGCGTGCAGAGCCCGTTCGCATTGGTGAAGCAAATCCGCGAGATTTATCAAGGTTCCATCATTTTATCCGGTGCCATGAGCACGGGTGCCGACGTGCTCGCGGCGCAGGCGCTCGGCGCGGATCTCGCGTATCTCGGCACGCGCTTCATCGCCACCCGGGAAGCGAACGCGAGCGCGGCCTACCAGCAGATGCTGATCGAATCGCGAGCCGAGGACATTGTCTACACCTCGTTGTTCAGCGGCGTTGCCGGCAATTATTTGCGCGGCAGCGTCCTGAAGACCGGTATGGATCCGGACAAGTTGCCCGAAGCGGACAAGACGAAATTGAATTTCGGCACCGGCGGGAATACCGAATTCAAGGCCTGGAAGGATATCTGGAGCGCCGGGCAGAGCGTCAGCGGCATCCACGATGTGCCGACGGTGGCGGCGCTGGTGGAGCGCATGGTCGGCGAGTACCAGGCGACGCGGGCGCATATTCATGGCGTCTCGGCGGCATATACTTAAGTCATGAGGCGCCGCCATTGCGCTTGAACTCCGAGCAGCTGCCGGCCGCTTTGAACCGCGGTCTTGCCCCCGTCTATCTCGTTTCCGGCGATGAGCCGCTGCTGGTCGGGGAGACGGCGGATGCGGTGAGAGCGGCCGCGCGGGCAGCCGGATACCTCGACCGGACGGTGTTCTTCGTCGATCGAAGCTTCGATTGGAATGAATTGCGCCACGCGACTCAGGCGCTGTCCTTATTCGCCGAGCGCCGCCTTTTCGAATTGCGAATGCCGAGCGGCAAGCCCGATAAGGGAGCGGCGCAGTTGGCCGACATCGCGCTGCACCCGCCGCCGGACGTGGTGTGCTTGATCATCACCGACAAACTCGACCGCAAGGCGAGCGAGGCGCCGTGGGTACGCGCCATCGAACGCCACGGCGTGTGGATTCAGATTTGGCCGGTGGATACCGCGGCGCTGCCGGCCTGGCTGCGCGGCCGGGCTCGATCGCTCAACGTGGAATTGCAGCCGGCCGCCGCGGAACTCATCGTCGATCGCGTCGAGGGGAATTTGCTCGCCGCGAAGCAGGAGCTCGAGAAATTGGCGCTGCTCGCGAACGGCGCGCCGATCGGCGAAGAGCTGGTGATGCGTGCGGTCGGCGACAGCGCCCGCTACGATGTGTTTCAGCTCGCGACCGCGGCGGCGGCGGGCGATGCCGAGCGCTCGCTGCGCGTGCTCATGGGCCTGAAGAGCGAAGGAGTGGAGCCGACTCTCATATTGTGGGCGTTGGTGCGCGAGCTGCGCGGGCTTTGGCAGGCGCGCGAACGCGTTCGCCTGCGCTCTCAGTCCGCAGGGTCGGGTTGGAATCAGGCGGCCAAGCCCTCGGAGCGCGCCTTGTCGCGCATCGGCACGATGCCGCTGGCGCGGCTGCTGCGGCAAGCGGGCCAAACCGATCGCATCATCAAGGGATTGGCGCGCGGCGATGCGTGGACCGCCATCGTCGGGTTGACCGCCTCCATGGCCGGCGCTTTGCAAGCTTCCCGAGATTCAGGCAGGGTAGCCTCATGAATCCGATGGGCATCTTCGGCGGGACCTTCGATCCCATTCATTACGCGCACCTGCGCACCGCGTTCGAGCTGCAGCAGGCGCTGCGCCTGAAGGAAATCAGGTTCCTGCCCGCGGGCAACCCGCCGCACCGCGATCAGCCGGTCGCCGATGCCCAGTTGCGGCTGAAAATGGTGCAGTTCGCCACCGCCGACCAGCCGGGTTTCGTGGTGGACGATCGCGAAGTGCGCAAACAGGGGCCCTCATATTCCGTCGAGACCTTGAGCGAACTTCGTCACGAGTACCCGGACCGAAGCATATGTCTCATCGTGGGCATGGATGCCTTCCTGAGCTTGACCAAATGGCATCAGTGGCAGGATTTGCTGCAGCTGGCTCATCTGGTGGTGGCCCACCGGCCGGGATGGCGAGCGCCGGGGATGGGACCGTTGGGCGAATTATTGGTCGATCGCGGCACCGGGCGCATCGGCGACCTGCATGAACAGCGTGCCGGCTGCATTTTCATCCATGCTGTGACGCAACTCGAGATCTCCTCCACGGAAGTGCGGCATCTGATCGCCATGGGGCGCGACCCGCGCTTCCTCATGCCGGATTCAGTGCGTAAACTGATCCTGGAAAGCCATTGTTACTCCAAAACACGGACGCCGTAGTGCCAGCCAACAAAACACTCCTTTCAGCCAAGCCCACGATCAAAAAACCCAAGGCCGGTGCGCAAGCCGCGAGGCCTAAACCCGCCGCCAAACTTAGAGCCCCTGCCAAGCCCAAGGCCGTTGCCAAGCCCAGACCCCTCGGCGGGCCGGTTATTGCGGGCAGATCAACTGCCACCGCCAAGGGCTCGCTCAAATCCGTGATACTCGATGCCTTGGCCGACATGAAGGCGCTGGAAGTCAAGGTATTGGACGTGCGGGGGATCACCGACATTACGGATTTCATGGTGATCGCGAGCGGTACCTCCGACCGGCACGTGCGTTCCGTGGCGCAGCGCGTGGTCGAGAAGACCAAAGCGGCCGGCTACCGGCCACACGGCGTCGAGGGCCAACAGGATAGCGATTGGGTGCTCATCGATTTGCACGAGATGATCGTTCACGTCATGTTGCCGCGCGTGCGCGAGTTCTACGGACTCGAGAAATTGTGGGACACGTGGGCAACGAAGCGTGCGGCTCACGCCTGAAATTTCGGCGACATTCGCATGAAATGCCGGTTGATCGCCGCCGGCACCCGGTTACCCGATTGGGTCAACCAGGGGTTTCGCGAATACCAAAAGCGGCTGCGCGCACCCCTGGTTCTGGAACTTTCCGAGATTCCGCTCGGTACGCGGCAGGCCGCTGATGACCCCAAGCGCGCCATCGCGCGCGAGGGCTCGAAAATGCTCGGTGCGCTGGGTCCGACCGATTACGTGGTGGCGCTCGAAGTCACGGGCCCCTGCATGACGACCCAGGAATTGAGCGCCTGGCTGTCCGTGCGCCTGCGTGAGGCAAGACCGCTCGCGATGCTGATCGGCGGTCCGGACGGGCTGGCGCCGGAATGCCTGAAGCGCGCCGATGAGAGTTGGTCCCTCTCGCCGCTCACCCTGCCGCACGCGCTGGTGCGGGTGGTGGTGGCCGAGCAGCTATATCGCGCCATGAGCATCTGGGCGGGCCATCCGTATCACCGCGCCTAAAACTGCGCAAGATCGGTATCCTTACGCGCATGCGCCCGGATTTTGTGTATCTCGCTTCCCTCTCGCCCCGCCGGCACCAGCTCCTTGAGCAAATAGGCGTGCCTTTTCAGGTACTTAACGTGGCGATCGATGAGTCGGTCGGAGCCGATGAAGAACCGCTCGCCTATGTCACGAGGCTCGCCGCGGCCAAGGCCGAGGCCGGCCTGTGTCAAAGCGAAGCGCGGGGATCGGCGGTACGGCCGGTTCTCGCCGCGGATACGGCGGTGGTCATCGACGGGGAGATTCTCGGCAAGCCGCTCGATGGCGAGGATGCGCAGCGCATGCTGCGGCGGCTGTCGGGCCGTACCCACGAGGTGTTGACCGCCGTCGCGCTGGCGATGCCGAGCGGGCTTGCATCGCGGGTCAGTCGCAGCGAGGTCACCTTTCGCGACATCGGCGCGGAGGAGGCGCGCGACTATTGGAATACCGGGGAGCCGCGCGACAAGGCGGGCGGGTATGCCATTCAGGGATACGGCGCGGCGTTCGTCTCGGGACTGCGCGGCAGCTATTCGGGTGTCATGGGGCTGCCGTTGTACGAAACCGCGGAGTTTCTAAGGTCGGCCGGCGTTGCGCTTTGGCACCCCGGACCCGTGGGCGGCGCCGATGAGCACTGAAATCCTCTTCAATGCGAGCATCCACGAAGCACGCGCCGCGGTGGTCGAGAACGGCGTGTTGCACGAGGTGTATCTCGAGCGCGCCAGCCGGCGCGGCCTGATCAGCAATATCTACAAAGGCCGAGTCTCGCGGGTGCTTCCGGGCATGCAGGCGGCCTTCATCGAGATCGGATTGGAACGCACCGCCTTCCTGCACGCCTCCGACATCTTCGACCCGCGGCACGAGGGCACGGGGATCGAAGCGCCGCGCACGGAGAACATCCGGACGTTGGTCGCCGAGGGCAACGAAATTTTGGTGCAGGTGGTCAAGGACCCGTTGGGGACCAAGGGCGCGCGCCTCACGACTTACATCACGCTGCCGTCGCGCTACTTGGTGTACATGCCGCAGGGGCGTGGCGCGGGCGTTTCGGCGCGAATCGAGGATGAAGCCGAGCGCGAGCGCCTGCGTGCCGCGGTGCGCGCGGGCTTGGAACCGGATGAGAACGCCGGATACATCGTGCGTACGGCGGCCGAGGACGCGTCGCCCGAAGCGCTGCGGGCCGACATGATTTATTTGCGCAAGCTGTGGGAAATCGTGCGCGAAAAGGGTCTGCGCACCCAGCCGGGCCAATTGGTGCACGCCGATTTGTCGCTGCACCTTAGGATATTGCGCGACCTGCTGCGGCCGGACGTGGATCGGGTGCTGATCGATCATCCGAGCGCGTATCGCGAAATGCAGGAATTCGCGAGCACCTTCATGCCCGATGTGTTGCCGCGCATCGAGCTGTACGCCGCGGGGCGTCCGGTATTCGAACTGCACAACGTCGAGGAGGAGATTCAACGAGCCCTCGACCGCAAGGTATCGCTGAAATCGGGCGGCTACTTGATCATCGATCAAACCGAGGCGATGACCACGATCGATGTCAATACGGGCGCATTCGTCGGTCACCGCAACCTGGAGGAGACGATTTTTCGCACCAATTTGGAGGCGGCGGTGACCATCGCGCGGCAGCTTCGGCTGCGCAATCTCGGCGGCATCATCATCATCGACTTCATCGACATGGAAGAGCCCGAGCATCGCCGGCAGGTGATTCAGGCATTGGAACGGGCCTTGAGCGACGATCACGTGAAGACCAATATATCGTCCGTTTCCCCGCTCGGCTTGGTGGAAATGACGCGCAAACGGACCCGCGAAAGTTTGGAACACCTGCTGTGCCAGCCTTGTCCGACTTGTGAAGGGCGGGGTTTCGTCAAGACGGCGGAAACCGTTTGCTACGAGGTGTTCCGGGAAATCGTGCGCCAAGCGCGTCAATTCGAATGTCAGCAGCTGATGGTCCTCGCGCACCAGGATGTGATCGAGCGTCTTCTCGACGAGGAGTCATCGGCGCTCGGCGAGCTCGAACTGACCACCGGAAAGCCGATACGCCTGCAAACCGAAGCTCTGTACGCCGTTGACCAATACGATGTCGTGCTGATGTAAATGAGCGCGCGAAGAATCGGAAAAATTCTGCTGTTTGGCATCGCGGGATCCCTGGTCGCGGTGCTGGGGCTGATGCTGGCGGTCAAGCTCGCGCTCGACAGCGCGCCGCGCAACCAGGCGGAGATCAAGCAGTGGGTGCACGAGCGGATCGGGTACAACATCGCCTTTGCGCACGTGTCGCCGGCGTTTCGCTGGTACGGTCCGGAACTTTATTTCGATCAAATGGAGCTGCGCTCGAAGGACAATGAGCGGGTCCTGGCGCGGGCGGCCGGTGGCCGAGTCGGCGTCGACCTGTGGCAATTCCTGCGAGGCGGCAAGTTATTCGCCCTGCGCATCGAACTTGAATCGCCCGATATTCTCATCGCGCGTGTCGGCCCGGACACCTTTGCGCTGGGCTCCGAGATCGTGCTGGGCGGCGATGATTCCTCGTGGTCCACGCTCGCGCTGAACGATTTGCCGGCCGGAACGTTCGCCGTTCGGCAAGGCGTCGTGACCATTCAGGATTGGAATGCGGCGTTGCCGCACCTCGAGTTGCGCTCCGTCAAATTGGATTTGCACCGCGGCTCGGATCTGATCGCGCTCAAGCTGGCGGCGCGGTTGCCCGCCGCGCTCGGCGGCAACCTGAGCTTCGATGGGGCAGCGGGCGGCGCCGGCAAATTGGAAACCTTGGATTGGAAGATCCAGGCGAACGCGCGCGGCATATCGTTTCCGGGCTGGCGCGAATTCCTTCCCGATTACCTGACGCGCCTCGATGCGGGCGCCGGCGCCTTCGCGATCCAGGCGAACGGTCGCGGCGCCTCGCTCGCGAGTGCGGCCCTGGATTTCACCGCGCAAGACGTGGTCGCGAAACTCGCCGACGGCCCCAGCGCCAAATTCGAGCAGATCGGCGGGCTTCTGACCCTGACCCACGCGGGCGATCGCTGGGCCGTGAGCGGCCGGCGCGTGCGCGCTCACTCGGCGGGGCGCCGCGATCCGGATTCGGAGTTCGATGTGAGTTGGCGCGCCAACGATTCGGGCTTGCTGGAACTCAAGGCCGGGGCGAGCTACCTGCGCGCCGAGGCGCTGCTGCCGCTTGCGGGGCTGATGCCACAGAAGGAGATCCGCGATCGGTTGCGGGATCTTGCTCCGACGGGCGAGTGGACGGACTTGCGCGTCCAGCTCGCGCGCGGCACCGTCGATGATCCCTGGCAGCTGCAGACTTCCGCGAAATTCCGCGAGGTGGGTTTTGCCCCGCTCGGTCGCGCGCCGGGTCTGCGCGGATTGAGCGGCATGCTCGTCGGCGATGCGAGCAGCGGCCGCCTACAAATCGACACGCAAACCGCCGTGTTTCACTGGCCGGACCAGTTTCCCCAGCCGATCAATCTGTCCAAACTCAAGACGACACTCTATTGGAAGCGCACCCCGGAGGAATTCCTGGTGGCGACGCAGGATTTCGAGATGGGGGTTCGCGAGGCGAGCATTCACGGCAAAGCCGCTTGGCGACAGCCGAGCGACGGCACCTCGCCGATCCTCACCCTGGCAGCCACGTTGGACAACGGCAACGTCGCCGATGCGCATCTGTTTTTCCCGCACGGACTCATCGCGCCGGCCGCGCTCGCGTGGCTCGATCGAGCGTTCATCGCCGGCCGCCTGCCGCATGCCGACGTGGTGTTCAAAGGGCCGGTGTGGCATTTCCCGTTTTCCGACGGCAGCGGGTTGTTTCTGGCGCGCTGCAACGTCGCCAGCGTGACGCTCGATTATCAGGACGGTTGGGCACGCATCGAGAATCTCGTCGGCCAAGCGGAATTTCGCAACGAGGGCATGAGCGCAAAGTTCAGCGGCGCCCGCACCGGCGGGGTGGTGCTCGATTCAGCGGATGCGCGCTTTGCCGATCTGAAGAGCGGGGAGCTCAGCGTGCGCGCGGACCTTCACGGCGATGCGAGCGGTGCGCTCGAGTACTTGCGCGCCACCCCGCTCGATGCGATGGCGGAGAAGGGCTTTTCCACGACCCAGGCGCAGGGCGCGCTCACCGCCGAGGTGAATCTGTTCCTGCCGTTCAGGGAATTTGATCACCGGCGGGTGCTGGTGCACGTGAAATTGAACGACGTGACCCTGAACCGTGTGGGCTCGACGCTCGCTGCAACCGACGTGACGGGTGAGGCGGATATCGACGGCGCCCAGGTGGCCCGCGCCGACATTCGCGGCCGTCTACTCGGCGGCGCGTTCCAGATGACGGCGCACGCGCCGCGCAATCGACCGGTGAGCCGGACTCAGCTGGAGTTTCGGGGCAACTTCGCCGGCGCGGCGCTGCGCGACGCGCTGTCGTTGCCCGCGACCGTCGCCATCGGCGGCCAGGCGGATTGGCACGGCGTTCTCAAAATGGCGCCGGAGCCGACCCGCGAGCGCTCGCTGCGCCTCGCGAGCACGCTCGCCGGGCTCGAGCTCGGGCTTCCCGAGCCGATGGTCAAGGGCACCGATGGCTCCCTGCCGACCTCGGTCGAGACCCAATGGCCCGCCGCCGGCGGCATGCAGGTGCGGGTCGCCATGGGATCGGTGCTGCGCGCCGCGCTCAACTTGGAGCCGGATTCGACCGGGATGCGGCTCGATCGCGCCGCGATCGCTTTCGGTTCCGCCGAGCCCATATTCAGCGATACCCAGATCGTCAATGTGGGCGGCACGATCGAGAAGGTGGACCTGGCCGGATGGCTGAGACTCGGCGCCCCCGTCTCGGGTGCCAAGCCGCTGTCGGCTTATGTGCACTCCGCCAAATTCGAGGCGGGGCAGGTCGATTATATCGGGCTGTCGTTCATCGACGTGGCCGTGAACCTGGCGCAGAGCGATGCCGGCTGGCGCATCTCGTTGGGCGGGCCGAACGTGGTGGGCGCGATTTCGCTCCCGGGTGGCGCGGACCCGGCGGAGCCCTGGAACCTCGAGTTCAAGCGCCTGAAGTTCGTCAGCGGCCCGCGCGAGGCGGCGGCGGCGGACGCTCAAGCAGGTGCCGCCGATCCGCGCGAGGTGCCGGCCATCAATTTTCATGCGGTGCAGCTGATTTGGGGCGAGCGGCAGTTGGGCGAGGTGCGAGCGGCGTTGGTGAAACAGGACGAGGGCGTCCGTCTCAAGCAATTGACCGTGACCGGTTCGAGCTTCGACGCACACGCCAAGGGCGAGTGGCTGGGGAAGAATGGCGGCTTGGGACGCATCGACGGCACGATCACGAGTGCCGATGTCGGGGATACGCTGAAACAACTCGGCTTCGCCGCGGTGATCGAGGCCAAGAGCGGGCGGCTGGATTTCGATATGAACTGGATCGGCGCGCCCACCGCCGGCGCGCTCGAAGCGGCCAAGGGACACGTGCAAGTGGCGCTCGACAAAGGGCAAATCGTGGGTTTGAAGCCCGGTGCGGGGCGGGTCTTGGGGCTTTCCAGCCTGGCCGCACTGCCGCGGCGCTTGGCGCTCGATTTCAGCGATCTGACCGATAAGGGCCTTGCTTTCGACAGCATTCGCGGCGATTTCGACCTGCATGACGGCAGCGCCTACACCGACAACGTGCTGGTGAAGGGGCCGGCCGCCGAAATTGGCTTAATTGGCAGGGTCGGCTTGAAAAACGAGGATTACGACCAAACTGCGGTGGTAACGGGTAATCTCGGCAGCAGTTCCCTGTCGCTGGCCGGATTTGCGGGCGGCCCGGTCATCGGAGCGGCGGTGGTTCTGTTCACGCAAGTGTTCAAACAACCGCTGAGCGGTCTGGCGCGAGGTTATTATCGGATCACTGGAACTTGGGATAACCCAACGGTCGAACGAATCAAGAGCGCGGAAGCCGCCGCCGCAACTGCAGAGGCGCCGAAATAATGGGCATCGTAGCCGCCATTCAAATGACCTCGGATCACGTGGTCGCCGACAATCTTAAGGCCGCGGGCGAATTGCTGCGCGAAGCCAAGGACCTGGGGACCGAGGTTGCGTGTCTGCCGGAGAATTTTTCCTTCATCGGATTGCGCGACGCCGACAAGCTGAAAGTGGCGGAAGCCGACGGGGAGGGGCCGGTGCAGGCCTTTCTCCGCGACACGGCGCGGCAGCTGAACATGTGGATCTTGGGCGGCAGCACCGTGCTCAAGAGCGACTCGGCGGAACGAGTCGCCAATGCCTCTCTGTTGTACGACGCCGGCGGCAAGCGCGTCGCGCGCTACGATAAAATTCACCTGTTCGACGTGAGCATTCCCGGCCGCGAGGAGCGGTACTTGGAGTCCGCGCACGTGTCGCCGGGTCGCGCCGCCGCGGTCGCGGACACTCCGGTCGGAAGGCTGGGGCTGTCCGTGTGCTACGACATGCGTTTTCCCGAGCTGTACCGGAATCTGGTGGCCCAAGGCGCGGAGTGGCTAGCGATGCCGGCGGCGTTCACGGTGCCGACGGGACGCGCGCACTGGGAGACGCTGCTGCGCGCACGGGCGATCGAAAATCTGTGCTACGTGGTGGCGCCGGCGCAGAGCGGCAAGCACACGAGCGGCCGGGAAACCTATGGCGATACCTTGATCGTCGATTATTGGGGCGAGGTGCTCGCGCGCCTGCCAAAGGGTACTGGAGTGATCACAGCGGACATCGATCTGCCGAAACTTAAGGAAACACGGGCGCGCTTTCCGGCGCTCGACAATCGTCGACTCGGAATGCCCGAAGTCGCGGGCGTGCGGCCATGAGCGCCGTACCCTTGTTCGACGTCGCGGAGAAAATGATCCTGGAACCGTCGGGATTGGATGAAGGCCGCCTGTCTTCGGTGCTCGGCAAGGTGATGAGCCGGGGCGTGGACTACGCCGATTTGTATTTCCAGCTGTCGCGCGAGGAATCCTGGTCGCTCGAGGACGGCATCGTCAAGGAAGGCTCCCACAACATCGAGCAAGGCGTCGGCGTGCGCGCGATCAGCGGTGAGAAGACGGGTTTTGCCTACACCGACGAAGTGTTTTTGCCCGCGCTGGTGGAAGCCTCCGATGCCGCGCGCGCCATCGCGCGCAGCGGCGCCACAGGTGCGGTGAGGGCCTGGGAGCGGCCGCTCACGCACCGGTTGTACTTGCCCGTGGACCCGCTCGATGCGATGCGCGATGAGGACAAGGTGGATTGGTTGATGCGCATCGATGCGCAAACGCGGCGCATCGATCCGCGCGTCAAGCAAGTCATGGCCTCGTTGGCCGCGATGCATGAAGTCGTCTTGGTCGCCTCGAGCGACGGTACGCTGACGGCCGACGTGCGGCCGCTGGTGCGGATCAACGTGTCCGTCATCGTCGAGCAAAATGGCCGGCGCGAACAGGGATACAGCGGCGGAGGAGGGCGCTTTGGCCTGGATGAGTTGCTGCGCGGCGACGAGCCGTTCGGATACGGGCGCGAGGCGGTGCGCCAGGCGCTGGTGAATCTCGAGGCGGTGGCGGCGCCGGCCGGCTCGATGACCGTGGTGTTGGGATCCGGCTGGCCGGGGATTTTGCTGCACGAGGCCATCGGGCACGGATTGGAGGGAGACTTCAATCGCAAGGGCACCTCCGCATTCTCGAATCGCATCGGCCAAAAAGTCGCGGCCGGCGAAATCACCGTGGTGGACGACGGCACGCTGGACCGGCGGCGCGGCTCGCTGAACGTGGACGATGAAGGCACGCCGACCCAGTGCACGGTGCTCATCGAAAACGGCGTGCTGCGCGGCTATCTGCAGGACAAGATGAATGCGCGCCTGATGGGCATGGCGCCGACCGGTAACGGCCGGCGCGAGTCCTTCGCCCACATGACCTTGCCGCGCATGACGAACACCTACATGCGTGCCGGCTCGCGCGCTCCGCAGGAGATCATCGCATCGGTCGAGAAGGGCTTGTACGCGGTGAATTTCGGCGGCGGCCAGGTGGATATCACATCGGGAAAATTTGTGTTCTCGGCGAGCGAGGCTTATCTGATCGAGAACGGCAAGATCGGCGCGCCGGTGAAAGGCGCGACTTTGATCGGCAACGGCCCCGATGTGCTGACCCGGGTCAGCATGGTGGGCAACGACATGCGGCTCGACGCCGGCGTCGGGACATGCGGCAAGGAAGGTCAATCGGTGCCTGTGGGAGTCGGACAACCCACTTTGCGCATCGATGCGCTCACGGTGGGCGGTACCGGCTAGGCTCCTGGCCAGACTCCCAGGCGCGAATCTGCGTATTTACATCGAACTCGGCTCTGTCGCCGCGGGTCCGCTGCGGCCAGAATCAGCCCGCGGCTCCTCAAGGACGAGGCGTGGCAGGACGCTTGCCGCAGCGCGGGCGGGATGCTCAAGATCGCGAGGGTCTTGCCCGCGCTTTTAGTTGCAGGGTCGGTGTGCTACACATCGTCCCCCACATGCCGAAACGGAGACGCGGCGATGAAATCCTACCGGTTGGCCGTCCTCGCCCGGGTGATGGCCCTCGCCTGGGCGATGGCGGTAGGATCGATGCCGGTCGCGTCGGCGGCTCAAGACCCGGTGGCTCAAGGCCCGGCGGCGCAAAACCCGGCGACGCGGCTCGGGATGTCGCGCGCGGTCGCGGCCGCCATGCAGGGGATCGATCCCGAGCGCATTCGCGCACACGTGCGATTTCTGGCCGATGATCTGCTCGAGGGGCGCGGTACGGGTGCGCGCGGCGGGGATGTCGCCGCCCTGTACATCGCCACTCAATTCGCGCTCGATGGACTCAAGCCCGCCGGCGACAACGGCACGTTCTTGCAAGAGGTGCAATTCACGGGGGTCACAACCCTGCCCGGGACGACGGCATCCCTTAAGCCCACGAACGGCGCGCCGATCGATCTCAAATTGGGCGAGGACTACGTCATCGGCAATCAGACCGAGACCGAGAGCGTCGAGGTCGATGCGCCCATCGTTTTCGTCGGCTACGGAATACAGGCGCCGGAGTACGGCTGGGACGACTTCAAAGGCGTCGACGTCAGAGGCAAGATCGTTCTGGTGATCGTCAACGAACCGCCGTCGAAGGATCCGAAATTCTTCGACGCGGAGGCCATGACCTACTACGGGCGCTGGACCTATAAACTCGAGGAAGCGGCCCGCAAGGGGGCGCTCGGTGCGTTGATCATCCACCGTACCGACCTCGCGAGCTACGGCTGGCAGGTGGTGCGCAACTCGTGGAGCAACGAGCAGGCGTACCTGGCCGGCGACCGCGACCCTAAGCTCGCGGCGGCGTCTTGGATCCAATGGGAGGTGGCGCGCCGGCTCCTCGCCGCCTTGGACCTCAATCTGGACGAGATGTTGGCGATCGCCGGCACCCGCAATTTCACGGCGCGCGAGCTGCCGGTCCGCTTCAAGGCGCATATCGAGAGTCGCGTGCGCCAATTCAAGTCGTACAACGTGGTGGGTCTGGTGCCGGGAACGCAGGCCGGCGCCGCGGCGCAAGCCGTGGTGTTCACCGCGCATTACGATCATCTCGGCATCGATCCGGCGATGAGCGGCCACAATATTTATAACGGCGCCGTGGACAATGCGACTGGCTGCGGCGTCCTCCTGGAGCTCGCTCGCGCATTTTCTACGCCGGCCGCGCGACCGCCGCATCCGGTGCTGTTCGTCTCGGTCACCGGCGAGGAGAAGGGGCTGCTCGGGTCCAATTATCTCGGCAAGCATCTGCCGATTCCGGCGACGCAGATCACCCTTGCATTGAATTTCGACGCGATAGAGCCGATCGGTATGCCCGAATCGGTGAGCGTCGTCGGTGCGCAGCGCACCACCTTCTACCCGCTGGTCGAGCGGACCGCCGCGGCGTTCGGCTTCGAGATCCAACCGGATCCCGAACCCGGCGCCGGTCACTACTATCGCTCCGATCACTTCAGTTTGGCGCGCGTGGGCGTGCCCGCGTTCTCCATCGGCACGGGGATCAAGTTCGCCGGGCACCCGGCGGAGTGGGGCAAGGCGCGGCGCGCCGAGTACACCACCACGCGCTATCATCAACCGAGCGACCAATATTCTCCGGACATGGATTTTGCCACCGACGCGGTGCTCGCCCAGTTCGGCTTTGCGCTCGGCTGGGAGGCATTGACGGCGAAGCAGCGGGTGAATTGGCTGCCGGGCGATGAGTTCGAGGCCAAGCGGCTCGAGAATGCGAAAACGCCGTGACGGCTGGCCGAATGCCACCGGCGACGGATAATCGAACAAGTGATTGTGGCACGATGGATACCGCGTTCCCCGCAACCTGGTGTGCATGTCAAAAGGCGGCGTTGTGACCAACCGATTGCTACCGCTGCTGCGCACGGTCATGTATGCGCTGCGCGGCGGGTTTCTGGTGCGGCCACTCCTGATCTCGATCTCGCTAGGGCTTCTCGGTGCCGTACTCTCCTCGATCGAAGAGAGCGTCCCGGTGTTGAGCGTCTGGGTTCCTTCCTTCCTGTTCCCGTCCCGCGCAGATCCGCAGGTCGCTCAAATCATCCTTGCGACGATTGCCGGTTCGATCATGACGGTGGTATCGATCGTCTTCGCCATCCTTCTGATGACGCTGACGCTCGCATCGATGCAGTTTTCGCCCCGAATCCTCTTGAGCTTCGTGCAGGATCGCGTAACCCAGTGGACGCTGGGCATCTTCCTCGGCACCTTCGCCTATTGTATGGCCGCATTGCCCGCGGCACGCTCATTCCCGCATCCTTTTGCGCCGGTTGCCACGGTCACCTGCGCCATGGTGCTCGCGGTGATCTGCGTGGCTTGGTTGGTGTTCTTCATCAACCACATCTCGCAGGC
>Ga0116216_10001584_pt1 | contig 15693 bp, 9 predicted proteins | sample Sb_taG_11_FD_89696 | JGI IMG/M metagenome (GOLD analysis project Ga0116216, IMG submission 89696) | Peat soil microbial communities from Weissenstadt, Germany - Sb_50d_3_AS metaG | ecosystem: Environmental > Terrestrial > Soil > Wetlands > Peat | place: Germany: Weissenstadt | collected 2010-09-21
AGGCTCGTACGCATTACACAGAACGCACTACCACCCAGACAAGATACAACCGGGCGCGTAGAGAATGCCTCGCGCCCATGGCAGTTTTTTGACGTTTTCTTGTCGATCTCGCTTTTGACAACAAGGATTTGCGGGTTTCGCCTCACCCCACATGGTTGATTCTCCCCCTTGATGCCCACGTTGCCTGAGGGGCCCTTGCGCTTGTGCCGAGGCCTGTCCCATGCACAATGGCCCCGATACATTCGGCCTGTCCGGGATGAAGTCGTCGAGGTGACCCTAAGATGCGGTGGCGCGGCGAAAGAGAAAGCGAGAATGTCGAGGATCGGCGTGACGAAGGCGGAGGAGGCTTCGGCTTCCCGTCTCCCGGCGGGTTGCGCTTTCCGAGCGGCGGCGCCGGGCGCGGCGGCGGCATCGGCATTGTCGGTTTTCTGATCCTGCTCGGATTCATGTTGTTCTTCGGGGTCGACCCGCGCGTCATCTTGCAAGGAGGGGGGTCGGGCGGTGATGATTCGGGTATACCCGACATCCACCTGCCGCAATCGCGCCCCGATACCACCAACTTCCCGGTACCTGGCCAACCGGGTCCGCAAGTTCAGCATCCCCAGACCACGAGCGAGGACGATCTGAAGCAATTTGTGTCTGTCGTTCTCGCCGACACCGAGGATGTGTGGAGCAATCTGTTCAAGCGCTACGGCGAGACCTACAGCGATCCGAAGCTCGTGCTCTTCACCGGCGGCATTCGCTCCGCCTGCGGTACGGCTATGTCGGCCATGGGGCCGTTCTATTGCCCGAACGACGAGAAGGTCTATATCGACCTTTCCTTCTACGAGGAACTCAAGAACCGCTTCCATGCTCCGGGCGACTTCGCCCAAGCCTATGTCATCGCGCATGAGGTCGGCCACCATGTGCAGAAGCTGCTCGGGATCATGGACCAGGTCGAGTCCGCGCGGCAGCGCATGAGCGAGAAGCAGGGCAACGCCTTGCAGGTCCGCGTCGAGCTGCAGGCGGATTGCTTCGCCGGCATCTGGGCCAACAAGGCGCAGGAGATGAAGAACATCATCGAGCCAGGCGACATCGATCAGGCGCTCGCGGCGGCGAGCGCCATTGGCGACGATCGCATCCAGCAGCAGACGCAAGGCTATGTGGTGCGTGATTCCTTCACCCATGGCTCATCGGAGCAACGGGTGCGATGGTTCCGCCGCGGCTATGAGAGCGGCAGCCTCGAACAGTGCGATACGTTTAACGCGAAGGACCTGTAGGCGGTGCCGCGTTTTTTGGTCCGATCCGAGGCTATCGGCAACCTTCACGGGTAGATCCGACGCGAGCGGCGCCGATGGACGGACCATGGCTGCGCTGCCGCGTATGCTGCTGGTATCCAGCAGCTTCGAAAAAAGCTTTAGCGAACGGGGGCCGGGAAGAGCCTCGCGCCATCGACATGATCTTCGAGACCTTGCGGGAGTTGCGCGAGGCAAGACGCTGGTCCTCGTCGAGCAGAATGCCCTCGTAAGGGGCTCGAATTTGCCGATCTCGGTTACGTGCTGGTGGCCGGCAGGCTGGCCAAGGCGGGAGACGCCAAAAGTCTACTGGGCCACCCCGATATCGGCCGGCTCTTCTTGGGCGGTTAGGCTAAAGGGAATCGCCCGCGAAGACCGTCGCCTCGCAAGGCATATTCGCCTTCTTGAACAGCGCGCAAGCCTGCATTGCCTCGGCGGCGCTGGAGAAGGGGCCGGCGATGAGCCGCCACTTCTTGTCCGGCGCGATGATGCGGCGCGCCTGCAGGCCAGCGACGAGCGCCGCATGGTTGGTCAGGAGGTCGCGCCACATCGGCCTGACCCCCTCCTGCTTCTCCACGCTGCCGATCTCGATGCCGAACCGGGTCGTGCCGGGTGGGATGGGCGGCGGCGCACTGACATTCGGGGTCTCGGTCGATGACGCAGAGGGTGTCGATGCCGGTTCGTTGGAGGTCACTTGCACTGCACCCGCCGGCTTCTCGCCCGGTTTCTGATCCTTTGAGCCCAGCGTTGCCGAAGCTTGCTCGGAAGGCTTCTCCGGGGGCTTCGTCCGGTTGGTGGGGGTCTCAGCTGCGGGGGCTGAGGGCGCCTCGTCCGCAGCATCTTGGTCGGAGGGCTGCTCCGGCGCCTTGGCTTGAGCGGAAGGCTTCGCCGCTGGCTTGGCAGACCCCGATGCCTTTTCCATCGTTTTGGCGTGGTCGGAGGGTTTCTCCGCCGGCTTCTCGGAAACCGAGGGCTTCTCCATTACCTTCACCTGATCGGAGGGCTTCTCCGTGGGCTTTTCAGCCTTGCCCAGATCGGCAGCCTTTGCGGGCTCCTTTGGGGCCGGGGTCTTTGCTTCCGGTTTCGGCGGCTCGGGGGGCTTCTCAGGTGGCCGCATTGGCTCAGGTGACGGCGGCGACGTCGTGACGGAGGTTGAGGTCGGCAAGGCGGCCACGGGGCCCAAAACCTTCTCGAGCGGCTTGAAGCGCGTATTGAGGTCGTCCACCTGACCGGAAAGCTCGCGCAGCGCGGTCTTCAGCTCGGCGAGCTCCCTGTCCTTGGCCTCGTTCGCATGCAACAGCGCATCAGCCTGCTCCGCCGAAAGCGGCGAGGGCGCATTGGCTGGCGCCGCGGCGGTCGAGTCCGGGCGCTCAAAATTTGGTACACCGTCGGGACTGGCCAAAGCCGTCTCGGCCCGATGCGCGGCAGGGTCGGTGACGATGCGAAACAGATAGGCCCCCGAGAACGCGGCAAGCAAGATCCAGAAGGCCGCGAACAGGCCCGGGACCCAGTTGCGCGTGCCGCCTCGGCGATCCTTAACCACCATGGATAGACTCCCCTAAGACCCCGAATCTACGCTAAAAAGCGCCGGCAATATGGCTCCGCCGCTGCGTGCCGTCGCCAAGCAGAAGATGACTCGCTCTCCTCTCCGGGTCAATTTCTGCGTGTGGTCCCCGGATTGAGTGTTCGCCGTGTGGCTCTTGCGCCTGCTTTCCGTTAGACAATCCGCGGGTGGGGGCGCGGGCGTTCGATTCGCGACGCGCGAAGGACAAGATTAACGGTTTAACTCTCTCCTCTGCAGGGAGGCTTCCGGGCATGGTACTTGCTCGATTGCGCGCCTTGGCGCTGACGAAACAGGCATGACGCAGAATTCAGTTCTCGCCGTCGTCCTTGCCGCGGGCAAGGGCGCCAGGATGAAGACCGAGCTTCCGAAGGTGATGCATGCGCTCGCCGGCGCGCCATTGCTCGCCCATGTGCTGACCGCGGCCAAGGGCGCCTCGATCGATCGGATTTGCGCCGTGATTGCTCCGGGCATGGAGGAGGTCGAGGTCGTTGCGCGGGCGTTAGACCCGGACCTTGCGGTGTTCGTGCAGGCCGAGCCCCAGGGAACTGCCGATGCCGTGAAGGCTGCTCAATCGGCTTTTGCCGGCTTTGCCGGCTCCGTCCTCGTGCTTTACGGGGACACCCCGCTGCTCCGGACCGAAACGCTCAATCGGCTTCGCCGCGAGCTCGACGACGGCGCCGACCTCGTCGTGATCGGCTTCGAGGCCTCCGACCCAACGGGCTATGGCAGGCTGCTGCTCGATGATGGCGGGACCCTGATGGGCATCCGCGAAGAGAAAGATGCAAGCGAGACGGAGCGTGCGCTCACCCTGTGCAACTCGGGCATCATGGGGTTCCGCAACGGCAAGATCTTGGCCGATCTCTTGTCCCGGATCGGCAACGCCAACGCCAAGGGGGAGTTCTATCTGACGGATGCGGTGGCGCTGGCGCGCGCGGATGGACTCGATGCGCGCTTGGTGCCGTCCGAGGGGAGCGAGGTCTTGGGCGTGAACTCCCGCGCGGAGCTGGCCCAAGCCGAGGCGGCGATGCAAGCGCGCCTCAGACGCGAGATCATGGCCGGCGGCGCCACGCTCATCGCTCCCGAGACGGTGTTCTTGAGCCATGACACCAAGGTCGGCAAAGACGTGACGATCGAGCCCAATGTGATCATCGGCCCGGGCGTGGTCATCGGCGACAACGTGACCATCAGGGGCTTCTGCCACATCGTGGGTGCCAATATCGGAGCCAACGCGGTGGTCGGACCCTTCGCGCGGCTCCGCCCCGGTACCGCCCTCGGGCCGAAGGCCCATGTCGGCAATTTCGTCGAGATCAAGCAGGCCGAGATCGCCGAGGGCGCCAAGGTCAACCATCTCACCTATATAGGCGATGCGAGCGTGGGCGCCCGCGCCAATGTCGGCGCCGGCACCATCACCTGCAATTACGACGGTTTCGCCAAGCATCGCACCGAGATTGGAGCCGGGGCCTTCATTGGCTCCAACACCTCGCTCGTGGCGCCGGTCAAGATCGGGGAGGGAGCCTATATCGGCTCCGGCAGCGTCATCTCCAAGGACGTTCCGGCCGATGCGCTGGCGCTCAGCCGCGCCCCGCAAGAGGAGCGTCCGGGCTGTGCCGCGCGGCTTCGCAAGCAGCGCGGCCGGGAGCGCGGCGGGGGAAATAATGGGACATAGCAAATAATGGGACATAGCATATGAGTTGCGAGTGCTTTGCGTCTTGGTTAGCTAACGGTAACAGTCGGGGCGTGGAGTAGCGCGGATGTGCGGCATTGTTGGCGTCCTCGGCAGAGGGCCGGTCGCGGGACAGCTCGTCGACGCGCTGAAGCGGCTCGAATATCGCGGCTACGATTCCGCGGGCGTCGCCACGGTCGAGAACGGCAAGCTCGGGCGCCGGCGCGCGGAAGGAAAGCTGCGCAATCTCGAGGCGCGACTCAAATCGGCGCCGCTTCTCGGCGAGACCGGCATCGGCCACACCCGCTGGGCGACGCACGGCAAGCCCACCGAGGCCAATGCGCACCCGCATATGACCGACGACGTCTCGGTGGTGCATAACGGCATCATCGAGAACTTCCGCGAGTTGAGGGAGGAGCTCCAGGCCAAGGGCACCGCCTTCACGAGCGACACCGACACCGAGGTCATCGCCCATCTCATCACCCGCGAGATAAGGGCCGGCAACGATCCGGTGCGCGCCGTCTATCATACGCTGAAGCGGCTGGAAGGTGCCTTCGCCATCGCCATGATCTTCCGTGGCTATAACGATCTGATGATCGTGGCGCGCCAAGGCAGCCCGCTTGCCATCGGCTATGGCGATGGCGAGATGTTCGTGGGCTCGGACGCGCTGGCGCTCGCGCCCTTCACCGACGAGGTCGCCTATCTGGAGGATGGCGACTGGGCGGTCTTGACCCGGGAAGGCGTCGCCATTCGCGACCGCGACGGCAACGCCGTGCAGCGGCCGGTCACCAGGTCGCTGGCCACCGCTCTCCTCGTCGATAAGGGCAACCATCGCCACTTCATCGCCAAGGAGATCCATGAGCAGCCGGAGGTCGTCGGGCACACGCTTGCCAACACTGTCGACCTCTCTTCGAGCCGCGTGGAGGTGCCGGATCTTCCCTTCGATTTCGCCAAGCTCGGGCGCCTATCCATCTCCGCCTGCGGAACGGCGTTCTACGCGGGCCTCGTCGCCAAATATTGGTTCGAGCGCTGGGCGCGCCTGCCCGTCGATGTCGATATCGCCTCGGAGTTCCGCTACCGCCAGGGGGGACTGGACTCGGGTGGCGCCGCTCTGTTCATCTCCCAATCCGGCGAGACGGCGGATACGCTCGCAACCCTTCGCTATTGTCGCGAGCAGGGCCAGCGAACCCTGTCGATCGTCAATGTGCGGGAATCCTCGATCGCGCGCGAATCCGATGCGGTGCTGCCGACCCTTGCCGGTCCGGAGATCGGCGTCGCCTCCACCAAGGCCTTCACCTGCCAGCTGACCGTGCTCGCCTGCTTGGCCATCGCCGCCGGCAAGGCACGAGGGCATATCGGCGAGGCGCTCGAGGCCGAGCTCGTCCAGGCCTTGACCGAGGTGCCGCGCCACATGGCGGCGGTGCTCAGGGACGAAAAACCATTCGAGACGCTCGCGCATAGCCTGTCTCGCGCGCGCGACGTGCTCTATCTCGGCCGGGGCCAAAGCTATCCGATCGCCCTTGAAGGCGCGCTGAAGCTGAAGGAGATCTCCTATATCCACGCCGAGGGCTACGCGGCCGGCGAGCTGAAGCATGGGCCGATCGCGCTGATTGATGAGAACATGCCGGTCATCGTCATCGCGCCACGCGACGACCTTTACGAGAAGACCGTGTCGAACATGCAAGAGGTCGCGGCGCGGGGCGGGCAGATCGTGCTGGTGAGCGATGCCGATGCTTCGAGCACCGGCTGCGCCATCCGCACCTATCTTAAGGTGCCCGCGTTGCATCGCTTCGTGACGCCGCTGGTCTATGCGCTGCCGGTGCAGCTCATCGCCTATCATACGGCGGTGTTCATGGGGACTGACGTGGATCAGCCGCGCAACCTGGCAAAATCCGTGACCGTGGAATAGGCTATAGCCTCGGATTTGCCTGATTTCTTTGGTTGAGCAAGGACATGGCCGTTCATCGGAGGCGCCCCTGCGCACCCTACCCGATTTCAGGAACGCGCCTGCTTCGGCGCATGCTCATGCTTTGTGCTTTGCTCGCTCCGGCGAGCCTTGCTGCTATGGCGACGGCGCATGCCCAGGAGGGCGGGGCTGGAGGCCTGAGCGGCGGCGCCTCCGCCTTCTCGTCCGGGAAATACGAGGCTGCGGTCCGGCAGCTCACGGCCGCGCTCGGCTCCGACAAGATTTCAGCGAGCGATGCTGCCAAGGCCCTCTACTACCGGGGGCTTTCCTACCAAAGGCTCGGTCAGTCGCCGCGCGCCGTCGCCGATCTAGGCGCGGCGATCTGGCTTGGGCTTTCTCCGTCCGAGCGCCTCTCGGCCATGGTCAATCGGAGCCTCGCCTATCGTGCCGCCGGTCTGAAGACTGAAGCCGACGCCGAGCTTGCCTCGGCGCGGAAGAGCGACAAGAAGGGGGACGTGGATCGGCTCCTCGCCGACAATGGCGGCTCGGCCGCCGACGCCGCAGCGATCGCTGCCTTCTCGACCGAGGTGCGGCCTGCGGGCAGCTCTGCGCCCGGGACGCCCGCCAATGCCGAAGCAAAGCCGGGCTTCGGCGCCACCGTCACCGCGTCCGAGCCACCGGCCCGCACGGCAGATGCGTCGACCCCCAGCTCCTGGACCACCATCTCGCCACAGGCGTTACCATCCTCTTCGAGCGGCAATCGGATCAGCCAGTGGTGGGGCTCGATCCGAGGAACCTCCAACGAGGCCGAGCTGAAGCCTTCAAGCGAAGCGAACGAGAAGCCTCCGGCCGCCCCTCCAGCCGCGCCCACGGCTTGGACGACGCAGACCCAAGCGGCGAGCACCGATGCCGCGCCTGCGGCATCGGGCGCCGCGGGGGGCCCGGGAACGCGAGTGGCGGTAGCGACGCCAACCGCGCCGGTGCCTTCAGCAAGCCGGGGCGACTACCGGCTGCAATTGTCGCCCACCCGTTCGGAGGACGAAGCGCGGCAGCTCTGGCAGAAGGTTTTGAGCCAGAACCAGCAGCTCAGCAGCATCGAGCCGCGAATCGAGAAGACCGATATGGGCAATCTCGGCACCTTCTATCGGTTGCAGATCGGACCCTTCCCGGACAAGGCGGAAAGCCTTAAGCTCTGCAACGCGCTGAAGCGGAGCGGAATAGATTGCTTCCTCGTCAACCCCTAAGCACCCTATTTGCGCGTGACGCGTTACTTCCGTCGAGCGGCAAAGCCGGGGGCGCTGTCGCAGTAACGTAAGCAACAGAAATTGGTGTTATCCAGCGCTCATTGCCGAGCCTCTATCGTCGCCCGAACAACGCATGAACACCACCAGCGACCCAAAGCCCACGCTAAAGGCGAAAGCGCCCGAGCGGGATGAGGATCGGCTGAAGCTCGTCGTCGCCGCGGAAGAGCCTGCCTCCTCGCATCTCGGAACGCGCCTGCGGCGCTACTTCCTGACCGGTCTCATCGTCGTCGGGCCGGTTGCCATCACCGTCTATGTCGTCTGGTGGTTCATCAACCTCGTCGACACTTGGGTGAAGCCGCTCGTGCCGCCGCAATATTTGCCCGAGCACTATCTCCCTTTCACCGTGCCGGGGGTGGGGCTTATCTTTGGCATCACCGGCTTGATGGTGATCGGCGCGCTCACCGCCAACCTCTTCGGGCGGACGTTGGTGAGCTATAGCGAGATGATGCTCGCCCGCATGCCGATCGTGCGCAGCGTCTATCGCACCTTGAAGCAGATCTTCGAGACGGTGCTGTCCCAGGACGGCGGCTCCTTCAAGCGCGTGGGGTTGATCGAATTCCCACGGCGCGGGCTCTACTCGATCGTCTTTCTCGCTGGCGACCCGCCGCCCGAGGTCGAGGAGAAGATCGGCGCCGGCGATCCCATGATCACCGTTTTCATGCCGAACGGGCCTAATCCGACCACGGGGTTTATTGTCTTCGTGCCGGCGAGCGAGGTGATCGGGCTCGATCTTTCCGTCGAGGACGCGGCGAAGCTCGTGGTCTCCGCGGGGTTGGTGGCGCCCGATCAGCAGGATCGCCTGCGCGACCTCGCCAAACAGAAGGGACCGAAGCACCTGCCCGAGGAGGAGCCGGTCGTTTGATCTTGGCTCCCCTCTATCCTGCCCGCATCAGCTTGATGGCATTGTCGCGCTCGAACAAATAGAGTAGGAGCCGGAGCGGCTCCGAGCGCTGGCCTTTGAGCTCCGGGTCGCGCGCGAGCACGAGCCGCGCTTCGTCCCGGGCCGCCTGTAACAGTGCCTCGTCATCGGGCAGCCGCGCCACATGGAAGACCGGCAGCCCGCTCTGCCGCGTGCCGAGCAGCTCGCCGCCGCCCCGCAGCTTCAAATCCTCCTCGGCGATGACGAAGCCGTCCTCAGTGCTGCGCATCACCGCCAGCCGCGCCCGCGCGGCCTCCGACAGCGGCTTGCGGTAGAGCAGAATGCAAGAGGATTGCTTGGCTCCCCGGCCCACACGGCCTCTGAGTTGGTGCAGCTGCGCGAGGCCGAAGCGCTCGGCGTGCTCGATGACCATGATGCTTGCATTCGGCACATCGACGCCGACCTCGATCACCGTGGTCGATACCAGGATCGAGAGGTCCCCCGCGGCGAAGGCGGCCATGACCCCATCCTTCTCCGGTCCCGGCAGCCGCCCATGGACGAGGCCGACCTTGTCCCCGAAACGCTTGCGCAAATCCGCGCAGCGCTCCTCGGCGGCCGCGACGTCGAGGATTTCGGACTCCGCCACCAGCGGGCAAACCCAATAGACTTGCGCTCCCTCGGCAATGGCGCGGGCGAGGCCGCCCACGACCTCCTCCATCCGCTCGCTCGGCACGGTGCGCGTCATCACCGGCTTCCGCCCTGGCGGCTTCTCGTCGAGCCGCGACACGTCCATGTCGCCATAACTTGTCAGCAGCAGCGTGCGGGGGATGGGCGTCGCGGTCATCACCAAGAGCTCGGCGCCGCGTCCGCTTCCCTTGGCCTGCAAGGCAAGCCGCTGATGCACGCCGAAGCGGTGCTGCTCGTCGATCACGACGAGGGCGAGGTCGCGGAAGTCGACCGGCTCTTGCAGGAGCGCGTGGGTGCCGATCAGGATGTCGGTGCGTCCCTCTCGCAGTGCGGCGAGAATGCCCTCGCGCTCGCGGCCCTTCTCGCGCCCCGTGAGCAGCGCAATGCGGACACTAGCCCGCAAAGCGAAGCTTTCGATGGTTTTGAGGTGCTGTCGCGCCAGCAACTCGGTCGGCGCGATCAGCGCGGTTTGGCCTCCGGCTTCGACGGCGGTGGTCATGGTGAGCAGGGCGACGATGGTCTTGCCGCTGCCGACATCGCCCTGCAGTAGCCGGAGCATGCGGTGCGGGCTCGCGAGATCGGCATCGATCTCGCCGAGAGCGTGATGCTGCGCCTGCGTGAGCTGGAACGGGAGCTGCGCCAGAATGGCCTGCCGCAGCTTTCCAGGAGTGGCTAGCCGCCGTCCGGCGCTGCGGCGCAAGCGCTGACGAATGGCCGCGAGCGCGAGCTGGTTGGCAAGGAGCTCGTCATAGGCAAGCCGGAGCCTTGCCGGCGCGGAGGCCGCAAGGTCGGCGTCTGTCTCCGGCGCATGCAGGCGCCGGAGCGCGTTGGCAAAGGACGGCCAGGCGTTCTGCGCGCGCCAGCCCGTGTCGATCCATTCGGGCAGCGCGGGCAAGCGGGCGAGACCCTGGGCGACCAATTTCCGCAAACTCGCATTGGTGAGGCCAGCCGTGAGCGGATAGATGGGCTCGAGCAGCGGCAGCCTGGCAGGGTCCTCGGTCTTCGCGCCTTCGACACTTGTGCTGGGACCCTCCGCGCTAACCACGTGATCCGGGTGGGGCATCTGCAGCCAGCCATCATAGGATTCGAGCTTGCCCGAGACCAGTCGCCGGCTCCCTTCCGGGAGGAGGCGCTTCAAATATGCGGGATCGGCCTTGAAATAGACGAGCTCGAGCGCGCCCGAGGAATCCTCCACCAGCACGCGATAGGGCGCTCGCGCACCCCGACGCGGGGGCCGGTGCTCGGCCACCGTCACCTCGAGCGTAGCGAGCTCGCCGATGCGGGCATCCGCGATCCTCGGAGTGACATGGCGATCGATGACGCCTTGCGGCAGATGCCAGAGGAGGTCGATCACGCGCGCATGGGCCGAGCGGTGACGGGGCGCCACGAGCTTGTTGAGCAGGGCTTCGATCCTGGGCCCGACGCCACTCAGGCTCCGGGCCGGGGCGAACAGAGAGGATAAGAGGCTTGGCCGCATCGGCTTTCCGCGCGAGCCTTGGCGTCGGGAGCAGCACAAGGCTAGACGCCCGCGCTTGACAGAGGTAAGCCCGCTCGCTCTAAGGCTCCGCTCTCCGCCTGTAAGCGCGACGGGGCTTGGCCGTCAAGAAAGCTCTACGAATGGGAAGCGATGATCTTGCCATGCGGCGGCGCCGGGCGCTTTACCGGGCAACGCATCGCGGGAGCAAGGAGTTGGACTTCCTGCTCGGCCGCTTCGCCGAGCAAACGATCGAGACCATGACCGATGCCGAGATCCGCGTGTTGGAGCGCCTGATCGAGACGCCCGATCCGGACATTGCCGTGAGCCTGTTTGACGGAGGGTCGCTCGGCGAGCCGGAGCTCGACGCGCTCATGCAACGCTTGCGGCATTTTCACGGAATCGCAGCGGGCCGCGCGAGCAGCTGCTAAGTGCATCCCATGGCAGAGACGCCGAAAACCCCATTGCTGCCGGTCGAGCGCCTGCTTGAGGGCGGCTCCACGATCGCGAGCGGGGTCCCCGAAGGGCTCGACGCGGGCGTCCTCGGCGAGCTTGCCCGTCTGGCAGGGCGGCCGGGCGCCCCGCGGCCGATCCTTCACGTCGCGCGCGACGGTCAGCGCCTGGCGACGCTGGAGGATGCCTTGCACTTCTTCGCAGCCGACGTTCGCCGGTTGAGTTTCCCCGCCTGGGACAGCGTTCCCTATGACCGAGTCGCTCCCAATGCCGAGATCGTGGCGCAGCGCGTCAGCACGCTCGCCGAGCTTGCCGGGCACGATGGGAAGGACGGAAGGCCTCTGATCGTGCTGACCACCATCAATGTCGTGCTTCAGCGTGTGCCGCCGCACGACTATTTCGCGTCATCGATGCAGCGGCTTGTCCCCGGCAATGTCGTGAGCATGGCGAGCCTCATCGAGCGCCTGGAGAGCCTCGGCTATGGGCGCGCCGGCACGGTGACGGATCCCGGCCACTATGCGGTACGCGGCGGCATCCTCGACCTCTATCCTCCCGGTGCTCGCCCCATCCGCCTCGACTTCTTCGGCGACACGCTCGAGTCCGTCAGGGCTTTCGATCCCGAGACGCAAAGAACTCAGGCGCGCCTCGACCGCGTGACTCTGCTCCCCATGAGCGAAGCACCCCTGACCGAGGAGGCGCGAAAGCGATTCCGCGCCCGTTATGTGGAGCTGTTTGGCCCCGTCAGGGGTGACGACCCGCTCTATGAGTCGATCTCCGCCGGGCGACAGCATCAGGGCATGGAGCATTGGCTGCCGCTGTTCCATGAGCGGCTGGAGACGCTGTTCGACTATCTGCCGGACGCCGTCGTGACCTTCGATCCGCTCGTGGACGACGCGCGGGCGAAGCGGCTGGAGCAGATCAAGGACCATTACGAGGCGCGCGAGCAGGCGTTGGAGCGCAAGGCCTTCGGCGCGCCGCCCTATAATCCAGTGCCTCCGGAAAGTCTGTTCCTAACCGAGATCCAATGGCAGGCAACACTTCAGGGTCGGCAAAGAATTGCACTCGACCCATTCGAACATCCAGAGGCCGCGCGCGATGCCGTCGTCGTGTCCTTCGGCGGCAGGCAGGGGCGGTCCTTCGTCGCGGAGCGGCAGAGCGAGGAAGCCAACGTCTTCGACGCCGTGGTCGCGCATGTGGGACGCCTCAAATCCGACGGCAAGCATGTTCTCGTTGCCTGCTGGAGCAAGGGTGCCAAGGAGCGCCTCGCCACTTTGCTTGCCGAGCATGGGATCGGCGACACGGTCGGCGTCGAGACTTGGGAAGAGGCACTGGCCGCGCCGCGCTCGGCAACAAGCTTCGCCGTGCTTTGCCTGGAATCCGGTTTCGAGGCGCCGGGCTTCGCCGTCATCGGCGAGCAGGACATCCTTGGCGACAGGCTCGTGCGTCGCACTCGGACGAAGCGCGGCAGCGATGTGCTCACCGAGATCTCAAGCCTTACGGTGGGCGATCTCGTGGTCCATGCCGATCACGGCATTGGCCGCTTCGCCGGGCTCACCACCATCGAGGCCGCCGGCGAGCCCCATGATTGCCTCGAAGTGATCTACCAGGGCGGCGACAAGCTCTATTTGCCGGTCGAGAATATCGAGCTGTTGAGCCGCTACGGCTCCGACGAATCGGGCGTCCAGCTGGACAGGCTTGGCGGCCTCGGCTGGCAGTCGCGGAAAGCGAAGCTCAAGAAGCGCATTCGCGACATTGCCGAGAAGCTCATCAAGGTGGCTGCCTTGCGCGAGCTGCGTCAGGCGCCGGTGATCACGCCGCCGGATGGTCTCTACGATGAGTTCGCCGCGCGCTTTCCTTACGAGGAGACCGAGGATCAGACCGCGAGCATCGCCGCCGTCCTCGACGATCTCGCGAGCGGCCGTCCCATGGACCGGCTGATCTGCGGCGATGTCGGCTTCGGCAAGACCGAGGTGGCCTTGCGCGCAAGCCTGCTTGCGGTGCTCGCCGGCAAGCAGGTCGCCGTCGTGGTTCCCACCACGTTGCTTGCGCGCCAGCACTTCAACACCTTCACCGAACGTTTCCGTGGCCTGCCGGTGAAGCTCGCGCAAGCCTCTCGCCTCATCGGGGAAAAGGAGCTTGCCGAAGTGAAGAAGGGCCTGACCAGCGGCGCCATCGACATCGTCATTGGCACCCACGCGCTATTGGGCAAAGGCATCGAATTCGCCAATCTCGGTCTTCTGATCATCGATGAGGAGCAGCATTTCGGCGTGCAACACAAGGAGCGCCTGAAGCAGCTGCGCGAGGACGTGCATGTGTTGACGCTGACGGCGACACCCATCCCCCGCACTTTACAACTGGCGCTCTCCGGCGTGCGCGAGATGTCCTTGATCGCGACGCCGCCGATCGACCGGCTCGCGGTGCGCACCTATGTGACGCCGTTCGATCCCGTGATCCTGCGCGAGGCCCTGTTGCGGGAGCGCTACCGGGGCGGCCAGACCTTCTATGTGGTGCCGCGCATCTCCGATCTCGACGACGCAGCCGCCTTTCTTGCCGAGCATGTGCCTGAACTGAAGGTCGGGCGCGCCCACGGCCAGATGGCCTCGCGCGAGCTCGACGCCGTGATGAACGCCTTTTACGACCGCCAATATGACGTGCTGCTGTCCACCTCGATTGTGGAATCCGGCCTCGATATCCCGACCGTCAACACGCTGATCGTGCATCGGTCCGACATGTTCGGGCTCTCCCAGCTCTATCAGCTGCGCGGCCGGGTCGGGCGGTCGAAGATCCGCGCTTATGCCTATTTCACCATTCCCGCCGATGCGCGCCTCACCCCCGCCGCCGAGAAAAGGCTGAAGGTGTTGCAGTCGCTGGATACGCTGGGCGCGGGCTTCATGCTCGCGAGCCACGACCTCGACATCCGGGGCGCGGGCAATCTGCTCGGCGAGGAGCAGTCGGGCCATATCCGGGAGGTGGGCTTCGAGCTTTATCAATCCATGCTCGAAGAGGCGGTGATGGCCTTGAAGGGTGGGGAGGGCGGGGTGATCGAGGATCAATGGTCGCCGCGGATCAATCTCGGCACCTCGGTGCTCATCCCCGAGGACTACGTGCCAGACCTGCAGGTGCGGCTTGCGCTCTATCGCCGGCTTTCCGCGGTCGAAAGCCACGACGCCATCGAGGCCTTCGCCGCCGAACTGATCGACCGCTTCGGGCCATTGCTGGTGGAGGTGAAGCACCTCCTCGACGTGGTGGAGATCAAGGCGCTGTGCCGGCAGGCAGGCGTCGAGCAGATCGACGCTGGGCCCAAAGGCGCGGTCGTCGCCTTCCGCAACAAGAGCTTCGCCAATCCCGAAGGGCTGATTGCCTTCATTCGCAAGGAGGGGTCCGGGGTTAAGCTGCAGCCAGATCACCGGCTCATCTATTACGCGGACTGGGAGACGCCGGAGGAGCGGCTCGCCGGCACCCGGGATCTGCTCCGCCGCCTGGTCGAGATCGCGGGCCTGGTGAAGAAGGCGGCGTGAGGTGTAAGTGCGGCGCGACCAATTTCTCTCCGCGCTTTGTTGTTCGTCATGGCCGGGCTTGACGAGGTTCTTTTGCCGAAGAGTGCGCCAGACCTCCGCAGGAGCTGACTGCGCAGCACGGCGCCATCCGCATCGCGTGGGATCGTCTTCGCAGGCACGAGCCGGCTCCGGATATTTGTATGGCACCACACCCTGATGCCGCAGAAGCCTCTACAGCGCATCAAGGGAGAATGAATCTACCAGCCTTCTGCACCACGGCGGCGAAGATACGGTCGCCGGGTCGGGAAGGGCGAAGCAGGCGGCGTCCAGAAACGCTGAACAACTCTGATACAGCTGATCGAGCTCGGCCGCGGCAATGGCAAAGCCACCATGGTGCAGGAGCTCCTGATCGCGTTGGAGTTTGTCGGCGGGACTGCTCATCGTCATTCGCGTCAGGGCCGAGTGGGCGCCGCGCTCTTGGCCTCTGGCTGCGAGGGCTCCCTCCACCAGCTGTCGAGCTGGTAGCCATAAAGCGGGGTGTGGGCCGGCCGTTGCAGTCCGCGCCAATAAGCGAGCCACTGCCGCGGGAGGTGGAAGAGGGGAATGACATACTCGCCCGACAGCCGGACGCGGTCGAGCGCGCGGACCGCGGCGACGAAGCTCGCCTCATCCTCCGCCTCGAGCATGGCCTTGATCATGGCGTCGACGCCAGCGCTTGCGACGCCCGGATAGTTGAACGTGCCCTCCGTCACCGCGGCGTCGCTCCCCCAACGAAAAGACTGCTCATTGCCCGGCGAGAGCGAGACCGGCCAGTCATACTGGATCATGTCGAAGTCGTAGGTCTGCTTGCGCCGCTGATACTGGGCCGAATCAACTTGACGGATTCGCGCGTCGATTCCTACCTGTTTCAAGGCGCGCGCATAGGTGAGGAGCAGGCGTTCCTCGCCCCGGGTGGCGGCAAGAATCTCGAAGCCGAAAGGCTCGGACGTCGTTGTGTTGATGAGCACGCCGC
>Ga0116216_10001585_pt1 | contig 15676 bp, 8 predicted proteins | sample Sb_taG_11_FD_89696 | JGI IMG/M metagenome (GOLD analysis project Ga0116216, IMG submission 89696) | Peat soil microbial communities from Weissenstadt, Germany - Sb_50d_3_AS metaG | ecosystem: Environmental > Terrestrial > Soil > Wetlands > Peat | place: Germany: Weissenstadt | collected 2010-09-21
GCCGATACCGGCGGTCGCGGTGTTCTCCGGCGTGGTCTCGAAGGTGGCCGCCTATGGGTTCCTGCGGATCGTGCTTCCGCTGTTCCCGTACGCCTCGGTGCACTTCCAGATGCCGATGCTGGTGCTCTGCCTGATCTCGATCATGTGGGGGACGCTGGTCGCGTTCACCACGACCGACTCGAGGATGGTCGTCGCGTACTCGAGCGTCGCGCAGCTCAGCTTCATCACCCTCGGGATCTTCTCGCTGAAGCCGACCGGCGGTCAGGGCGCCCTGCTACAGATGGTCAACCACGGCCTCGTGACCGCGCCGATGTTCTTCATCGTCGCGGCGTTGGCCGTCCGGGCGGGCGGATCGGAGGATCTGCGCGACATGGGCGGGATCGCGTTCCGCGCACCGGTGCTGGCCGCGCTCGCGCTGATCGTCGCCCTGGCCACGCTCGCAATGCCGGGCTCGTCGAACTTCATCGGCGAGTTCATGATCCTGCTGGGCGTGTTCCAGGCGAAGACCGCGGTCTCGGTAATCGCGTTCCTCGGCGTGATCGGCGCCGCGGTGTACGCGCTTCGGTTGTTCATCACCGCGCTGCACAACCGGGTCGGGCGTTCGGTGACCTCGCGTGAGGTGGCACTCGCCGAGGGTGTCGCGATCGTCCCGATCGTGCTCGTGATCCTCGTGCTCGCGCTCTACCCGCAGTTCGGGCTGAAGCGCTCGGAGCCGACGCTGCGCGCGACGATCGCGCCGGCGCAGATCCAGGCCGCAAGCGGCCATGCCCTCAGTGTGGCGAGCCGATGACGTTCCTGTCCGGGCACCTGCTGCTTGTCGCCGCCGCCCACGTGAAGGGCCCGCACATCGACTGGAAGGCGTTCTCGCCGCTGCTGTGTCTCGGCGTGGGCGGTCTGGTGGTCCTGCTGGTCGGCTTGCTGCGGCCGGCGGTGATCCGCGAGAAGGTCGTGCCGGCGCTCACGGTGATCGCGTTCGCGTGCACGATCGCGGCGTGCATCTGGCGCTTCCATCATCCGGCGTCGATCATCTCCGGGGCGCTCCGGATCGACGACCTCGCGCTCGAGCTCGACATGCTGTTCGCAGTCGCGGGGATCGCGACCGTGCTGATGTCCTGGCGCGCGATCGCGCCACGGGAGTCCGGGCACGGCGAGTACTTCGCGTTGCTCCTGTTCAGCGTGCTCGGGATGGCCGTGTTCGTCTCGGCCCAGAACCTGGTTTCACTGTTCCTCGGGATCGAGCTGCTGTCGATCCCGCTGTACATCCTGTGCGCGTCCGAGACCCGCCGCGAGGGCTCGCTCGAGTCGGGCCTCAAGTACCTCGTGGTCGGCTCGGTGGGCTCGGCCACGCTGGTGTACGGGCTCGCGCTGGTGTACGGCGCCACCGGCTCGACCGACTTCGCCGCGATCGGTCACGCGATGTCGCTGAACAAGCTCTCCGGTGGCGTGCTCGGCAACGCGATGGTCCTGACCGGCCTCGGGCTGACCATCGTCGGGTTCGCCTTCAAGGCATCGGTGGCGCCGTTCCATCAGTGGACCCCGGACGTGTACGAGGGCGCCCCGACGCCGATCACGGCGTTCATGGCCACCGCCACCAAGGCGGCGGCGATGGGAGCGTTCATCCGCTTCTTCGACTTCGCCGCGATCGGAGCCCAGGACACGTGGGCGCCGCTGCTCGCGACGATCGCCGCGATCACGATCATCGTCGGCAACGCCGGCGCGCTCGGGCAGTCGTCTTTGAAACGCATGATGGGGTACTCCGGGGTGGCGCAGTCGGGCTACATGCTCGCCGGCGTGGTCGTCGGCACGCGTCTCGGGATTCAGGCGACGGTCTTCTATTTGATCGCGTACCTGTTCATGAACCTGGCGCCGTTCGCGGTGATCGTGTGCGAGGAGCACGAGCGACCAGACGGGGACTACCTGAGCGCGTTGGCGGGATTGGGGGCGCGGAACCCGTGGCTCGCCTGGCCGATGACGATCGGGATGCTCGCGCTCGCCGGCATCCCGGGCACGGTCGGCTTCATCGGTAAGTTCCAGCTGATCGACGCGCTGGTCTCGGGCGACTACACGTGGCTCGCGATCGTGCTCGTGATCGGCTCGATGATCTCGTTGGGGTACTACCTGCGGGTCGTCGCCACCGTGTGGATGCGCCCGGCCGTGCCGGCGCCGGCCGTGGTTCCGCCGTCGCCCGGTCCCGGCGAGCTCGCCCCGATCGCGGGCGGCTCGCTCGAAGCCGACGAATGGGACGTCGGAGGCCCGGCCTCGGCGGGCGCCGCGCTCCGCTACCTCGAGGTCGTATTCGTGGCGGCCGTGTTCGCAGCGGCGACGATCGTGTTCGGGATCTTCCCGTCCCCGCTGTTCACGCTGGCCACGCACGCGGCGAACGCGCTGCCCGGGCTGTTGTAAGACGGGGCGCTGGGCCGGTTCGAGGCCGCCGGGCCGGGCCGGGTCGAGGGCGCCCAGGCCGGGGCGAGGCCGCCGGGCCGGGTCGAGGCCGCCGGGCCGGCGCCGCGGGACCGGGTCCGGACTGGCTCGCACGGTCCCACGGACGCTTGGCCCAGCCCGGCCCATGTATTTCGTCGCAAAGTCCCCCGCGGCGGCCCCCCTAGCGCCACATAAGCACGTCCACCGTGCTTATGTGAGCGAGGGCCCCGGCAAATGCCGGGCTTTGGCCACTTATCCATGGGCCGGCGGGCTGGCCCCACCATCCGGGACGCGGTCGCGCTATTCGAACAAGCTGAACTGCTGGGAGGCTTCGAGCAGGCGGTCGGCGGTCGTCGCGAGCTCGGCCAGCGAGGCGCGAAGCTCCTGGGACTGCGCGCTCGTCTCCTGGGTGGCGGAGGACATCTCCTCCGCCGAAGCGGATGACTGCTCGGCGACGGTCGCGATCTCGGTCGAGGTCTCGGTCATGCCGCCGACGCTCTGCGAGATCTCGGCGATCGCCTCGCCGATCTCGGCGAACGCCTGCTGGGCACGCTCGGAGCTCTCGACGCCGTGATCCGCGAGCTGGGCGGCCTGCTGCACGAGGTCGACGACGCGGTCGATCTCCTGCTGGATCTCCTTGACGAGCTCGGCGATCGTGTCCGCCGATCCGCCGGACTCCTCGGCGAGCTTGCGGACCTCCTCGGCCACGACGGCGAACCCGCGGCCGTGCTCGCCGGCGCGCGCGGCCTCGATCGCCGCATTGAGCGCCAGCAGGTTCGTCTGGTTCGCGATGCCCGTGATCGTCTCGAGGATCCCGTTGATCTCGCTCGACTTGCGGGCGAGCTCGCCGATCCCGGCCTGGGCCTCCTGTCCCGAGACCCTGACGCGCTGCATCACGCCGTTCGCCTCGCCGGCCGCCTCGACGCCCTGCTCGCTCAGCTCCTGGGCACGGCCGGTGGCGGCCGAAACCTCGTCGGCCAGCTCGCGGTTGCGCTGGAGCATCGTCGCCTGGCGCTCGGCGCCCTGGGCGACCTCCGAGCTCGCCGCAGCGATCCCGGCCATCGCGTGCGTCGTCTGGTCGACGTTGTCGCGGACCTGCGAGAAGATCGTGTGCACGCTGTGCGACGAGTCGATGAACAGGCGCATCGACTCGTGCACGGTTGATTTCAGCTCAAGCCCATGGTCTGAGAGATCGCGCTCGGCCCCGCGGCTGCGGATCGCGTCGAGGTCGACGCCCATGGTGGCGAACGTGTCGAAGTAGAACGCGTCCGTGATCGCCTGGAGGTCGTAGTTGAAGACGATTCCGATCGCGCGCTCAGCCTCGGCGAGCACCGCGGGATCGACGCCGGCGTCGCCGCGCCGGCGCAGGCCCCGGCGCACATCCCGCCCGCCGGCGATCTGTGGCGGGTTCTCACGCAGTTGCCGGCGCACCGCGTCGAGGTACGCCGGATACCTCCCGAGATACCACTTCATCGGCAGGTTGATCCGGTTGTACGCCGATCCGGCTTCGAGCAGCTTCGCGAAGTACTCGATTCCGAACGGCCGGGGCTGGCCCGGTTCGGCGAAGATCCTCCGCCAGTGGGCGGCACGATCGGCGTGCCACCGTGCTCGGAAGGTGTCGAGGTCGAGCCTTCTCTCCGCGGCGTAGCTGCCGAAGAAGTCCGCGGTCGCGGAGAACTGGAAATGGTGCTCGGTCAGGTCCGCGGCGACCGCGTCGGCAACGTCGTCGGCCCACGTCTGAAGCTCCGCCAGCAGCGCGACCACCTCCCCGTCGAGACCGATGAACTCACGGCGGAGCGCCAGGTTCTCGGGCGTGATGTGGTACAGCGCGGCGAGTGAATCCATGAAGAGGTTCTCCCTCGATCGTCGTCGGGCACGCCGAAGATGCGCTGCCCCCAGCTCCTGGCCCCTAGATCGTCCAGTACACCGGAAAGCTTTAGAGCGGCGGTATCGCCGGTTCCACAAAGGCGCCCGGATCGACCGCATCAGCCGCTACGCTCCGGCGTCCGTGGACTATCCGGTCGAGAGCTTCACCGAGGCCGAGCGCGAGCGCCTCCGCCCTCACTTCACCAACCTCGATCGGCCCGTGTTCGCGCTCGTCAGCCTGCCCGAGACGGTCAAGGCGGCGCTGTTCGCACGGTATTCGCGCTATCCGGGGACGCTGCGGCGCCTGTTCCTCGAGGAGTTCGCCGACGACCTCCCAGAGGCCGCGGCGCTGATCGACCAGGGCGAGGGCAAGCGCGCCGCACAGCTGTACGAGCGCATCTTCCTCGGCTACGGCGACGACTCGGTGGCGCAGCTGGGCGGCGCCCACGTCGCCTGCGAGTGGGTCTCGAACGTCCTCACGAAGATCCTGCAGCGGCCTCGCCTGGCCGCGTACCTGGAGCAGTCGACGCGCTACATCGCCTACGACGCGCCGATGCCGGCGCCGCCCGGCGGCTACCGGTACTACCGCGACGAGTCCCTCGGCCCCGCCTACGAGCGCGCGATGGACGAGCTGTTCGAGATCTACTCGGGCTCGCTCCCGCGAGTCTGCGCATGGGCGGAGACCGAGTTCCCGCGCGCCGGCGACGAGCCGGCCGCCGCGCACGCGCGGGCGATCAAGGCGAAGGCGCTCGACCTGCTGCGCGGCCTGCTGCCGGCGAGCTCGCTGTCGCATATGGGCATCTTCGCCACCGGGCAGGCCTACGAGCAGCTGATCCTCCACCTGCTCGCGCACCCGCTCGAGGAAGCGCGGAGCTATGGCCGGATGATCCTCGACGAGCTCAAGACTGTGATGCCGAGCTTCCTCACGCGCGTCGAGCGCCCCGACCGCGGGGGCGAGTGGATCGGCTACCTCGAGGAGCGCCAGCGCGCCGGCGAGCGGTGGGCGGCGCGCCTCGGCCTCGACGCCGCCCAGGGTCCCGCGGGCCCGTCGGTCACGCTGCTGCGAGTCGAGGGAGACGAGGACGACCTGCTCTCGGCGCTGCTGTTCGAGGCCGGCGCCACCTCCGAGGAGCAGCTGCGGGAGGCGGTCGGCGCGCTCGACGCCGACGCGCGCGCTGAGCTGCTCGCCGACCTCGCCGGCGAGCGCGCCAACCGGCGCTACCGCCCGGGACGCGGCCTGGAAGCGCTCCGCTACCGGTTCGAGATCGTCGCCGACTACGGCGCGTTCCGCGATCTCCAGCGCCACCGGATGCTGACGGTCCAGTGGCAGTCGCTGACCCCCGACCTCGGCGCGGACATACCCGAGCAGGTCGAGCTCGCGGGCTGCGGGGACGAGTACCGCCGCGCGCTCGAGCTCTCGCGGCGCGAATACGAGCGCCTCGCCGACCGCGGCCTGACCACCGCCGCGCCGTACGCGCTCTGCCTCGGTTACCGGATCCGGTTCGTGCTCGACGTCAACGCGCGCGAGGCGATGCAGCTGATCGAGCTGCGCTCGGGTCGCGAGGGCCACCCGAGCTATCGCGCCGTGGCGCACGAGATGCACGCCCTGATCAGCGCCGTCCACCCGTCCGTCGGCGCGCTGATGACGCACGTCGACCGCGACACCGAGCCCCGGCTCGAGCGGATCCTGGCCGAGATGCGCAGCCACGCGCGCGTCGGCGCGGGCTAGGCGGTCTTCACAACCACGGGAAGCCTCGTCCTCGGGCCGCGCGACGCGGTCGCCAGGAGGACGAGCCGGACCGTCTTCAGCCGGTGCGACTTCGCCCTGGCGGCAACCGTCGGCGTGACCGCGATCAGCGAAGGGCCGATCGTGATCCGGACCGAGCCGGCGGCCCGCGCCAGCACGATCGTCAGCGTCTGCCCCTTCGCGGTGGCCGAGAACGCCGGCGCCCGCCCGCGCACACGGACTGAGATCCCGCGCGCGGTGGACAGCCGCAAGACGCCCGGGAGCTGGATGGCGACGACGTGCAGAAGCGGCTCGCGCGGTCCGGCGGCGAGCGTGAACGCCAGCTTCGGTCTGCGCTTCGAGAGCCCCGTCAACGACACGCGCGATGCCGCGTCCGGGACCAGCGGCCGCACGACCTTGGTGGCCGCCGACGTCGCGGCCGACCCCTCGCCGGCGATGTTCGCCGCCCACTCCTCGACGCGGAGCCTGCGACCTACGTCGGCCCGGGCTAGCAGGTACGTCTGCCCGGTCGCACCCGCGATCGCCGCGCAGGCGCGTCCGGACGCATTGCATCGCTCCCACTGGTAGCGGTACGAGGTCGGGGCGTTCGACCACTTCCCGTGCTGCTCGCTCAGGCGCCGCCCCTGCGTCGCCGTGCCGGCGATCGACGGCGAGGATTGCAGCGCGGGCGGCGACGGCAACGGGCCACTCGATCCGACGAACGCGTCGCCGGGTGCGTCGACCGCCACGCACTCGAGCGCGGACGGACACGCCAGTCCGCTGAGCGCGCCACCGGACGTGAGCCCGTTCGTCGACCACGCCCCGGTTCCGCGCGGGTCGCCCTCCACGGCGCGACCGGCGGCGTCGACCGCGACGCAGTCGGTCGGGGTCCGGCAGACGATCTCGTTCAGCTGCTCGCCGCCGTCGATGACCGCGACCGACACGTCAGACGGCGACTGCGGATCGAACGTCGCCCGTTGTCCGGTGGCGTCGACCGCGACGCACTGGCTCGTGAGCGGGCACGCGACCGAGACCGCCGGGCCCGGGTCGACCGCGACCACCGCCGGCGCGCCGGGCGCCTGCGGGTCGAACGTGACCTCACCGCCGGCACCGTCGAGCGCCGTGCACTGCGAGGTCGACGGGCATGCGACGGTGGACAGCGCGTTGCCGGCGTCGACCGCGACCGGCGTGGGAGCACCGGGCGCGAGCGAGTTGAACGTGACCTCCCGACCGTCGGAGTCGACGGCGGTGCACTCAGACGCCGACGGGCACGCCACGGCGAACAGAGCATGGCCGGCGTCGATCGCGGCCGGCGTCGAGCCTCCAGGCGCCTGCGGATTGAACGTCGCCTCGCGTCCGTCGCCGTCGACCACCGTGCACTGCGCCTGCGACGGGCAGGCGATGCCGTAGACGGCGTTCGTGCCGGAGTCGACGGGGGCGAGCGTCGGTTGCGTCGCCGTGCCGGGGTCGAACGTAGCCTCGATCCCGCTGAGGTCGGTGGCGACGCACTCGCTCACCGACGGGCAGGCAAGCCCGCTGAGCCGGGTGGTTCCATCGATCGCGACCGGGACGGCCGTGCCGGGAGACTGAGGATTGAACGTGACCACGTTCCCGTCGACGTCGACGGCCGTGCACTGGCTCTGGGACGGGCACGACACCGCGGACAGAACGTTGCCGGCGTCGACCGGGCCCGACACGGTCGGCGTCGTGGACGAGGGACCGGGGTCGAACGTGATCTCGTTGCCGTCGACGTCGATCGCCGTGCACGCGTTACCGGAGCCTCCGGCAGGACCGCCGGGGTAACAGGTGAGCGCGCTCAGCGAGGTCGACCCGTCGAGCGGGGATGTCGAGGACAGACCTGGGCCGAACGTGCCGGCGCGCCCGCTGCTGCTGACCTCCACGCAAATGGTCGTCGACGGGCAGGCCAGGGCGATCGGCGAGGACAGGAGCGTCGACGTCGGTGCGGGGGCGCTCGATGCCGCGGCCGGGTCGAACGTGACCTGGTTCTGGTTGCCGTCGAGGCTCGTGCATTCGCTGCCCGAGGCCGTGGCGGCGTCCGGATAGCACGACACCGCCACCAGCACCTGGCCAGAGTCGATCGCGGCCGGCGTGGCCCCGGCGGGGGACTGCGGATTGAACGTGACCTCCAGGCCGACGACGTCCACCGCGGCGCACAGGGTCGCCGACGGGCAGGCGACCGAGGTCAGCGGAACGCCCGGGTCGATCACCGTGGGGCTTGCGCCGGCCGGCCGCTGGGGGTTGAACGTCACCTCCTCCCCTCCGAGGCCCACCCCGGTGCACTGCGTCGCGGCCGGGCAGGCGACGGACGTGAGGGCGGCGGCGCCGAGCGAGGCGACGGTCGCGCCCCCGGGCGACTGCGGGTTGAACGTGACCTCCTGTCCCTTGACGTCGACCGCGGCGCACTCGGTCGCGGCCGGGCAGGCAACCCCGGTCATCGCGACGCCGGCGATGTGGTGGTCGAGCGTCACGGGCGCCGACCACGACAGGCTGGCGGCGGCCGCCGCAGGCGCGACCAGCGCCGCGAGCACGCACGGGAGCAGTCCCCTCGTAAGCAGGTGCGCGCATCTTCTCCGCATGTCAGTGGACGGTGTCGGCGAGTCGCTGCCGCTCCCGGTCGATCTGCGTCGAGAGCTCCGCAAGCTTCTCGGACTGGGCGTCGTAGGCCCGGATCGAGGCGATCTGCGCCTTCTGGACGGCGCGGCTCCGGGTGCTCAGAGCGGCGCGATCAAACTCCGTCAGCAGCTGCTGGACGTCGCCCTGTGCCCCGCCGTCGAGCGCGGTTGCGAGCTTGCCGGCGCTGGCGCTCATGCCGGCGAGCGCCGCGAGCTGGGCGCGATAGCCGGACTCGGACACCGCAGGCGGGCGCATGTGCTCCAGCTGGCCGCGAATGGCGTTCACGGCCCTCTGAAAGCGTCGTAGCGCCGTCGCCTTGCTCGCGTAGGCGGCGGCCACGGCAGCGGCTCCGTAGGCGCTCCGCTGTGACAGCGTTACCTCGAGTCGCTGTGTAGCCGGGCCGAGCGGTGCGAGCGCCGCCGCGAACCGGGGCACGAACACCACGAGGCTCGCCACCTCGCGGGTGGAGCGCGCCTCGAGGTCGGTCAGTTCGAGCAGCATCGTCCGCAGACGAGCGGCCGGCGCCGGCGCCTGAACCGCGGCGAGACGACGGCGCAGCGACTCGATCGCCGCCCACGCGCGCAGCAACGTGTACTCCTCGGAGTTACCCAGCACCCGGCCGCCCGAGGTCGCCTGACCCCCGCTTCGGTCCGAGGCGAAATCGGCTCCAGCCTGGGTCACGGCGGCGAGGGGCGTGGCCAGCTGCGCCTCGATCTCACCGGCCTGCTTGATGTACTGCGCGACCGCGCGGCGCTGGCTCTGGCTCCGCTCACCGCCGCACCCACCGACCAGGAGGCCGACACAGCCGGCGGATAGAACCGCCGCCAACGCCGCCGGCATCACCCGTGCCTTCATGGCTACCTGATCAGCTCTATGACCGAGGTGCTCCCGTCGCGGTGTTGGAACACCAGCTTGACGAGGCCGCGACCCTGCGCGAACCACATCGTCCGGACGCCGCTTCCGAACGGATGGCCCGGCTGTTTGAGGACGCTCCTGATCTCGAGCGCGCGGAACCTACCCGCCGGGACGCGCACCCAGCGGACGCCGACGAGGGCAGTCGTGCCGCTGACGCCGTAGATCTTGAAGTCACGCGGGTCGCCACTCTTCCAGCTGCTGCCCGGCACCGGATAGGCGGGAAGCAGCGGGTTGAAGCCGTACGTCATCAGATCGATCGGCGTGAAGAAGTGGCGGCCATGACCGAGCGACGGAAACTTCGCAAGGCTCGCCGCCGACGTCGAGCCGAAGATGTTGCGCACGCCGTCGAGTCGCGCGGTAAAGCCGTACGAGCCTACGACGCGGATCGGGCCAGAGACGCTCTTGACGTCGATCCGGGCCGAGCGGTTGCTGACCGCATCGATCGAGACCTTCTCGATCTCGGGCTGGCGCAGATGCTTGGAATTCGTCCACTTATAGGTCCCGGCCAGGCCCTGCGTCAGCGGGAAGTAGTTCTGGTCGGGCAGCGCAGGCATCGGCGTGAGGTTTGTCTGGAGAAGGGAGACGTCCGAGACGCTGCCGTCGACGTGATCGAACTCCACCTTGACCGGCCCCACTCCGTACACCCACCACGTCGTACGCGTGCCGCTGCCGTAGTCGTCTCCGAACGTCCCTCCAAGCGCGATCTGCGACCGGACCGCGGCGGCGACCACCCCGCTCGGAAATGCCGGCACCTTGACGAGCTCGAGGCCCAGGTAGCTCGAGGTGCTCGTGACCTCGTTGGAGGCGCCCCCCGTGCTGCTCCACGTCGTCCCCTGGAGCAGCGGCTCGGACAGCACCGGGGAGCGGCTTCCCCAGATCACGTTGTAGAGGGCGCTCGCGAGGCTGTTCGGGCAGCCGCTGACGGTCGCACACAGGATGGGCATGTCGGCCGGCGGCGGCGTGCTGGTCCAATCGGTGTTGACCACGCCGAAGTCCTGGTCGGCGAAGCACGCGGTGCCGCTGTCGGGCAGGCCGGTCAGCGAGGCGCTGGGCGCCGACCACTGGAGGGTCCAGCCGCAGCCACTCGGGTCGTTCTCGCTCCCGACGGTGACGTCCTCGATCGTGCCGGCCGTGTTATAGGTGCTGTCGGTCCACTCGTACTGCCACTGCGCGTCGGACGGGTGCGGGTACCAGTTGTCAGCCTGCGCGGGGGCGGCCGCGATCAGCGCAGCAAAGACCGCGCCAGCGATCACCAACCTCCTCAAAAACCGTCCGCGCCCCACCGTCAACAAGGATACCGAAGAGCATGTGACCGTGACCGCCCAGTCCAGGCTCGGACGGTCGCAGGTTTACTGCAGTTAGGTGAGGTTAAGTACAGTTACTCCGCCGGCAACCTCCGCGCCACGGTGCTCAGCAGGCGAAACTCGAGCCCCCGGGTCGGCGGCTGCTCGAAGCTCGACAGCACGACCTCCGCGATCGTCGTGCCGCGTCCGACGACGAACATGTCGAGATACACGTCGATCATCTGCTCGGGCAACGACGCGGTACCGCTGACGCGGTAGCCGGCTGCCGGCGCCGGCAGGGCGGGCAGGCTCAGCATCCGCTCGCCCGTAACCGCGAAGTGGACGCCGTCGCCGCCACCGTGGCGCAGGCTCGCCGCCGCGCAGCGAACGAGGCCGGGTCGTACGAGCGCCCGCCAAACCGTCGCCTGCTCGGCCGTGGTCGCATACGCATGCGCGACGTCGGACGCGAACGGGCCGCTGGGCCCAGCCTCGAACGTCGGCGATGCCGCCGCGCCGGTCTGAACGGCGCCGGCGAAGCGCGGGTCGAAGGCTGGGCAGGTCAGGGCCGGGACCTTGGCCGGCGCGGGTGATTCCCGACTCCAGCCGTGGCCGAGGTCGCCGCGGCGCAGCAACGCGGCGCGGGCGGACGCTACGCCGGCCGGCGTCGAGCCCGCGGCGACACGGGCCGCGGCGACACGGGCCGCGGCGATAGGTGCCACCCCCGCAGGAGCGGCACCGCTCCAGGCCGCGACGGCGAGGACCGACGCGGCCGCCGTCTTGATCCGGATCATGGACCGCAGATCACATACGCCTGAACCGTCGCGGAATCACCACTGAACATCCGGCTGATCGCGGCCACGGCCGTGTAGGCGTTGGCGCCGGCCCCCGCAGCCGGCGCCGTCGCGGCCACCTGGCCGGTGACCCCGACACCCGGATACGACGACTCGGTAGCGACGATGTCCGGCACGCCAGTGGTGGGATGGGTGACGATCACCACGCCGCCGCCGTAGGCCTCGCGGTTGGCGCCGTTGATCGCGTGGTCGCATCCAGCAGTTGAGGTAGCGATGCTGCCGGTGGGCTCGTTACCGGAAAGCGTGGCGGTCGGGCCCTGCACGACCTCGGTGTTCGCGGGACCGGTGGGCCCCGGGGGTCCGGCAGGTCCGATGCCGCGGTTGTCGAGGAGCACCGACTTCTCCGAGCCCTTGCATTTCGCCTTCAGGCCGACCACGCGGACCGCTTCGGTCTTCTTGTCCACGCACAGGTGCAACCGCTTGGTCACGGTGGGTTTGGCCGCCGCCGTCTTCGCGGCGCTTGACGAGGCGCTGGTCTTCGCCCCGGCGGTGGAGAGTCCGATCAGGCACCCGAGCAGCACACACGCGAGGGCGAGGAGCCACGCGCGCAATTTCATAGGCGCGAGTCGTGAGGGTGGAGGTCGGTGCATGCTTGCTCCTTACTTGTGTGTGGACGTAATGCCCGGCAGGTCTGCGTGTCGGCTGCTCGGATGGCCCGGCCCCCATCGGAGCTAGCGCTTTGACCCCGGCTTGCGCTTCGGCTTGCCCTTTCCCTTGCCCTTGCCCTTACCCTTGCCCTTGGGCTTCGGCTTCTTCTTGCCCTTTGGCTTGGGCTTGCCCTTCTTCTTCTTTTTCTTCTTCGCCTTCGGGTTCGTCCAGGTGTGGGTCTTGGTCGAGTACGTCGCCTTCCCACCCTTCGGAACCTGAAGGTAACCAGTCGGCGCTGACACGAAGTTCTTGCCGGGCGACAGCAGCACGACGCCCTTGGTGCCGGCCGCTCCGCCCTTTCCGGCGATCGTGATTCGATCGGTGCCGCCGAACGAGGTGTACAGGGCCTTAACTGCAATCGGCTGACCCTTCGAGTTGTAGTCGATCTCGCCGTTGGCGGCCACGATCACGCTGTCGCCCGTCCCGACCTTGATCGTGTTGTTGCCCGAGCCGCCGATGATCTGCGAGTTGCCGGCGCCGGTGATGATCGTGTTGCCGGAGAGTGGGTTGTGCGCCGACACCGACGGGTCGGTGCTGATCGCCTCGGCAATGTGGCCGCCCGAGAAGCGCGCGAAGCCCTCGTTGCCGATGATCACCGCGCCGCCGCGAGTCTGAATGAAGTTGTTGCCCGCGCCGCCGATGACCACCGCCGGCCCTTGGCCGATCAGCACCCGGTCGTCGCCGCCGTACTGCGGGTCGGCCGAGCTCACGAGCGCCAGGTTCGAGTACCAGCCGCCGATCGTCTGGAAGAACTCGGGCTGGGCGAAGTCGACCACCCCATCGTCGGCGATGACGACGCTCGGCGCGGAGCTTCCACCGTACGCGACGTCGATCAGGTCGTTGCCGTCGCCGCCGATCACGATCGCACTGCCCGCGCCACCGTAGATCTGGTCGTTGGCCAGGAAGAACGGATCAGTCGTGTAGGCGCTCGTCACACCACCCGTGGTAAGCAGCCGGTTGATCCCCTGGACCTGCTGGATCACGCCGTGGTGGCCGATGATGATGTCGTTCCCCGCCCCGGCGAAGATCGTTTGCGAGGAGGCCGTCAGCGCGTCGCCCGTGGGGGAATTCCCGGGGCCGGGATCGTTGATCGGCAACAGGATCTGCGTCCCCTCGGCGAGGCTCTGCGCCAGCGACCGCGACAGATCGAGGTTGAACCCGCCGTTCCCGTAGATGTCGTCGTTGCCGGATCCGCCAAAGATCACGTCGGTGCCGGAGCCGCCGGCGATCTGATCGCCGCCGCCACCGCCGTAGATGGTCACGTCGCCGGTGCCGCCATACAGGGCGACGGTGTTCGGGTCTCCGCGGGCGTCGAGCACACTGCCGCTTGGCGCACCGGCGTAGATCCGCGCGCCGCCGGTGAGACTCGTGCTCGTCGAATTGTAGAAGCTCCCGTCCTGGCTGGTTCCGGCGAAGAGCACCAGCGGCGCCTGCGGACCGCCGCCGCCGTCGGCCTTGAGGTCGTTGGCGCCGCCGCCGCCCTGGACGACCGTGATCGACCCGGGCACGGTCCCAGTCACCGTGAACGTGTCGTTGCCGCTCCCGAGCATTACATCGAGGACGTCGACGTTCAGGTAGGAGATGCCGCCTCCGGCCATGCCCAGACCGCCGATCTGCCCGACTGCGCTCGATGCTGACAGCGTGCCCGTCTGCCCGCTCGCGTTCAGGTCGTCGAAGACGTTCAGCGTCGCGACCCGCTGCGGGTCGGGCTGGGCGGAGCTGACCTGCGGCAGCGGCGTGTCGACCTCGGTCGGCAGGCGGGCGCCGGGGTTCGGCGCCCCGGGAGCCGGCACGGCGCCGTCGATCGTCAGCGTACCCGCCACCACATCGACCTGGTGCGGGCCGGCGGCCGCCGGTGGCGGTGCTCCGGTCTGGACTGGCTCGAGTACGTCGCCCGCGATCTCGAACGTGTCACTGCCCGAGGTTCCTCCGTCGAGCTCCGTTGTCGTGCCGGCCGCCGTGCTCACCACCGTGAACGTGTCGTCGCCGCCGACGCCGGCGACGTCGAGGTGGTCTACGTTCGAGTAGGTGACGTTGAGCGCGGCGCCGAGCACGGCTCCGCTCGACACCACGTACTGCTCGGAGGCGGGGGTGCCGATGACGTCGAGCGAGCTCTGGCCGGCGCCGCCGGCGATATTGAGCAGGCCTTCGGTTACCCCGAACGACCTGGCCACGAACGTGTCGTTTCCGCTGCCCGCCTCTAACGTTAGGCCGCTGGCGCCCGAGGCGCTCTGCGGCGCGTTTTCCGCGTAGACCAGGAACCTGTCGTTGCCCCCGCCGGCGATCACCGTTGTCGCGAAGCTCACGCCGTTGCTCAAGTAGCCCCATGGCGTCGCGGTGGTAGTGACTGTGTCGCCCGGCGCCACCGCCGACCCCGCTGACTGCTGAGAGCCGAACAGCTCGCCGAACTGGAACGTGTCGTTCCCGCTGCCGGCGTTCACCGTCGTGTTGGTGCCGTTGTCGACGAAGTCATACGTGTCGCCGGCATTCCCACCGTCGAGCACCAGGCTCCCGATCGACGAGTCGTAGTTGACACGCTCGACGCACGCAGACGGACCGCCGCTCGGATCCGGGCACGACGCGCCGTCGAGCAGTGCCACGAACCCGGTGCGCACGAGCAGCGTGTTCGCGACCGTCGGTGGCGCCACGAGGGACAGCGTTGCCACATTCGACGCGCGCACGATGTAGTCGCTCGTCCCGGTCATGTTGACTACGATCGCGTCGCGCGACCCACCGCCGCCGGTTACGTCGACCATGTCGCGCGCCGGGAGCAGAACGCCGTCGATTGTGCGCGTCGTGCCCTCCGCGGCCGTCCCGTTCACGAGCGAGGCCGGCCCGCTCTCACCGGTGAATACCTTGTCATTCAAGTCGATCGACGGCAGCGTCAAGCTGATCGTGTCCGTGCCGGTCCCGCCAAACACCTGCGTGTAGCCGGTCAGCACGGCGGGCGCGAGCGTGATTTGGTCACCACCATCGCCACCGAACACCTGGATCAACGGCGACTTGAACTTGCCCCGGAGCGTGAGCGAGGCCGCCGCCCCGCCGATCCCGCCGTGCACGGTCGCAAGAGTTCCTGCAGTAACCGATGTATCCGTGTCGGTCGTGAAGTCCCCGCCGGCCGCGGATCTAAAGACGCCGGCCGCCTGGAGCGTGGCGCTGGTCAGCGTGGTCGCCCCGGCAGAGGTAAGAAGCAGGTCTTGTCCAGCCATGATCACCGGATCATCCGTGACCGTCAGATCACCGTCGCTGGCCGTCAGCTGCACCGTCCCGGCGGAAGACGTGAGGGTCGAATCGGTAACCGACAAATTCGTCGCCGCGCCCGCGCTTATACC
>Ga0116216_10001587_pt1 | contig 15667 bp, 16 predicted proteins | sample Sb_taG_11_FD_89696 | JGI IMG/M metagenome (GOLD analysis project Ga0116216, IMG submission 89696) | Peat soil microbial communities from Weissenstadt, Germany - Sb_50d_3_AS metaG | ecosystem: Environmental > Terrestrial > Soil > Wetlands > Peat | place: Germany: Weissenstadt | collected 2010-09-21
GCAGCAGCTGTACCACGCTTTCGGCATCCAGCTCCTGTACAACACCGAAGACAACCAGGCCAGCTGCTACGCCACCAGCACCCCCCCCACCCCCCACGCCCTCGCAGCCATCATCGCCGGCAGCGAACCCTCCGCACCCCCCGCCAGCACCACCACCCCAACCCCCGAAATGGCCCATTCCGTAGACACACCTGTTACCGATGCGCTGGCCCATCGAATGTGGCGCGGACACCAACCTTCAACTGTCCGGTTGGCAGCCCAGCGCTTCACTCAGCGGTCGGCGCGTTTGTCAGTGCTGCCGAGGCCGTCGCGAGTACGCCAGCGCGCTCACCGGCCGACTCCATCCGCGGGCCAGCCCCACGAGCCAGAAGGGAGCCGACCTCCGCAATCACGGGAGTCGGCATCAGCAGCCCTTCCGGCCGAGCCTTTGGCAGCGGCGATGCCACATCAGCTGGATCGACTTTGAAGTTTCAGTAAAAACTTACTCAGCTTGTCAAGTAATTGCAACTAACTTGCAATTACTATCTGCTCGCAGGAATGATGGAGCTTTCGCGCCCGCTGAGCCCAGCCGATGGAGATTGCCCATGAAGTGCGGGTACAGCCCCACGAGCCGCAGCCCGGAATTCGGGTGGTTCGTCGGCGCCGAGGCGGTCTCGATGATCGGGAATGCCATGACGAATACCGCGTTGTACTGGCTCGCAATCCACCTCGCCCATGGTCATGCTGTCGGCTTGTCCTTCGTCGCCGCCGCGCAATTCCTGCCGATGATCTTGCTCAGCCGCCGGGCCGGGCTCCTCGCCGGGCAGCATTGGCCGGGCCGGGTGCTTGCCGTCACGACGATCGCCGAGTGCGCTGGCGCGCTGGCAATCGGAGTCCCGCTGGTCGTTGGATGGATGACCATCTGGTACCTGTGTGTGCTGGGCTTCGGCATCGGCAGCGCGCAGACGGTCGGCCAGCCCGCTGCGCAGATGTTCATGCTGGATCTGGTCGGAGCGAATGAGCTCCGGCGGGGCGCGTCGGTCAGCAGCGCGGTCATGGGCCTGGCTAAGATCGCCGGACCCGGAATGGCCGGGTTCCTGATAGTGACAGTCGGCACAGGGCCGGTCTTCCTCGCAGATGCGGGATCGTTCGTCGGCGTAATCGCAGTCCTCCTATGGCTGTCGAAGAAGATCACCCGGACTACGGGTCATAGGCAGGCTCACGCTGAAACGGCCCGACGATTCCGATGGATACTGGACCTGCCGCATAGCATCCGGCTTACCGCTGTCATGGCCCTGCTGATCGGCGGGTTTGGCTACCAGTTCGAGATCACCAACCCCCTCATCGCCACGCGTGTGTTCCACCTCAGCGCCGAGGCATTCGGCCTGCTGGGAACGCTGATGGCTGTCGGTGGCATCGCCGGAAGCTATTACTCATCCCGTCGGCCAAACCCGCGCAGCTCAGAATTCGTCATCTGGTCATTGGTTTTGGCCTTGCCGAATGCATCGCCGCAGTCATGCCCGCACCATGGGCATATGAGACAGTCATGGTCGTCATAGGCGCTGCGATCACGCTATTCTCAATTACCGCCACTGTCTATATAAGGCAGACGGCTCAGCCAGCCAAACTCGGGCAAGCCCTCAGCGCCTATAACGCCGCCTTCATCGGCTTCGTCCCCGCGGGAGCGTTCGCCGTCGCCGGCATCGCTACCCTGGCTGGCACCCGGTGGGCTCTGATCGGCCCCGGCCTGGCCGTTACCATCTTCGCCTCAGCCGTCCTGGCCCTGATGCGCACGAGACCACAAACGGGGCGACAATCGCATGGCGGCTGAGCCGCGATCAATCCCGATGAGCCGATTCGCGGGCTGCCCTGACCTGGCCCTCCCGGTCAGTGATCAAAGGACTCGCCGTTCGCGTCGAAAACCAGGCAAATCTGGCATATCTGTGTCAGGTCGCTGTCCGGTCGGGGTTGGGGTGGCCGCTCCCCAGGCCCGCACCGCTGACCCCGCCACGAGCTAGCGCCCGAACTCGGCTTCGAGTTCTTCCACAGGGACCGACTCACCTGGCTCATCCCACGCGGCTTCAGCTTCGGCGACATCCTCCGCGTCCTCGGCAGTGTGCAGCGCCTCGATCACCGACTCGGGCACGATCGCGGCCACGCGCTCACCGCCGATCGTCAGGTGCGTGATGACGCATCTCGACCAGCTAGGCAGAGCGCAACTCTATGTTGTAACATCTTGACATGACAACCATGACGATGGGCGTGCGGGAAGTTACCCGCAATACCTCTGAGGTATTCGAGCGGACGAGCAACGGCGACACCATCATCGTGACTAACCGCGGCAGGGTGGTCGGGATCATCACGCCCCCCCAGGCATACTCCCCAGAGCTGGCCGAGCTGATCGCGGCGGGCGCGGTGCTGCCGCCCGCCGTTCCCGGCGGTACGTCCGCGCTGCTATCGATGCCTATCCCGTCAGGGGAGACAAAGAACTCCTCGGCCGATCTCGATGCGATCCGAGAGGACCGCATGTGATCTACATAGACACCTCTGCCTTGCTCAAACTCGTCCATCCCGAGTCTGAGAGCGCTCCGCTGCGGAGCTGGCTGGCCGACCATCCGGACGACCTGGTCAGTTCCGCCCTGGTCCGCACGGAGACGCGACGTGCGTTGCTGCGCAACGACCCAGCTGCGCTGCCAAATCTGCCAGCAGTCTTGTCGGTGATCGCCCAGATCCCGGTCAGCGAAGCGATCCTGGATTCGGCCGCGATGCTCCCAGACCCCATGCTGCGCTCATTGGACGCTATTCACCTAGCCAGCGCTCAGGCAATCGCTGCCGTGACCGCTCTGCTCGCCTACGACAAACGGCTGGTCGACGCATCACGTCTGGCGGGTTTCACAGTGGTCAGCCCGGCCTGACGACCTGACCGCTCACGTCCCGTCAGGTGGTTCCTAGCTGACCCACCAAGCGAAAGATCGCCAGATCCATTTGGTACATATTGACACCACCGCTGTTACCGATGCGCTCGGCCATCGATCTCAATGAGTTCGTGATCCCCGGCGTGTCTCTTCCTCGCAGGCGAATAGATGCGATGGGACATCGACGTCGCTGTTTGCGATGCGACGGGCCATCGACACTATGGCGGTCTCGCGCCGGCCCGCCAGCCCGGCCGTCTGGCGCGCCGGGCTGGCGCGTGCCCGGCTGTCCGCCCCGTTGCTCCCGTTCCGCCGCTGCCGCTACCCGGGCAGATCCGGTCCGGCTGACTACCGGCGTGCCGTCCCCGGCGACTTCCCACGTGTTAGGGGGGCTGGGGGCGGGGCGGCGCGGATTTGGTCCGGCTGGGCGCTCGCTGAGGCGCCGTCCCTCGGTCGTCGGGATCCAGCGTGATCAGCCGCGCCGCAGCAGTGCCAGGCCGCGGGCTGGCCGTTCTCTTTCTGTCGCTGGCCAGAGCCAGTAGCCGACCGGGAAGATCCGGATCCCCAGCCGGTCGGAGATCAGGCCCCAGAGCCCGCGCGGCGCCCAGATGGCTACCGCCATGGCGACCAGCCCGAGGATGATGAAGTACCAGGTCCCGTACTGGGACAGGGTCTGCTGCAGCACGAAGAACACGATCGTGCCGATGAACGGCCCCTCGATCGTGCCGATCCCGCCGATGATCGTAATGAAGATCATTTTGGCGGTCCAGAGCACGCTGAACGCCGACCCGGGATCCACCGCAAGCTGGCTGATGACGTAGAGCGCTCCGGCTGCCCCACACCCGGCAGCCGCGACCAGGAACACGGTTCGCTGCGTCCTGCCGACCCGGGCGCCGATGCTGCGTGCTCCGGTCTCATCGTCCCGGATGGCGGTGAGCACCAGCCCGAGTCGGCTGCGCAGCAGGAGGTAGACGGCGGCCAGGACGATCACCGTGACGGTCAGCGTGGCCCAGTAGGTGTCCGCGGTGAGCAGTGCCGGACTGAGGTTCAGCCCGGGCAGCGCCATCCCGGTGCCGCCGCCCAGGGACGAGAACTGGCTGATGATCAGCTCGCAGACCGAGGCGATCACCCACATCGTGATGGCGAAGTAGCCGCTCCGCAGCCGGGAGACCAGCCACCAGACCGGCAGCCCGACGATCCCGCAAAGGGCGGTGGCAGCCGGAATCGCCACGAACGGATTGGCTCCGTGGATGGCGAGGAGCAGCACGAAGTACGCGCCGAGACCGACGAAGGCCTGCTGGCCGACGGAAACCAGGCCGGCATAGCCGGCCAGCAGGTTCCACATGCTGGCCATGATCAGCAGCATGAAGAAGTTGACCAGCAGGTTCGTGGTCGCCGAGTAGACGATGTAGGGCAGGTAGGCCAGGATGATCACCGCGGCGATCGCCGCGATGCCTGCCCACAGCGCCGAGCGCCGGGATCTGGTCACCCGAACCGGTGGGTTCGGCTGGGCCGGCTGCCCGGCCGGCTGGTCCGGCTGTCCGGCCGGCTGGTCCGGCTGTCCGGCCGGCTGGTCCGGCTGTCCGGCCGGCTGCTGCGGGCCCGCTGCGCTCTGGCGCGGCTCGATCGAGCTCATGCGGTCTCCCTGCGGCTCGTCAGCCCCTGCGGCCTGATCACCAGCACCAGCAGGAACAGCAGCTGCCCAGCGAGGACCTGGTCCGCCGCGTTGTACTGGGCGCCGATCTGCTGCGCCACGCCGAGCAGGATCCCGCCGGCCAGCGTGCCCCACAAGGAGCCGAGCCCGCCGATGACGACCGCCTCGAACGCGAAGAGCAGCAGCTGGTCGGTCCCGATGGTCGGGTTGAACTGCGTGTACATGCCGAACGCCAAGCCCGCGAGAGCGACCGTCCCGAACGCGATGGCCGCCGCGATGCCGAACACGTGCCGGTAGTCCACGCCAGCCAGCTGCGCCGCCTCGCGGTCGTCGGCGACGGCCCTGATCAGCCGCCCGTACTTGGACGAGGAGAGGAAGTACTGCAGCCCGAGCAGGACGGCCACGGCCACCGCCAGGATGCTCACATCGAGGTACGCGATGGTGATCTGGGAGCCGATGCCGAACGAGTCGGACACCAGCGAGCCGATGCTGAGCGAGTGGCTGTTCGCCGAGAAGAACTGCTGCAGGCCGTTCTCGATCACTACCGACAGCCCGAAGGTGACCAGCAGCGTGGTCAGCACGCCGCGGTTCAGGGCGGCCTGCAGCAGGGTCCGCTGCACGACGTAGCCGACGACCGCGAAGACAGGCACCACCAGCGCGTAGGACACGCCGACGGGCACGTGCACGAACGAGGAGATGGCATGCGTATGCGTTACCGCGATAATGCCGAGCGCGAAGTACCCGGCGACGACGGCGAGGTCGCCGTGGGCCAGGTTGATCACCTTCATCACGCCGAACATCAGCGATAGTCCGCAGGCGAACAAGGCGTACAGGCCGCCGACCAGGATGCCCTGGATGATCGCGTTGACCCAGATCATGCGCCAGCTCCCGTGGATCCCGCCCCGTCGGTCGGCCCCACGGCAGCGGCGCCCGGTGTACTGCCGGAGCCGGAGCCGGAGCCGCCGCCGGGTGCTCCGTTCCCGCCGTTACGCAGGCCGAAGTAGGCACCTTCGATCTGCTCGGCGGTCAGCTCGGCCGGCGCCCCCTCCAGCGTGGTCCGGCCTTCGAGCAGGCAGTGAATGCGGGACGCGACATGCAGCGCCTGGCTCACATCCTGCTCGACCAGCAGCACGGTCACGCCGGAGCCGAGCAGCCGCGGCAGCAGGTCGTAGATCCGCCGCACCACGACCGGCGCCAGCCCGAGCGAAAGCTCATCGAGCAGTAGCACCCGCGGGTTCGCCACCAGCGCACGCCCGATCGCGACCGCCTGCTGTTCACCGCCGGAGAGCTGCGCGGCACGTTGTGACCGGCGGTCGGCCATCCAGCCGAACAGGTCGTAGACACCGTCGATCGTCCACGGTCCTGGTCGTGCGCTGTCGCTGCCTACCAGCAGGTTCTCCTGCACCGTCAGCGTGGGGAACAGCCGCCGGCCCTCGGGCACCAGGACGATCCCGGCGGTCACTCGGCGCTCCGGCCGCAGGCCGGTCACGTCAGTCCCGTCCAGCAGGATAGAGCCGGATGTCGGCTTATGCAGGCCGGCGATCGTGCGGAGCAGCGTCGACTTACCAGCGCCGTTAGCCCCGATCATGGCGTGTACGGCTCCGGCCGGGAGGCTCAGGCTCACGCCGTGCAATGCCTCAAGCTGCCCGTGGTGGACCGTGAGATCGCGGACTTCAAGCAGCGGACCGCTTCCTGCCCCGACGCTCATCGGCCGTCCCGCGCCGATTCGGCAGCGGGCCAGGATTCGCCCGCTGGCCCGGAGTCAGACTCATGCAGCGACGCCGTCACCTCGGTCCCGAGAAAGACCTCGCGGACAGCGGGAAGCGCGAGCACGTCGGCTGGCTCGCCGTCGCCGATCACGGCGCCGCCGGACAGGCAGAGCAGCCGGTGCACCGTCGCGGTCAGCGCATGCACGACGTGCTCGATCCAGATCACGGCGACGCCTTCGTCCCTAATGGCGCCGACGATCCGGACCAGCTGTGCCACCTCAGGGTCGGTCAGGCCGCCGGCCACCTCGTCGAGCAGCAGCAGTTTCGGGCCGGTGGCCAGCGCCCTGGCTACCTCAAGCCGCTTGCGGGACAGCAGCCCGAGTCGCTCGGCGGGTGAGTTGGCGTCGCCGGCCAGTCCGGTCCGGTCCAGGATGGCGGCCGCGGCGGCATAACTGGCCCGCCGCCGCAGGCCCGACCCCTGCTGGACGGCGACGAGCACGTTCTCGAAAACCGTCATCGCGCCGAACGGTTTGGGCACCTGAAATGTCCGCCCGATGCCGAGACGGCACCGGACGGCGGCATTCAGCCGGGTTATCACCGTCCCGGCAAAGCTGATCTCGCCGGCCGAGGGGGTCAGCTCACCCGAGATAAGGCCGAACAAGCTGGTCTTTCCCGCGCCGTTCGGCCCCACGATGCCGACCATGTCCCCTGGGCCGATCACCAGCGACAGATTGTCCGCGACCACGACCCTGCCGAAGCTCTTGCAGATTCCGTCGAGCTCCAGCAGGGCCGTGCCCGCGGAGTCAGGCATTCGTTGGCTCGAGGTTCGCCTGGACCTTCACGTTCGGGTTCAGCGAGTTGTCCACGACGGTCATCTCGAACGGGAACGTGCCTGTGGACTTCTTCCACTGCACGCCAAGCGGCTGGATGATCCCGACGCCGGGCGCCGGGCCGTTCGCGAAATCGAGCGAGCCGCACATTCCGGTGTAGCTGACATTGTGCAGGGCGTTGGCGACCTCGGCGTGGTTGTGCGGGTCGCTGACCGCGCTGAACGCCTCCTTGGCGACCTCGAACAGCGAGTAGGTCGAGCCGATCGACTGCACCCACTGGTTCCCGGTCTGCGACTGATATCCGGCGGCGAGGGCGCTGGCCGTCTCGCCGGTGAGCGAGGAGGTGTTCGGCATGTACGGGCCCCACCACGAGTCGGTGGCGATGTTCTTAACCAGTGGGCCGAGCGCCTTGGTGTCAGCCGGGAACAGCAGCACCTTGGCGACAGTCGCGATCTTCGGCTTGAAGCCCTGCTGCGACGCCTCGGTCCAGAACGTGTTGAAGTCAGGCGGCAGCGGACAGTTGCTGAACACCTCGCACTGCTTGCTCTTGAACAGCGAGATCATCGAGGTGAAGCTGGTGGCGCCGTCCGTGTAGCCGCCGCCGTCGACCACCTTGTATCCAGACGCCTTGATCAGCGGTTCGAAGCCGCCGCGGAACGCGTTCCCGTCGGAGTCATTCGGGTACTGGCAGGCGACGACCTTGTTGGTGTGGACCCGGTTCCACATCGGAGCGAAGCAGCCCTGGAACTCCTTCAGGCCGAAGAAGAACATGGTCGCGTACTGGAACGTCGTGGTCGGGCTGATCGGGTTGCCGCCGAGGCCGGCGTACCAGGACTCCCACGGCACCACGGTAGACAGGCATGGCGTGTGCAGCTTCTCGCACGCGCCGGCCACCGGGTTGGTCGTCTCCGGCGTGGACGTGGTCAGGATCAGGTCGGCGTGGCTCTGCAGGATGAGCTGCTGCGCCACCTGGCCGGCCCGGGTCGGGCTCGACTGGCTGTCCTGGACGATGATGTTGATCTTGTATTTCTTGCTGCCGATCGTGATGCCGTTCTTGTACACCGAGCTGGCCCTGATCTGGCTGAGCACAAACTCATCACCGGAGGCGAAGCCCGCGAGCTGCCCGGTGAGCGGGGTGATGAAGCCGATGTTGATGGTTCCTGTGCTCGAACCCGAGCCAGCGCCCTTGATCCCGGAGCTGCAGGCGCTCAGGAAGCCGCCGGCGCCGACCGCCAGACTGCCCGCGCCGATGCCCCTAAGCAGAGAACGCCGCGAGATCGAATGATCCTGCGGCATCGGTTCGTTCGCTTCCTGACGGTCCATTCCGTCTCCTCCGAAGTCAGCGCCCGCAGGCCGTCAGCGAACTGGATCGGCTCGACCTCGATGTCGCGCCTGGCATTCCAGGACAGACTCCGCAGGATGTTCGCTTGGCGTACGACTATACGCAATGTAGAACTTAATCAGCCTTCTCCGTCAGTGTCAACGGCTCGCCAGTGATCGGCGTAGGTGTCCGGGAAGGCGCACTTAGGCAGGCTTGAGCAGCGCCGCGAGCGGCTCGCGGCAGACCGGCATCCAGCGCTGGATGGTGCTCCGGCCGGCCGACCGGAAGCTGGTTGGGCGCCTGATTGACCGGGGCTCAGGTCGGCCCGTCGGCGGTGGTCCGGGACTGGCTGACCAAGCGTTATCCAGTGCCCTGTGATCTCAGGTCGGCCTCGATCTGCCGGACCGTCTCAAGCAGCGCCGGGAGCAGCTCGGTCCGCATCGTCGCCAGGCTGACCCGGCTGGCGTGCGCGGACACGTTGATCGCAGCGGTCCCAACATCGGGCGCGCCGCGAATCGGGGCGGCGACCGCCCGGAGTCCCTCTTCAAGTTCCTGGTCGACGATCGCGTAACCCAGCCTGGCTACCTCGTGCACGATCGTTCGGAGCCGGTCCGGATCGGTGACGGTTCGGCTGGTGAATGGCTCGAAGGTCGCCTCGGCGAGGTAGCGGTCGAGTTCGGACTCGCTCATCGCGGCTAGCAGCACCCGGCCCATCGACGTGGCGTAGGCCGGGAATCGGGTGCCAACCGAGATGGCCACCGTCATGATCCGTTTCGTCGGCACCCGGGCCACGTAGACGACATGGTGACCGTCGAGTATCGAGATCGAGGATGACTCGTGCAGCCTGGCCACGAGCTCCTCCAGGTGCGGCGCGGCCACCTCCGGCAAGGCGAGGCCGGAGAGATAGGCATAGCCGAGTTCGAGGACGCGGGGCCGGAGCGAGAATTCTCTGCCATCGCTGCGCACATAGCCGAGCTTGACCAGCGTCAGCAGGAAGCGGCGGGCGGCCGCCCTGGTCAGTCCGGTGGCCCGAGCCACCTCACTCAGGCTCAACCGCTCCCGGTCAGGACCGAATGCCCGGATAACCGCGAGCCCGCGGTCGAGGGACTGGACGAAGTCGCTGTTCCGCGCCTGGCTGCCGTCGGGTGTCGGCGCTGCCTGCCCCGATGCTGGCGCTGTCCGCCCGGTTCCGGTGCGGCCGGTAGCCGACGGGGCTGGCTGCCCTGGTCCGGTGCGGCTGCGAGCCGCCGGCGCTGCCTGACCCGCTGTCGGGGCTGCCCGCCCGGATGCGGCCGTTCCTCGCGCCGACCTGCCTGCGGCCCGAGCGGCCGGCCTGCGCGCAGCAGTGGCGGCCGGCTGGCCTGTGGCACCGGCGGCCGACTCGCCATCCGCCGATCGAGGTTCAGCCTGCACCGGATCGTTCGCTCTGCGCCCAGAGGTTCTCATCTCAAGGGCATGGTAGCGCTCTGGCACGGTCACTCAGCTAGTCCAGCCGGCCGTCACTCTCCGCGCCGACGCGGCACTATTCCGCGCCCTGGGGGGTGTCCCCATGTTCTTGTCAAGGCTTACCGGGCGGGGAGTTGGCTGATGAGTGCGTCGAAGATGTCCGTCCCGGTGCTGTTGTCGCGGGGGCCGGGGGTGGTGTCTGGGATGCCGGTTGCGGGGAGTTCCCAGCGCACCCGCGGAGGGTCGAGCTGCTCCACGGCGTGATACCAGTCGCGGAGCGGGTCAGCAAGCTGGATGTGCAGGTCGGAGTTCCGTCTGCGGCGGGTTCTGTCTGCCTGGCGGCGGGTGGCCAGGACGGCCGGGCCGGGAATCTGGATGAGGATGAGGTCGGCGATGCCGAGGCGCTGCTGTGTGAACAGCTGCCGGGTTTCGTTGAGTTCGGCGCGCCATTGGCGGTGGCTGGCATGGCCGGTCCGCCAGAGCGACCATACGTAGTGGAGCTTGAGCGGGTCGGTGTCGCAGATCATGCCGCCTCAGCCAGCTCCGCAGGGTGGCGGGCCTGCTGGCAGGGCTGGCCGGTGCCGAGGATGGCGAGCATGACATCGCGGCGGCGGCGGGGCCAGGCAGGTCCAGCAGGGCCTCCAGGTCGGCCTGGTCGTTGGCGACGGAACGGGCGAACAGCCGCTCGGCATCATTGTCGAGGACATGGCGGCTGGCTGCCGTAACCAGTCAAGCTCCTGCACCATGTTCCGCGTCAAGAAGCTGACCAAGACGGTGCGGGAGCTGCGTTGCCGGGCACTCATGCCGTCGTACGCAGTTGGCCGAGCAGCACCGAAGTCACCTCGCCGGGCGCTGAGACATTCGCCAGGTGCGCGGCACGGCGGATCACGACCAGCCTCGCGCCGCTGATTCCTGCCGCGATGAGCGCGCCATGCGGGGGCGGCGTGGCCGGATCCTCCGCCGCGGCGATGACCACGGTCGGAGCGGTGATCGACCCGATCCGGTTGCGCAAGTCCATCCTCGCGATGGCTTCGCAGCAGCCCGCGTAGCCCTCTGGGTCGGTGCGCTCGAACTCAGCGGCGAACGACGCGGGCGTTGCCGGGTCGCTGAGCGCGAACGCCTGGGTGAACCACCGGCCCACGATCGGCTTGCAGATCGACGCCATCCCGGCAGTGCGGACCTGCTCGGCGCGGGCCTCCCAGCCGGACGCTGGCGGCAGGTACGCGGAGGTGCAGACCAGGCCGAGCGCGCTGATCCGGTCTGGCGCGTTCGCGGCCAGCCACATCCCGACCATGCCGCCAAGGGAGATCCCGCAGTACGCGGCCTGTTCGATGCCGTGGGAGTCAAGCAGGTCGAGCACGGAGCGGCCTAGCTCGTCGATCGTGTAAGGCCCGGGCTGCGCAGCCGAGCCACCATGGCCTGGGTGCTCGTACCTGAGCAGCCGGAAGTGCTTCAGGAACCAAGGAAGCTGCCGATCCCAGATCGCGCGGCTGGTGCCGAGCGAGTTGCCGAGGACGAGGACGGGAGCGCCTGGCGGACCGTCAAGCGACGCGGCCAGCGGTCGCGAGACCGCCGGCTGGTCAGACATCAAAGAACACGGTCTCGCGGCTGCCTTGCAGCCGGATGTCGAACCGGAACTCGCCCGCCTTGCCGCCGGGCTGAGCTACCGCGATCAGGGTCGCCCGGCGCTCGCTGTCGGTGATGCTGGCCAGCACCGGGTCGGCCGCGTTGGCCTGCGCTTCGTCAGGGAAATAGATTCTGGTCACCACCCGGTCGAGCAGACCGCGGGCGAACACCGACACATCCAGGTGCGGTGCCTCGAGCCCGCCGTCCGGGCACGGCAGCGGCCCAGGCCGCAGCGTGACGATCCGGTACCTGCCGGTCTCGTCGGTAGGGCATCTGCCGAAGCCGCGGAAACCGGCTGGCGTGCTCGCTGTCGCTCCGGTCGGATCGGCGGTCGCCGCAGTTCCCGTCGAATCGGCGGTCGAGGTAGTTCCCCTCGGATCATCCGGATGCGCGAACCTCCCGGCCGGGTCGGCCTGCCAGGTCTCGACCAGAGCGTCGGACACCGGATCGCCGGCCCCGTCGAGCACCCGCCCGGCGATGGAGATCGCGCCTGGTGTCCTTTCGGGCACCACGAATGGTCCGTCCGGCCAGGGCAGGCCGATGGCGAGAAATGGGCCGACCGTCTGGGACGGCGTCACCTGTGAGGTCACCGGCCCTCCCCGCTCTCGAACACTGTCGAGTCGCGGCCGCGGAGCACGATGTCCCAGACGAAGCCAAGCGCCCAGTCCGGTTCGGTCACGCCGAGGTCGAACCTGGCGATCAGCCGCTCCCGTGCCTGGGGATCGGGCACCGAATTGAAGATCGGATCCTGCGCGAACAAGGGATCTCCGGGAAAGTACATCTGCGTGATCAGCCGCTGGGTGAAGGCCCGGCCGAACAGCGAGAAGTGGATGTGGGCTGGACGCCAGGCGTTGAGGTGGTTCTTCCACGGATAGGCGCCAGGCTTGATAGTGACGAACCGGTACCTGCCATCGGAGTCGGTCAGGCAGCGGCCAGCCCCGTCGAAGTTCGGATCGAGCGGCGCGGGGTGATCGTCGACCCGGTGGGCATACCGGCCGGCGGCGTTGGCCTGCCAGATCTCGATCAAGGTATCGGGAACACCCCTTCCGTCGGAATCGATCACCCGGCCGGTCACGATGATCCGCTCGCCGAGCGGCTCGGCCGCATGGCGCCTGGTCAGATCGGCGTCCGCGGCGGTCACCCGGTCCGCGCCGAGCAGCGGACCGGTCACCTCGGTCAGCCATTGCGGCAGCGGTGTCGGTGGCCGGTTCGGGGCGCGCAACGCCGATGAGCGATACGCGGCGGAATGAAGTGGCGGATGAACGCCAACGGGTCGTTCGTAGTGCGGCAAGACCAGGCCGCCGCTCGCGGCCTTGGCCCCCTCGGCGGTCACCGGGCTGAGTCCTGGGCGGTCATCGGGCTGAGTCCTGGGCGGTCATCGGGCTGCTCCCTCGGTGGCCGGGGTGGCGGGCGTGCTGGTCCTGATGCTTGATTCGGCGGGAGTCACCGCGCTGGGCGGCGTAGCCGGAGTCCTGCTGGCCGGCATGGTGGCCAGCAGACGACGCAGGGCCGCGAGTTCGTCAGCAGTCGGCTGCGCCAGCTCTGCGACGTCATCCGCCACGCGGACGTCCCAGCCGGTTCTTTCCCTGACAGTGGCCACGGATATCCCCGGGTAGAGGCCGGTCTGCACAAGCTCCATGGTCTGCGGGTCGACCTCAAGCACGCCAAGGTCGGTGATGACCTTCCGTGGCCCCGCGCCGGTCAGGCCTAGCCGTCGCCGGGCGCCTGGGCCGTCGCCGAAGCCAACTGAGGTGACGAAGTCGACCCGCTCGACGAACGTCCTGCGGGTCTGCCGCACGACCACGATCACCTCCCGGCAGGCCGCGGCTATCTCCGGCGCGCCGCCAGCACCGGGCAGCCGGACCACAGGCTCGGCGTAATCGCGGCCGATGACCGTCGTGTTGATGTTGCCGAACCTGTCCAGCTGGGCCGCACCGAGGAAGCCGACGTCGATCCGTCCTGGCTGCAGCCAGTAGTTGAAGATCTCCGGCACGCTGACCACGGCATCGGCCGTCTCGGCCAGCACCCCATCACCGATGGACAGCGGGAGCGCACCGGGTTTCGCGCCGATGGTGCCCGATTCGTAGATCAGGACCAGGTTCGGCGCGTGGGTGGCACGAGCCAGGTTGGCGGCTTCGCTCGGCAGACCGATACCAACGAAGCACGTCATCCGGTCATGCAGCGAGCGGGCCGCCGTGACGGTCATCATCTCGTCCAACGTGTAGCTCACCGTGTCACCCCGGTTCCGCCGCTGCCGCGGTACACGTGCTCGTCCAGCCAGGCCTCGAACCGCAGCCGGTCGCGGCTGATCGCATCCCACGCGACGTAGAAGTCGTTATCCCGGTCGGAGTAGCCGAGCGCATAGGAGGGATGCGCGCCCCCTCGGGCCAGCGCGACGTACCCGATCGCCCACGACGGCAGCACGACTGCCCCCGGTCGCGGATCGAGCACGTCCACGATCTCCTCGACCGTGACCACCGACCGGGTGGCAGCGAGCACAGCCTCCTTCTGCACTCCGGTAATGCCCCAGTACTGGACGTTGCCGAGACGGTCGGCGCGCTGCGCGTGGATCACCGTAACGTCGGGCCGCAGCGCGGCGACGGCCGTCAGTGCCTCGCCGGTGAACGGACAGACGATCTCGGCGATGCCGGTGGTCTGGGTGACAAGGCTGGTGCCGCGGTAACCGCGCAAGATGGCGAACGGCAGACCGGACGCCCCGGCCTGATAGCGGTTGGCCATGCCCGCGTGACTGTGCTCTTCAAGCTTGAGCGGGGCGGGCCAGGAATGCTCCACGGCGTCCCTGAAGCGGTGCAGCGATCCCACCCCGGGGTTCCCGGCCCAGGAGAAGACCAGCTTGCGTGCGCAGCCAGCGCCGATCATCTGGTCGTAGATCACATCGGGCGTCATCCGGACCAGGGTGAGGTCGCGTCTGCGCTGCCGGATCACCTCATGCCCGGCGGCGTGCGGTATCAGGTGCGTGAAACCTTCCATCGCGACGGTGTCGCCGTCGTGCACCGCGGCCGCGATCGCCTCGGCTAGCGACACGATCTCTGCCACGTCTGACCTGCCTCCTCGCCGCATTTACCGAAACGATATCGACAACCGGCCGCTAAGTGAACAGCTGTGCGGACTACGGAGCATCGTCGAGCACACGCGCCGCGACGGCGAACGCACGGTTGGCGGCGGGCACGCCGGCGTAGACGGCGACCTGGAGCAGCACCTCCTGAATCTGCTCGGCCGTCAGCCCGTTCCGCAGCGCAGCCCTGACATGCATGGCCAGTTCCTCGTCCTGCCGCAGCACGGCAAGCGCGGTCAGTGTGATCATGCTGCGCTCGGCGCGGGAGAGCCCTGGCCGGTTCCAGATCTCGCCCCACGCATACCTGGTGATCAGATCCTGGAACGGCGCCGTGAAGCCGGTCGTGCTCGCCATGGCGCGGTCTACGTGGTCGTCGCCAAGAACCGCACGACGCACCCGCATGCCCTGCCCGGCCCGCTCTTCGTCGGTCATCCGCCCGTCCCCTCCTCGTGGCCCACGCTGGTTCCTGCTCGGCGGGCGAAACGCCCGGTTTGGGTGTCCCTTCAACTACTTAGCACTGATTGCAGTGAGGTTAACACCCGATTTACGGTTTCTGTGGCCACGCATCGATGCCAGCTGCGCGGTCCCTGTCGGCCAGGCCGGTTGGCCGGACCGTGCGGCAACCGATGCGTCGCTGGTCACTGGTTCCATGCCGCTTCGAGGTCCTGGTGGGCCGCCAGCGCCCGGCGAACGAATTCGGCCGTTGCTCCGAGGTAGCCGGCCGGATCCAGTGCCGCGTCGATCTGCGCGCGGCCGATGCCCGCGGCGCCGAGGCTGGCGGCCGCGACCGGATCGGAAAGCAGTGCCTCGCCAAGCCCGGTGCCCTCGGCCGTGGCCCGGGCGCTCGCGGCGGCGACGAGGTCGTGCGCCGCCAGCCGCCCGATGGCCGGCCCGAGTTCAGCCGCGACCCGCTCGGCCATCGGCAGGCCCGCCGCGGCATCCAGGTTGGCCTGCATCCTGGCGGCGTCGACCTGCAGCCCCGCCAGCAGCTCGGCCGCCCAGGACGCGGCTGACCCGGTCAGCCTGAGCAGGTCGGCGAGGGTCTGCCATTCCGCGTGCCACGCACCGGCCGCGCGCTGATGCTCCTGCTCGGCGCAGGCTGCCAGCGTCGCCA
>Ga0116216_10001588_pt1 | contig 15666 bp, 12 predicted proteins | sample Sb_taG_11_FD_89696 | JGI IMG/M metagenome (GOLD analysis project Ga0116216, IMG submission 89696) | Peat soil microbial communities from Weissenstadt, Germany - Sb_50d_3_AS metaG | ecosystem: Environmental > Terrestrial > Soil > Wetlands > Peat | place: Germany: Weissenstadt | collected 2010-09-21
CGCGTTCGAGCCCGCTGCACGAGCGCATGCAACGCTGGCCGATGTGAACGCAGCCGCGGCGCCCACAGGCAGAGTGCACGGCGCCGCGCCTTCAGGCGTCGTGTATCACATAGACGCCAGCTATTTCATATTCCGCGCGTATTACTCGATGCCGCCCGACATGATGGACGGCGAGGGTAATGCGACTCATGCCCTGTACGGCTTCGCGCGCTTCATCTCGGATTTCATGGAACAAGTGCGGCCTGAGCGCATAGCCATCGCCTTCGACCAAAGCCTGCGCAGCGAGTCCTCGATTCGCAGCACCATTTACCCCGCGTACAAGGCAAATCGCGAGTCGCCGCCCGCCGATTTGGAACGTCAGTTTCCGCTGTGCCGCGAGTTTTGCCGGCACATGGGCCTGGCCGAATTCGCCAGCGCCGAATACGAAGCCGACGACATCATCGGTACCTTGGCGACGCGATCCCGCGCCGCGGGTTTGCGCAACGTACTGGTGACTCGCGACAAGGATCTATCGCAGTTGATCCGCGACGGAGATGTGTATTGGGACTACAGCGGCAACGTGCGCTACGAGTATCACGAAATTGGGGAACGCTTCGGCGCAATTCCCGAACTGATTGCGGATTTTCTGGCGCTTACGGGCGATACCGTGGATAACATTCCCGGTGTGCCCGGCATCGGGAAGAAAACCGCGGCGGCATTGTTTTTGAGCTTCGCTTCGCTCGATGAGCTTTATGCGAATCTCGAGCGCGTGCCGAAGCTCAAGATGCGTGGTGCGGCGGCGGTGGCCGCCAGGCTCATCGCGAACAAGGAGGCCGCTTACTTGGCGCGGCGGCTGACCGGCATCGTTTGCGACATTCCGCTCGACGTAACGCTCGATGACCTGAGACCTCGGCGGCCGGATGCGGCGGGTCTCGAGGGCTTTTTCGATATTCACGGATTTGGCAACATGCTGCGCCAGCAGGCGCGGCGCATTGCGGACGCTACGCCGGTTTAAGGGGGATAGACCATGGCTGAGAAGAACATTCAATCCGTATTGCACGAAGAGCGGGTATTTTCTCCGCCCCCGCATTTCAGCGAGCGAGCCTCGCCGAATACCGCGGAGCTTAAGCGCATGTACGATGCCGCCGCGATGGACTACGTGGGGTTCTGGGCCGATTTGGCGGTTGCGGAAATCGCCTGGCACCGCCCGTTCAGCGTGCCTTTGGACGACGCCGACGCACCTAATTTCCGCTGGTTCACCGACGGCGAGCTCAACGTATCCCACAACTGCCTCGATGTGCATCTTGCCGACCGGGCCGACAAGGTTGCGATCGTGTTCGAAGGCGAGCCCGGAGACGTGCGCAAGCTGACCTACCGCGAGCTGCACCGCGAGGTCTGCCGGTTTGCAAATGCGCTCAAGGCCGCGGGAATCGATCAGGGCGACCGGGTCGTGATCTACATGCCGTTGATTCCCGAAACCGTGATCGCCATGCAGGCGTGCGCCCGCATCGGCGCCATACACTCGGTGGTGTTCGGGGGTTTTTCCGCAAACGCGGTCAAGGATCGGATCGAGGATGCGGGCGCCAAGCTGGTGGTGACCGCCGATGGGGGTTGGCGCGGTGGCCACGCGATCGAACTGAAGCGTGCGGTCGACAAGGCGCTCGCGGAGGGCTGCGATACGGTGCAAAATGTCATCGTCTATCACCGCATCGGCGGCGAGTGCGAGATGCGCGCGGGCCGCGACATGTGGTGGCATGAGGCGGTCGCGAAACAGAGTGCCGATTGCGAACCGGTGTGGGTGAACGCGGAGCATCCGCTGTTCCTGCTTTACACTTCGGGTTCGACCGGTAAGCCGAAGGGAATTCAGCATTCGAGCGCCGGCTATCTGCTCAATGCCAAGTTGAGCTCCCGCTGGGTCTTTGACATGAAGGACAGCGACGTGTTCTGGTGCACAGCCGATGTCGGCTGGGTCACCGGGCACACCTACATCGCGTACGGGCCGCTGGCCGCCGGCGCGACGCTGGTCATGTACGAAGGTACGCCGATGCACCCGGACGGCGGCCGATTCTGGAAGATTTGCGAGAGCCACGGGGTGAGCATTTTCTATACGGCGCCGACAGCGATTCGCGCACTGATGAAGCTCGGGAATGACATACCCGCGAAATACGATCTCAATAAATTGCGGCTCCTGGGTACGGTGGGCGAACCGATCAATCCCGAAGCGTGGATTTGGTACCACCGCCACATCGGCAAGGAGCGCTGCCCCATCGTCGATACCTGGTGGCAGACCGAGACCGGCGCCATCATGATCGCGCCCATTCCGGGCGTGACGCCGACCAAGCCCGGCTCCTGCACCAATCCGCTGCCGGGCATTTTCGCCGACATCGTCGACGACGAAGGCCGGTCGGTGACCGCGCCGGACGCCGGGGGGTACCTCGTGATCAAGCGGCCATGGCCGTCGATGCTGCGCACAATATGGGGCGACAACGCGCGCTATTTGAGAACCTATTGGGAGAAATTCCAGAACAGTTTCTATGTAGCAGGCGATTCCGCGCATCGCGATGCCGACGGCTATTTTTGGATCATGGGTCGCATCGACGATGTGCTCAATGTCGCCGGACACCGGCTCGGAACCATGGAAATCGAGTCCGCGCTGGCCGCGCACCCGCGCGTCGCCGAAGCGGCCGTGGTCGGCAAGCCGCACGAGATCAAGGGCGAGTCCGTGTTCGCCTACGTGGTGCTCAAGGGAGCGCGTCCGGGCCGCGCCGCCGCGCCGGCGCTCATCGAGGAGCTGCGCGCCTGGGTGTCATCGCAGTTGAGTCCCATCGCCAAACCGGACGAGATCCGGTTGGCCGACAATTTGCCGAAAACGCGTTCGGGTAAGATCATGCGTCGGCTGCTGCGCTCGATCGCCCGCGGCGAACAAATCACTCAGGACGTCTCGACCCTGGAAAATCCGGCGATTCTCGACCAACTGCGCGGCGCGCCCCATCCGGCCGCCAAGCCCGCGAAACCCGCGAAGGCCAAGGCCGCGGGCGCAAAGCCCGCGGCCCGCAAGAAAGCTCCGGTTCGCAAGAAGGTCGCGATGCGCCGGACCAACAAATCGGTCAAGCGAAAGCCGCGCGCCAAGAAGTAACCGACGGCCATGGGCATATTGATTCTCGGCCTCGCGATTTTTCTGGGGATGCATTCGCTCGTCATCATCTCGCCCGAACTGCGGACTCGAGCGGTGCAGAGATTCGGCGAAGGCGTCTGGAAAAGTCTGCATGGATTGATATCGCTGATCGGCCTCGCCTTGATCATTCAAGGCTTCGGCTTGGCGCGCCAAGCGCCCATCGCGCTGTATACGCCGCCGGGCTACCTGCGGCTCGCGGCATTTCTCTTCATGCTGCCGGTATTTCCGCTCATCATCGCGGCCTACTTGCCGGGGCGCATCAAGACGGCGATGAGATTTCCGCTGTTGGTCGCCGTCAAGTGTTGGGCATTCGCGCACTTGCTTGCCAACGGCGGGTTGGCCGACGTGCTGTTGTTCGGCGGCTTTTTGGCGTGGGCGGTGCTAGACCGCATATCGTTGAAGCGCCGGCCGCCGCTGGCGGTTCGCACGGTTCCAGCGGGCCCCTTGAACGATGTCATCGCGGTGCTGCTCGGCCTCGCCGTCTACGCGCTGTTCATCGGCTGGGTGCACCAGCGGTTGTTCGGTGTGTCGCCGCTTGGATAGATCGATTTCACCCACCTATGCCGATGTGGAGGCGGCCGCTCGGCGCCTTCACGGACACGCTCACCGTACACCGGTGTTGACGTCGCGAACCGTGGATGAGTCGTTGGGCGCCAGGGTGTTCTTCAAATGCGAGAACTTCCAGCGTACGGGCGCATTCAAGTTTCGCGGCGCCTTCAACGCGCTGTCGTGCCTCGATTCTGCCGCTCGCGCGCGGGGCGTGGTCGCTTTTTCCTCGGGCAATCATGCTCAGGCAGTGGCGCTTGCCGCGCGGATTCTCGGCATTCAGGCGATCATCGTCATGCCCGAGGATGCCCCGCCGTCGAAGATGCAGGCGACGCGCGGCTACGGCAGCCAAGTGGTGACTTACGATCGCTACCGAGAGAACCGCGAGGACATCGCGCAGCGGCTGGCGCAAGAACGCGGCGCCGCCGTCATCCCGCCTTACGATCATCCCGATGTCATCGCCGGGCAGGGTACGGCGGCAGCGGAACTCTTCGAGCACGTGGGCTCGCTCGATAGCCTGTTTGTGTGCTTGGGCGGCGGCGGATTGCTCAGCGGGTCGCTGCTGTCCGCCAAGCGCTTGACCCCGAGTTGCAAGGTATACGGTGTCGAACCCGCGTCGGGAAACGACGGGCAATTGTCGCTGCGGCACGGCTCGATCGTGCGCATCGAGGTGCCGAAGACGATCGCGGACGGTGCGCAAACTCAGTCCTTGGGGCGTCATACCTTCGAAATCATTCGGCGCGAAGTCACCGATATCCTGACTGTGAGCGACGCCGAGCTCATCGAGTGCATGCGCTTTTTCGCCACTCGTATGAAAATCGTGGTCGAGCCCACCGGGTGCTTGGGCTTCGCGGCAGTACGGGCGCAGGGCGAGGGGCTTAAGGGCCAACGGGTCGGCGTGGTCGTCAGCGGCGGCAACGTGGATGTCGCACAATACGCTGCACTGCTCGCGGCCTGAGGGAATTCATCGGCACCCTGTGGCTGGTGCTCGGCGGCTGCGGCAGTGCGGTGCTCGCGGCGGCCGCGCCGCTCGATGGCCTGCTCACGGGCCCTAGGCGCGCGCGCGCAATGCAGGCACACTTCCATCCGCCGCGGCGTGCGGCGCTCGTGTGACTGGGCGTGACTCTCAACAAGAAGATGACGCGGGCGTACTCCGCCTGGGCGCTGATGCGGGCGCGGCTCGCCGGCAGCGGCTATTGGCGCCCGCTGTGGAGCGGACGGAAGCTCAAGGACGCCTACGACGTGGTCGTGGTCGGGGCCGGAGGCCACGGACTCGCCACGGCCTTTCACCTGGCGCGCGACCACGGCATCGAGAGAGTCGCGGTACTCGAGAAGCGCCTGGTCGGATACGGCAACGTCGGGCGCAACACGACCATCGTGCGCTCGAATTACCTGCTGCCGGAGAACCACTATTTTTACGAGGACTCGCTGCGCCGCTACGAGACCCTGTCCAAGGATCTCAACTACAACGTGATGTACAGCCCGCGCGGCGTGGTCGATCTCGCGCTGTCGGACGACGATTTCCCGGCGCTTGCGCGACGCGGCAATGCCATGCTCCTTGCCGGCATCGACGTCGAGCTCATGGATCTCGCGGCTCTGGAGCGTTTCTGTCCTGAACTCGAGCCGCGCCGGCGGCGGCGCTTTCCGATTTTGGGCGCGCTGGTGCAGCGTCGCGGCGGGACGGTTCGCCATGACGCGGTCGCGTGGGGTTACGCGCGCGCCGCGAGCGCGCACGGCGTCGACATCATCGAGGATTGCGAAGTCACGGGGGTGCGCGCCAACGGCGGCATCGCGACGGGCGTCGAGACCAACCGCGGTTACGTGCGGGCGGAACGCATCGTGTTCGCGACGGCGGGGCACACCGGGATGATCGGCGCGATGCTCGGTGTGCCGCTGCCCATCGAGACTCATCTGCTGCAGGCCATGGTCTCCGAACCGGTGAAGCGCTTGCTGCACACGGTGCTGGTGTACGTCTCGCCGGGACACGGCGAGGTGTACATCTCCCAGTCCGACCGTGGCGGTCTCGTGATGGGCGGGCATCTCGACGGGTTCCCTTCCTACACGCGCGAAGGCCAGTGGGATCGGCTCGAGGACGTGGCGCAGGGGGCGGTCGAGCTATTGCCGCAGATCGGCGCAATCAAAATCCTGCGCCAATGGGCCGGCACCAACGACATGACGATGGACGGCAGCCCCATCATCGATCGCCTGCGCTACGACAATGTGTTCCTGAACGCAGGCTGGTGCTACGGCGGCTTCAAGACGATTCCGGCCTCGGGTGCGGCTTGCGCGACCTTGGTCGCCACCGGCAGTGCGCCCGATCTGATCAAGGCGTTTCGTCTGTCGCGATTCGCCACCGGGCACCTGCTCGATGAGCGCGGCGGCGGACCGTTCCCGGCGCGCCAATGACCCGGCTCCACTGCCCGTTCTGCGGCCCGCGCGAACTCCGGGAATTCGAGTTCTACAAGACGCTGCCTGCAGGCCCCGGCAGCGCCTTTGCGCGTACCTATGAGCGCGTCGACCGTCCCGAACTCTCGATCGAGCACTGGCAACACGTCGAAGGCTGCCGCGGCTGGCTGCTCGTGCATCGCAATCCTTCGACCGGTGCCGTGCTCGAGACGCGGCTGCTGGGAGGCGCTGCGGGCGGTGGTGCGCCATGAGCGGCAATATCCGCCGCGGCACGCGCGTAGGCTCGGGCGCAATCCGCTTCAGTTACGACGGCCGCGAGTACCGGGGCCAACCCGGCGACACCGCGGCTTCCGCGCTTCTGGCCGCCGGGGTGCGCTTCTTCGGCCGCAGCGTCAAATACCGCCGGCTGCGGGGCGTGCTCGCAGCCGGCCCTGAGGAGCCGAACGCCCTGCTCACGGTCGGTGCGCGTCCGGCCGTCATTCCGAACGTGTCGGCGCCGCAGCTCGCGATTCGCGACGGACTTGAGCTGCGCAGCCAGAATCGTTGGCCCACGCTCACGCGCGATGTGTCCTCCCTCCTGCAGGCGGGCGGCGGCTTGTTCGGCGCCGGGTTCTACTACAAGACCTTCATGTGGCCGAGCTGGCGTGCCTACGAAGCGCTCATTCGCCGGCTCGCCGGGCTCGGCGAGGCACCGCGCGCGTGCGAGCTACCGCCGGTCGCGGTCGAGCATCTCTCCTGCGACGTGCTGGTCGCCGGTGCGGGCGCGGCAGGGCTCGCGGCGGCTCGCGCGGCGGCCCGCGCGGGTGCGCGCGTCGTGCTGTGCGAGCGCGAGCCGGCCTGCGGCGGCGAGATCGAGTTCGAGGGCGGCCACATCGAGGGCCGGGATGCGCTGTCGTGGGTGGCGGCGACGCTCGCAGAACTCGCGGCGCGCGGCGCACGGCTGTTGACCGACACCGCCGTGGTCGGCGGCTCGGGAGGGCAGCTGGTGCTGCACGAGGAACCGGGGGGATTGCCGGGCGCGAGTACGCTGTATCGCGTACGGCCGCGTTCCTTCGTCATCGCCATGGGCGCGGTGGAGCGCCCGATAGCCTTCGTCGACAACGACCGGCCGGGCGTCATGCTGCTTGGCGCGGCCGAGCGTTACCTCGCACGTTACGGAGTGTCGGTCGGTCGCGAGCTCGTGCTTTTCGCCAATCATGATCGAGTCTACGCCGCCGCCGCGCGCCTCACCGCCGGGGGTATGCGGGTGCGTGCGATCGTCGATACGCGGACCTTGGCGGACGGCAACGCCGGTGGCGCGGCATCGCTGCGCGCCGAACTCGAGCGGCAGGGGACCCTGTGCCTCGCGGGTCACGCGGTGGTCGCCGTTGAGGGTGGCCGTGAGGTGCGCGCGGCCAGCGTGGCGCCCCTCATCGGCGCGGGCCCCGCGCGGCGTATCGCCTGCGATGCGCTGTTGCACAGCGGCGGATGGTCGCCTTGCGTGCAGGCTGGACTGCAGGAAGGCGGCGCGCGCGAGTACTCGCCCGGGCTCGGTGGCTTTCTGGCGGCGGCGCAGCCGCAGTGGCGGATTCTTTGCGGCGCCTCGAACGGCCACCTGGAATTGGGCGCCGCGCTCGCCGACGGCGAGGCAGGCGGCGAGCAGGCGGCCCGCCATGCGGGACTTGCGACCGGACGCGACGAGGCGCGCGGTGAAAATCGCGGCGACGGCGCTCCGGGGCTCGTGGCGTTCTGGCGATCGCCCGCCTCGCCCCATCTCGAGAAGCGGCAGTTCGTCGACCTGCAGAACGATGTGACCGTCGCGGATTTGCGCGCAGCGCTCGCCGAGGGCTTCGCCGATATCGAGCACGTCAAGCGCTACACCACCCTCGGTATCGGCACGGAGCAGGGCGCGACCAGCTCCGTGCTCGGCGCCGCCGTCTTGGCCGAATTAAAGGGCGAGACGCTCGGAACGGTGGGTACTTTCCGGTCACGCGCGCCTTATCGGCCGGTGGCCCTCAAATCGCTCGCGGGCCTGCGCGTCGGTGCGGCCTTTCGCATCGCGCGGCGCACTCCGCTCGACGATTGGCACGCCGCGAACGGCGGTGTGCTCGAATCGAGCGGTCTGTGGATGCGTCCGCGCTTTTACAGGTCGAACGGCGATGATGCCTTCACGGCCGGCGTAACCGAGGCGCGCCGGGTGCGCGCCTCGGGCGGGATCGCCGACGGCTCGACGCTCGGCAAGATCGAGATCGCGGGCCGCGATGCCGCGGGATTCCTCGACTCGATGTATTTGACGAAGGCCGGCACCATCAAGGTGGGGCGCAGCAAGTACCTGGTTAATCTGCGTGAGGACGGCATGGTGCTCGACGATGGCTTGGTGCTGCGCCTGGCGCCGGATCGCTTTCTCGCGACCACGAGCTCGGGTCACGCCCTGCACATGTTGTCCCATTTTGAGCACTACCGCGATACCGAGTGGAGCGGACGCGCCGTGACCCTCACCGACGTCACGGAGGCGTGGGGCGTGATCGCGGTGGCGGGCCCACAGAGCCGCGCTGCGCTCGAGAGCGTGCTCGGGCCGGATTGGGGCCGTATTCTCAAATCTCTCGCGCATATGGATTTTGCCGATGGGCGCTTCCAGGACCGCGACCTGCGCGTGCTGCGCGCGAGCTTTTCCGGCGAGCTCGCATATGAGCTGCACTGCCGGCCGAGTATCGCCGTGGCGCTGTGGCAGGCGCTCATCGCGGCAGGCCTGCCGCCCTATGGCTTGGACGCGCTCGATATTTTGAGGGTCGAGAAGGGATACCTGGTGAGCTCGGAGATCAATGGTGAGACCACGCCGCACGATCTCAACATGGACGGGCTTCTTAAGCTTAAGAACCCCTGTCTCGGGCGGGAACTGCTCGACCGGCCGGCATTTCAGGAGCCGTCGCGGCCGCGGCTCATCGGTGTCCGCGCCCGTGACGGCAGGGCCAAGATTCTGGCGGGCGCGCAACTCACCACCGAGGACGAACCCAAGCGTCCCGTCGGCTATGTCACTTCGGCCGTTTACAGTCCGGCGCTCGGCGAGTGGGTCGGACTCGCGCTGCTCGCGCGGCGGCTTGGGCTGGAGGCGCGCATCATGGCGCGCGATCCGCTGCGCGGCGGCGACACGCTCTTGCGCGTCGTCTCCCCGGTGCATGTCGATCCAACCGGCGAGCGGATGAAGTCATGAGCGTCGCCAGCGGCGCCAAGGGTTTTCGCTGCGTGCTCACGGCGCTGTCGGACGCGCGCATGGTGGAGTTCGCCGTCTTTGGTTCGAGCATGCCCAGCACGTTGTCGGCTTTAGGGACCGGCTCAACGACGCCGGGGAGTGTCCGGCGCGGTGCGGACGGTCGGCCCGCGACATTGTATTTCGCTCCGGCGCGCTGGCTCCTGCCGGCGCCCGACGCCGAGCTCGGTGCGTGGCTGGCGAGGGCGGTTGCGGCCGGAGCCGGCACGGCCGTCGAGGTCGAGGGCAAGTGGACGGCGATGGAACTTAAGGGTGTCGATGCCGCCAGGCTGCTGTCCTCGTCGCTCGACGTCGCCGCGGTGCTCGAGTCGCGCGAGTGCGCCGCCGTCGCGCTTTTCGATTGCCCTGCGGTGCTCGCGACAGCGGCGCAGGGCTACTTGATCTACGTGCAGTCGAGCTATGCCGCGGACTTTCGGGCGGCGGTGCTGCGTCTGTGCGATGAGACCCCCGCTTAACCGCGCAGCCTGAGACCCTTAGGATCGTAAGGCGGCTCAGCGAGGATCCTTGCGGTGCGCGGCTCGCCGACCACGTGCACGCTGAGGGGCACGGGTTTCTCGGCTATCGATCGATCAACATAGGCGAGGGCGAGGCTCTGCTTGACATGGTGACCATAGGCGCCGGAGGTAATGAATCCGACCCTTTGAGCCCCGATCGAGACCGGCTCGAAACCGGTGACATCGGCATCGAGCGCATCGATCGCGAGCAGCACGAGGCGCTGGCTCGGTCCGGCGGCGCGCTCGGCGAGCGCCGCGTCCCGGCCGATGAATTCGCCCTTGTCGAAGGCGATGAAGCGGTCGAGGCCCGACATGGCCGGCGTATAGGATTGGGCGAATTCGAGCGACCAGACGCCATAGCCCTTTTCGAGCCGCAGACTGTCCTGGGCGCGCATGCCGATCGGTTTCATGCCGAGTGGCGCACCGTGCTCGAGGAGCGCGTCCCACAGCGCGCGCTGCTGGCTGGCCGGCACATTGATTTCATAGCCAAGCTCGCCGGTGAGCGACAAGCGCGCGACCACGGCCTGCGTGAGCCCGATGTCGAGCGGCCGGCATCCGAGGAATGGCAATGACGCGTCGCTCACGTCCGCGCGGGTCAGGCGGGCGAGGATTTCGCGTGAGCGCGGGCCCGAGAGCGAGAAGCCGAGCCAACTTTCCGAGAGGTTCTCGATCCTAACGCCGGAGCTAGGCAGGTGGTCGTGGAACCAGCGCAGATGCCATTCTTGCAGGTAGTAGGAGCCCACCAGCCAGAACCGGTCATGTGCGAGGCAAGTGACGGTCAAATCGCCCATGAGCTTGCCCGAGGGCGACAGCATCGGCGCGAGCCGGAGTTTCTCGATGGGTGGCAGCCGATTGGCGAGGAGGCGATCTAGCCATTCAGCGGCTTTGGGCCCGGACACCGCGTAGCGGCCGTAGACGCCGGTGTCGAGAAGACCCGCGGCAGCGCGGGTCGCGGCGACCTCCGCCGCCACGATCGGGTATGCATTGGAGCGTCTGAGCGAAGGCTGTTCGATGAAATCCGGCTGGTGGGCAAAATATTGAGGGGCCTCCATGCCCCACACCACCCCAAAGACCGCCCCGGCAGCCTTCTGGGCATCGTAGCTCGGTGTCATCTTGAGCGGCCGCCCGGCGGGCAGCTCCTCGTTGGGATAGGCGATGACGAATCGGCGCGCGTAGAACTGCGCGGTCGTGTCCCGCAGGTACTTGTCGTTGCTCGCGAACGAACCATACCGGGCGACATCCATGCCGAAGATGTCCGCCCCCGGATCGCCCTCGACCATCCAGTTGGCGAGCACCAGGCCAATCGCGCCGCCCTGCGAGAAGCCGGACATGCAGCCGCAGGCGGCCCAGAAATTGCGCAGGCCCGGAACCGGGCCGACCAGCGGATTGCCATCCGGCGTAAAGGTGAATGCACCGTTCACCCACTTGCGGATTCCGACCTCTTGCAGCCTTGGGAAACGGGCGAAGCCTATGCTGAGTTCCTCCCCGATCCGCTCGATCTCCTCGGGAAGTAGTTCCATGCCGTAGTCCCACTCGGCGCCCTCGGTCTTCCAGTGCTTGGGATTGCGCTCGTAGACGCCGAGCAGCACGCCTTTGCGCTCCTGCTGCAGATAGGTGAACCCCTCGAGATCGGTCACGCACGGCATTTCATTTTTCCGCGCGATGAGTTCAGGCAGATCCTCGGTGATCAGGTAGTGGTGCTGCATCGGGGTGAGCGGCAGATCGATCCCGACCATGCGGCCGACGCGACGCGCCCACAGGCCGCCGGCGTTGACGACATGCTCGGCCGTTACCGTGCCGTGCTCGGTGTCGAGGCGCCAATGACCGTTGGGCTGCGCTGCGAGCGCGGTCACCCGGTTACGCAGCACGACATCTGCACCACGCTTCTTGGCCGCTCCCGCGAACGCATGCGTCGTGCCGTGCGGATCGAGTGCGCCCTCGTGCGGGTCGAACAGCCCGCCCAAAAGTCCCGTAGGGTCGACGATCGGGCAGTCGGCCACGATCTCCTCGGCGGTGGCGAGCCGGGCGCCGATCCCGAGGGTCTCGTATATCGCCGCCTCCGCCTTGAGCCATTCCCAGCGCGCCGGGGTGGTGGCAAGGCTGTAGCCGCCCGGCATGTGCATGCCGACGCTCTGGCCGCTTTCCTTTTCGATTTCGGCGTACAGCTTGATCGTGTATGACTGCAGTGCCGCGACGTTGGGATCGTCGTTGAGCACGTGAAAGCCCGCGGCGGCGTGCCACGTCGATCCGGCCGTGAGATCGGAGCGCTCGATCAGCGCAATGTCCGTCCAGCCGAGCCGGGCGAGGTGATAGAGTACGCTCGTGCCCACCACGCCGCCGCCGATGACCACCACCCGGTAATGATTCTTCAATTAAGGCCCCTTCCCACGGGCTGCGCGCGCCGCGCGAGCAGCCGCGGAAAGGCGCCGTTGCACAGCCCATTGACCCAATCCTCGCACAGCGCGATCGCCTCGCGCGCCTTGAAGGTCGTCGGGCTCAAGCTCAATTCGACCCACAAGCCATCGAGCAAGGCGGACAAGGCGATGGCCGCGGGCCGCAGCTTGAATTTAGGCGCTTCGCCGGAAATCGCGAGCTTTCCGAGCAACGATTCCAGGATCGACCTGTATTTGCCGTAGGTTCGATCGTGCACGGCGCGGATTTCGGGTGAATGCGCCACCATGCTCCAGAAGACCAGCCAAACGTTGAACAACTCAGGATCGAGGATTTCCGGGGCGAAAGAGGCGCGGAAAAACCCGCTCAACCGGGCGCGCGGCGACGCGGCCCTGTTTTCCGCTTGCGCCCGGATCGAGTCCTGCAATGAGAGAGCGAGGGTCTCATAGGCCACCGCCACCAAGCCTGACTTGCTTGGAAAATGGTGATTGATCAATCCGATGGATACGCCGGCCGCCGCACTGATGCGGCGCACCGATACGCCCGCGTGACCATAGCGTTTCAGGCAGCGCAGCGTCGCGTCGATGAGCGCCTCGCGGCGCACTTCCGGGGTGGCACGACGAAATTTGGGGACACGCCGTTTGTTTGCCATGAAAATCCCTTTTTGATTGCCAAACTGCAAGGCGAGCCCGCAGCGAGCGGCGGCCGCAAACGAAGGCGCAAAGCGGCGAGCGTAATTGATCGACCGTACAGTAGCAACATGAGCCGACGGCGCGCACCGCAATGGCGAGCGCAACGGCCGGCCGCTTGTCGGAGCCGGCGCAAGCGTCCGGGCAGGAGGGCTCAGGCCGGACGGTACGCCCGGAACTCGAGTCCGAGGGCGCTTGCCACGGCTTCGTGGGTCAAATGCCCGGCATGCACATTCAAACCGCGTGCTAGCCCCGCATCGTTGGCGATGGCCTGCTTCCAGCCATGATCGGCGAGCGCTTTCACGTACGGTAAGGTGGCGTTCGTCAACGCGAACGTTGACGTGCGCGGCACCGCTCCGGGCATATTGGTCACGCAGTAGTGCACTACGCCGTCCTGCACATAGGTCGGTTCGGCGTGGGTGGTCGGCCGGCTGGTTTCAAAGCAACCGCCTTGATCGATGGCGATGTCGACCAGCACCGCTCCGGGCTTCATGGTCTTGACCATGGCGCGGGTGACGAGCTTGGGCGCGGCGGCGCCGGCAATGAGCACTGCGCCGATGACGAGGTCCGCGTCGCGAACCAGCTCTTCAATCGCGTGCGCCGTGGAATACACCGTATTCAGCTGGCTGGCAAATATCGAGGAGAGCTCGCGCAGTCTCTTCACCGAGCGGTCCACGACGGTCACGTCGGCGCGCAGACCCACGGCCATTTCGGCCGCATGGGTGCCCGATACGCCGCCGCCCAGAATCACCACTTTGGCGGGCGGCACGCCGGGTACTCCGCCCAGCAATACCCCGAATCCGCCGTTGGCCTTCTGCAGGCAATTCGCACCCACCTGCACCGACATGCGGCCGGCTACCTCACTCATGGGTGTCAGCAGCGGCAGCGATCCGTCCGGCGCCGTCACGGTTTCATAGGCGATGGCCGTGGCTCCGGAGGCCTTGAGCGCCTCGGCTTGCTCGCGATCGGCGGCCAAGTGCAGGTAGGTGAACAGCGTTTGTCCGGAACGCAGCTGCTTGCATTCGGCGAGCTGCGGCTCCTTCACCTTCACGATGAGATCGGCTGCCGCGAAGACATCGTCCGCCCGCGGCGCGATGCTTGCGCCCGCCGCCTGGTAGTGCGAGTCGTCGAATCCGATGCCGCCGCCGGCGCCGCTTTGCACCAGCACTTGGTGCCCGGCATCGACGAGTTCGCGCACTCCCGCTGGGACCAGCCCGACTCGATACTCATGAATCTTGATCTCTTTGGGGACTCCGATTTTCATGACGTCGCTCCGGGCGTGGCGTAGAGGCTTGTCAGCGTACGCGCTCGGTGGGCCAGAAAATTGCAAATGCTCCTTCAAAAAGGATTCTCTATGGCAGAATATTGTTAATAATGTGCTCAATGCGCAATAAAAAGGCGCCTCGGCGATGGACATCGCGACCCTCGCGAGGCGATGGGAGGTGCCTGTGATCAAGCTGGACCGATACGATCGAGCCATCGTGCGTGCCTTGCAGCAGGACGGCAGGATGACCAACAGTCAGTTGTCGGAAACCGTGAATCTGTCCGAATCAGCTTGCCTGCGGCGCGTGCGTGCACTCGAGGAAGCGGGCTTCATCGAGGGTTACACCGCGCTGATCAATCAGCAAAAGGCCGGCTGTCCGGTGAACGTCTTCGTCAACATCACGCTGGAACGGCAAGAGCAGGCGCATCTGCACGCGTTCGAAGAGGCCGCCCGCAAGGTGCCCGAGGTCATGGAGTGCTATCTCATGTCGGGCGAATACGATTATTTGCTGCGGGTGGTGCTCGCCGATACGGCGGATTTCGAGCGCCTGCACAGCCAGCATCTCACGCGCCTGCCCAATGTGGCCCGGGTGCAGTCCAGCTTCGCCTTGCGTACCGTGCAAAAATCGCGGGAATTGCCGGTTCGCTGAGGCCCGACTCCGGCGGCGGCGTGGGCGGCAACGCGGCGCAGACGCTAGGTTGCCGGCTTCGGTTTCAAAACGAGCGCGAACGCCACATTGACCTCATCCGCCACCGATTTGGTGCTCTTCCAATCCCCTTGGCCGACGCCGAAATCCAGGCGCTTGAGCCTGGCGGTGCCCGAGAGTTTGGCGCCGCCGGCGTTCGCCGCGAATTGGAAATCAACGGGAACGTCCTTGGTGACTCCGCGCAGGGTGAGCGCGCCGACGGTGGTATAGCCCGACGCGGTCTTGGTGAAGCTGCGGGTCACGTAATGGGCGGTCGGAAAGTGCGCGACATCGAAGATGTCGGCGCCGCGCATGGTGCTGTCGCGATCGTCGTCCATCGTATCCAGCGAATTCAGGTCGATCTCGACATCGAAGCGCGCATCGGCCAACGTGTCCGGCGCAAAAACGACAACGGCAGTGAATTTATGGAAAACGCCCTTGAATTCGGCACCCCCCTGCACCCCCGAGAACTCCAGGCGGCTCGGGCCGGGATCCGCCACATAGCGGATCGCGGGGCCCGCGGCCCGTGGAGTAGTTCCGAGCAAGGCCGCGCACAGGCAGGCGGCCGCCAGCGCAGCGCGCCGCATCACGATTCGATTCATCACGAGCGCCTGGCCGATTTGACGAATGGCAACATGCGCAGCAACACGTCGTCCTTGTCCCAGAAATGGTGTTTGAGCGCGGCCAGTATATGGAACACGGCGATCGCGAGCAGCACGTCGCTCAACGCATGATGCGTCGTCTGCAGTAATTTGAACGCGCTTTGACTCCTGCCGATGAGATTCGGCCA
>Ga0116216_10001589_pt1 | contig 15658 bp, 12 predicted proteins | sample Sb_taG_11_FD_89696 | JGI IMG/M metagenome (GOLD analysis project Ga0116216, IMG submission 89696) | Peat soil microbial communities from Weissenstadt, Germany - Sb_50d_3_AS metaG | ecosystem: Environmental > Terrestrial > Soil > Wetlands > Peat | place: Germany: Weissenstadt | collected 2010-09-21
AACGCTGTTCTAGGAACAGGGCGTCCGAGCCGACGTTGTAGGATCGCCCGCAACCTGCGAAGCCAAGGAACCAGCCGAGTTGATCGACCGTCTTCGGCATGACCTTCAGGAGCGACTCGAGCAGCTGCTCGCCGAAGCGGAGAAGCTCCGCCACGCGCTCGCCGCCCTGGGCTCGCGCGATCGCCAAGCCACACCATCGGGCAGCGCCGCACCGACTGCGGCCCCTGAGCCTGCGGGCCGTCGATCCCGCCCGGCTGCGGCCTCCCGCATAGCGACCCCCAAGCCCGCGCGTTCACGTGCGAGTGCAGCCGCGAGTACCTCTTCACCGGAGCCTGCCGAGTCGCCCGCCAGCACGCCGACCGCGCGCCGGGCCCGCGGCGCGGCGCGCACGGCCCCGGGCGCGACAAAGACCGCCGTCCTTGAGGCGCTTGCGGGCGGCAACGCGATGACCGCCGGCGAGGTCGCGACTGCGACCGGGCTGGGCCGCGGGACGGTCAGCACCACGCTCTCGAAGCTCGCCAAGAGCGGTGAGGTGACGAAGGCGGCTCGCGGCTACCAGCTCGCCGGCCAGACAGCCGCCGGCGCACCCGCCGCCAGCGCCGCCAGCGCCGACAGCGAGCAGCAGGCTGGATAAGCAGCGCGTCTCATTCGCGGGAAGAGGCCGGGTCCCGGGTGCCTGGTTCAAACCTGGCGAGCCCTGGCCCGGGGCTCCTACGTGCGTCTTGCTGTGACGACCTGGGCTCGCTGGGTTCGGCTTCAGCCGACGACGCGGGTGGTTGGTCATCGGGCGGGTTCGATCTGGGTCCGATCTTTCAGGCTGAGCCGTTTGGTCGCCACTCAGGGCGCCTCGATGAGAAGCCGGGAGGTGCTTGTGTGATGTTGGGCCTGTGCGCGGGCAAGCGTTCGTGGCGGTCTGCCGGCGTCCGCCGGCACACGGGAGGATGACCAGTGAGACTGGTCGATGTCCTCCCGAAACAGACCAGCGCCGACTCCGTGTATGAGGCGTTCATCGGCTGGGCGGAGCAGCAGGGCCTGAGCCTCTATCTCTATCAGGAGGAGGCGGCGATCGAGCTGTTCAGTGGCAACAACGTGATTCTCGCTACGCCGACGGGCTCCGGGAAGTCGATGGTCGCGGTCGCGGCGCACTTCGCGGCGCTCGCTGACGGTCGGGTCACGTTCTACAGCGCTCCCATCAAGGCGCTCGTTTCGGAGAAGTTCTTCGCGCTGTGCGAGACGTTCGGCGCGCAGAACGTGGGCATGCTGACCGGTGACGCGTCGGTCAACAGCAGCGCCCCGATCATCTGCTGTACCGCGGAGGTCCTGGGCAACATCGCGCTGCGGGAGGGCGCGGATGCGGACATCGGCCAGGTCGTGATGGACGAGTTTCACTACTACGGCGACCCGCAACGGGGCTGGGCGTGGCAGGTGCCGCTGCTCAGCCTGCCGCAGGCGCAGTTTCTGTTGATGTCGGCCACGCTCGGCGACGTCACCGCGCTGCGGGCCGACCTGACGCGACGCACGGGCCGCGACACGGCCTTGATCGACGACGCCGAGCGGCCGGTGCCGCTGCTGTTCTCGTGGTCGCTGGAGCCGTTGCACGAGTTGCTCGAGGAGATGGTGCGAACCGACCGGGCGCCGATCTACGTGGTGCACTTCACTCAGGCCGCCGCGCTGGAGCGGGCCCAGTCGCTGTTGTCGGCGAAGCTCTGCACGCGGGAGGAGCGTGTGGCGATCGCCGACGCGATCGGCGCGTTCCGCTTCACCGCCGGGTTCGGCCGAACGCTCTCGAAGCTGGTCCGCAACGGCATCGGCGTCCACCATGCCGGCATGCTGCCGCGCTACCGGCGGCTCGTAGAGCAGCTGGCGCAGACCGGGTTGTTGAAGGTGGTCAGCGGGACCGACACGCTCGGCGTCGGCATCAATGTCCCGATCCGCACCGTGGTGTTCACCGGCCTGGCGAAGTTCGACGGTTCGCGGCAGCGGCTGCTGAAGGCGCGCGAGTTCCATCAGATCGCCGGGCGCGCCGGCCGTCCCGGCTTCGACACGTCCGGATACGTGGTGGTGCAGGCTCCCGAGCATGTGATCGACAACGCACGCGCCGTGGCGAAGGCCGGTGAGGACCCGAAGAAGCTCCGCAGGATCCAGCGCAAGAAACCAGTGGACGGCGCGGTCAGCTGGACCGAGGAGACGTTCGAGCGCCTGCGGGATGCGCCTCCCGACGCGCTGGTGTCGCGGATGCGCGTTAACCACGCGATCATCCTCAACGTCATCAATCAGCGCGCGGATTCGGTCGAGACGATGCGTGCGCTGATGGAGGACAACCACGAGGATGAGCGCGGGCGCCGGCGCCTGTCGGAGCGGGGCGATTCGCTGATGGAAGAGTTGCTCGCATCCGGCGTGCTGGAGCGGCTGCCCGAGCCCGATCAATATGGCCGAACCCTCCAGCTGGCACCGGCACTCCAAGACGACTTCGCGCTCAATCAGCCGCTGGCGTCGTTCGCGCTCGCCGCATTCGATCTCATCGACCCGGAATCCGAGCACTACGCGCTGGATGTGCTCTCGGTCGTGGAGTCGATCCTGGATGACCCGTTCCCCGTCCTGATGGCGCAGGCGAGCAAGGCGCGCGGTGAGGCCGTCGCCGCGATGAAGGCCGATGGCATCGAGTACGAGGAGCGCATGGCGCTGCTCGAGGAGATCACCTACCCAAAGCCACTGGCCGAGCCGCTCGAGCAGGCGCTGCGGCTGTACCGCGAGACCCACCCGTGGCTGCTCGAGACCGACCTCTCCCCGAAATCGGTCGTGCGCGACATGTACGAGTGGGGCAGGACCTTCACCGAGTTCGTGGCGTTCTACGGTGTCGCGCGCTCGGAAGGCCTAGTCCTGCGTTACCTGAGCGATACCTACCGGGTGCTCCGCCAGACGGTGCCCGAGCGCGTCAAGACCGACGAACTCGACGACCTCGTCGAGTGGCTCGGCGAAACAGTCCGCCAGATCGACTCGAGCCTGCTGGACGAGTGGGAGGCGCTGACCGATCCGCAGTCGGTCGCGCGCGCGGCGGCCGCCGCGGCCGCCGGCGAGGCGCGGCACCGCCGCGCCCGATCACCGCCAACGAGCGCGCCTTCCGGGTGATGATCCGCAACTCCATGTTCCAGAAGGTGCAGCTGGCCGCCCGAGACCGCTTCGCCGAGCTCGGACAGCTCGAGGCCGCGGCGGCGGCGCTGGGCGATCCACCGGGGCGGGTCGTGATGGACGCTGCCGCGTGGGAGACCGCACTCGGAACCTACTGGGGCGAATACGAGACGATCGACGCCGGACCGACCGCGCGAGCGCCCGAGTTGCTCATGATCGAGCGCGCCGTGGCGGGCAGTGAGGCGCGAACGTGGACGGTGCGCCAGATCATCAACGACCCCGAAGCCCACTACGACTGGGCGATCGTCGCCACCGTCGACCTCAGCGCCTCAGACGCCGCCGGCGAGCCGGTGATCCGAACGCAATCGTTCCGATCCGCCGGCTGATCGCCGACTCGAACTCGCCCGAACCACGCGAGGCAGGAACTCAATCGGAAAACGGCCAGGGATACACCCACCTGGCCCTCACTGATCAAATCGGACCCGGAACAGCCAGCGGGACCATGCAGACGTGGCGGGATAGCGCAGATGCGCCAGCCAGAGTCGTACCGGGTCGGAGCGCTGACGCTGTGCTGCCTGGGTCTCGCGTAGCCGGTTGGCGCGCACCCGCGGGTAGGAGTAGCGTCGTGTGCGGCGAACCACGTGCGATGCGCGTGGGCAAGTCAGCCGAGAGCTCGACGATCCAGCTCGGCGAGGAGGACTATCTGGTCGCGGTCCGGCGGCTTGGACGCGGCGGCGAGCCGCTCGTGGACGGGGGAGGCACGACCGCGAGGCTGTTGGAGGAACGGACGCTGCTCGAGGAGTTGTGGCGGATCAGCCACTTCGGCTGGATGCCGGAAGAGGTGATCGGCCGTGCGCTTACGCTTGCCGGTGGGCGGGAGCTCCCGACCGGCAGCTTGCGTCAGGGTCTGCGGCGGCTGTTGGACCGCGGCTGGGTCGAACACGAGGCCAGCGAGGACGCTGCCGGGGGACAGCACTGGCGGCTGAGCGACCGCGGCCGCCAGATCCGGGTGAGCTAGACGGCCACGAGCCCGATCACGCTCGCGGTCCGTCTGGGGGAGGAGGGGAGAACGGCGTGATGAGTCAGACGCACCTCGCGGGTGGCGCGCTGTTCACGGCGGCAGGATTGGGAGCCGCGAGCGCCGCCGGCTGGATGCACGCGCCGGTCTGGGCGCTGGCGATCGGGATTGCGTGGGGAGCGCTCGCCGGAGAGCTTCCTGACATCGATCATCGCCGAGCGCGCGTGTCCCGGGCCGGGGCGTCGATGGGCGTCGCCGGGGCGCTGCTGGGGGTTCCCGTGCGGATCGTCGGCGTGTTCATCCGCGGGCTGCGGGTCAAGCACCGCGGGCCCACCCACTCGCTCACCTGTCTGGCGCTGTGGGCGGCGATCGCCGCGCCGCTGTACATGGCCTGCGGCGGCGTCATGGTGCTCGCGCTGGCGTGGGCGGTCGGGAAGCTGGCCGCGATCGCTCACACGAGCGCGCCCATGCGCACGCCGGCGGTGATGCCGTGGCTGCTCAGATACCTGGCGGTGGTCTACCCGTACGCGGTAGTGACCACGGCCCTTGGATATGTCTCGCATCTGGTGCTCGACTCGCTCACCGGTCCGCTTCCCTGGGCCTGGCCATTCGCAGCTCGACGTATCACACTCCTGCCCACCGCACTCAGGATCCGCACCGGCTCGCGGATCGAGACCTGGCTGCTGCGGCCGGCGATCACGATCGCTGCCGTCATCGCGGTTCTCGAGGTCGCGGGACTACCGTCCCTTCCGCGCTGACCTGCATCGCGTGCCGAGGGGCATCGACAGTCATGGTGAGCCTCAGATCGCGTCTCATAAACCGACAAGGCTTCTGAGACGTTCCCGCTCCCCGGTGATGCGGCGCACTGGATGAGCGCGAGAGCGGGCGGAACCGATCAGGGAACTCCGTCTCCCTAACGCGTTCGCGCCGCTCGTGGGCAGCGGGCCACGGCCGGCAGCTCCGGAAATTGCCCGGGTAGAGCGACCGGTTCGGATGAGCTACACGCCCCGTCTCAGCCCCTAGAAGATGCCGGTCGGGTCGCGATCGATCTCCTCGGGCAGCTCAGTGACGTCGCGATCGGATTCGCCTCGTAGTGAGCTGCCGCCGCCGGTGATCGCGGGCGTGCGCTCCGCACGGGTGCACGATTCCCGACGGCGCCAGCACTGATGATCGAGTTGGACGACACTGAGGAGCGGCCGCAGCTCGGCCGATGTCGAGGCCTTGCTGTGGGCCCGAAGGATGCCGTCGGCGATGAAGCCCGCGAGCCGAGTTGCGCCTGGGTCTGAAACGGGGGCGGTCGACTGGTGAGGCCTGTGGCGGTGTGGGTGAGCGCGGCTCGGTCGGAGCGACAGCGGCACATAGCTCGCTGCCGATGTCGGCACGATGCTCCAGCAGCCGGATCGCGTCGGCGCTGTCCACTGACGACGATCGAGGCGTGTTACGTCATTCCGAGCGCGGTTTGATGAGCGGCTGGGGCAGCAGGGTGACGCGCTCGAGCGCCAGCTCGCGGGTTGCGGTGAGGCGTTCGCGTAGCCCGGGCGGCCGGGCGGGAAGCGCGAGTGCCGAGAGGTCGCCGTGGTGGATGCCGGCCTCGATCGCGAAGAAAGTGTGGTCGCGGCCGGGGTAGTACCAGTGCTCGGCTTGGGTGCCCATCACTCCGATCCGGCCGGTTAGCGCCGTGTCGGCTTCCCGCGCGCACGCCATCGCGGCGTGCGCGTTGGGGCAGACGAAGACGACGGCGGGTCGGGTTCCCTGGGTTCGGTAGCGCGGGTGGGCGAGGCTCCAGCCGCATAGGAAGGCGTCGTAGGCGAGGAGCTTGTCGCGGTTGTAGGACGGGCGGCTGGTGAGGTCAAGCTCGACCAGCAGGTCGAAGGTGAGCTTGAGCGTGTCGATGCGGAGCTCGAGGGAGAGGTCGGGCTTGACCTCGCTGAAGCTCTTCAGTTCGACGTCGATGATGGCTTGGCCATCGGGGACGGGGATCTCGTTGACGGTGATGGGGTGGCGGTCGCGGCCTGCGCCTGCCTGTGGGACCGGGTAGCGGCCGGCGGCGTAGCGGGGTGTGCGCCAGTGGTCGGTCGCGATGTCTCCGAGGAGGCGATGGAGCTCGATCGCCCACGCGAGTGCGTGGAGGTCGTGTGCGAGTCGTAGCGCGCGGCCCTGCTCGATCGGCCGCCATTCGCGCTTTTGGGAGATCGCCGGCGGCTCGCGGGTCTGCGCGACCTCGAGGCCGCGTCGGGTGAGGGAGTACAGCAGTGGCGGCTTGCCGTCGCTGCGGGTGTGCTCGCGGATGCCGACGGGGTGCTGGGCGATCAGTCCGTGGCGGTAGAGCTTGGTCAGCCGGTCGATGACTCTCTGCGGCGCGCGTCCGGGCAGAGTGGCCCGACCGATCAGTGTCCGCGGTACAAGCCCGGCGCGGTCGAGTAGCGCGAGGATCGTGTAGTCCTCGTCGTACAGGCGCGGGAGCTTCGCGGCGCCGTCGAGGTGGTCGGCGGCGCCGATCTCGTTGATGCGGTCGAGGAACGCGAGGTCGCGCAGGCTGTCTGGCGCCGGCGTCTGGTGCTGTCCCGGCGGCGGCCCGGGTACCCGGCGTCCCACGATTCGGCGAACTGGGCTGTCGGCGAGGTTGGGCGGCTTGGGCGGGGGTTCGTAGTCCACCCGCACCTCACGGCGGCGCCCGCGGTCAGTCGGCTCGTTCGTCGGCTCTGCAATGTTCTCAGCAGGCTTGTCGGCACTAGCGTCCTTCTGGTGGCGTTCGTTTCCGTTCGGAGCTTCGGACGCGCCCGGCTCGGGCGGCGGTGTGCGATTCGGGTCTCTCCAGCGAGCGAATGGCTCGGCGTCCGCGCCGGCGGGGATGTACCAGCGTTGCGCGCTGGGGTCCCAGCGTGCGCCGAGGCGTTTGGCGGTGTCCTTCTCGTCGTAGGGGACGGCGAGGTATTCGTGCTGGGATGTCGCGGGTGCTGCGTCCTGGGCCGGATCGGCGCCGTTGCTCCCCGGCTGGGCTGCGGATGCCCGGGTGTCGAGGGTGGAGTCGAGTTGCTCGGGGTAGGGGCCGACGCGTTGGGCCTGTGCGGCGAGGTGGTGCTCGGCCCAGTGTTCGTCGATGTCGGGTAGGGGGTAAGTCTCGCCGGTGAAGGCGGGTGCGCGGGTGCCGTGGGCGATCCAGGAGGCGAGGCAGTAGTAGTTGGGGAAGTTGAGGAGTTGTTCGGGGGTGACGCGGAGGCGGGCGCGGGAGTCGGGGTCGTCGCGGATCATGGTGGAGTAGACGGCCATCGCGATGCGGGTGGCCTGTTCGGCGTCTTGGGCGTCGCCCATGCGGAACAGGAACCGGCTTTGCAGGAGGTTGAGCACGCCTTTGAGGATCTTCTGCTGGTGCTCTGACGCGGATCCGAGTTGCGCGAAGTACTGCAGGCCGAACGCGGGTTCGAGGCCGGCGGCGCGGTGGGTGGCGATCTGGTCGACGACGTTCTCGCCGCCGGCGACGTAGTGCGCTTCGTCGACGATCAGCGGCACCCGCGGCCGGTCGCGTTCGGGGAGGTGGACCTGGCGTTGCAGTTGGGCGTGGAGCATGCGCAGGATGAAGAGCATGCAGGCCTTGCTGTTCTCGGTGCCGATCGCGGCCATGTTCGCGTCCACGATCAGAATGTCTCGCGCTTGGATGATCTCGCGCAGCGAGATGTCGGTGGGATGGTTGAAGAACCGTCGGAGTGGGGGGACGCCGGTGAGGCCGGAGATCTTGTTGCGGGGCGCGTCCAATCTCTCGGCGACGCGGCTGGTCGCCATCCGCAGGTCGTCGGGCAGCTCGGAGCGGAAGAACTCGGCGGTTTGATCGAGGTCGGCCTGGTCTGCGCACGCCTCGGCGACGTGTGCGCGGAACTCGTCTTTGGCGGGGCGCAGGAGGGTGTAGACGTCTTCGAGGCGGGCGCGGCGCTGGTCGCGGTGGGCGATCGCGATCGCGCCGATGACGGCGTGGTAGAGGTAGCGGCGCGAGGACTGGTAGATCTGGTTCTCGTTGATGTCCAACAGGGCGGCGACGACGTTCTCGGCGATCTGTGCGGCTTCGATCGCCAGCGGCCGGTCGCCGATCAGCCGTAGCGGCGACATTCCGAAGGCGGGGTGTCCGAGGTCGAGGAACCAGACGCGTTTGCCGCAGTCGGGCGGGGTCATCCGCAGGCAGATGCGCGAGAGTTCTGACTTGGGGTCGATCACGATCGGCGCCGCGTCGACATCGGTCACGTCGTTGATGAAGAAGGAGAGCAGGGCCGACGTCTTGCCGGTGCCTTGGCCGCCGATCAGCAGCGCTCCGTACTTGCGGTCTGAGGGGTGGATCAGGACCTCGGCGTTGTCGGCCCGGAGCATCGGGTAGAGGTCGTCGGGGCCCGGCTGGTGCGTGGTCATGGTGTGCTCCTGAGGGTCGGGAAGCCGGCGGGGTCGTCCGCGGTTGGCTGCGGGTTGGTGGTGGTGGGTCGGGTGCGGTGTCCGCGGGTGATGCCGGGTGGGGCGGGGATCCGTGGGAGCGTCATGCGTTTGACGGGGACGCCTTTCATGCGTGCGGAGGGGAGCGCGAGGAGGTGCGCGACCTCGGCAGCGGACACCAGGCACCGCGTCGACGGGATCAGCGGCCCGAGCGCGCGCGCGAACCGTTTGCGGTACAGGCGCGGGCGGACGATCATCCACCGGCGGTGCAGCCGGTTCTCCCCGCGGCGGGACTGGACGGCGGCGGCGACGGTCTTGCACACCTCCGGGCTGTCGGCGGCGATGACGGTCTCAAGCCAGAACAGGCTGCGGTTCTGGGTGCGCTCGGCGGCGCGCATCTCGGCGCGGTTGAACGTCGATTGCAATCCCCCGTCGCGCAGTCCCCAGTGCTCCTGGCGCGCGATCCGGTGCTCGTGCTGGCGGTACCGGCGGCGGGCGAGCGCCTCAAAGAACGACGGGGTGGGGGTGAGTTGGAAGCGGACGATCGACGGTGCGCTGACCGCGACCTGGGCTCGGGCGATCTGCTCAAGCGGCGAGGACGCGTCCGGTTCGCTGTCGGCGATCAGCGAGTAGACGAAGCTGCGTTCCTTGCGGAAGCGCATGACGTACCCCGGCTGGCGCAGCCCGCCCGCCCGCGGGCAAGGTTCCTGGCCGTGTACGCGTCCGAGCCGGACGTCGGGGTAGGCGGCACTGATCGCGCCGTCTAGGGCGGCGACGTCGCGGGGTTGGCAGCGGATGTTGATCGACCACTGCATCTCGCGGCCGGAGCGGCTGTGGGGGGCGTGGCCGCAGATCAGCTCGAGCGCGAGATACGGCTGGCCGTCGCGCATCCGCTCGGCCGGCCAGGCGCGGACGATGTTCGCGATCGACTCGACCATGTCCTCGAGGTCCTGCGGCTTGGCCTGATCGTGGGTGGGGAGGTGAAGCTCATACAGCGCGTACTCGCGACGGGATCTCCGTCGCGCACGGCGCCCCACCAGCGCCATCAGCAGCAGCCCGATGAGGGCGATGCCGGCGGCGATCTCCACGCCGGCCTTGACGAGGGCACACGCGGTTGCGGCGGGCAACAGCCCGCCTGGCTGCGCCCGATGCCGTGGTACGGAGCGAGCGTGCGAGGCGGGGTGGGGTGCGGGCTTGCTTGACGGCTGTCCGCGAGCGGGTGAGTGGTGAGCGTGCGCGCTGTTGCGGCGGCCGTTGGCGTCGGCGCGGTGACTGTGGGCGTCGGGGTGCGGTCTGCCCGGGGCCGGTGCCGGGGTTGGCGGCTGTAGGAGTCCGGTGACGGGGGTGGTGTGCGGGGTCGGCGTGGCCGGTTGGATCAGCCCGCCTTTGGTGGCGTTGACGTGAAACCATCCTTGGCCGCCGAGCTTGTGCAGGCTGTTTGAGAGCAGCGGGACGCCAATGGCGAGGCCCGCGGCGAGCGCTGCCAGCGCCAGCAGTGCCCGTCCCAGGCTCATACGCTCACCCATGTCTCCAGCACGGCAGAGATCGCCAGCAGCGCCACGCACGCCACCGCGACCTTGGCCACGTACGCGGCGGGCAGGTTCCGGCGGCGGTCTTGGAGGTAGAGCGCGATGGCAAGTGAGTAGGCGGCCAGCTCGACGGGCCCGTGGTTGATCAGCTCGACGGTGCGGCCGGGGTCGGCGAACGCGAACGGCACCCCGGTCAGCGACCCGCACCTGGTGCCAATCAGCGGGAGCATGTCGCCGGCGTTCGCGGTGGGGTACTTGCGCGCCCGGCCGTGCAGGTCGCGGCCCAGCGGCAGGCTCGAGCACCACAGCTCGTGCTGGCGGAACTCGCCGCGGCTGACCTTGCAGTCACCCGCGGACTCGATGGACTCCGTGCAGAAGTCCACCGCCTCTGAGAGCGCGGCGAGATCCGGGTCCGGCCCGCGCGTGCGGATCGTCTGGTAGACCGAGACGCGGAACAGGTTCGAGGTCTCGCCGGTGGCCAAGTCGCCCAGCAGCTCGCGGTACTCGCGCTCCTGCACATAGCGGTCGAAGTCCGGGACGCGGCCGCGCTGCTCAGCGCCGCGATTGATCGTGTGAAGGCGCCGGTAGGCGAGCTTCAGCCTCTGGCGCTCGCGGCGGCGCTCCAGCCCGTGCACGAACACCGACAGCGTGAACGGCTGGCGGGTCAGCATCGCCCCGTGCAACCAGCCCATCTGCGTGCGCCCCGCGGTGTTCGCGATCAGGATCGTCTGCTCGACGTCGCGATCGACGACCACATGCTGATGCGAGGACTTGAAGTCAAGGCTCGAGGTCGCGATCTGCTCGCGCAGTCTGACTGCCGCCTGGCGCGCGAGGTCCCGGTCGCCGGCCGCGTCGAGCTCACCCAGCACCTCCACATGGCACGTCGGAGAGCTCCGGCGCGCGTCGTCGGCCCGGGTCGGGTTAAACCTCGCCCACATAAGCCGCGCAACCTGTTCGCCGTCGAGCAACTCGGTCGCCATGCCCTCCGCTTCGAGCTCTGCGCGCAGCGCGTCTACGTGAGCGAGCTGCTCGCGTACTGCCCGACGGTGCGCGCTCACCGGCCGCTCCAGCGACGCCGTCGGCAGCCTGCTCCGCTTGGCCCACGCCAGTGCGGCTCTGGCGACGCTCTGGCGCGGCACCAGCGGTACGACCACATAGCAGGAGACCTTCACCGCCGCCTGGGCGTCGGCGTGCAGGCGCAGCGACTCCTCCATCCCCGCGTACAGCCGCCATCGCGCCAGCGCCAGCCGATCACCATCCGCTGCGGTGGGTACCGGTCCGGCGCTGGCCTGCACCTCCCGCCGGCAGTCCGCCAGCAACTCCGCGAGGTTCACCGGCCTAGCGTCGATGTAGATCTGCACGGTCTCCTCGGCGCCAAGCTGCGAGACCAGTCGCGCGAACGCCCCGGCGGTCTTCTCCCGCTCGCCCGCGGACATCAGCAGCGGGTTGCACGGAGCGACCCGGAAGATCCGCACCAGTGCACCCTCGCTGGTCACGATCAACCCAGTCCGGTCGATCGCCTCGACCGCGAGTAGGTCCCCCGCGTGCGGCAGGTCGCGACCACGCCCCATAAGTGCGTCGCCGTCGATCATCACATCCCCTCCCCGTTGCTTGCGAACGCCCGCGGTGTGCTGTGCTCAGCCGCCGACTCGCGCACGGGCGCCAGCGAGCCGTCTCCCTCCTCGTCCCACAACAACCGCAGCTCGAACTCCAGGCCCTCGCCGCCGGCCGGGTCGCCGCCAGCGCGCTCGGCCAGCAGCAGATAGCCGCTAGCGCTCACACCGCCGCCCGGGAGGTAGCGGCCCTCCAACCGCCGCCAGCGGACCGCGCCCACGACCAGGCCGAACAGGTCGAATTCGGTCTGGCTGGCGACAAACACCGGGATCACCGGCAGCGCCGCGATGTACGCGCCGCTCATCGCCCCCCACATGCCGTGCAAGGGCGAGAGGAACTTCGCCCACACGACACCGAGCATGATCCCCGCGAACGTCGCGGCGATCTGACCCACGCTGAAATCCCAGAAACGAAGCTTCGACTCGAGATGGGCGGGAGCGGAACGCATGGATCAGGGCCTCCTCATTCGTTCGGGAACAGCTCATCGGGATGGGGTCCGCGCGGCTCGCGCACCGGCGGACGTGTCGCGGGCGGCGAGTCTGGCCCGGCCGGCGCGACTGAGCCGCCCACTGCACCGCCGTCGGTGGTCGCGAATGCGGTTGGCGACGCCGCAGATGGCGGGCTCTGCGGGGAGTCGCGCATTACGTCCCTGGGCTCGGCGCTCATCGGGGTCTCGCCGACCGGGCCGGCGGCCGCCGGGCTGTCCACTCCGCTCGCCTCGCCGGCGGACGGCTCGCCGCCGGCGACCTCGTCGATGGCTTGTGCACGCACGTCGGGGTTGGCGGCGGCGAGCGTGCGCAGCGCCTCGCGCTCCTCGGGCGACCACTCGCCCAGCGCCTGGTAGGCGAGATGCTCACGCGCGCCCGCGCCGTGCTCCGAGACGAGCTGCCCGACACCGCGCTGCGTGTTCTCGGGCAGGCTCGCGAGCGCGGCCTTGGCCTGCTCGTCGCTTACGGGGTTGGTCCGCTCGCGGTACTGCGCCTCGAACGTCTCGTTCGCGAAGTCCTGCTCGCGGCCGGCGAAGCTCGGGGTCTGCAACCCGTTCTGGAATCCCTGCCCCGATGCGCTGGCTTGTGCGGTCGGCGGCGGCGTGTACCCGCGCTCGTTCGCACCGGCGCTCGCCGCACCGGTGGGAGGTGCCGCGCTCGTTCCGCCCGCTCCGGCCGCTGCTGTACCGGCCCCGCCTGCGGTACTCGCGGCGGCGCCCGTCATCGATCCACCGGTCGCGGTGGCGCCGGCGAGTGTCGCGGCCTGGCGCAGTCTGGTTGCGGTCCGGCTCTCCGTTTGCTCGCTCTGGCCGCCGGCCTGGGCCATCTCACTGCCGCCCCCATCGGGAAGATGGCCTCGCAACGTGTCGCGCAGCTGGGAGCCGGCGGCGTAACTGACCGCGCGGGAGGCGATCCCGCCGCCGAGCGGCGCGGCGCCGAGCATCGCCACCTTCGCGAGGTGGATCGGCAGGCGGAGCGTCACCCACAGCAGCACGATCGCGACCAACGGCTGCAGCAGCGTGTTCATCACGCCCCCGGCGTTGAAGCTGATCGCGTTCAGGCTGACCGCGGCGCAGGCGGCGAAGCACAGCGCCCACAGGACCGGAACCAGAAGGCAGACGGCGAACGCGCGCATCGCCGCCCGGGCGATCCAGGGCACCACCGGCCAGGCCACGACCGCCAGGGGCATGCCGACGAACACGAGGATCGTGGAGATGCTCACCACGATCTTGACCAGGAGAAGGCCGAGGAACAGCAGGCTTGCGGCGACGGCCATCGCGATGTTCAGGAACAGTCCGACCGGCGTGAGGTTGAGTGCGATGCCCGCGCCGAGCCCGGCGGCGAGCAGGTGCGAGATGCTGTGGACGACCGCGGCTGAGCCGAGCAGCGAGCTGGTGAACAGGTTCGTGAGGCTGACCGCGGTGTCGAACAGCCATGGCCAGATCGCGAGGAACAGGGCGGCGCCGACGGTTCGGGTGAGGCCTTCGAGGGCGGCGAACCCGGAGTCCCCGCCGCCGGCGAACCCGGCTGCCCAGTAGCGGATCGTCGAGATCGTCGCGACCGCGCCGAGCAGCCCGCCGCCCATCGCCTCGACCGTTTGCTCGAGCTGGGAGACGTTGCCCTGGGTGAGGTTCGGGACCGCGACGAGCCAGCCGATCAGCTGCGTGGTGATGAACTTCGCGATCGGCGCGAACAGCGCCTTGATGATCGCGTCGAACCCGCCGACCGCGAGCTTCGCGATCCCGCCCGTGACCCCGCCGAGCAGGCCCCCCAATCCGCCGAGCGGACCGAGCGGACTCAAGATTGTCGGCCCGATCGGCAGCGCCCTCGCCGCCGGCGGGGACGCAGCACAGAGCAGCAGCGCCACGGTGAGCACCGCCGCGCCCAGGAGAAGCAGCTTCGGATAGCGGCGCGTCACGCCGCCCGGCCGGTCACGCTCGGGCCGGGCGGGCGCGATCACGCCTGCGTGCTGCTGTGGCTGCCGATCGGCAGGTCGCATCCGGGGTCAGTTGATCAGTGCGGTGACGCTGCCGAGCACGAGCAGCACACCGAGCGCAGTGCCGATGATCTGCATCCCGCGCCGGCCGCCGAACAGCAGCACCAGCCCGCCGGCGATCAGCGCCAACGGCGCAACCGCGGCGACCATCACCAGCGCCGGGTCCACCAGCGCCCGGGCGCCGTTGACGAAACCGCCGATCCCCTGCGCGTTGCTCGGGATCCCGGCCGCCTTCGCGACGATCCACGCACCGGTCGCGAACCGCAGCGCCACAAGCATCGCGACCACCGCCACAGCGCTCGCCGCGACCGCCCGCAACGGGCGATGGATCCAATGGCTTCCGAACACGTGATACCTCCTGAGCTGAGACGAACGCTTATCGACCGAAGGCCGCAACCGGCCTCCGCTCGCCCAGGTACCGGGCACACGCCCCCAGGCCCCCTCGCATCGAGAACTTTTTCTCACGGCCCGCTCTTCGCTGTCGGTCAAGCACCCGCCGAGCCCGCGGGGCGGCGCGGCCAGGGCCGACGCGTCCCGGGCAACGCACGTCCCCGTGCCGGGCGGTGCGGAAGGCGGGCGCGGGGGTGGTTCAGCAGCCGTCGAGCTCGTGCGGGGCGCGGCCGAGGACGATCATCAGCCGGCTGGCCGCGGCAACCCCGATCCGCCGCTGAAAGCTACCGTTCGTGCGCGGCTCGTACCCGAGTTGCCGTTCGAGGTCGATCTGCCGCATCCCGATGAACTCGGCGAGTTTCGCGTGGGTCAGCTCCGGATCGCGCTGGAGCTCGCGCTCCACGAACGCGCGCACACTCTCGGTCGCGACGAAGTTCAGCCTGAACCGTTCGAGGTCGCGATGATCGCGCTCCTGGCCGACCAGCAGCCGCACCCGCTCGGGCGTCAACCCCATCCGCTCCCCCGCCTCCCGGTAGCTCAACCCCTCCACCGCGACCAACCGCCACGCGCGCCGACGCCGCTGCCCGCACGACCGGCACGTCCCCCCACGCTCGCAGCGCAAGCACCTCCCACGAGCACCGAGCAAGGCCAGCGGCGCGTCGGCGGCGACCACGCCTCCATCAGCAGCGGACGTGCTCCGCATTCGATCCTCCTAACGACCCGACTACACCAAGCGTCAAAGCGCAGAATATCACAACAGGCGACTATGCGCGTTATTCGCGTTTGAAGCTTAGATCGCGTCTAGGTCCGCCCCTGCCGGTCGCGTGGGTGCCAGCGGGTCCGAGCAGCCCGCGGAGCTTGGACCGCGTGACTCGCCAGGCCGTGTTTGCGGGCCTCGCCCTGACCCGAGCGACCGGCCGCGGCTCGGAAGCGCGGCCGGTCTGATCGTGGGTCTAGCCCGAAGTTGCGGCTGACGACGGTCGTGTTTGCCCCGGTTTCCGGCTTTTCCGGGCGTTGGGGGCTGTCTGGCGCTTGGCTACGTGAGCTGGGGGACGCGCTCGTTGATGAGCGCGAGCGCGCG
>Ga0116216_10001590_pt1 | contig 15658 bp, 12 predicted proteins | sample Sb_taG_11_FD_89696 | JGI IMG/M metagenome (GOLD analysis project Ga0116216, IMG submission 89696) | Peat soil microbial communities from Weissenstadt, Germany - Sb_50d_3_AS metaG | ecosystem: Environmental > Terrestrial > Soil > Wetlands > Peat | place: Germany: Weissenstadt | collected 2010-09-21
CAGCCAGGGCCGCCCGGGCGCCAGCTCGCGCGCGAGCAGGAACGCGAACACAACCGCCAGCGCGCCGATCAGCGCCGAGGTCAAGCGCATCAACGTCAGCTGGGAGAACGGCGAGCTGGAGGCGAGCAGGTACGCGGGCGCCAGCGCCGCGTAGTAGATCGCGCCATGTGTCGCGGCCGTCTCGTTGCCGCCGCCGTCGGAGGAGCTCGGGTGCTTGGTGGCGACCTGCTGGCGGTATTCGTCCTCCTGATGTGGGCTCCACGGCGCACGCGTGTCGCCGACCTGGTGGTCGCTGAAGAAGCTCATGCCTTCGAGCGCGAGCGTCTCCGCGCCCGACCAGCGCGCCAGCGGCGAGCCGGGATTGCGCGAGGGTGCTTCCCCGCGCTGGACGAGCGACTGCGTGTAGGCGAAGTGATCAACCTCGTCTGGCGCCTGAAACGGCGGCGTGATCAGCGCCCAGCAGGCAAAGTTCAGCGCGGCGATCGCAAACAGCCAGGCCATCGTGCGCTGCACGCCCTCCCCGCCACCGGCGAGCGCCAGCGCCAGGCAGCGCACCGAGGCCAGCGCCAGCCCGGGCAGTAGCACGAACAGGATCAGCACGTACAGCCATGGCCCGACGGGGCTCGGGCGAAACAGCGACGCGCGATCCAGGATCGCGCCGATGCGCGACAGATAGCTGCGCTGAGAGCCGGCGGGCGGTAGGTACCAAACGGCGATCCGCCCCGTGAGCGGGTGCCCGCCGGCGGTGGGTGGCGAGGGGCTGGGGACGACGGGCAGCGGGGTGCCGCCCCAGTTGACGAGATCGCCGGCGGTCACGCACAGGCTCGCCGGGCGTTCCGCCGGATGCGAGCTCAAGCGCGGGATCGAGAACACGGCGCTGATCTGGCTCGACGGAACGGCCAGGGGCGCGAGCGTGCTGTGGATCGTTTGCGCGCCGCCGGCAGCCCCCCCCGCGGTCGGCCGGGCGAATTCGCCCAGATGCAGCACCATCCGCAGCGCCGGACGGGTGGTGGTGCGCGAGACCAGTTGCAGCTCGATGCGCCCGGTGCCGGCCGGTATCTGAAGGCCCGGCACGCACATGGGCTCACCAGCGGGCGTTGGGGAGATATAGGTGTACGCCTCGACAGAGTTGGTGCCCGTGTAGTAGTCACGCGGGCGCATGCAGTAGAACACGATCAACGCCAGCAGCGGCACGGCTGCGACGGCGGCGGCCTTCCACACACGGGCGTCGCCCGCGAACACAATTCCAGCCGCCCGTCGCGCGGGCGCGGCACCGACCCTCGACCGACCGAGTCGCACCCCGAAGGCCTTAGCGACGGCGCAGACCGAGAATCGACAGTAGGAACGAGGAGAAGAAGATCTGGATGCCGACGATCAGCAGCGTGGCGGCGATCACGGCAAGGTGTTCGTCGGCGAGCGATCCGAACCCGTGGGCGATCCAGGTCGCCACGATCAAACCGCCCATCACCAGCCCGACGAGCGCGAACATGCTCCCGAGGAGCAGGCCGTGCTCGAGGCGAAACCTGGAGCGCATGCGATCGAACCATGGGTCCTGCTCGCCCATGAAGTAGGTGCCGTAGGCATGCGCGCACAGACCGAGGGCGAGCACCTGGGTGCCCACGATCATCAGCAGGGCGCCGCCGATCAGCGCGTGCACGCCCCACGCGCGCCCGAAGAAGTTCACACCCGCCCCGACGACCACGACGATCAGCGTGCCCAGCCCGGCGAGAATTGCGCCGGGCGCGATGAACAGGTGGTTGGGGCTGTGCACGAGCAGGAAGCGCAGATGACGCCAGCCGTCGCGGAAGCTCGACAGCTTGGACTCGCCCCCGCGCGGGTGGTATTCGATCGGGAACTCGGCAATCTTCAGCTTCTCCTTCGAGGCTCTGATGACCATCTCCGAGGCGAACTCCATGCCGGTCGTGCGCAGGTCCAGGCGGCCGAGCACGTCGCGACGCAGCGCGCGCATGCCGCAGTGCGCGTCGCTGATGCCGGTGCGGAAGAGCAGGTTCAGCAGGCCCGTGAGGATCGGGTTGCCGACATAGCGGTGAAGCCACGGCATGGCGCCTGGCTGGATGTTGTCCATGCGATCGCCGATCACCATCTCCGCCCCCTCCTCGAGCGCTGCGACGAAGCGGGGGATCTCGTTGAAGTCATAGGTGAGGTCGGCGTCGGCCATCACGATGTAGCGGCCCCTGGAGGCGGCGAAGCCCGCGAGGTAGGCGCTGCCGTAGCCACGGCGGCGTTCGACCACCACGCGCGCGCCGGCCCGCTCGGCGAGCCTCGCGGAGTCGTCCTCGGAGTTGTTGTCCGCGACGACCACCTCGCCGGGGACGCCCATCCGCACGATCGCCTCGAGCGCCGCGGCCACGCATGCCTCGATGTTCTCGGCCTCGTTTAGGCAGGGGATCACGACTGACACGAGCGGCGTGTCCGCGTCGCGGGGATCGGAGATGCGAGGAGTGGTTGTCTGGGCGAGTGTGCTCATCGGCTCTCGGCTCTTCAGTTCCACGCCGTGACGGCAGGCTTGGGTGGTGAGCTATCCGGTTATAACGCGCACCAAGGCGGAAAGTGGCGCCTGATGCGGTGATCGATGCTATCGGAGCGGCGCGGCCGGATAGTGCATGCTTGCGGATCATGCGCGTATGCGTCGTATACGACTGTCTGTTCCCATACACCGTCGGCGGAGGGGAGCGCTGGTATCGCAGCCTAGCCGAGCGTCTGGCCGCCGAGGGACACGAGGTTACCTACCTGACTTTGCGTCAGTGGAATCGTGGCGAGCGAATCGACCTCGACGAGCGCGTGCGGGTTGTGAGCGCCGGGCCGCGAATGGCGCTCTACACGGCGACCGGGCGCCGGCGCATCCTGCCGCCGCTCGTGTTCGGGCTGGGGGTCTTCGCGCACCTGCTGGTGCGGGGCAGGCGCTACGACGTGGTGCGCGCGTGCGCGTTTCCCTACTTCTCGCTGCTCGCCGCCGCGCTGGTCCGGCCGGTCGGGCGCTACGAGCTCGAGGTCGACTGGTTCGAGGTCTGGAGCGACTCCTACTGGCGCGAGTACCTCGGTGGCGTCGGTGGGCGCGTGGGTGCGCTCGTGCAGCACATGTGCGCCCGTGTGCGCCAGCGCGCGTTCTGCTTTTCGAAGCTGCACGCCCTGCGGTTGCGCGAAGAGGGGCTGCGCGGCGAGGTGACGGTGCTGCGCGGGCTGTTCACCGGGACCGTTGAGCCTGTGGCGCCGGGGCAGGCCGATGACGTCGTGCTGTTCGCGGCGCGGCTGATCCCGGAGAAGCAGGCCCCACTCGCGGTGAGCGCAATCGCGCTCGCGAGGCGCAGAATCTGGGGATTGCGCGGCACGCTTCTCGGAGACGGGCCTGAGCGCGAGGCGGTGCGCGCTGCGATCGTCGAACACGGGCTGGATGAGGTCGTCTCAGCCCCGGGCTTCGCGGCGGCTGACACCGTAGACGCGGAGATGCGGCGCGCGATGTGCATGCTGTTGCCGTCCACTCGCGAGGGCTACGGCATGGTCGTCGTCGAGGCCGCCGCGCGCGGAACGCCCAGCATCGTCGTGGCCGGACCTGACAACGCGGCGGTCGAGCTGATCGAGGATGGCGTCAACGGCTTCGTCTGCCCAAGCTCAGATCCCGGACAGATCGCCGACGCGATCGTACGTGTTCACGAATCAGGACCAGCGCTACGTGAAAACACCGCGCGGTGGTTCGCCGAGAACGCCGAGCAGCTGTCGCTCGAGTCCTCCCTACGGACCGTGCTCGCCAGTTACGCGGGCTGATTGTCGGTGGAGCTTACGGGTTGACGTCCACGCGGACCGTGTTGCTCGCTCCATGGGTGTAGGGGTAGCCCTGTGCGCCGGTATCCGGCAAGGTAACTCGAAACGTATAGGTGGTTGGTTCTTCGGTCAGGCGGAAACGGTAGCTGTAGCGAAACTGTCCCTTGCTGTCAGCTACGACCTGATCAAAGATTTTCCAGCCTCTGCCCTCCTGCACCTCGACGTCGAGCGTTACTCCCTGTTGGGGATAAGGGCCACCGGTGACTGTGCCCGTCCAGTAGATCGTGTGTCGGTTGCGGGTACGGCGAGGCTCGATCCTGAGCGTGATTCTGGGACGAATCATGATCGTGGCGGTCGCGGACGCGGACGGACCGGGGTCGTCGCTGTACGCGGTGTAGGAGAACTCGAGCGTGCGATCAGGGCCCTTGGGCACCGTGTAGGAGAATGACCCGTCCAGGGCGGTTTGCACAGAGCTGTCGATCGCCGCGCTGGTCGGGCCACCCAGCGTCGCGATCGCGATTCGGGCGCCGCGGATCGGAACGGTGCCGCAGTGCAGCACGCCCCTGACCGTAACGGCCTTGCCGTAGGGGACGATCGGTGGCCTGCGCTTGCCGTTGACCGCCAAGTCCAGCGCCTCTCCGGCGCACGGCTGGCCGTTGGCGATGTGCGCCGGCGTTGGCGCCGTCAGCGCTCCGCGGATCGTTCCGCCGTTGACGGCGATCGTTGGGGGACCGCTCGTGAGGATCGTGCCGTCATAGGCGACAGTCTGGTTGCCAGCGGCGTCATCGACGATCAGCTCGAGCGAGTGCTGGCCGGCCGCGAGCTGGTTGGTGTTGAGCGTCAGGCTAGCGCTCACCGAGCTCTTGCACGGCTGGGCGTGTTCGAAGGACCGCTGCCCGTCTGAGGTCACGTTCAGCGACTGGCAGGCGCCGCCATTGGTGTCGAGGATCTGCGAGACGGCGGTGTGGCCGTCCACGACGAGCGAGCCGCTGTATACGCCCGATTGCCCGTCGGCCGCGTTGAACGAGATCGCTTGCTGGCCGGCCAGGGTGCCACCCGCAACGAGCGGGCCGCTGATGCCGCCGACGGTCGGCGGGGTGTCATCGACGAGGTCCACGTCCGCCGCGTAGACGTCGTACTGGGAGGAGAGCGTCCCACTCCCGGATGCCGGGCAGACGCCGGTTTCCCCACCGCCGCAGGCGGCGCTCCACTGGATCTGCGTAACGCCGCCGAGACTGCCGACGCTGACCGCGTTCGACGGGTCAAATGGGTTGCTCGGAGTACCGCGTGAGGCGCATCCAAGCGACTGCGCGCAGAGACCCTCCACGGAGGGCGGACCGGGACTGTAGAGGAGATTCGACGCCGGCGCGCCGTAGGGCTGCACGGCAGTGTCCGCCTCATAGCGCCAGACGGTGAACGCGGCGATGGTCAGGCCAGCAGGCGCATTGAATGTGTTCGAGGCGCCAACGCCGTATGGGTGAGACACCCCGCCGTCCATCGCGGCATAGAGCGATCCACCGCCGGCGCAGCCATCCCCCGAGTAGAGCCAGGGGGCGCCGCTGGTGGTCGCGTAGGCGACGTCGTCGGCCGGCGCCGCGCGGCCCGCACTCGGGCCGTAGGGGATCCGGCAGAGGAAGTCGTGGTAGCTGTTCGCCGCGGCCGGCGAGGGCGCCACGAGAATGCCCACAGCGCCGGCCAGAATCGTGGCGACGATATGCCCCTTGAGATGCCCGTGCTTGGGAGTGCTCATCTGTCTCTCTCCTGCCGTTGCGCGAGGGACCTTCTGCTTATACCTGTAGTCGCGGAGAGCCGCGCCTTGGCCCCCCTGGCAATGCCCTTGTGGTGCACGTCGAGGGTCGCCGTCTGCGCGAGCCAGTGCGCGGATTCGCGGCGCAGGACCGTCACGCGAGCCGTCCAAGCGCCGTCTGGCAGCCCCAGGACCCCCGCCCACTTCCCGTGGGCGACCCGAACGGTCTTCCGGACGCTGTGCGGCCACCCTGCGAGCCTGTAGTAGACGACGATCGTGACGTGCCCCGACAGCGCCCGGGCCGCGGCGCCGCGAACGTGCAGCGCTCGCGCGGTCCGCCTCGCGCCGAGGATGCGCAGCTCTGGGCTCGCCTTCCCGGGCTTGCCGGGGGTTGGGGGGCTTGGCGGTGCAGGCGGGGTGGGCGGGACAGTCGGGATCGTCGGGACGGCGTTCTCGACGGTGATCTGAACGGGGCTGCCCAGCGTCTGGTTGCCGGCGGCGTCGACCACGGCCGCCTGGATCTGGTGGGGGCCGTTGGGGAGCGAGCTCGTGTCGAGGCTGAACTGGTTGCTCGAGACGGCGGGGCAGGGCGCGGGCCGCGTGAAGTCGCACGCCAGCGCCTGCTGGGCGAACTGGGCGCCGTCGACATACACGCGCGCGTACCGTATGCCGCTGTTGTCCGACCCTTCGATCGTGCCGGACAGCACGCCGCTCACCGAACCGCCGGCGAACAGCGACCCGCTGGTGGACGTGATCCGGGGAGACTCTTCGTCGGTGATCGTGACGGTGGCGCTGTTGAGCTCGACCCGCGCGCCGTGTAGGAATGAGCCGTTTCCACAGGCCCCGAAGGGAGGTGTTGGGTCGCAGAGAACCTCAATGGTCAGGCTCGTGGCGTCAAGACCAGTGTGGTTCGCGGCCCCAGAGAGCTCACAACGACTGCGGTTGTAGGGGCAGGTCTCTTCGGGTAGGGGGGTTCCCGTGTTGTCCACAATCTGCGGCAGCCACCCCTCACTATTCTCGAACAGGTCGCGGTTCATGCTGATCGCGCTGATCGTGTCGCCAGACGGTGCGCTGAAGGTCCAGCCCGCGACCGCTCCTTGGGGAGTCTGGGTACTCAGTTCCAGAACGTCTGCTGCCGCGAGCCCGGAGGTTTCGGACTTGGCGCCGGTGATTTCGTTGATCCCGCAGTGCGCTGGTGTTTCCAGCTGGGTGGGGTCGCTGTTGAATGGTGCCCACGAGTTGTTGATCAGCGGCGTCGCACCGGCGCAGGCGCTCACCTGGTAGCTGCCCGCGAACGCGGTCCCGGCGACGATCGCGCTCGCGGCGAGTCCCATCGCAAAGGCCAGCAGCGTGCGTCTCATTGAACGCTCCGCCCACGGAGATCGGCGTGCTTGCCGTGCGCGGCGCGCGTCACGCTCACCGCCGGGAGCTCGGTGTTTCCGGAGAGGAACCTGGCCACGATCCGATCCCAGCGCTTCACGCGCAGCGTGCTCGTTCTGTGCTCGGTGATGGTCTGCGCGACCGTGACGAGGCTGCCCAGCTTGCCGCGCCCCTGCACGACCAGTTGTAGGCGCAGACCCGTGGGAATGCCGGCGATCGTGATCGTCAGGACGTGGTGCTTGAACGTGATCCTGGTGATCTTCGGCTCCGGCTGGTGTGCCGGCTTCGCTGGGAAAAGCGTAGCCGCGGGCGGACCCGTGCTGCCGGGCTGGGCCACGGGCGACGGGCTGTTTGCGGCCCGGTAGGCAGCCATCCCCTCGCTGACGATCGTCCCCAGGCCGCACGCGTCGAACGCCGCGGCGACGTCGAGGTTGCCCCCGCCCGTGAGCGTGGAGGTGATGCACCCCTGGACCCGGGCGTAGGTGAGCGTTGGAGCGTAGGCGCGCATGCTCGCCTCCGCGGCGGAGACGATCGTCGCGGCCTCGCTGGTGCCTTCCGCCCACGCGGGCGCGCCATCGTCTGAGAACGCGATTTCGATCCCGTTCCCCGCGCCGGGCTCGCTCTGGCTGCCGCAACCCGGTGCGAGCAGGGCGAGACCCGCGCCGCGGTTGCTGAACGGGCAGAACGCGCCGAGGTTCGCCGGGTTAGCGTCGGACGCGCCGACTCCAAGCACTTCGGGTAGGTCCGCCGGGGCCTGCACCGGGCCGCCTTCGTTGCCCGCTGCCGCAATAACGCCGAGACCGGCTTTGTGCGCTGAGCGTACGTAGTCCTCCAGTTCTTCGAGTTCTTCGCCGGTGGGCTGTGTCGCGGACCCGAGACTCAGGTTCACGACGCTCACCGGCATAGTCGCGGTGAGGGCTTGGCAGTCTCTGATCGCTGAGCCGTACTCGGAAAACGAAAACGTGGTCTGTCCCGCGGCGAGCGCCTTCATGTTGAAGATGCGCACGCTGGTTGGGGCGAGGCCGACCATCCCCCACCCGTTGGCCGGCGCCGCTGCGATCATCGCCATGTACGTGCCGTGCCCGTCGGGGTGCCCGCCTGGCAGCGGCGGGTTCAGCGCGGCGAGTTCATCTTCGGTGTTCGTGTTCGGCGAGAGCGCGTGGCTGCCGGCCAGGATCGGGGTCGTGTCCGGGTTGGGGTCCACTCCCGAGTCCACCAGGCAGACGATCCCTGCGACCGGCGGCGCGGGCGCGTACTGCAGGAAGAGCGCATCCGCGGCCGCCTGCTGCACGGTTCCCGCGGGCACGCCGACCTCGGCAGACGCTTGCCCGGACAGCGCCATGCCCGCGAGCAGGACAGCACAGGCAAGGGCTGTCAACAAAGCGAAGGCCGCCCGGACCGCCTCGCGCCGCCCCACCGCCTCTGCTATCGACAAGCCTCGCATCTCACCTCGCTTTCGTGAGCCTCCTACTCATGCGCCTGTCTCTTATACCGACGATTCCCGCCTAACGGGACATCCAAGCCTCGCTGCCTGCCAGGCTTTAGCCGGGGCTGTCTGCTCGCCGCTATAGCGCACGGCGGTAGCTCTCGAGCGTCAGGCGCGCGGTGCGCTCCCAGGTGAACCGTTCTGCTCGGGCAACGCCAAGGGCGCACGTACGCGCGCGCGCGTTGTCGTCCAGCGAGAGAAGTGTTTCGATCGCCGCCACGATCGCACGCTCATCGCTCGGGTCGAACAGCAGGGCGGCGTCGCCCGCCACCTCCGGCAGCGAGGAGGCGTTCGAGCACGCGACCGGCACGCCACGCGCCATCGCCTCCAGCACCGGCAGCCCGAAACCCTCGTACAGCGAAGGGAACACGAACGCGTCGGCGACCGCCCACAAGCCCTCGATCTCCGGACCCGACATCCATCCCAGAAAGCGCACGTCAGCGGCGATGCCAGCGCTCGCGGCGCGCTCGCGCAGCTCGACCTCATGTGCCGTGGCATAGCCAGGGAGCACGAGCAGCGGGCGACCCTCGGCGGGCATCAGCGCCAGCGCGCCGATCAAGGCGAGCAGGTTCTTGTGGGGGCGCTTTGCGGACAGGCTCAGCACCACCGGGCGCTCACCCAGCTCAAAGCGCGCGCGCACCTCGCGCTCGGCGAGCGGCGCCTCGCGCCGGATGGCGCCCAGCCCAAGCGGCACCACGTCGATTCGGTCGGGTTGTACGCCGAGCAGCTCCATCAGGTCCTCGCGCGTGCTCTGCGAATCGGCGATCACCCTGTGCGAGCGTCGCACCGCCTGGGGCACGAGCACCCTCATCCCCTTGTCACGAATACCCGCATGCGCCTCGGGAAAGCGTGCGTAGATAAGGTCATGCACGGTCACCACCCTGCGAAAGCGTCCCCACAGCGGTGCGGTGCTCGCCAGGCTGTGCACGAGATCGACCCCCTCCCGGGCGGCCAGCCGTGGCAGCAGCGTCTGCTCACCAAGCACCCACTGCATGCGGTTGCGCGCATGGACGGGGACCGTCACGGCCGGCAGCAGCTCGCCCCACGGGCCGTCGCCGGCCGCGGCGGCCTCGCGGTTTACGAAGGCGGTGAAGCGCATCTCCGCCGGCGCCTGGGCAAGCAGCGCGGGGATCAGCTCGCGCGCGTACACCTCCATCCCGCCCGTCTCGCCGGGGACTAGGAAGATCAGGTTCAGGCCTATGCGCACCGCTCGGGAGGCTAGCCTCCCGACCATGACCGCATCGCGATCCCTGACGATCGGCATCGATGCCCGCGCTGCGGTTGAGGTGCCCGCCGGCCGCGGAAGAGTGGTGCGTGAGCTGCTGCGTGCCCTCGCGGCCCGTCCGGATGACCCCCACCACTATGCCCTCTACGCGCGGCAGGCCTGGGAGGAGGTGAAGCTCGACAAGCGGTTTCGCTGGCGCACGATCGCGGCCGGCGACCCGTGGTGGCACCTGATGACGGCGCGAGCGGCCAATCGCGAGTGCGACGTCTTCCTCTCCTGCAACTCCTATCTGACCGTCTGGTTCCTGCGCATCCCGACTGTGCCGATCGTCTATGACCTCGTGCCCTTCGAACCGGCGATGCGGCCGAGCAGGCGCTCGACGGTCATCGAGCGCCTGACGCTCGGTCCGGCCGTGCGTCGCTCGAGATCGCTGCTGGCCATTTCGCAAGCCACAGCCGACGCCCTCGCCGCGCACTTTCCCTCGGCCGCTCCGCGCACCGTCGTCGCCCACCTGGGAGCGATGCCACCGCCCGAGATCGCGCTCACTTCAGCGGAGGTCGAGTCGCTGCCCAAGCCTGGGTTCGTGCTGGCGGTCGGGACGCTCGAGCCGCGCAAGAACCTGCCGCGGCTCGTCGCGGCCTACCGTGTCCTCAGCGAGGAGATCCAGAACCGGCACCCGCTGGTTGTGGTCGGCGCGCTCGGATGGGAGACAGGCGAGACCCTCGATGCGCTGCGCTCGCTCGGCGAGCATTGCACGATGCTCGGGTATGTCTCCGACGCTGTGCTGACGGAGCTCTACCGGCGCTGCGCGGTGTTCTGCTACCCGTCGCTCGGTGAGGGCTTCGGTCTGCCGGTGCTCGAGGCGATGGCTGCGGGGGCAGCCGTGCTCACTTCCAACACCTCCTCGCTGCCGGAGGTTGGCGGCGACGCGGTGGAGTACGTCGACCCGTGGGACGTCGCCGACATTGCGGCAGAGCTCGAACGCCTGCTGAGCGCTCCGGAGCGCCGAGCGGAGCTCGCTCGACTGGGGCGCGAGCGAGCCGCCACGTTCGACTGGGCGCGAACCGCCGAGATCGTGCTCGGCGTGCTGGAGCGCGCGGCTGGATGAGCGCCGAGGCCGGAGGGGCGTCTGGCAGACTCCCGCAGATGCCAGGCCTGGCCGCATCGGCGATGCGTAGCGCTCGCGAGTGAGATATGTCGCGCATCCTGCTCGTCAACCCAAATCACGAGGACTATCTGAGCGACGGGATCTTCCACGGCCTGCGCACACTGCTCGGCGCGGACGCCGTGGACTTCCCCAAGGCCGAGTACCTCTACGACACGGTCGCGCCAGCGGTTCTCGGGCGCGTTCGCGGCGGTGGATTCACGCTCTACGGCTTGCTCCCCGATCTGGCTGTGGATCGCGACCACATCCTGCCGCGCGCGCTCGATCGAGAGTTTGACCTCGTGATCTTCGGCGACATCTGGCGCACGTTCGGCCTGTGGACCGAATGGGGACCGCAGCTACGGGCAGCCGGTGTGGCGATGGCCGTGCTCGACGGCTCAGACAGGGTCGAGCCCTACCCATACGCGGGACTGTGGTGGCGCAAGCGCTGCTGGTGGTTCATTCCCCGCGCTCATCCCCGCGCCCCTTACTTCAAGCGCGAGATCGCACCACTGACACGCTGGTTCGCGTCATATCTGATGTTGCCGCCGGCGCTCGGCAGAAGACTCGGCCTGCGCCCGATCGCATTCTCGATTCCAGCGGAGAAGATCGTCGATACGCCTCCCGCAAAGGAGAAGGACTTCCCGCGTCACATCGTCGACATCGAACTGGCGCAGCGCGTCGGCGGGCAGCCCTCGCACGCCTTCGGAAGTGAGTCCGACTATCGCGCTGATCTGCAGGGCTCGCGGTTCGGCATCACGACCAAGCGCGAAGGATGGGACGCGCTGCGCCACTACGAGATCGCCGCCAACGGTGCGGTGCCGTGCTTTCGCCAGCTCGACCGCAAGCCGCCCACCTGCGCGCCTTTCGGCCTCGACTCGACCAACTGCATCACCTACCGCGGCGCCGATGATCTTCTGGCGCAGGTGAGCGCCCTAGGCGAGGGCGAGTACGCGGCGCTGCAGGCCGGAGCGCTCACGTGGGCGCGCGCGAACACGACCGTCGTACGTGCGCAGGAGCTCCTGGATGCCTGCGGCGTCAACCATCAGACCAGCGAGCCACCGTGATGAGCGACACCGACGCGATGGCGCCGGCAAACACCCCGGTCGCCGACGACCCGTATGCGGTCGGAGAGGCGGGCGGGCGCGTGATCCGAGGCGGGAGCCTGCGCGTCGCGGGCGCACTGACGGGCGTGCTCGCGGGAGCGGTGAGCGCGCCACTGGTCGTCCGCCATCTGGGTCCCACCGACTTCGGCCGCTACCTCACGGTCACCGCCGTGATCTTCGTGATCACAGCCCTGACCGAGGGTGGCCTTGCGAACGGCAGTGCGGCTGTTCAGCGCTGGTGAAACCGCCCAGCGACGCTCCCTGATCGCCAGCCTGACGGGGTTGCGCCTGGCGCTCGGGGCCGTCGGTGCGGTCGGTGCGGTCGGATTCGGCCTGCTCGCCGGCTACGAACACATAATCGTCGTCGGTCTCGCGCTGGGCGCCGTCGGATACATACTCGCCGGCGTCCAGGGGTCCTATTCGGTGGCCCTCTCCGGGTCGCTTCGTCTCTCGACGCTAGCCGGAGTCGAAGTCTTTCGCTCGCTTGCCACATCGATCCTGCTCGTCGCGCTCGTTATCGCCGGCAGCGGTCTCACCGGCTTCTATCTGGTTGCGGTGGTCGTCCAGAGCTCGGCGCTCGTCGTGACCGGGACACTCGTGCGCCATGAAGTCCCGTTGCGTCCGCAGTTCCACCGCGCTCGCTGGCGCGAGCTCCTACACGAGACCGGGCTGTATGCGCTGGCGGCCACGCTGGGGGCGATCTACTTCCAGGTAGCGCTCATCACAATGTCGCTGATCGACCCCGGTCCGCAGACGGGCTACTACGCGATCGCTCTGCGCATTGTCGAAATCGTCAACGGGATCCCCTGGCTGCTTGCCGGTTCGGTGCTACCCGTTCTGGCGGTGGCGGCGTCGAACGATCTCGAGCGTCTACATTACGTCGCCGGGCGGGTATTCGAGGGAGCGGTGATAGCGGGGGGCTGGGTTGCGGTGGTGATCATCGTCGGCGCCCGCTTCGGCATCGACATTATCGCTGGCGCCCAGGGACAGCCCTCGATCGGCGTGCTGCGCATCATGGGGATCGGGGTGACGGCCACGTTCGTGGTCTCCTCGTGGGGCTTCGTGCTCCTGTCGCTGCGCGAGTACCGCCAACTCGTGCTCGCGAACGTTGGCGCGCTCGCGCTGGCGATCACGCTGAGTCTGATCCTGATCCCGGCGTTGCACGCCCGCGGCGGCGCGATCACCACGGCAGCCCTCGAGCTGACGCTGGCGGGCTCCTACATGGTGCTGCTCGCCCGGCGCGGCATCGTGCCATCCGGCCGCTTCATCGCGCGTTTTGCGCTCGCCATCGGGCTCGGACTAGGGGTCGGAGCGCTCCTGCTGGCGGTGAACGCGGTCGTGGGTGTGTTCGTGGGTAGCGTCGTCTACTTTGGCGTGCTTTGGCTCCTGCAAGCGATTCCGTCCGAGCTGATCGACGCTCTACCCTGGCGGGGATGATCTCCGTCTGCGTCGCGGTCTACCGCGTCCACGCGCCGCCGAACGTCGCCGCACTCGGCGCTGCGCTTCCAGCGTCGCTCGGCGGGCAGGACGGCGAGCTCGTGGTAGCGCTGAACGGCATCGACGCGAGCACCGCAGGCGTCCCAGCGCACGCGCTGACGGTCGATCTGGGAGTCAATCGTGGCGTGGCGCCGGCATGGAACGCCGCCGCGCGTGCGGCCGGTGGAGATGTGCTCGTCTTCTGCAACGACGACGTCGAGCTCGGCGCCGGATCGCTGGCGCGCCTGGCCGACGTCCTGCGCAGTCGTCCAGACGCCGGTGTGGCCGGACCTGCCGGCTCCCGCTGGGACGTGGCGCGCGGGAAGCACGTCGCCTGGGTCGGGCGGAATGGCGCCTGCGCAAGCAAGGTGAGCGCTTGCGAGGTCGTCTCAGGCTTTCTGTTCGCCTGCCGCAGGCAGACCTGGGAGGCGGTGGGAGGCTTCGACGAGTTCTATGCCCCGGCGTCGTGGGAGGAGGTAGATTTCTGCACCGCGGTGCGCGCAGCCGGAGAGCATTGCTATGCCGTGGCGGGAGTTCCCTGCCGGCACGCATGGGGCGTCTCACGCCGCCAGCCGCCCTGGGCCCACGCACGCTGGGATGGACGCTCGGAGACCTGGCGCTCGATTCACCGTCGCAACCGGCGACACTTCCTCGCGAAGTGGGCAGAGCATCCCATCGCCCACGTTTCGGCCGACCGCGTGTGAGAAAGGTCATCGTCTCGCTGGGGTCGGGACCCCAGGCCCGGATTCTGCGCCTCGCCTCGCGCTCCTTTCGGAGATATGCGGCACGCCATGGCTACGAGCTGGCCCTGCGCACGGAGACGCTCGACCCTACACGCCCGGCGCCGTGGTCGAAGGTGGTGCTGCTGCGGCAACTGGCGCAGACGCACGATCTGCTCCTGTGGCTCGACGCGGACCTCGTGATCGTCGACTGCTCCCTGGACATCGCCAGCGAGCTGGAGGAGGGACGCTTCCTGTACATGGTCGAGCACCAGACGAAGGAGGGACGCATGCCCAACTCAGGCGTCATGCTGCTACGCGGAGGCGCCGACACGCTCGCGTTCCTAGACGAGGTCTATGCGCAGGACGATCTCGTGAATCACCGCTGGTGGGAGAACGCGGCGATCTGCCGCCTGCTTGGCTATCGACTCGATCCGATCGCACCGGGCTCACCAACGCCGCTGCTGACCGAGCACACGAAGTTCATCTCCCCGCGCTGGAATTCGATCCCGGACGCTCCCGCCGCGAAACCGCGCATCCGTCACTATCCAGGCTACTCGCTGAAGGTGCGGGCTGCGTTCATGGCACGCGACGAGCTGCTGCGCCGCTGAGCGTGCGATGGAAGAGTGCTCGGCGACTGTCGACGGCATAAGCAGACGCCCTATAGCCACGTGTGCTTCAGACACCGTGGGCGCCACGGGGATGCGCGAAGGGCCACGAGAGCCAGAGAGTTGCGCGCGTAGCGCACCGTCTCGCGAACTCCGTCGGGTGGATATGAAGAGCTGCCGGCCGACGAGTCGATCACGTACGTCGTCGCGAGCGAGGTAGCGCGCAGATGTCCGTGATGGCGCATGTGGGCGCCGACTCGGGCCTCGAACACCGTCGCCTTGTGCGCCGCCGGATAGACGATGCTCACGATGCACCGCTGCCGATAAACGGGGGCGGCCAGGCTGGCACGCCGGACCAGGAACAGCTGGTCGCTGAAGCCATGGCCGAGGGCGAAGCCGTCGCGTGTCTCGATCGTCTCGCGCTCAACGCCGGGCCGTCGACCGTCGGCGTCCGGCAGCTCCCAGCTCGGGTTGGCGATCATCACGCGTCCGTCGCGTTCCATCAGCTCGAGCGCGGGAGTTATCCAGTCGACCGGCTCGACCAGTCGCGCCTCGGGATCCCAATACAGGACCCAAGGGCTTCCCGTGAGCGTCGTCGCCACGAGAGGGGCGTCGCTGTAGTGCAGCAGCGGCTCGAGCTCTCCCCGGCGCAGACCGGTCGTCCTCAGGGCATCGTCGAGGCGATCGGCGACGAAGTGGAACTCGTCGATCTCGCCGTTCTCGAGCAGTCGCTGGGCACGCGCCGCTGCGTCCGAGCGATCGGCGACATTGTTGATCAAGACGACGCGACGAGCAAATCGGTGCTGGTTGGACACCCGGACCGTGTCGACCGTGCCCGGCTCGAGCGCGCGGCGGTAGGTCCGCTCGAAGGTGTTGATAACGAGGTCGACAGCGAGGCTGGGATCTTGGCTGTGGAGGCTCGTGGTCAAGTGATCTCAAAGGTATCCTTTTCCGCCATGCCCACGCATGAAGCGACCACCGGCGCCG
>Ga0116216_10001591_pt1 | contig 15656 bp, 10 predicted proteins | sample Sb_taG_11_FD_89696 | JGI IMG/M metagenome (GOLD analysis project Ga0116216, IMG submission 89696) | Peat soil microbial communities from Weissenstadt, Germany - Sb_50d_3_AS metaG | ecosystem: Environmental > Terrestrial > Soil > Wetlands > Peat | place: Germany: Weissenstadt | collected 2010-09-21
CGATCCAATCCAGAAGGTCGTCGAGCTTGTGGTGGCCAGCCCCGCCGCCTGGGAAACCGGGCAGCGAGGGGACCACCACGCGGCGCTCGCCCGACAGGCATTCGAGAAACGGGGTCCAGCTCCCGAACCCGCCCATGCCGGCGAGCAGACCCAGCCCCTCTCCCTGCCCACGCTCCCACACCCGGTGCGCTTCGCCGCCAATTTGCACGTGGCGCACAAGCGGCCCGCTCAATGGGCGAGCTCGCGCGGCCTGGCGAGCGCAGGGTCCGCCAGCGGCTTCGGCCACCAGCGATTCTCCCACTCGTCTTCAAAAAGATCGCGAAGCTGTGGCATCACCCGCTTTGCGAAGAGCTCCGTGTTGTAGAACGCGAGCTCCCTGCCCATGTTTCCGAACTGCAGCAGGAGCATGAGCTGACCGATGTTGAGGGAAACGGCGACTTCCCGGAGCTGCTGGGCCACCTCGTCGGGGCTCCCCACGATGACGTAACCCTTCGAGACGATCTCTTCGAACGACGGTGCTCCGAAGGCACGCGCGTCCGTGGCACGCACCGCCGCTTGCAGAACCTGCGAGACCACCTTCGAACGAACGGTCGCCTCGCTCGTGTACCCGGGAGGCGCGGCGAAGCGGGCATCCACATGGAGGCAGCGGTTGTAGAAATATTCGGCTGACTCCCGATAGAGGTCGAGCGCCTCCTCGCGCGACTCCCCGACTCCCACGAACTGTAGAAAGCCCGCACGGAAGGGATTGCGGTCCTTGCCGAGCCGTCTCATTTCTTCCCAGAAGCCATGCATCGTGGCTTGACCCGCCTGGTAGCCGAAATAGGAGAGATAGGCGTAGACGTAGTCGAGCTCCGCGCACCATTGCCACGTCTCCACCGATCCGCCTCCGGGAATCCAGATCGGCGGATGCGGCTTTTGAATCGGACGAGGCCAGAGATTCACGTAGCGGAGCTTGGTGAAGCGCCCATTCCACACGAATGGATCGGGGTCCTGCCACGACTTCATGATGAGATCGTGAGCTTCGTGGTAGCGCTGACGGAGCTGGCTCGGGTTCATGCCGTAGGCGTAACAGGTATCCATCGGCGTTCCCACCGGGAACCCTGCGACGAGGCGGCCGCCCGAGATGCAATCGAGCATTGCGAACTCTTCCGCCACGCGGATGGGCGGGTTGTAGAGCGCAAGCGAGTTGCCCATGACCACGATCGCCGCGTGGGCCGTGCGCCGGGCCAGCGACGCCGCGATGAGGTTGGGGGACGGCATGAGACCGTAGCCGTTCTGGTGGTGTTCGTTCACGCAGACGCCGTCGAATCCAGACTCTGCGGCGAATTCGAGTTCGTCCATGAAATCGTTGTACATGCGATGGGCCTTCGCGGGATCGAAGAGGCGCGAGTCGATGTCGACCCAAACCGACGGGTGCTTCTTTTTGAAGTCGTCGGGGAGATCCGTGTACGGCATGAGGTGGAACCAAAGGATCTTCATGGCGAGCCTCCCGCAGCCCGACGCCGCCCATGCTCTCGGCCATTCTAACGGGCCTTGGCGGGCCCCGGGCCCTCTTCCCGCGCCGCACCCCGAAGGGCGGGAGCCAAGCGCCTTGGAGGTGCGGACCGAGCGGCTCCTTGGGCCCCTCCCGCCCCGGACCAGAAGAAGCTCTGCGCGGTGCGATTGCGTCTCCATCGAGCGGGGGACGGAGCCATCTCTCCGCCCAACCCGCACCCCGCTTCCGCCCATTCTCTCGGCCTCCTCTCGAGCCTAAGGCAAGCGGATGCGGTCCGAGCCGGGTTCTTCGCGTCGCATCGGAGGGCGCCGATCCGAAGGTCTGCACCCACACGCCCGGGCGCCAGCCCCGCCGCTACCATCGATCCTTAAGCGCAGCGACTTTTGCAGCGAGAAGCGCGGAGTGGCGCTGCGCGGGCCGAAAAGGAGGAGGATCGTTGAGCGAGATTCGACTGACGTCGCTCGTTCCCGCCGGCGGCTGAGCCCGAAAGCTCGGTGCTGAGGACCTGGTCCAGGTCCTGAGAACGCTTGCTCCCTTGCAGCACTCTTGGGTCAACCCGGAGGTCGGACCCATGGAGGACGCTGCACTCCTGCGCCCCGAGCCCGGCTGTGAACTGGTATTCACGGTGGACTTCATCACACCCGTCGTGGACGGTCCTGAGGAGTACGGTGCGATCGCCGCCGCGAATTCACTCTCCGACGTGTATGCGATGGGGGGTGAGCCACAGGTCGCCCTCGTGATCTGTGGCTTTCCGGAAGAGAAAGTGCCGCGCTCCGTGCTCGAGCGCATCTTGCGCGGGGGCCAAGCCAAGGCGGCGGAGGCCGGCTGCGCCATCGTCGGCGGTCATACCATTCTCGATCCCGAGCTCAAATACGGTCTGTGCGTCCTCGGCAGCGTCGATTCGACACGTCGCCTCACACACACGGGCGCGCAGCCGGGGGATCGACTCGTACTCAGCAAGCCGCTCGGCTTCGGCGTCGCCGCACAGGCAATTAAACAGGGTATCCTCTCCACGCCCGATACTGCGACCGTCGTGGCGGCGATGTCCGCTCTCAACAAGGGCGCCAAGGATGCCGCGTTGGCTGCCGGCGCGCGTGCCGCGACCGATGTGACGGGCTTTGGACTTTTGGGTCACCTCCATCACCTCTTGCTCGGCTCAAAGCTCGCCGCGCGGGTGTGGAGCGAGGAGGTGCCGGTTCTGCCATTCGCGCGTCGCCTCGCTCAGGCCGGAGTTGTGCCTGGGGGCAGCAAGCGCAACCTCGCGTACGTCGAGCCGCATACGGCGTTCGATGGGGGCCTCGATGGGACAGAGCGCCTGCTCCTGGCCGACGCACAGACCTCGGGCGGACTGCTGATCGCGGTGCCACGGGCGCGCGAGTCCGAGCTGCTGGCGGAGCTCCGGCAGGCGAGAACGCTCGCAGCCTCCGTGATCGGGGAGTTGATCGAGGGAGCCGCCGGGCGCATGGAAGTCACAGCGCACCGAAGCGCCGGCTAGATCGCTCCGATCCCCAAACCCGCGTCCGAAGCGCCGGGCAGTCGCCTGCACCGGGCGCAGACACGATGCCGGTCTGTCGTGTGCGCGAGCAGCGTTCCTGGCCGGGGGGCTGCATCACCTGCGGGCTGGTTTCTCGGGTTTTCCCCGTGCCATCGCTCCAACGACGGCGCTTGGATAGGATCGGCATGTGGCCCGCAGCGAACTCCCGACCGCACCGCCGCCCACCGCCAAGCGCTCGACGGTTCGTCACCGCGTCCCGTTTTTTGAGACCGACGCGATGGGGATCGTCCATCATGCCAACTATGTCCGGTATCTGGAGCTCGCCCGTGTGATTTGGCTCGACGAGCACGACCAACCCTACCGCGCGTACGTCGCCGAAGGCCTCCACTTCGCGACGACGGCCGTCGACTTGCGCTACCACCGGGCTGCGGTCTTTGATGACGAGATCGAGATCACCACTTGGCTCGAGTGGGTGCGCGGCGCATCGCTGCGCATGGCCTACCAGCTGCGGCGCGGCGACGAGCTGCTCGCCACTGCAGCGACGCAGCACGCCATGGTGGATACGAGCGGGCGGCCACGGCGCATCCCGGCCTCCCGGCGCGTTTCCCTCCAGGGTTTGCAGATCGAGGGCGATCAGGATCCGACGCGGGGCTGAGGGCGCGAGGCCTGCGAGCTCGTGGCACTGTCATCTCGCAGGACGTCCGAGGCGCGACCCGCACGCCTGCCCCTCGTTGTTTGGACTAGGCGGCGAGGGGGCTAGGTCTCCTGCGTGTGACCTGCGGGGGGCAGTGCGGCCGCAGCCTCTGCCGGCACGGCGGGGCTCACGAGGAAACCCTGCATCTCGTCGCAACCCCAGCCCGCGAGAAGCTTGCGCTGCCCGACGGTCTCGACGCCCTCGGCAATCACGCGCAGCCGCAGGGCTCGTCCCATCGACACGATCGCTCCGAGAAGTGCGGCCTCGTCCGGGCTCGTCTCGATGTGTTGTACGAACGAGCGGTCGATCTTGAGCACGTCCACCGGCAGGCGCCGCAGATAGCTGAAGGACGAATAGCCGGTACCAAAGTCGTCGATCGCGATCCGGATGCCGAGGCGCCGGAGTGCCTCGAGCGCTCCCACGACCGCCGCTTCATCCTGCAGGAGCGCGCTCTCGGTGATCTCAAGCTCGAGCCAACGCGCATCGACCCCTGTCTCGGCGAGCGCGCGGCGCACGCTCTCGACGAGGCCACCGCTGCGAAACTGATGGACAGAAAGATTCACCGAGACCGGAAGCGGATCGCGCCCCGCATCGCGCCAGCGGGCAAGCTGGCGGCATGCTTCCTGGAGCACCCAGTCGCCGACCGGCCGGATCAGCCCGGTCTCCTCGCACAGGGGGATGAAGACGCCGGGGAGGACGAGGCCCTGCTCGGGGTCGCGCCAACGCACAAGGGCTTCGAAGCCGGTGAAGTGACCCTCGGGTAGCGCCACCTTCGGCTGGTAGTGCAGCTCGAACTCGCCCTGTTCCAGGCCGCGGCGGAGTTTGCTCTCGAGAACGAGGCGCTCGAGGGCCACGGCATTCATCGACTCGGTATAGAACTGGTAGTTGTTCCGGCCCCGATCCTTGGCGTGGTACATGGCTGCATCGGCATTGCGCAGCAGGGTCTCGACGTCATCTCCATCGAGGGGCCGTGCTGTGATGCCGATGCTTCCGCTGATCACGACCTCGTGCCCTTCCAGCGAAAACGGCGCAGAAAGCACGTCCAGGATACGCCGAGCGACCTTCGCGAGGTCCTGCACGTCCCGCAGGTCGGTGAGCAGGATCGTGAACTCATCGCCCCCGAGGCGCGATACGGCGTGGTCCGCATCCATGCGACCCGACCGTGCGATCATATCGCTCGATCGCAGCGTTGCGACGAGCCGGTCGGCGACGCCCTGAAGGAGGCGATCTCCGACGGAATGGCCGAGCGTATCGTTGATGCGTTTGAAGTGATCGAGATCGAGGAACAAGACCCCGAGCACGCCGTCGTTTCGCCGCGCCTGCGCGAGTGCCACCCCGAGGCGCTCCTTGAACAGCAGACGATTGCCGAGCCCGGTCAGACTGTCGTGATAGGCGAGATAACGGATCTGCTCCTCGGCCCGCTTGCGCTCCGTGACGTCCTGCACCGTGCCCTCGAGCCGCTGGGGCCGCCCTGTCTCCTCGAGCCCGAGCATGACCTGGGAGTGGATGATTCGCTCCGAGCCGTCTGGAAGAAGGACGCGGTGGTCGAGGTGCGCGGAGCGACCCTCGCGCAGGCAGGCCTCGGCTGCGGCAAGGATGGCGGGACGGTCGTCGGGATGGATGCGCTCCAAGACCATCTGGCGCGTGAAGACGCCGTCTCCCGGAGGAAAGCCGTAGATCGCCAGAAATCCTTCGGAGGTATGAACCTCGCCGGTGGCAAGATCCAGCTGCCAGCTCCCCATGCGGGCCAGGTGCTGCGCATTGGCGAGGCGCTCCTGGCTCTGACGCAATTCCGCCAGGGTCTCCGCTGCACGCAGGAGATAGCGGACCCGGTGCGAGAGGATGAGCCATGAGATGGGCTTCGTGATGAAGTCCGTCGCACCCGCCTCATAAGCTCGGCGCACAGAGTCGACGTCGTCGAGTCCGGTGATCATCACGACTGGCGTGTGCAGCGATCCGGGAATCCGGCGGATCTCCTCGCAAACGGTGAAGCCGTCGATGCCCGGCATCTGAACGTCGAGAAGCACAAGGTTGGGCTTGCGGCTGCGAAAGACCGCAAGCGCGCTGGCGCCGTCGGGCGCTTCTTCCACGTCGAGTCCATGCGGCTCAAGCGCCTCCCGCACGAGCAGCCGCATCGTCGGATCATCGTCGACCACGAGGACCAGCAGGCGCTTCGCCGACGATGCCTCCCGCGTCATGCGACGCCTCGCTCGCGCTCGGCGATGAGCGCCTCTCGCACCCGCAGGAACTCGGCGGCCATGCGCTCCACCAGGCCGGCGGCGTCGCTCGTCTGCTCGGTACGACCTACGGCTTCGAGCTCCCGAGCGAGCTCGGCGAGTTCCCGTGCGCCCACGTTGGCGCTGCTCGACTTGAGACTATGCGCCTGGGTCTGCAGTGCCTTCGCGTCCTTCTCCGTCAGCGCCCGTTGGAGCGCCTCGAGCTGGTCCGGCGCGGTCACGAGGTACGAGTCGATCACGCGGGCCAGGATCGTCGCACCGCGCTCCGGCGAGAGTTTGCGGATCGCGTCGAGTGCGCGCCGATCCAAAAGGGAGGCTTCCCGCGTGGCTGCGACAGGATCCGCGGCCGCATCCGGGCCAGCCCCATCCTCGCCCGATTCTTCGCGCGCGGCTTCTGAGTCGTCCGCCGCGGGCAGCCAGCGTCTTAAGGTTTCGAGCAACTCGTCGCGGCGAAAGGGCTTCGTCAGATAGTCGTCCATGCCGGCGTCCAGAGATTCCTGGCGGTCACCCTGCATTGCATTCGCGGTGAGAGCGATGATGGGGGTGCGGCGCACCGGGCCGCCTGGGGCGCGCTGCTTCTCGCGCTCCTCCTGCGATCGAATCGATCGGGTCGCTTGATAGCCGTCGATCCCCGGCATCTGGATGTCCATGAGGATCGCGTCGTACTCGCCGTGGAATGTCAGGTCCACGGCCTCGAGCCCATCGGAGGCCACGTGGACCTGGCAGCCGAGGCTTTCGAGCATCTCTCGGGCCACATCCTGGTTTACCAGATTGTCCTCAGCCAGCAGCACGAGGCCGGAGAGCTGACGTGTTCTTGCGCGGCCCGGGTCGCGCATTGCGCGGTGTCGGCCAGCCGGAGAGAGCGGTCGCTCCATCACCTCGGCGATGCGATTGTAGAGTTCGGATTGGCGGACCGGCTTCGTGAGGTGCGCGGAAATACCCGCCTCTCGCAGCTCGTCGTTGTCACCTTCGACATCCAGAGAGGTCAGCAGGAGCAGGCGCGTCGACCGTAGCGCGGGGTCGGCGTGAATCGCTCGCGCGAGGGCAAGCCCGTCCATCTTCGGCATGTGCATGTCCAGGATTGCAAGATCGAAGCGCGAGCCCTCCGCCGCTGCGGAGCGCAGCACGTGAAGGGCGGCGGGGCCATCCGGCGCAACCGCGACCTGCATGCGCCACGCCAGTACTCGGTGTCGAAGAATGTCGCGATTTGTGGCGTTGTCATCGACGATCAATACCCGGACGCCTTGCAGATCGGTCGAGGGTTCCGCGTCCTTGCGCCACGCCTCGGAGGCCCGCGCGAGTGGCACGGTGAAGAAGAAGCGCGATCCCCTGCCAGGCGTGCTCTCCAGCTCGATCGCACCCCCCATGAGATGTACGAGCTGCTTGGAAATCGCGAGCCCAAGCCCCGTGCCCCCGTAGCGGCGGGTGGTCGAGGCGTCGGCCTGACGGAAGGACTCGAAAAGCTTCGCTCGCGCCTCCGGAGCGATGCCGATTCCCGTATCGCGCACTTCGAAGTGAATGTAGGTGAGATCACCCTCGACCCGCGCTGCGCGGACTTCTACCACGACCTCACCGCGCTCGTGAACTTGATGGCATTGCCCAGCAGGTTGGTCAGCACCTGCCGCAGGCGTCCTGGGTCCGCGCGAACTGCCGAGGGCACTTCGTCATCGATGCGGCAGGCGAGCTCGAGCCCCTTCCGGTGCGCGCGCTCGGCGAGAAGGGCGGTGACGTCCTCGACAATCTCACGCAGATCGCAGTCGATCCCCTCAAGCGTCAGGCGACCCGCCTCACTCTTGGAGAAGTCCAGGATATCGTTGATCACGGAGAGCAGAAGCTCTGCAGAGCGGTGAACGGTCTCCGCAAGCTTTCGCTGTCGCGGCGTGAGCGGCGTGTCGAGCAATAGATCCGTCATGCCCATCACGCCGTTCATCGGCGTACGGATTTCGTGGCTCATGTTCGCGAGGAATTGCGACTTCGCTCGGTTGGCCTCGGCCGCTTGGCGGGCAAGTTCCATGGCACCTTTGCTCGCGCGCTCGAGCTCGGTCGTCCGCTGCTGGACCTTGGCTTCGAGTGTCCTCTGCTGGGAATCCACCTGTCGCCGGTAGTCGCGCAGGTTCTCGAGCATCAGGTCAAACGCGCGCGCCACCTGGCCGATCTCATCCCGCCTTCCGCTCCGTACGCGGACCTCGAGATCGCCGTCGCCGATCCGCTCTGCGGCGTGCTTGATCTCCAGAATGGGACGCACGAGGCCTCGCGAGAGGAACAAGCTCGCGACGAACGCCGCGCCGAGCGCGATCACACCGGAATACAGGAGGCTGCGCCGGGATCGGTCAATTGCGTCTCGTTCTGCTTGCAAAGACGAGGCCACACGCAGCTGGACGGCTCCGAGGTCCCGCACTACGGTGTCGATGCCCTGGCGTACGCCTGCGTCAGCCGTTTCCAGACGCACATCGGCGCCTACCAGGCCGGACCACTCGGCGAGCAACTCATGGCCGATCGGCTCAAAGGCGATGAGACGCCCGAGCGGTTGACCCGCCGTTTCGAGGGGAATCGCGATCGCAGCAAAGGTGCGGCCGCGCTGACCAACCAGCGCGGCCTGCCGCTCGCCGAGTCCGCCGGCGTCAAGCGTCTCATCGCCCGCGGAGGCGACCTCATGATTCTCCGCATCGAGGAAGGCGACACGCGCTGCGCTCTGCTGATCCAGGAGTGTTTGCGCGTAGTGGGCGAGCGTGGGCGCGTCATGAAGCTCGAGATGGGCTCGGAACTGGGGTGTGCCGGAGATGGCCTTGTAGCGCTCGCCGAGGGCGCGAAGGTGACCTTCGACCAGCCGGTCCGCCGCGTGGGCAGCGGATTCGAGCCTGCTGCGTGCCAAGCGTTCGAGGTCGAGGGCAAGCGCACGCTGCTGAAACAACAGCGCCAAGCCGGTGGCGGCGGTGGCCACTCCGCACATGAGGAGGAGGACACGCAGGAAGAGCGTGGGCCTCACGGGGTTCCCTCGCCGATCAAGAGATCTGCCATGAGGGTTCGGCCCGCCGAGACCTTGGCTTCCCGGTGCAAAGTAGCCCCCCGAAGCGCTGCCCGAGATCTGGACCCGATCGGCCCAGCTCTACTCCGGCGCGCGGCACGAGGCGTAGCTGCCCATAGGCTCCGGACCCGGCCGGCGGGCGAGGGGGGCCGCCGAGCGTGCAGGCTGCGAGAGCCAGGGCACTCGCCGCAGGGATCCAGCCGCGAAACAGTCCCAACACGCCCCTTCCCTCACGCCGCGCGGCGCGCAAGTGACGCGCACGGGTCGCTGCAAGAAATCGGGTCAACGCCTTAGGGGCTTTAGGGAATGGGGCGTTTCACCAGGTGCGGCGGCCGAGCACCTCCAGCACCTCGTCGGGGTCAGTCGTGAACTTCCAATCGCTGTGTTCGGTGAGTCCGTCGTCGGCGAGACCCTGCCGAATGCGCGCAAGGATTTTTGGGAGCAAGCGCGCGGAGCGTCGGTTCACGTCATGGAGCGCGATCACCACGTCCGGGTTTCCCGCGCGCACGGCACTGCGGATTTGGTGCACAAGCCAGAAGCCGAATGCCTCCGCGGCCCAGCGGATCGCGCCGTCGGGGAGGCGAGCGTCGGCGAGCACCATGTGCAGGCCGAGCGCCGCGTAGGCGGGACGCGCATCACGGTTGCCCTCGGCGTACACCCAAAGCGGGGGCCGCACAAGGGCCGGGTGTTCCCCCGCGCGGCCCTCGGCGGCGTACGCCTCCGCCCCGCGCCGCATACACTGCAGGAGATCGGATTCGAGTGCGTTCCCGGGGTCGGTCGCCCGGTCGACAATCCCATCGCCATCCGAATCGTACGCGGGAAGCGACAAGCTGGCGGTGTGCTTGCGCAGCTGGCTTCCGTAACGGCCTCCCCAGTGACAGCCCAGCACGTGGCCCTCGCGCACCTCGCGTCGCAGCTCCTCAAAGCCGAGCTCCGTTTCGCCCTTGGACCGCACCTCCCCGAACAGTTTGTCGGGCCCGGTGAGGACAAAGAAGGCTGCGGAGATGCCTTCGGCGCGCAGCACGTCGAGCACCCGTTCCGTCGGTGTGTTGGGAAGGCCGGAAGCCCCTTTGCCGAGCTCCTCAAAGCGCTCGTTGGAGGGCCCGTCATCAAACGTGAGGACCAGGCGGATCCGGGGTTGGGGCTGCCCCTCGCGCGGGACAAACTCCGACTCTGCAGTCGCCAGGGATGCGGATGCGATCCCGACCGCGAGAACTAGCACACTCATCCGTCTCGCAAGTGCCTGCATGCTCACGAGCCATGATGTCGTCGGCCCGATTCCCGGACATGACCGACGTCTGCGCTACGGGCTTTTGCTCCTCGCTTCGCGCGAGTCTTCCGCGACACGCCAGCAGACCACCCGACTCCGCATCCAGCGCACCGCCAGCAGATCGTAGAACGCCGCGAAAGCCCGATTCCACATCCCATATTTCGACACGCCGTGAACGCGCGCGCGATTTCTCACCGGGATCTCCACCACGCGGTAGCCCTCAAGCTTCATCAGCGTGGGGAGAAAGCGGTGCATCCCCCGAAAAATCTTGATGCGCGCCACGCACTCGCGGCGGAACGCCCGGAACGTGCAGCCGGCATCGCGGATGTCGTCGCCCGACAGCGCGTTCCGAATCCCGTTTGCGATGCGGGACTGTACCAAACGCCAGCCCGTGTCCCCATGCATGCGATCCGAACGCCAACCGCACGCACAGTCCGCGTCCCCTTTGCGAACCGGCTCGACGAGTGCTGGGATGTCGGCAGGCGCATTCTGGAGGTCACAGTCCATCGTGACCAAGATGTCGGCCCGGGCGCGCCGCAGCCCCGCCTCCATCGCCGCGCTCTCACCGCAGTTGCGCTCGAGGCGCACCAAACGAAAGCGCTCCGGGTCGCGCGCGATTTCCGTCCGCACCCGCTGCGCCGTTTGGTCGCTCGAACCGTCGTCCACGAAGATCACCTCGAACGTGGAGATTCCCCGTGCCTCGAGCTCACGACGCAGCTCGTCCGTGAGAAGCGGGACGTTGTCCTCTTCGTTGTAGGCGGGGATCACGATCGAGAGCTCCGGCGCCGTTTCGGCCATCGCCGCTACGCCTTCCCGGGGCTCGCGAAGAAAGCGTGAACCGCCGCCGAGACGCGATCGACGTCGCTGTCCGCGAGGCTCGGGAAGATGGGAAGGGAGAGGATCTCCTTCACCCAGGCCTCGGTGCGCGGCAGCGACTCTGCGCGTACGCCGGGCCGACCGATCGTCGCCGGCTGGAGATGATTCGGTACGGGGTAGTGGATCCCGGTCTGGATGCCCTCCGCGGCAAGGTGCTTGGCGAGCGCATCCCTTTTTGGCGTCCGGATCACAAAGAGGTGATAGACATGGTGGGCGAGCTTGCTCTCCGTGGGGAGCGCGACCGGCGCTTGCTGGAGACGCTTGAGGTAACGGGCCGCCTTGGCGCGCCGCGCATCGTTCATCGCATCCAGCCTTCGCAGAAAGACGCGCCCGGCTGCGGCTTGGATCTCGTTGAATCGCAGATTCCAGCCCACGATCTCGTGTAGGTACTTGTCCCGTCGTCCGTGATCTCGCAGCATGCGCAGCCGGTCGGCCAACGCAGAATCATCGGTCACCACTGCGCCACCGTCGCCGAGAACCGTGAGATTCTTCGACGGGTAGAAGGAAAGCACCCCGGCGACGCCAAAGGTCCCGACCTTGCGGCTGCGGTATTGGGCACCGTGCGCCTGGGCGCAGTCCTCGACCACGAGCAGGCCGTGACGCTCGGCCACCTCTTGGATTGCATCCATGTCGCACGGGTGCCCGTAAAGGTGCACGGGCATGATCACCTTCGTGCGGGCGGTGACGCGCGCTTCAAGCCAACTCGGGTCGAGCGTCGCGCTCTCATCGATGTCCACGAAGACCGGCGTCGCCCCAGAGAGAAAGATCGCTTCGATCGTCGGAAACGCCGTGTGCGCCGGTACGAGGACTTCATCGCCTGCGCCCACACCGAGTGCTTTCAGTGTGAGCAGCAGGCCGGACGTGGCCGAGTTGAGAAGAACGCAGTGGTTGCGTCCGAAATAGGCCGCGAGCTCCGCCTCAAACGCCTTGCATTCGGGGCCAAGGATGTACTGACCCGACTCGGTCGCGGCGAGCACGCGCGCCTTCACCTCGTCATCGATCACCACCTGCGAGAGCGGGATCTTCTGCCCGGTTGTCATGCTTTTGCCCCCCCGTGCCTCATGAGGGAAGCACCACCTCGACCCGGCGCCCTTCCCTCGCGGAGCGCTCGGCGGCCTCAATTACGGCCACGGCCGCGGCGCCAGCCACGCCGTCCGCAGCTTCCGGCGCAGGACGGCCGGATTTGCTCGCCGCAAGAAAGGTCCGAAGTTCCGCGAGGAGCGGCTCCTCCCCCGCTGCGGAAAGGGTGCGTACCTCACCTTCGCTCGCACCCCAAACGCCACGGGCGTCTTGCCTGTGGGCGTGGCCGTAGAGCTTCACCCGATCGGCGTCGGCGAGGAAGTCGCAGGTGATGGACCCCTCGGTCCCCATGATGTGGAGGTCCCGGCGGGGCTCGGGTGGAAAGCACGCGGCTTCGACCAGCGCGCTCTCTCCGCCATAGTCGAGGGATAGGGTGGCGGCGTCATCCATGCCGCGGCCGAGGTAGTCCCGGAGGACTGCGGTCACCGCGCTCGGCTGCCTGCCGAAGATCCAGGACACGAGATCCACCAAGTGAACCCCATCGGAAATCGCGAGCCCACCATCCGTCCTTGGGCGCTTAAAGCTCATGAAGTGCCCGAGGGCGTAGCGAATCCTACCGATGGCCCCGGAGCGCACCGCTCGTTCGACGGCCCGCGCTTCCGGTGCGAAGCGGAAGACGTGGCCTACCTGGAGCACGCAACGCCGCTCCCGCGCCAGGTTCGCCAGCTCGAAACCCTCTCGCGCGGTGGGGGTGATCGGCTTCTCGACCAGCACGTGCTTGCCCCTCTCGAGAGCCGCCCGCGCGATCTCTTCGTGCGCGTTCGCCGAGGTCACCACGTCCACACACTCCGCCTCATCGAGGAGAGCCCGCCAATCGGGGGAGGACGGCTCCTCGAGCGCGGCAAGGCGCGAGGGGTCGCGGTCGCACACCCGAAGGTCGACAGCCAGCTTGCGCCAGCAGCGTAAGTGGCTCTGCCCGAAGCGGCCGAGACCCACCTGGAGAACTCTCATCGCCCTCCTCTCAGTCGCGAGAAGAGATCCGTGGACGGACCAAGCCGAGCACCTTGGGGGCGGTACGCGACGACCGGATTTGGATCGCGGCGGTAATACCCGAGGCCCCGGGAGGAGACAAGCTCGAAATGAAGAAATCCCAAAGCCCTGGTTGGGACCGACCGCGGGGCTCTCCCGCGCCCGCCCTCAAGGCCGGGCCGCCCTGCGAAAGGCGCTCCAGTCTCGCTCCACCTGGTCGGCCATGACCAGCGCCGCGCGCCTCAGCCAGGACCGTGGGCGTCGCTTCAGGTCCGCGAGGAGCATGCGCGGTTTGGCCGTTCCAAGGTGCACGTTGGCGGTCTCGAAGCCCATCACGCGCACCAAACGCAGCTCGTCGCGCTGATCGGGGAGGTCCGCCAGGTCAATGCGCGTGCAGTCGGGGGCAAGGCGACGCACCACCCAGCGTCCCGGGCATGCCAGGAAGGGATCTGCGCTGCGAATCGCCCCTTTCACGATCTTGTCGTACTGGATCGGAGCCCTACCTCCGCCGCCCTCCGCGAAGTAGCACGCGGATGGCGCCGCGGCCTTGACCTCCCGCGCAATCCGCGCGCCTTGCCAATTCGCAAGCCAAATGAAGCGTGGTCTCCCGAGACTCCCGAGCCCCGCCACGCGCCGCGCAACGCGCTCGCCGCTCGCACTCTCGGGGCATACCTCCGCAAGGGCTTTCGCTGCCCCTCTCGGCAGTTGGCCGCGGTAGGTTTGCAACGCGTCCAGTTTCTCCCAGAACCGCTCGGGGTCGCGAAGGCGCTGGAGGGCCATGTCACGCAATGCGCCGTGGTGCTCGGAGAGCACGAATGCCGCTCCCCCTTCCGCCAGGCCAGCGCTGTAGCCTTCGAGAATTGTCTCAGCGGCCACCGGGAAGTCGATCCGCAGTCGGGTCTCAGAGATCGCGATCGCGACGCTGGTGGCGAGGCGCACGAGGTCATGCGTGTAGGGCAACCGCCATGCCTCGTCGAAATCATTCACGCCCCAGGCAAGCCTTCCCTCGGCATCCCGCCAGGTGCCGAAGTTCTCGACATGGAGATCCCCTACCGCGAGGACGCGCGGTGCCCCAGCAAGGTCAGTGCACAGCTCTGGCCAGACCTGCGCCCATCGGTAGTAGGTGGCGCGCAAAAACGAGAAGCGAGCTTCGCGCATGCGCGCGTGCTTAAGACGCAGGTCAGGGGCCACAAGGGCAAAGTGCTGCCGGAGCCATGCTTCGTAGCGTGCAGTAGCCTTCTCGAAAGTCATGAGGACGTCCCCTCCCCGTCCACAATCGGATCCACGTGCAAGCTCTCCAGCGCTGGGCGGACGGGGTCTCGCCGGACCTCGTCCCGGGTGGCACTCTCCCACGATACGCAGCCTCTCCGCAAAGGTCTGCGTGCTGGCGGCTGCTGAGCGATTCCCGCCGTAAAGGCGCCCTTCGCCAACGCCCTTCTCGGTCAAGGCTCTCCCGCTCGGGCGGCGAGCGCCCTCGCGGCCCTGCCTCTCGGTCGCGCGGGCGCGGGCGATCGACGGGGCTCCGTGTTCGGCGGAGCTGGCGGCCGCGGAAGTGGGTGCCGCGCGACCCGCGCGCAGGCGCCTGAGGTATAGTCGCCCCGGGAGCAGCTGTGCTGCGATCCCCCGAAACAATCGGTCCTGAAGGTAAGCACGGCCGGAGGAAGACATGACGGAGTGCCTGAAGTTCTACATCGGCGGGCAGTGGGTCGAGCCCGCGGTAAAGCACACAATTGATGTGATCAATCCCGCGACCGAGGAACCGATCGGGAAGATCAGCCTCGGAAGCGCCAAAGACGTGGACCGCGCGGTGGCGGCGGCACGCACTGCTTTCGAGACCTTCTCGCGCTCGAAGAAAGAAGAGCGCATAGCGCTCCTCCAAGACATCGTACGCGTCTATCAGAAGCGTTACGAAGAGATCGCACGCACGATCTCAACGGAGATGGGAGCACCGATCTGGCTCTCCAAGGCCGCGCAGGCGGCGACGGGGATCGCCCACCTGAATCAGACGATCGAAGTGCTGAAGGCATACGAGTTCGGCGAGGTGCGTGGATCGACGCTCATCGCGCGTGAGCCGGTGGGCGTGTGTGGCTTCATCACGCCGTGGAACTGGCCCGTGAACCAGATCATGTGCAAAGTGGCTCCCGCGTTTGCCGCCGGATGCACGGTCGTGCTGAAGCCGAGCGAGATCGCCCCGCTGAACGCGGTGATCGTCGCGGAGATCTTCGACGAAGCGGGCGTGCCCGCGGGTGTGTTCAACCTCGTGAACGGCGATGGCCCAACCGTGGGGGCCGCCATCGCGTCGCATCCCGGCGTGGACATGGTTTCCTTCACCGGCTCGACCCGTGCCGGGATCCTCGTGGCGCAGGCGGCGGCTCCCACCGTGAAGCGCGTGACCCAAGAGCTCGGGGGCAAGTCCGCCAACATCGTTCTCGACGACGCGGACCTCCAAGCTGCCGTCGTGGGCGGCGTCCGAGGTTGCTTCCTGAATAGCGGCCAGTCCTGCAACGCCCCCACC
>Ga0116216_10001592_pt1 | contig 15651 bp, 15 predicted proteins | sample Sb_taG_11_FD_89696 | JGI IMG/M metagenome (GOLD analysis project Ga0116216, IMG submission 89696) | Peat soil microbial communities from Weissenstadt, Germany - Sb_50d_3_AS metaG | ecosystem: Environmental > Terrestrial > Soil > Wetlands > Peat | place: Germany: Weissenstadt | collected 2010-09-21
CGCGGATCGCGGCGAGCGCGATCGCGCGCGCAAAGCCCGGCGAGGGGCGGCGAACCCGCGCGTTGAGTTTCGCCTCCACATCCGGATCGAGCGCGCCCGCCGCGCTCATGCGCCTGTCCTCCGGCTCCACCCGTCCGCCGGGAAACACATACTTGCCTGGCATGAACCTGTGCCCCGCGTGCCGCTTGCCCATCAGCACTCGCGCGTCGCGCCCCGAACGTTCCACAATGATCAGCGTCGCCGCGTCGCGCGGTCGGAGCCCCTTGGCCGCGCCGTCGGCTCCCGTCACCCTGTATCCCCGCCGAAGCCGTGCATGAAGAGCGCCCATTGCTGTCCGACGACCGCGCCCTTCATGCGCGGGAGCAGCAATAGGCTCACCCCGAGGGTCACCACCAGCCAGAAAAGGGCGACGAGCGCGATTGGCGTTTGCGGCAAGATGCTGTCTGACAAGAGCACGCCCGCGCCGACCACGTGACAGACGACGAGCATCGTGAGATAGGCCGGCGCGTCGTCGGCTCGCGCGTGGCTCAGGTCCTCCCCGCACACCTTGCAGGAGGGCACCACTTTGAGATAGGCGCGAAAAAGCCGGCCGCGGCCGCAGGCCGGGCAGCGTCCGACGAGCCCGCGCCGGATAGCCTCGCCGAGTTGGCGGCTCCTCCTCGGCGCCTGCCATCGGAAGCCCGACATGTCGTTCATCGGCGCTTGCTCCTGCGGTTCTCCTCGCGTCCCCGCGGATCGGACCGAGCCGCCCGGGGGCGCTTGCGCCGTGAGTCTTCGCGCGCGTCGCCCGAAACGATCTCGAACCGGAGCGCGCCGGCGAAAGGCGCGGCCTCGACGAGGCGCGCCTGGACCGGGTCGCCGAGCCGGTAGGTCTCGCCGGTGCGCGCGCCAACGAGCGAACGCGTCCCCTCCTCATAACGGAAATAGTCGTCGCCGAGCGTCGCCGCGGGCACGAAGCCGTCCGCGCCCGTCTCCGCAAGTTTGACGAACAGGCCGACGCGGGTGACGCCCGCTATGCGCCCCTCGAACACGGCGCCGACCCGGTCGGCGAGATGAGCCGCGACAAGCCGGTCGACCGTCTCGCGTTCGGCTGCCATAGCCCTGCGCTCGGCGGCCGAAATGTGCTCGGCGATCTGCGCCAGTTCGCCGCCGCGCATGTCGTTGAGCCCGCCCTCGCCAAGGCCGAGCGCGCGGATCAGCGCGCGGTGAACGATCAGATCGGCGTAGCGGCGGATCGGCGACGTGAAGTGGGCGTATCGGCGCAAGTTGAGGCCGAAATGGCCGTAATTCTCGTGACTGTATTCCGCCTGAGCCTGGGTGCGCAGCACGACCTCGTTGACCAGAGCCTGGACCGCCTGCCCGCGAACGCGGCTGAGCACGCCGTTGAAATGCGAGGGGCGCACCCGATCGCCCTTGGCGAGCTTGACGCCGATCGTGCTCAGGAATTCGACAAGATCGTTGAGTTTCTCGACGCTCGGCGCATCATGCGCGCGATAGAGGAGCGGCGAATGCGCCGCTTCCAGCGTCTCGGCCGCGGCGACATTGGCGAGGATCATGAACTCCTCGATCAGACGGTGCGCCTCGAGCCGCTCAGGCCATCTGACCCCGGCGAGCCGCCCCTCCTTGTCGAGGATCAGCTTGCGCTCCGGCAGGTCGAGATCGAGCGGGTCCCGGCGCCCGCGTTCAATTTTCACGATGGCGTGCGCGGCGTAGAGAGGCTTCAGCACGCTTTCGAGGAGCGGCGCCGTCGTCTCGTCCGGCCGTCCGTCGATCGCGGACTGGGCCTGTTCGTAAGACAGCCTGGCGGCCGACCGCATCATGATGCGATGGAACGCATGCGAGCGTTTGCGGCCTTCGGCGCTGAGGACCATGCGCACGGCGAGCGCCGGCCGGTCTTCGAGCGGGCGCAGCGAGCAGAGGTCGTTGGAAATGCGCTCAGGCAGCATCGGCACGACCCGGTCGGGAAAATAGACCGAGTTGCCTCGTTCCAGCGCCTCCCGGTCGAGCGCCGGCCCGGGCCTCACATAGGCGGCGACGTCGGCGATGGCGACTGTGACGATGAAGCCGCCCGCGTTGGCCGGATCGGGATCGGGTGCTGCATGGACCGCGTCGTCGTGGTCTTTGGCGTCCGGTGGGTCCATGGTGACGAGTGGCAGGGCTCGCCAGTCCTCGCGCGGCGGCGCGAGGCGGACAGGGCGGGCGCTCTCGGCCTCTTTCAGCGCTGCGGGCGAGAAGACATGGGGGATGTGATGGGTCGCGAGCGCGATGAGGCTCACCGCCCGCTCGGACTTGACGGAACCTAGCGACTCGACCACGCGCGCGGAGGGCGGGCCGAACCGGCTCTCGCGCAACGGCTCGATCGCGACGAGATCCCCATCCTCGGCCTCGGCCGCCATTCCTGCGGGCACGTGGAAGGGTCGTCCCGCCGAGCGCTTCTCCACCGGCAGCGCGCGTCCCGATCCGTCCTCAGCCTTGCGGAAGACCGCGTAGACGCGCGGCTTCAGCTTGTCGAGAATCTTGATCACGCGGCCCGAATAGGCCGGCTCTTTCCCTGCAGCGTCGGGATCGAACTCGACGCGCATGAGGACGCGCGCGCCCAGGCCCGGCGCCGGCGCCGAGTCACGGTTAGAGTCGCGCCTGGCGCGCGACCGCCGCACGAGGATCAGCGGCGCGGGGCCATCCTCGCTCCACTCGGCGGGCCTGGCGATGAGTTCGCCGTCGCGGTCGCGCGTGGCGATGTCAGCGACGACAAGCGAGGGCAGGCGGCCCTCAACGGTCAGCGCCTTGCGGCCGCGCGCAACGGCGCCCTCGGCCTGCAAGTCCTTGATGAGCAGCTTGAGTTCAGCCTTGGCTTCGCCTTTCACGCCGAAGGCGCGGGCGATGTCGCGCTTCGTGACACGTGCCGGCGGTCTCTCGCCGTTCGGCGCCGCCTCCCCGCCGATGAAGGCGATGACCTCCTCGCGGGATGGCAGGGCGGCGGCTCTCCGCGAAGGGCCGCTGCGGGCGCCCTTCGGCGCGCGTTTATGGGGGACATGATTTTGCAAAGTTCCGCTCGGGGGGCGGCAAACACGCCCTAGCGCCAACCTATGTTCGAGGAGGCAAGGAAACAAGTTCCGCGCTTAGCGTCTAACGCCTGAGGCCGGGATTTGCGACGGACCCACTGCGCCCCTGTGCGCCCGTTCAGCGTTGGGCTACTCCCTTTCCACAATCGCCATCAGATAGAGTCGCCAAAGACGCCGTCGATCAGGCTGGCGCGGCGGTCAAGGACCGCCTTCCTTTTCGATCCGCAACAGAGTGAACAGCCTCATCGGCGGAAGTTCGCGCTGTTCGACCACCCGCGCGTCGGGACGGGACTCGATCCAGCCGCCGACCGCGGCGAAGGGGAAGTTCGGATGCCAGCCGAGCCAGGCTGCCGCCGTCTCCATCCGGCGCTCGACCGCCGCGCGCAAGCCGCGCGAAGCGGCGAAATGGTTCATGACGATGAGGGTCCCGCCCGGCCGCAACACCCTCCAGGCTTCGTCGAGTGCGCGCTCGGGATGAGGCAGGACGCTCATCACATAGGGGGCGAGCGCGACGTCGAAGGCAGAGTCGGGAAACTCGAGGTCGGCCGCGTCCATGACGTAGAGGCCCTTGACCTGCGCCAGCCCTTGCCGCCGGACGCGCGACTGCGCGGCCCGCAGCATCGGCGCGCTGATGTCGACGCCGGTAACCAGCACGTTGCCGGGCAGCAGGGGCAATTCCAGTCCGGTGCCGACGCCGATGACCAAAATCTCGCCGCCGGGCCCTGCTGCCGATCCCGCCGCGCGCGCCGCCGCCAGCCGGCCGGGATGAAACGGCAGATCGAAGATGATGTCGTAGACGGGCGCCCAGCGGCTGTAGGCCGCCTCGGCGTGGCGCCCCGCATAACGCTCCGTGGCGTGCAACGGGTTCAAGGTCCGCAACCCTTTTCGTCAGCTTCGGGGCCGATGCCGCTCGACAGTTAACCTAACGGCCGGGCCCAACGCCAGCGAATTTCGGGCCGAGAAAGCCTGCATCGAAGGGCGCCAACAATATTTTCGCCAAGGCCATTCTTGCTGTCGCGGGCTGCAGGGGTCGCCGCCAAACATGTCGCTGATGGCAAGGAGAATTCGCCCGGAGCGCGGTTGTGCCTTTGCGATCGCGCCGCCGTTGGCCCTACGTTGCGCGGGGGAGGCGAAAGCGAGGAGCCTTGCCATGCTTGACCACATCGGCCTTGCAGTCGCAGACATGGAGCGTGCAAAGGCGTTCTATCAGGCCGCGCTGAAGCCGTTGGGCCTTGACGTCGTCATGGAAGTCACTGCGGAGGAGACCGGCGCCGACGCCCACGCCGGGTTCGGTGAAAACGGCAGGCCGTTCTTCTGGATCGGCACGGGCGCGAAGCCCAGGGGCGGAACCCATGTCGCGTTCGCCGCGCAGACGCGCGCCGAAGTCGAGGCGTTCTACCGGGCCGGGCTCGCCGCGGGCGGCCGGGACAATGGCCCGCCGGGCCCGAGGCCACACTATCATTCCAACTACTACGGCGCCTTCGTCTTCGATCCGGACGGCAACAACATCGAGGCCGTTTGCCACCGTCCAGAATGACGCTGAACTCGGGGCCTATCTCTTCCTCGCGGCTGCTCTCGGCTTCGCTCTCACTGCGCTCCTGGCCGCCGGTTTTTTCGCTGGAACGGCCTTCGCTTTCGCAGGCGCGCTCTTGGCCGGCGCCTTGGCGGTCGCGCTCTTCGCGGCCGGCGTCTTGCCCGGCGCTTTCGCAGGGTCGGTCTTTTGCGCCGCGCCCCTCGCCGGCGCCTTGTGCGCCGCCGGCGCGGGCTTGCCTTCGCGCTCTGCGATTAGCTCGATGGCGTCGGCGAGCGTGATCGAGTCCGGACGTGTCGACTTCGGGATGGTCGCGTTGACTTTGCCCCAGTTGACATAGGGGCCGAAGCGGCCCTCGCGCACGGTCACCGGCCCGCCGTTCGGATGCTGGCCGACGAGGCGCCCGCTGACGCCGCCGCCCGCCGCCTTGGCCGCGAGCAGCGCGACCGCCTCGTCGAGCGTGAGGCTCGCCGGATCGGTTCCCTTGGGCAGTGTCGCGTTAATCTCGCCGTGATTGACGTAAGCCCCGAAGCGGCCCTGCTTCACGCTGACCGCGCCGCCCTCAGGATGGTCGCCGAGCGCCCGGCCAGCGCCGCTGCCGCCGAAGCGCGAGGCGCCTGCGCCGCTCTCCTTGGCGACGATGAGGTCGATCGCCCGGTTGCCGCCGATCTCGAGCACGTCGTCGTCGCGGCCGAGGTTGGCGTAGGTCTTGCCGTGCTGCACATAGGCGCCGTAGCGGCCGATGCCGGCCACGATCGGCTCGCCGCTCGTCGGATGGCGCGCAACCTCGCGCGGCAACGACAGGAGCGCCAGCGCCTTTTCCAGCGTCACGTCCTCGGCCTTAAGGCCGCGCGGCAACGACGAGCGCTTGGGCTTTTCGCCTTCGCCCTGCTGCACGTAGTCGCCGAAACGGCCGCCGCGGAGCGTGATCTCGTCGCCCGAATCCGGGTCCTGGCCCAACACCCGTACGCCCGGCCGTTCGCCCTCGCCATTCTCGGCGCCGCTCGGCGCCAGCACGCGGGTGAACCTGCATTCGGGATAGTTCGAGCAGCCGATGAAAGCGCCGAACTTGCCGAGCTTCAGCGACAATTGGCCCTTGCCACAGACCGGACAGAGCCGCGGATCGACGCCGTCGCCGCGGCTTGGGAAGATATGCGGCCCCAGCAGATCATTGAGGCTGTCGAGCACCTGTCCGGTCCGCAGGTCCTTGATGTCGCCGACTGCGCCGGAAAAGTCGTTCCAGAAGTCGCGGAGCAGCGCCTTCCAGTCGATCTCGCTGTTCGAGACCCGGTCCAGCTTCTCCTCGAGATCGGCGGTGAAGTCGTATTCGACATATTTCGTGAAGAAGGATTCGAGGAAAGCCGTCACCAGCCGGCCCTTGTCCTCCGGGATCAGCCGCTTCTTCTCGATCCGCACATAGTCGCGGTCGCGCAGCACGGCGATGGTCGAGGCATAGGTTGAGGGTCGGCCGATGCCCAGCTCCTCCATGCGCTTGACCAGCGTCGCCTCGGTATAGCGCGGCGGGGGCTCGGTAAAATGCTGGGTCGCGTCGATGCGCTCCTTGGTCAGCCTTTCGCCATCGCGCATGGCGGGCAGACGGCCTGACTCCTCGTCCTCCTCATCGTCGCGGCCTTCCTGATAGAGCGCGAGGAAACCCGGAAAGCGCACGACCTGACCGCTCGCGCGGAAGTCGAGCTTGCGCGCTCCGGCCTCGGCCAGAATGTCGACCGTCGTTCTTTCGAGCTCGGCGCTCTCCATCTGGCACGCAATGGCTCGCGTCCAGATGAGCTCATAGAGCTTCGCCTGTTCCGGCTCGAGATGGCGGGCGACGTCGCGGGGCCGACGGGTCATGTCGGTTGGCCGGATCGCCTCGTGCGCTTCTTGCGCGTTCTTGGCCTTGGCCGTGTATTTGCGCGGCGCGCTCGGCACGTAGTCGTCGCCGAAATCCTTGCCGATGAGCCGGCGGGCGGCCGCGACCGCCTCGGGCGCGAGGTCGACGCCGTCGGTGCGCATATAGGTGATGAGGCCGACCGCCCCGTCGCCGATGTCGACGCCCTCATAAAGGCGCTGAGCGATTTGCATCGTGCGCGCCGGCGCGAGGCCGAGCTTGCGCGAGGCCTCCTGCTGCAAGGTCGAGGTGGTGAAAGGCGGGTAGGGGTGGCGCTTGACGGGCTTTGATTCGACGGACCTGACGGAAAATCTTGCGGTCTCCAGCGCGGCTTTGAAAGCCTCGGCCTCGGCGCCGGAACCGATGTCGAGGCGGCTGATCTTCTTGCCGTCGGCGCCGACAAGCCGCGCCGAGAAGGGCGCGTTCGCCTGCGTTTTCAAGTGCGCGACGATCGACCAGTACTCCCGTGCGACGAACCGTTCGATCTCGAGCTCGCGGTCGCAGACGATGCGCAAGGCGACGGATTGGACGCGTCCCGCGGAGCGCGCGCCAGGGAGCTTGCGCCACAGCACCGGCGAGAGCGTGAAGCCAACGAGATAGTCGAGCGCGCGGCGGGCCCGGTAGGCGTCGACCAGCGCCCCATCGATCTCGCGCGGGTGGCGCATGGCTTCCTGGATCGCGTCCTTGGTCACGGCGTTGAACACCACACGGTCGACGCGCTTGTCCTTCAGGAGTTTCTTGTTCGTGAGGATCTCATGGATGTGCCAGGAGATCGCCTCGCCCTCGCGATCCGGGTCGGTCGCCAGAATGACCCGCTCGGCGCCCTTGACCGCGACGCCGATGTCGCTCAGCCGTTTGGCCGCCTTGGCGTCGACCTCCCAGCGCATGGCGAAATCATCGTCCGGATCGACGGAGCCGTCCTTGGCCGCCAGGTCCCGCACGTGGCCGAAGGAGGCGTAGACGCCATAGTCCTTGCCCAGATACTTGTTGATTGTCTTGGCCTTCGCAGGCGACTCGACGATCACGACTTTCATTCGACATCAATCCCCAGGCGGCTCCCGAGCCGCGCAACGATTCGGGCGCGGGATATGGAGACGGGAGGTCCGCGTGTCAAATCGGCTCGCGGCTGTGGATTGACGGAGGAGGAACTTCCTACGGGTCCGGATGCGCAGCGCGCACGGTCAACTCAGGATACTCGGCCATCAGCTTCGCGAGCACTCCGTTGGTCCAGCCAGCGCCGCCGGCACAACACCGCTGCTCCACATTGTACTTCTCGACCAGCGCCCCCATGGCCGCAAAGCCCTGGACATTGCTGCGAATCCACCGATCCGCGATCTCGCGGGCAAGGTCGCGCTCCCCGTAGGCGCTTAGGCCTTCGATGGCGAGATACTGAAGCGGCGCCCAGCCATTGGGCCGGTCCCATTGTTGTCCAGTCGTCGTCGGGGTCGTGCCGAGGCCGCCGGGCTCGAGGAGTCTCTGTCGCAGCGCAGCCGCCACGGCATGGGCCTCATCCGGCGTCGCGAGACCGAAATAAAGCGGGAACACCGTCGCCGCCGACAAGGCGTCGCTTTGACGCCCCTCCTGCCAAAGATAGTCGGCGAAGAATCCCGCCTGCGCGTTCCACATCAGACGCCGGATCGCGGCGCCCCGGTTATTGGCGAGCGCCATGAAGCGTTGGGCGTCGTCCGGATCGCCCTTCAGCCGATAGGCCTTCGCCAGCACCTGTTCGAGACGCATCATCAATGTATTGAGATCGACCGGCGCGATGGCGGTTGTGCGAATCGTCCAGAGATCCGCGCCGTCTGCCAGCCAGCGGGAACTGAAATCCCAGCCGCTCTCTGCGCCCGCGCGCAAATCCCGATAGACCTCCTCGGCGGGCCGGTTCGTATGCCGCGCTGTTTCGACGTCTTCACGATACGATTCGTCGCGAGGGGCGGCCCGATCGTCCCAATAGCGATTGAGCAGCGTCCCATCCGGAAGGCGGAGCACACGACAGTGAGCCGAACCGGCCGCAAGGCCATCCGCGCCCTCCATCCAGTAGTCATATTCGGCCTTTAGTTCCGGAAGATAGCTGACAAAGACCTTGTCCCCGTCATGGGCGGCCACGAGCTCGATCATGCCCGCAAAGAACGGCGGATGAGAACGGCTCAAGTAATAGCTGCGGTTGCCGTTGGGCATGTGGCCGTACCGGTCGATCAGCGATGCGATGTTCTGAACCATGTCGAGCGCGAGCGCGTGCTTGCCGTCCTGCTCTAGCCCCAGCATGGTGAAGTAGGTGTCCCAATAATAGATTTCGCGGAACCGCCCGCCTGGGACGATGTAAGGCAGGCTCAAGGGCAGGAGCGACGAGTAGGGCTCGATTTCATCGGGCTTGCGCTCCAATACATCCCACATGTCGCGGATGTAGTCGTTTATGCTTTGGTTCGGGGGCGGCTTGTAGTCGTCGAAATGGTGCGGCGGCTGCGCAAAATGGCGATCGACAAAGGCCCTGAGGTCGAATCCCGGCAGTTGTTTTTGCCCCTCGTAATCCGCCATCACCTGGGCCGGCGGTTCGTCTGGAATGGCGTCCGCGAAAGTCTTTTGGTCCGAGAAAAGACTGGCCATCTCGACCGCGCGATAGAGCTCGCCGTACTCGATGGAGGGCGGCGCAGGCGTCTCCGGGACAAAGGCGGCAGGGCCGCGGAAGGAGAGGAAAAAGGCGACGAACGCGGCGGCCAGCGCAGAACGGTGGTTAACCAGGCGCATGGCGACTTCTCCTTTCGTCGGTCAACGACAATCATAGCGGCCAACCTCGCCGACACCGTGGCCGGCGGCGCCCGCGGAGCGTTGCGTATGCAGGCGCGGCCGTGCGAAAAAACACGCTCCTTTTCTGGTTCTGACGAGAGGTCGCCATGTCCGCAGACCAAACCTTCCAAAGAGACGAAGCCCGTATGGCTCATCACCGGCTGCTCGACCGGCTTTGGACGGGAACTCGCGAAGGTCCTTCTCGCGCGCGGCTATCGCGCCGTCGTGACCGCCCGCGATCCGACCAAGGTCGCCGACCTGGTCGAGGGCCATGCTGAAACCGCCCTTGCGCTTGCGCTCGACGTCGAGAAGCAACCGCAGATCGAAGCCGCGGTTGAGGCGGCGCGGCGAAAATTCGGGCGCATCGACGTCCTCGTCAACAATGCCGGCTACGGCTATCTCGCGGCGATCGAGGAGGGCGACGACGCCGACATCCGCGCGATGTTCGAGACCAATGTTTTCGGCCTCGCGGCGATGACCCGCGCCGTCCTGCCGATCATGCGCGCGCAAAAGTCGGGCGCAATCGTCAACATCTCTTCGATGGGCGGCTTCATCGGCTTTCCGGGCTCGGGCTATTACGCCGCGACGAAATTCGCGGTCGAGGGCCTCTCGGAATCGCTCTCCAAGGAGGCGCGCCGTTCGGCGTCACGGTCGTCATCGTCGAACCCGGCCCCTTCCGCACCGACTGGGCGGGTCGCTCGCTCAAGACCCCCAAGCATCCGATCGACGCCTACTCCGAGACGGCGATCGCACGCCGGCAGCAGACCCAGGGGTACAGCGGCTCGCAGCCCGGCGACCCCGTGCGCGCGGCCGAGGCGATCATCGCCAGGGTGGAGTCGCCGAACCCGCCGCTGAGGCTCCCCCTCGGCAATTTCGCCTACGACGCGATGGGCGCGGAGATCGAGGCGGTGCGCAAGCAATACGAGGCCGTCGAGGCTGCCGCTCGCGGCGCGGAGTATCCCAAAGGGGCGTGAGGGCAGCCGGGCGATCCGGTCGCTCTGGATCGTCCGGCTCCGCTTCGCGCCATGAAACAAGGCGTCGAGCGATCCGCGCGAGCGCCGTCGGCCTTAGCGCGGCGCCGCGCCGGGGTGGTCGAGAAAGCGCTGCACGAATACAAGATCGAGCCAACGGTTGAACTTCCGCCCAACCTCGCGGAAATGCGCGACTTCGGCGAAGCCGAGACGCCGGTGAAAGCGCAGCGAGGAGGCGTTCGCCGCGTCGATCGCGCCGATCATGACGTGCTTGCCGATCGCCTCGCCGCGTTCGAACAAGGCCGCCATGAGCGCGGTTCCAACGCCGCCGCCTCGCGCATCAGCCCGAACATGCACCGTATGCTCGATCGTGTGCCGATAGCCGGCCCAAGCGCCGCGCCAGTCGCCGAACGAGGCAAAGCCAAGGGCGCCGCGGTCGTCTACGGCGACGATCACGGGAAAACCGCTCTGCCGGCGCGCGGCAAGCCAGGCCAGCCGGTCTTCGAGGGTCGAGGGCTGTTCCATGTAGACTGCGGTCGAGTTGGCGATGACCTCGTTGTAGATCGCCAGAATCTCGGCAAGGTCGATTTCGGTCGCGTCGCGGATTTCCATTGAGCGCGCCTTGCAATTTCGGCTAGAGATGGCATTCTTTTACCAAAGTGGACGATTGTCAATTATAGTGGACGAAATGGCTCAGCGAATCGCCGGGCGGATTCGCGCCGAACGCGAAACGCGCGATTGGTCGATCGCTGATCTCGCCGAGCGATCGGGCGTTTCCAGAGCGATGATCAGCAAGATCGAACGCGGCGAGTCCAGCCCGACCGCAACCCTGCTGGGCCGGCTCTCCGGAGCGTTTGGCCTCACTCTGACGATGCTGTTATCGCGCGCCGAGGAGCAGGGGCAACGCCTCTCTCGTCGCAACGACCAGGAGGCATGGCGCGATCCCGAGAGCGGTTATCTCAGGCGTTCCGTGGTTTCGGCGCCGCAGCTGCCGTTGGAAATGACCGAGATCGTCCTGCCCCCGGGCGCAAGCGTCGCGTTCCCGCGCGAGGCGTATCTATTCATTCGCCAAGCGGTGTGGGTCATCCAGGGCGTGCTCGAATTTAGCGAGGGGGCGACAATCCATCGTCTCAATGCCGGCGACAGTCTGGTTCTCGGTCAGCCGGAGGCCTGTCGCTTCCACAACAGGGGTAAGCGTCCCTGCCGGTATCTCGTTGTTGTGCTTCGCCGGTGACGGGTAATCCCAACCTGTGGCGCGAGCCGGCGCCACGCCTGGCGCGAGCGCGATCATGACCGACCCCTTCAATTTGCAACGCTTCGTTGAGGCGCAAGCGCCGGTCTATCATGAGGTTTGCCGGGAGCTCCGCGCCGGGCGAAAAGAGAGCCATTGGATGTGGTACATTTTTCCCCAGATTGCGGGACTCGGGGAGAGCCCGACGTCGGTCCGATTCGCGATCTCCTCGCTCGACGAGGCCTCGTCCTATCTGGCGCATCGGATCCTTGGCCCGAGGCTGAGAGAATGTGCGAAGCTGGCGCTTAACGTCGAGGGGAAGACCGCCCGCCAGATCTTCGGACCGGTCGATGAGATGAAATTTCGGTCCTCGATGACGCTTTTCGCGAAGGCGGCGCCCGACGAGCCGCTGTTCGCGAAGTGTCTCGAGAAGTTCTTCGGTGGCAGGCCCGATCCCGCAACGCTCGAAAAACTCTAACGCCCGCGTCATTGCGGCGGCGATCGCGCGTCGCAACCAGCGTCACTGCAACGGCGGAAAAATCCCGGATCGCCAAGGCGAGACCCGGACTCACGCGAGGGGAACTTTAACGTCGAACGCCTCGACAATATGCGCGAAAAGCGCGTCGGTCGCCGGCTGACGCGGCTCCCGCGCTTTGAGGAGCAGCAGACTGACTTCCGGCAGTTCTGGCAATCCTTCGTCGGGTCGGGTCGGGCGAAGACCCTCGGGAAAGGCAATCGAGGTCGCGACCGTCACTGCAATGCCTGCCTGCACCGCCGCCAGCTGTCCGGCAGTCGAGTCCGAGGTCGCCACGATCTTGTAGCGGCGTCCAGCGCGTTCGAGCGCGCGCAAGGCCGCGCCTCGCCAGATGCATTCGTCCAGCCAGGGCGGGCGGAGCGGACAGTTCCCCGGCGACAGCGACAGAGGCAGCGGATCGTCGAGATAGCGCTTATGCGCGTCCGACGTAATCCATTCCAGGCGCGTCCGCCAAAGTTCGACGGCCGGCCATTGGCGCGGCTCATGGCCGCCGTCGCACACCAGCAGATCGAGCTCCCCGGCCTTGAACATGGGGACGAGCTCGCAAGCCGTTGCACCTGCAAGGAGACCGCCGATTGCGTGCGCCCGACTCGCTCAGCCGCGCGTGTGAAGCTCTTCTCTTCGGCAATGAGCACAAGGGTGCGCACCAAATCGAGATCGAGGGCGGGGGTCGGAGCCATGGATGAGAATCGCAAATGCCTGCGATCAAATCAACTCGTTTCCCCTCGGAGCCGACCGCAGGCAGGTTCCTTCGCAGTTGAAATGGAGCAGCCGCCATGACGGTATTGAACCTTCCCGCGAAACTCAATCGTCCCTCGCTCATTGCGCGCCGAGGGATTGCAGCGGTGCCCGTCGCCGCGGCAGTGCGCGCGCTTGCGCGTCTTTTGCGCGGCCAGCGCGCGAACGGTCAGGACTGGAGCACTCTGAGCTCACATCTTATCGCCGACATTGGCGAGACGCCGGCGAGCGCTGAGGCCGAGGCTCTGCGCGACGTATTTTGTTCGCCGCTAGGGAGCATCGGCTTCCGTGACCGCGTTGAGGCTGGCGGCCGGCCCCGATTCTCTCGCGCCCAACTAGCCCGCTCGGCTGAGGACACAGGGCCGTTCTGCTGTTGCCGGTGGACACGCCGCCGCCTATAGGCTTGCGGCTCGATGACCTCCCAATCCCCGCCCGTCTTTGCGCAACGCCACCTGCTCGGCATCGAGCATCTGTCGCGCCAGGAGATCGAGGCGCTGCTTGATCTTTCCGACGAGGCGGTGGCGATTTCGCGTCAGGTCGAGAAGAAACGCGCGACCTTGCGTGGGCGCACGCAGATCAACCTCTTCTTCGAGGCCTCGACCCGCACCCAGTCCTCATTCGAGCTCGCCGGCAAGCGGCTCGGGGCCGATGTGATGAACATGGCGGTCGGGGCGTCGAGCGTCAAAAAGGGCGAGACGCTGATCGACACCGCCATGACTCTCAACGCGATGCGGCCGGACATTCTGGTCGTTCGCCATCATCACGCGGGCACGGTCGGCCTGCTCGCGCGTAAAGTCGACTGTTCGGTGATCAACGCCGGCGACGGGGCGCACGAGCATCCGACCCAGGCGTTGCTCGACGCGCTGACCATCCGCCGCAATCTCGGCCGCATCGAGGGCCTGACCGTCGCCATCTGCGGCGACATTCTGCACTCGCGCGTCGCGCGCTCGAACATCCTGCTGCTTGGGAAACTCGGGGCTTATGTGCGGGTCGTGGGGCCCTCGACGCTGATGCCGGCAGGGGTCGAGCAGATGGGCGTCGAGGTCTGCCGCGACATGCGCTCGGGCATCAAGGACGCCGACATCGTGATGATGCTGCGCCTGCAGCGCGAGCGGATGAGCGGCGCCTTCGTGCCGTCCACACGGGAATATTTCCGCTATTTCGGCCTCGACCAGGAAAAGCTCGCCTGGGCGAGGCCCGGCGCTTTGGTGATGCATCCGGGACCGATGAACCGCGGCGTCGAGATCGACACGCTGATCGCCGACGGCGCGCAGTCGCTCATCCGTGAACAGGTCGAAATGGGCGTCGCCGTCAGGATGGCCGTCCTCGAGGCGCTCGCGCGAAACCTGCCGAGCGGGTGAGGCGGCGCGACGATCAGGTTCGGCGGACGGTCAGCGTTTGGAGCCGAGGTCGATAACCGCGCTCAACATGCGCCTCAACCCGGACTGGGGCGGCGCCGCGACGCGAGCTGCTTCCAAATCCGCGGTCCCCGGATCGGTCGCGATGGCGGGCGCGGCGACGTCGGCCGCGGAGTCGCCACTTTGGTTCGGGCCGCCGCCGGCGCCGCCATCCGGGATACTCGCATCCATTGCAGGCGGCGCCTGAACTTCTATTTTCCAGTCCATGGGAACCGACGTGGCCGGCTGTTCTTGCGAGGGCCCGAGCGCGTCGCCGCCGAGAGACAGGACTCTCGTCTCGGAAATGCCCGCGGCCGGGAAGGCCAATACCCCTAAACCCGCCAGGGCGGCGATCGTGAGCGCCAATCTCACAGTCATGAGGACGCCTCTTACGCTTGTATTGAGACTACGCTTGTATTGAGAATTTCAACATCGCGAAGGCATCATGTGACGATTCCAAACAATATGGAAGCGTACCCCTTAAGTCAAGTGATTTCGTCAGAGCCCCGATATAGGCATCTTGAACGCGTTTTATAATCGTGCGGTTGCTACCGTCGCAGGTTGTACGCACAATAGACGATGACAACGTTATCTTATTCATGCAATTTTGCGATGCACAATAACAAGCGGCTGCTGGAGCCGGCAAGCTTGGCGGCTGCGGCGCAAAAAGCCGCCCGAAGGCGGCTTTCGCGAAGCTTGGGCGGAAAGTCGCCCCGTCGGACTGCCGCAAGAGGTCAGCCCGAGGCAGGGACTGTGGAGACCTTCCAGGGCGCCTTCCAGGACGCCCAGCGATTTCGGCCGGCCCGCCGGACGGTGAGCAGGACGACGCCCAGCGCCACCATGGCGGCCGTCGAAAGTTCCGGCGCAGGAGACGCGGTTGCGCTCGGATCGAGGCTGGCGAAAGATATGCCGTTCGGCCTGTCGTAGAGGTCCACCGGGGCGCCGGCGAGATAGCCGACGACGATAGGCGACCACGGCTCGCCGGCGGAAACGGGTTCGACCGCGAAGAGCGCCTCGTCTGCCTCGATGAGGCACGCCGCGCAGTCTATCAGGGCGCCCGGTTTGCTGGCGGGAGCGCGAGGCGCCGCGGCCGGCGCCGAAGCGACGGCGCCGAAAACCGCTGCAAGAGACTTGAGGCGGGCCGTGTGAGCCTCTTGCGAGCCAGACCAGCTTGCCAAAGCCAAAGCGATCGCGGCCGCTGCGATCAAAGTCAGCGCCGGCCTTCGAACCCAGGTCTTCATAAAGCCCTCCTCTCGCTCTCCACCCGCCTCGACGGGCGCGTTGTTTCACGAAGGAAACTAGAGAGCGTTTGGTTTTCGAGTTATGAATCGAGATCGTCAGTGACGTCGGGTCATTGTTCGATAAACGTCAGTCAGAAATAATGAAAAGAAAAAACGTTGGTTACACTTTTAAACTTGACTGAGCTATTCGTGGCCAAGCTTAGCCGTCATTGCTAAGAGCCATAGGGGCCGAAAGACGCCCGTCTTTCGACGGGCTATGGCGACGAAGCAATC
>Ga0116216_10001596_pt1 | contig 15629 bp, 17 predicted proteins | sample Sb_taG_11_FD_89696 | JGI IMG/M metagenome (GOLD analysis project Ga0116216, IMG submission 89696) | Peat soil microbial communities from Weissenstadt, Germany - Sb_50d_3_AS metaG | ecosystem: Environmental > Terrestrial > Soil > Wetlands > Peat | place: Germany: Weissenstadt | collected 2010-09-21
AAGTACCTGCTTTTCTCCGACATGCCGGGCGACGTCCGGCGGCGGTGGGACGCCGCTCAAGGCGTGGTCGAGGTGCGGCGTCCGTCGAACAAATGCAACGGCATGACCTATGACGCCGACCTCAATCTCATCGTCTGCGAACATGCGACGTCGTCGCTGGTGCACGAGCGGAGGGACGGGCGGCGCGAGAGTCTCGCCTCCCATTTCGAGGGCAAGGAGCTGAACAGTCCCAACGACGTCTGCGTGCGCTCCGACGGCTCGATCTATTTCACTGATCCCTGGTACGGGCGCATGAAAGGCTTCGGCGTCGAGCGGCCGCGTCAGCTCGGATTCCAGGGCGTCTATCGGGTGAGGATGGAGGGCGCCCTGCAACTCCTCGTCGAGCGCGATCTGTTCGAGCAGCCGAATGGCCTGTGTTTCTCGCCTGACGAAACGAGGCTCTATGTCAACGACAGCGAACAGGCCCTGATCCGCGTATTCGCCGTCGCCGCCGACGGATCGCTGTCAAAGGGGGAGGTTTTCGCCTCGGGCATTCGTTCAGATACGCAGCCCGGCGCTCCCGACGGCATGAAATGCGACGCGGCGGGTAACATCTGGGTGACGGCGCCGGGCGGCGTCTGGGTCTATGCGCCGTCCGGCCAGGTCATGGGCAAGCTCGGCGTTCCCGAGCCCGTGGGCAATCTCGCCTGGGGCGGCGAAATTTTCCGCACGCTATTCCTGACTGCGAGCCGGTCGGTTTATGCCGTGAGGGCGAAGGTCGGTCCGCGCCCCGAACCCTATATGAGCGCGAAGGCGAATTGAGTGCGGGACCGGCGGACTTCGCTAAACCGCCGCAACGGGAGCGATGGCGCCGCGCGCGCCTTGGCGAGAACCACGGCGACCTCAGGAGGCATTGCACATGAAAGAGCGGATCGGCTTCATCGGCGTCGGGCTCATGGGCCACGGCATGGCCAAGAACATCATCGAGAAGGGCTGGCCGCTCACCGTCCTCGCCCACCGCAAGCGCGACGCAGTCGACGACCTCAAGGCGCACGGCGCGAAGGAAGCCGCTTCCCCCCGCGCAGTCGCGGAGGCAAGCGACATCGTCGTCCTCTGCGTCACGGGATCGCCCCAGGTCGAGGCGGTGGTCGACGGGCCGGACGGGCTGGCCGCGGCGGGAAAGCCGCTCTTGATCGTCGACTGCTCGACGTCGGAGCCCGCTTCGACGCGGCGCCTCGCAGAGACGCTCGCGCCCAAGGGCATGACGCTGATCGACGCACCGCTGAGCCGCACCCCCAAGGACGCCTGGGAGGGGACGCTCGACGTGATGGTCGGCGGCGATCCCGATGCGGTCAAGCGCGCCCGGCCCGTGCTCGAGGCCTTCGCCGGCCGCGTCGTCGAGACCGGTCCGGTCGGAACCGGGCACACGATGAAGCTTCTCAACAATTTCCTGTCGATGGGCTATGCGGCGATCTATTCGGAAGCGCTCATGGTCGGCGCCAAGGCGGGCCTCGCCCCGGCCGTGTTCGATAGCGTCATCAGCGGCGGCCGCATGGACTGCCCCTTCTATCAGACCTTTCGCAAATACGTGATCGAGCGCGACCGCAACGCGCACCGCTTCACCCTTGCCAACGCTCTGAAGGACGTGAGCTACCTCGCCGGATTCGCCCAGGCGCTCGGCGTCGCCAATCCGGTCGGCGCGGCGGTGCGCAATTCGTTCGCGCAAGCCGTCGCGACCGGCCACGGCGACGACTACGTGCCGATGCTGTCGGACTGGGTGGCGGAATGGAACGGGATGTCGCTCGCGCCGAAGGCGCAGATCTGACCAGACCTCAAGAGCGAATGCGGGCCACAACTTTCGCCCTCATCGTTTGCATCAGACAAGTGCGCTTGACATTTCAGTTCGATCAGCATTATGTAACCATATGGCTACATATGGGTCTAGGGAATGCGAGCGCGGACAGACGCTTTCAGGGCCATCGCTGATCCAACCCGGCGGGCGATTCTTGATCGGTTACGCGCCGGGCCTGCCAATGCCGGGGCGCTTGCCGCTGACTTTAGGTCCAGTAGGCCAGCTGTCTCTAAACATTTGAAGATTCTGCGCGAGGCGCGGCTGGTCGTGGACGCTCGGATCGGACGTGAGCGTGTCTACACCGTCAATCCCGCTCCGCTGCAAGGCGTGGCCGGATGGCTCGAAGGATATCGCGTTTTCTGGCAGGCGAGCTTGGCTCAGCTAAAACGTAACCTGGAGGAAAAATGAGCGGGATCAAGGGCGGGACACGGGCGGTGTCGGATTTGATTGAAGGGCGCGTTGTCGCGTCCGTCGAAATCGCAGCGCCGCCTGAGCGAGTCTTTCAGGCGCTATCTTCGCGTGAGATCGTGGACTGGTGGGTCAATCCAGGGGTGTTCGACACGAGGGAGTGGGCTGGAGCCGTCCAAGTCGGTGGCAAATGGCGCGCCTCGGGAATCGCGCGAGGCAAGCCCTACACGCTTGAAGGCGAGTTTGTCGAAGTCAATCCGCCTCGAAAACTGGTGCATACGTGGCATATGGTCGGAGCGCCCGGCACACCATCGACCGTCAGTTATCTGCTAGAGCCCGTAGCCGGCGGCACGCGCCTTACGGTGCATCAGTCCGGCATTCCGACGTCCGAAGAACGTGAGAACAATCGCAACGGCTGGCAGACGAGCTTCGATCGGCTTGCAGAGATCCTATCAAGTCTCGGCGGGTAGCGCTGCGCTTACGATGAGAGCGGCCGAGCGCGTGCGAACGACCGCGAGGGTCCGCTTCTCGCGGCATACGTCTCGCGGGAATCAAGCGCCAGTTTGTATTCGCTACCCCCGGATCGGCTCGTGCGCGAGGGCGGCGCGCAGGAAATAATAAAGCCCGGTCAGGGCCGCCAGGATCAGGACGCCCTCGAGGGCGTGGGTGATCGTATCGCCGAGATTGAACAGGCCGCCGATCGCCCAGCCGGCGGCGGCGCCGGCGCCGATGAGTTCGGTGCCGACCAGAATGGCGACGCTCAGAAGCGTCACTGCGTTGGTCCAGTTGATCGGCGCGGCCTCGGCCAAGGGTTTTCTCCGTTTGCGAAGCGCCCGCGGATATACCAACGCGTTCTCCAGCGCAACCTCAACCGGACACGACCGTTAGGGATCGCATCAGGCTCACGAGCGCAGCCCGGCGGCCGCGCTCCCACCGCCGCGCGAAGCGTGGCGCAGGGGCAGCTAAACCGCCTGGGCGCAAGTGTCGCGGGCGGCGGGCGTTGCCCGTCGCGGATTCCCATTGCAAGATGGCGAAAATATTGCCTGTCGTCTCATGTCGCTCATCGCCGATCGTCCCCATCACGGCCAAGCTGCTTCTGAAACGCGCGATCACACGCCGCACGGAGGCGTCGGGGCGCTGGCGCTCGGCGCGCTTGGCGTCGTCTACGGCGACATCGGCACGTCGCCCCTCTATGCGATGGACCAGATTTTTCGCGTCGCGCCGTCGCATGAGCCCGAGGACGCGCTCGGCGCCGTTTCACTCGTCATCTGGACGCTGACGCTGATCGTGGCGATTAAATACGCCGTCTTCGTCCTTCGCGCGCAGAACGACGGCGAGGGCGGCGTGTTCGCGCTCTACGGCCTCCTGCACGACCGAACGGACCGCCGCGCGCGCATGCTGCTCTGGGCGCTGATGGCGGGCGCAGGCCTCCTGATCGGCGACGGTATGATCACACCTGCGATCAGCGTGCTCTCCGCGGTCGAGGGCCTCGGGGTCGCCGCGCCCGGTTTCGCGGGTCTCGCCGTCCCGATCACGCTCGGGCTCCTCGTCGCGCTTTTCGCCATCCAGTTCAAAGGCGCATCCGGCGTCGGCGCCGTGTTCGGGCCGGTCGTTCTCGTTTGGTTCGTGGGCATCGCCGCACTCGGCGCGGCTGCGATCGCGGCGAATCCCGAAATTCTCGCCGCCTTCAACCCGGTCCATGGGCTGGCGTTTCTCGGACGCGCGCATCTTATCGAAGCGCTCTTGATCCTCGGCGCGCTGATGCTGGTCGTCACCGGCGGCGAAGCCATGTACGCCGACGTCGGCCATTTCGGCGCGCTGCCGATCCGCCTTTCCTGGTTCGCCGTCGTCTATCCGGCTCTTCTCCTGAACTATCTCGGGCAGGGCGCCTACAGGATGGGCGGCACCCCGGTCGCCGACGGCAAGCTCTTCTTTGCGCTCGCGCCGCATTGGCTAGTCATGCCGATGGTCATCCTCGCCACCGCCGCGACGGTCATCGCGTCGCAGGCCCTCATTTCCGGCGCGTTCTCGCTCATGTCCCAGGCGATCCGCCTCGGCCTCTTTCCGCGGCTCGACATAGAGCACACCCATCACGCGCAGGAGGGCCAGGTCTATATTCCGGTCGTCAACTGGATGCTGCTCATCGGATGTGTGACGCTCGTCTGGACGTTCGGCTCGGCGGCGTCGCTCGCAGCAGCCTATGGCCTGGCGGTCTCGGGCGTGATGGTGATCACCTCGGTCGCGATGATTTCGGTCGCGCTGCGCAAGTGGCGCTGGCGCCCGGCCACGACGGTGCTCGTCTGGGGGCCGCTGACGACGCTCAACGCATCGTTCTTCGCCGCGAGCTTGCTGAAGCTGTTCGAGGGCGGCTATGTGCCGATCGCGGTCGGCAGCGTCGCCTTCGCCGCGATGGCGACCTGGCGCTGGGGCCGCAAGGCGACCTACGCGGCGCAGAACGCCAAAGCGACGATGACGATGGGCGAAGTCGTCTCGCTGCACCGGTCGAGCGGCCGATACCTCGAGCGCAACGCGCTCATCATGTCGCCGCGCCCCTTGCACTCGCTACGCGACCGCGCGCCGTTGCTCATTCGTCTCATCGCCGAGCGCACCGGCGTGCTGCCGCGAAACCTCGTCTTCGTCGAGGTCGCGCACAAGAAGACCCCCTATATCCACGGCAGCCGCTACCAGGTGACGATATTCGACCGCAACGAGCAGAAGGGGAACGTCATCGGCGTCGAGCTCTCATTCGGCTTTCTCGAGGAGCCGAACGTCGAACGCACGCTCGAGGAGCTCGCCCGGCATCACGAGATCGACCTGCCGAGCGACCCCCACCAGTGGATCGTGCACGTCATGCAGGAGAACCTGCTGCCGCCGCGCAGGAGCAACGTCTTCAAGCGCATGCGGCTCTATCTGTTCCTGTTCCTCAGACAGGTTTCGCGGCCCGCCTATTCCTATTACGGGCTCGGCGACGAGGTGCAGCTGACGGTCGAGATCGTTCCGGTGAGGCTGAGGTGATGGCAGCTCCATCAACCGCCGCGCGCGCGAGCGGTAGCGCCGCGTCTTGACGGCATTTCATATACGAGATTATTTTCCGTATATGGAACAAGAGGCGGCATCCCGCGAGGACCTGCGCCTGGCGCAGCGCCTGCGCAACTTGCGGCAGGCGAGACGGTGGTCGCTCGACGAGCTTTCCGCGTTGAGCGGCGTCAGCCGCGCTTCGCTTTCGCGCATCGAGAACGGCGACGTGAGCCCGACCGCGTCGGTGCTCGGGCGCCTCGCGGGCGCGCACGGCCTCACCTTCTCGCGCCTCATCGCAGAGGTCGAAAACGGCGGACCGGCGCTCGTCGCCCGCTCCGATCAGCGGGAATGGGTTGATCCGGCGACCGGATTTCGCCGCCGTTCGGTCTCGCCACCCTCGCCTGACTTCGATTGCGAACTGCTGCAATGCGAGCTTCCGGCCGGAGCGACGATCGACTATCCGCTGCCGCCCCGGCCGGGGCTCGAGCATCATCTCTATCTGCAAGAGGGCGCGCTCGAACTGACGATCGAGGGAAATGTTCACCGGCTGAGCGCCGGCGACTGTCTCCGCTACAGGCTTTTCGGGGCGAGCCGCTTCCGCGCGCAGGGACGCCGCCCGGCGCGCTACGTTCTTGCGTTGAGGTGAAGCTGATGCCCCGTCCATCCATCCCCATCGCCGCGCTCGACCGGGCCTCGTTCGCTGGGGCGACCGGCCGTCTCGCCGAAATCCTTCACGCCTGCGTGCACGAGGGCGCGAGCGTCGGCTTCGTCCTCCCCTTCGACATCGGCGAGGCGCACGCCTACTGGCGCGACAGGGTCGCGCCCGCGCACGCGGCAGGGAGCCGGCTCGTCCTCATCGCGAGCCTCGACGACGACATCGCCGGAACGGCGCAGCTCGATCTCGACTCGATGCCGAGCAAGCGCCATCACGCGGAGGTGTCCAAGGTTCTAGTCGATCCGCCATTTCGTCGGGCCGGGGTCGCGCGCGCTCTGATGGCGGAGATCGAAGGCCAGGCGCATGCGGTCGGCCGCTGGCTCCTCACCCTCGACACCGCGGGCGACGCCGCCGAGGCGCTCTACCGCTCGCTCGGCTATGAGTTCGCCGGCGCGATTCCTTCTTATGCCCGCGACGCGTTCGAGGATCGCTACGACGCGACCCGGCTCATGTACAAAGACCTGCGCCGCGGTTAGCATTCTGCTCTTGCGGCGGAGGTGAAATCGGCCAATGGACGATCGGAACGTCGCCAGCCTCGGCGGCCGCGTCCTGCTCGCGCTGCTGACGCTCTATGCGCTCGTGATGATCGCTCCCGATCTCATCCGGATCGCGCGCCCGCTGGGCGCCTTCGGCCTGGCGACGAACGCCGACGGGCTCATCTACGACGTGCGGGCTCAGTTCGAGCACGACGAGGATTCGCCCGCGTGGCGGGCGGGCCTGCGTCCCGGCGATCGCCTCGACCTCTACGGGATGCGCTGCTCCCCCATCGACACTAACCTCTGCGCCACCAATCTCGCGCTTTGGGGCGGGTACACCTACGTCCTGCCGGGCCGCGGGGGGACGCTGCTGCTGGAGCCGACGCCCGATCGCCCGGTCCGCCAGGTAGCGCTGATTGCGCAGCAGCGCCCGCCCAGCGTCGCGATCGACCTCGTGCTGCTGCTGACCCAGGTCGCCGGGAGTCTCGTGGTGCTTGGCGCGGCGTATCTCGTGTGGCTGGGGCCGGGGGGCATGACCTGGGGCTTCTTCGCCTATGCGATCGGGTTCAATCCGGGCCAGTCGTTCCAGTTCTACGCCTGGCTGCAGCAGTGGCCGCTCGCCATGCTGACGCAAGGGGTCATGAGCTGCTTTTTGCAGGCGGCGGGCTATACCGGGCTCCTCTTGCTCGCGCTGCGGGTCCCGGTCGATCGGACGGAAGGCCGGTGGCGGCTCATCGAGCGCGCGCTGCCGGCGATTTTCATCGTGCTGCTTCTGGTGTCGCTTTCGAGCCTCGGAAGCGTTTTCGGCTACCCGACCGAATACGCGATGCGGGCCTCGATGCTGGTCGGCTTCGTCGTCAGCGTCGCCGCGCTCGCGATCCTGATCGGACGCCGCAAGGACCTGAGCCCTCGAGACTACCAGCGGATCCGATGGGTGATCTGGGGCTGTCTGATCGGCCTTCCGGCCTATCTGATCGCCGAACTCACCCAGGAAACCTCGCTGCCCAACAGCCTCTTTGGCGTCGACACTATCTCGGAGGATATCTCGGGCCTCTTCTACCTGGTCAACGGAATTTTGTGCCTGTTCGTGGTGGAGGCGGTGCGCCGGCCGACGGTCGTCAGCGTCTGGATCCCGCTGCGCCGCGCCACTGCGCTGGGACTGCTGCTCAGCGTGCCGGCCTACTTCATCCACGAGGAACTGGGCACGATCAACGAATGGACGCAGCTGCCCGAGTGGGCCTGGGTGCTGGTCGCCTCGGTTTTCGTCTTCGCGATCTCGCGCCTGCACGAATACGCGACGGAGCTGGTGGACCGGCTCTTCGACTGGAACTTTCACCACGCCAGGCAGCAACTCGCCGCTGCCGGCCGGACGATTCAGGGCGCCGACAGCCTCGCCGACATCGAGCGCCTGCTGGCGGAGGCGCCGATGCATGCGCTCGGCCTCGCGTCGGCGGCGCTCTTTCGCGAGGAGAACGGCGTCTTCCGGCGGCGCGTTAGCCCAGGGTGGGAAGCGGCGAACACCGACACGCTCTCTGGCGCCGGCCGGCTGCTCGCCGGCAAACTCCGCGGCGGCGCTTTCGCGCTCGACGGAATTGGCGGCATCGATCCGTCCGACCCGCGTTTTCCCGACGATTTGGCGCGACCCGTTCTCGGCGTTCCGGTCAGCAATCCGCGGCGCTGCTTCGCCGTCGCGCTCTACGGCAGCCATGTGATCGGAACCGACCTCAACAGCGACGAGCGCGAACTCTTGACGAAACTGGCGCGCGATGCGGAGATTGCCTACGCGTCCGCCGATCGCGAGATGCTTCAGAAGCGCATCGAAGTCCTGGAGGGACAGCTCGCGTATGTCTCAGCGCAACGCTAATGGCGGCCGCAGCGCAGCCGGCGTCGCACCGGCGCTCGCACGCTGAAGCGGCGGCTTCGGGAGACGCTCATGACGGACCGGCAGCTACGACGTCTGGAAGGCGTTCGCGCCTGCGTCTTCGACGCCTATGGCACCCTCTTCGACTTCGCCTCCGCCGCAGCGCGCGCAACCGATGTTCCTGAGGATAAACGGGCGGCGCTGACGGCGCTCTGGCGCGACAAGCAGCTTCAGTACACGTGGCTGCGCAGTCTGCAGAGCCGTTACGCCGACTTCTGGCAGGTGACCGGCGACGCCCTCGATTTCGCGCTTGAGACGCTCGAGCTCGACGGATCGTCGCGCGAAAGCCTGATGGACCTCTATCTCGGGCTCGAGCTGTTTCCGGAGGTTCCCGAGGTCCTCAGCGCCCTGCGTGCGAGCGGGGTCCGGACAGCCATTCTCTCCAACGGGTCGCCCGCAATGCTGGACGCGCTTGTCGCGCGCGCCGGGCTCGCCAACGCCTTCGACGCGGTTCTTTCGGTCGACGCGATCGGCGTCTTCAAGACCCACCCGAAAGTCTACCAATATGCGCTCGATACGCTCGGCTTGCCGGCGAACGCGATCGCGTTCCAGTCCTCCAACGCCTGGGACGCCTATGCGGCCTCGGATTTCGGCATGCATGTTGTCTGGTGCAACCGCTACGGCCAGCGCCGCGAGCGCCTGCCAGGGGCGCCGGATTTCGAGATCCGGACGCTCGCCGAACTGCCGGAGCTTCTGGCGGCGAATGCCTGAAAAGCGGGCGGCCGCTGGCTATCCGGTCACGGCGCCGGCCGGGCCGCAAGCCCGCTCGCTTCGGGTCCCGCCGACAGGCAATAGAGAGCCCCGACCAGCAGCAGGGCGTAAATCACGGTGGAGCTCCAGGCCATGCCGTTGAGCAACCCCTGGAACGTGCCGAGGAGATTGACGCCGCCGCCGACAATGTCGCCGACGACGCTGGCGATCAGCACGCCGCGCACGGCGTCCCAATCGCGAAAATCCTTGGCGAACCAGAACACGACGCCAAGCCCTATCAGCGCCGCGCCGAAAAACTGTGCGGCGAGGGCGGTATGGGGGTCGGGCGGGGTTCCATAGACCGCTAACGACGCCGTAGGCATCACACAAACGCCAATCCGAACAGGACGGCGACGACGGCGTCGATCGTCAGAAAGAGTCTCGCGCTCACGGCTTCCTCCCATTGATCGTTCAAATCGACGATCTTAAACACCGATTGATAACCGTAAATCCACAGGAAGTCAACGCAATCTTGCCCGAGGCGGAGCGGTCACCCTCCCCAAGGCGCGCTTTCATCACCACTTCTCCGCGTATGGCCGCGCCTCGACCTCGAAGCTCCAGGCCGAGCGGTCCTGCCGGACGAGAGCGGCGGCGATGTCGGCGACGCCCGAGGGCGCGATGAAGGCGTCTTCGGGCCGGCCGGGAGAGCGCGCCTGCGCGGCCGGCGACCGAACCCCACCGTCGACGATGATGAGCGCGACATGGATTCCGGCGGGCCACAGATGGCGGGCCATCGATTCAGCGAGCGCCTTCTGCGCCATCTTTGCAGGGGCGAAGGCCGCGGTCCCGGCCACGCCCCGGCGCGATGCGGTCGCGCCGACGACGATGATTGCCCCCTGCCCGCGCCGGCGCATCGCCGGGATCGCCTGCCGGGCGGCTAGAAAGAGGCCAAGCGCATTGACCCGCCACGCTCGCTCGAAATCCTCCGGCGACACGTCCTCGATCGAGCCCCAGACGCCTGATCCGGCGTTGAAAATGAGAACGTCGACGTCGCCGAGATCGGCGCGAATCCGCCCGAACGCCGCCTCGACCGAGGCGGCGTCCGCGACGTCGCAGCTATATGCCCTGGCGCGCGGCAGTTCCTTCGCCAGCCGCTCGCTTAGGTCCGCGCGGCGCGCGAGCAGCGCGACGGCGTAGCCGTCCGCCGCGAATCGCCGGGCGAACGCCTCGCCGTTGCCGGGACCGATTCCGACGACGGCGCAAACCGGAGCTCTGTCGTCCGTCATCGCTCAATCCTCCAGGGAACACAGTCCGGCCCACCTGAGGCGATCCTGCACTCCTGGAGGGCTTGGCGCAACGAATCCGGCGGACCATGCCTCGCCCGCAGGGCAAGCCGGGCTTGACGGTTCGCGCGAATGCGCCAACGTTCACCGGCAATCCGGCGACAAGCGCCGGTCAGAATTGGCGGGAAACGCGAGGAGCCGATGAACGCTGAGACCTGGGTCAAATCTTATCCGCCCGGCGTGCGCTGGGACGCGCCGCTCGACATCTCCTCCGTGCAAAGCGTGCTTGACTTGGCTGCCGAGCGCTTCGGACCGCTTCCGGCGCTGCAGTTCATGGACAGGCGCATCAGCTATTCGGAACTCGAGGCGCTGGCCAACCGGGCCGCCGCGGGCTTCCAGAAATTCGGCGTCGGGCCCGGCGTGCACGTCGGCCTCTATCTGCCGAACACGCCCCACTATGTGATCGCGTTCTTCGGCGTCCTGAAGGCGGGCGGAACGATCGTCAATTATTCGCCGCTTGAGGCTCTGCGCGGGCTCGAATTCAAGATCGAGGACAGCGAGACCGACATTCTCGTGACCCTCGACGTCGCCTCGCTCTATCCGCAGGCGGAGAAGCTGCTCGCCTCGACCCGGCTGAAGAGGCTCATCGTCGGCGACTTCGCCGAGTGGGCGCTCGCGCCTGGGCCCGTCAAGGCGCACATGACCGCGGCAGGGATGCTGTCGGAGGTGAAGCACGACGGGCGCCGCATCGCCTTCCACGACCTCATCGACAACGACGGGCGCTTCGCCCTCCACCCGCTCGGCGATCTGAAAGACGCGGTTGCCGTCCTCGCCTACACCGGCGGCACGACCGGCGCCCCCAAAGGGGCGATGCTCAGTCACGCCAATCTGACGGCCGCATGCTCGCTCTACATGGAAGTGGCGACGCATGGCGGGCCGGACTCGCTGCGGGAAGGTGAGGAGCGTTTTCTCTGCATCCTCCCGCTGTTCCATATCTTTTCGCTGACTGTCGTGATGCTCCTCGGCTTCCGCTTGGGCGCCGAGCTTGTCCTCCATCCGCGATTCGAGCCGGCCGCCGCGGCGAGAGACATCGCGCTGAAGAAGATCACGGTCTATCTCGGCGTCCCGACGATGCATGTCGCGATCCTCAGCCTGCCTAACGTCGACAAGATGGACTTCTCGTCGCTCCGCTTGTGCGGGTCGGGGGGCGCTCCGCTGCCGGCCACGGTGAAGGAGCTATGGGACCGCGTGGTGGGCTGCCGCTTGGGCGAAGGCTGGGGCATGACCGAAACGTCGCCGATCGGCACGTTCACGCCGCGTGACGCAGCCACAAAACCCGGCTCATGCGGGATTCCCTATCCCGGCACCCAGATGAAGCTCGTCGACGTCGTCAACCCCGAGCGTGAGGTCGCGCTCGGCGAGCGCGGCGAAATCTGTGTCAAGGGCCCGAACGTGATGAAGGGCTATTGGAAGAAGCCGGAAGAGACCGCGAACGCGATGACGGCGGACGGCTTCTTCCGCACCGGCGACGTCGCGATCATGGACGAGGACGGATACGTGTATATCGTCGACCGCACCAAGGACATGCTGCTCTGCGGCGGCTTCAACGTCTATCCGCGCAACATCGAGGAAGCGATCTACCAGCACCCTTCTGTCGAGGAGGTCAGCGTCATCGGCGTTCCCGACGCCTATCGCGGAGAGACGCCCAAAGCCTTCGTCAAGCTGAAATCCGGCGCGCCGCCGCTGACGCTCGACGAATTGAAGGCCTTCCTGAAAGACCGGCTCGGCAAGCACGAGATGATCGGCGCGCTTGAGCTGCGCGAGGATCTGCCCAAGACCGCGGTCGGCAAGGTCTCGAAAAAGGACTTGCGCGAGTATGAAGCGCGCGCCCATGCTGGATAAGCATGAGGGACGCTCGCGATGATGGAGATGCCGCCCCTTCAGTTCGCGCAGGCGAATGGCGTTCGGCTGGCCTTCTACGATGCGGGGCCGCGGGACGATCCGACGCCTTTCTTGCTCTGCCACGGCTTTCCCGAAATCGCCTTCACCTGGCGCCGCCAGATCAAGGGGCTGAGCGAGGCCGGCTTTCGCGCCATCGCGCTCGACCAGCGCGGCTACGGCGCGAGCGACCGTCCGCCTGAGGTCGAGGCCTATTCCATCGACCGCCTCGCAGGAGATCTCGTCGGGCTCCTCGACCATCTCAAGATCGACAAGGCGATCATCGTCGGCCACGACTGGGGTGGCTATGTCGTGTGGGAGACGGCGCTACGCTATCCGGACCGGGTCGCCGGCGTCGTCTCGCTCAACTCGCCGCATGTGAAGCGCGCGCCGGCCGATCCCATTGCGATGCTGCGCGCGAGGTTCGGCGATCGCATGTATATATCGTCCGGTTCCAGGACGGCCGCGAGCCGGACCGGATTCTCGCCGAGAATGTCGACAGGGTCTTCGACGCGTTGCTTCGCGGTCCGCTCCCGCCGGGCGAAGAAGCCGGCGGCGCAGGGGCAGGCGCCGACCAGGATTTCATCGCCCTCGCTCAGACCTACGACACGGCTCAAGACCGCCGGCCGCCGATCATGTCCGAGGCGGAGCGGCAGGTGTTCGTCGAGGCCTTCAGACGGAGCGGCTTCACCGGTGGAATCAACTGGTATCGCAACATCACCCGCAACTGGGAAAACGCAGCCGGTCGCGACCGGACGATAAACGCGCCGGCGCTCATGATCACGGCCGAGCTGGATCCGACGCAGTTCCCTCCATCCGGCATGGCCGCTCTCGTCCCCAATCTGACCAAGCATCTCGTGCGCGGCTGCGGCCACTGGACGCAGGAAGAAAAGCCCGACGAGGTGAACGCCACGATCGTCGCCTGGCGGAGGCGCGTTCTCGGACAATAGGCTTTGCGAACGCGATGCCATCAGCGCCTGCGCCTAAGCGCCTCGTAGACCGCGGCCACGACGCGCAACCCGGGGACACCCCGGCTAGCTCGCAGCTGACGACGCATCGGCGATATCCGTCTGCGCGAAATCCTTTCCCTTGAACAAAAGCGGCGCTTCCCTCGACTTGGCGAGTGCATAGCTGAAGAGATCCCCGAAGTTGAGGGCCGCCGGATGACCACTGCCTTTGCCAAAAGCGACAAAGGCTGAATAGGCGGCGTCCGTCTCCACTATCCCTGGCGCGACCCATTCGAATACGGGCAGCCGCAGCAGATCATCAAGCAGGACAACGCCCCTCTGACCGCGCCGACCATGCACAACCATCCGTGCCTCGACGATGGACACCACGCTGACGAGCGCCTTGCCGGAGGACTCGATGGCGTGAACGAAAGCGTCTCGCTCCGGCTCCCCGAAGGCAATCGCCACGATCGCCGATGTGTCGACCACGATCACTTCGGCAATCCGTCATCGTCCCATCGCAGGGGGTCGAATGCGTCCGGGCGGTCAGGAACCCTGTCAAGTTGAGCGAGGATCGCCGCCACGCGTCCAGCGCGGGGGTTGCGCTGCAACTCGCTTTCCAGACGATCGACGGCCCGTTCGACGACAGCCGTCTTGGTCCATCCGGTCGCTCGGGCGAGCCGCTCGACCTTCGCGACGACGGTCGGGTTGGCGATCTGCAACGGCATGGGGCCTCCGATTCATGATATGTATAAGGTCAATATACATCGACGCTTCGATGCCGCAACGCGAGACAGCAATCTCGGAATCGGTTATTCACAGCGAGCGCGTCCGGACCCGCGACATGAAGCCCGCTACCGCCCCCTCGGCCCTCAAGGTTCAGGCCGCGCTCGGCGAGCGGTTTGAAGTGCTCGAGTTCGACGCCAGCACCCGCACCGCGGAGGACGCGGCGGGCGCGATTGGCTGCACCGTCACGCAGATCGCGAAATCGCTCCTCTTTCGCGCGCAAAACGGCCGCCCCGTGCTCGTCATCGCCTCGGGCGCGCATCGGGTCGACGAGAAAAGGATCGCGGCGCTGGCCGGCGAACCGATCGCGCGCGCCGACGCCGATTTCGTACGCGAGGCGACGGGTTTTTCGATCGGCGGCGTTCCGCCGGTCGGGCACAGAACAGCCCCGGTCGTGCTGATCGACGAGACTTTGATGGCCTTCAGCGAGATCTGGGCCGCGGCGGGGACGCCAAACGCAGTCTTCCGCCTTACGCCGGCCGATCTGGTCGAACTGACCGGCGGCCGGGTAGCGGCCGTCGGGCGAAAGTGAGTTAGGTCCTGTCGCAGCCGTTGGCGGAGCCGGCCGCGGTGCGCGACGCGCCCAAGAGCGCGCGAAGCCCGTCGGCCAGCGCAGCGCTGACCTTGGGAAGGCCGTAGCGGTTGAGCGTCGCCATCTGCGCGCAGAGGTCGTTGACAATGAGCGACGGAACCGGGCGCTCGCCGCCGCAAATAACATCATGCGAGCCTACCATGTTGGTCTCCGAAGCGTGGTCGATCTCGTCCTCCGCCGGGTCGACCAATGGTTCCGGCAGCCAGGGCCCGATGTAGGTCTCATGCCGGCGCCGCGCCGATTTCAACTGATCGAGGCAGAGGCGGGTGACAACGCGGCGCAGATACGCTTCGGGTTCGCGGACCGCGTCGCGATCGGCGTCGAGCCAGCGCAGGAACGCGTCCTGCACGACGTCCTCTGCATCCTCGACCGATCCAAGCATGCGATAGGCGATGCGGATCAATCGCGGACGCAGCGGGTCGAAGGTCGCCGCCGCGATCTGGCCGGACTTCGCCGCCATCAGGCCGCGCGCCGCTCCTCGAGCGGATGCACGGCGCGGAAGCCAACCTGGATCCGGTTCCAGCCGTTGATCGCGACGATCAGCAGGGTGAGCGTCACCTGCTCCTCTTCGGAAAACTGCGCCTTGAGCGCGCCATAGACGTCATCGGGCGCGCGCGTCTCAGGCAGCAATGTCAGGGCCTCGGTCCAGGCCAGCGCCGCGCGCTCGCGCTCGCTGTAGAGCGGGGAGTCGCGCCAGGCGTCGAGCAGGTAGAGACGCTGCTCCGTCTCCCCGCGCTTGCGCGCCTCGGCGGTATGCATATCGAGGCAGAAGGCGCAGCCATTGATCTGCGAGGCGCGGATCTTGACCAGCTCCATCAGGCTTTCTTCCAGGCCGTTCTGCAGGACGCCCTGGCTGAATTCGAGCCAGGATTTCATCGGCGCCGGCGCGGCGGAAAACGGGTTCAATCTGGGGGTCATCATCATCTCCTTGGTGAAGGGACGTTCCGCAGGACAAGACGAGACAGTTTCGCGAAGTGTGACATGGCCCGCGGGAATTTTGAGGGCGAATGCTACAAGGGACGAC